>Ga0070699_100005553_pt1 | contig 11056 bp, 8 predicted proteins | sample KBSK1503metaG_FD_65473 | JGI IMG/M metagenome (GOLD analysis project Ga0070699, IMG submission 65473) | Corn, switchgrass and miscanthus rhizosphere microbial communities from Kellogg Biological Station, Michigan, USA - KBS K1-50-3 metaG | ecosystem: Host-associated > Plants > Roots >...
CGCGCGGGCGGATGCGCGCGGCGGCGTCGATCAAGCCCTGGCGCTCGAGCCAGGCCTCGAACTCCGGCGCCGGCCGGCGCTGCAAGAGATCGCGCATGGCGAGCGCGTCGTGAAACGACGTGCTCTGATAGCTGAGCATGATGTCGTCGGCGCCCGGCACGCCCATCACGAAGTTGACGCCGGCGGCGGTGAGCAAGGTCAACAGCGCGTCCATGTCGTCCTGGTCGGCCTCGGCGTGATTGGTGTAGCAGACGTCGCAGCCCATGGGCAGGCCGAGGAGCTTGCCGCAGAAATGATCCTCGAGGCCGGCGCGGATGATCTGCTTGCCGTCGTAGAGATATTCCGGCCCGATGAAGCCGACCACGGTGTTGATGAGGAGCGGCGAGAACGCGCGCGCCACGGCGTAGGCGCGGGCCTCGAGGGTCTGCTGGTCGACGCCGTGGTGGGCGCCGGCGGAGAGCGCGCTCCCTTGCTCGGTCTCGAAATACATCACGTTGTCGCCGACGGGTGCCGCGGTGAAGCGACAGCGCGGCCGCGCGCGCCTCGGCGATGAGCGCGAGGTCGATGCCGAAGCTCTTGTTCGCGGCCTCGGTGCCCGCGATCGACTGGAACACGAGGTCGACCGGCGCGCCCTTGGCGATGAGCGCGAGCGTCGTGGTCACGTGCGCCAGCACGCAGGTCTGGGTCGGGATGTCGAGCTTGGCGCGCACCTCGTCGAGCATCGACAGCAGCGCGTGCGCGCGCTCGGTACTGTCGGTCGCGGGGTTGATGCCGATGACGGCGTCGCCGGCCCCGAGCAGGAGGCCGTCGAGGATGCTCGCGGCGATGGCGCGCAGATCGTCGGTCGGGTGGTTGGGCTGCAGCCGCACCGACAGGCGGCCGGGCAGCCCGATGGTGTCGCGGAAGCGCGTCACCACCGAACACTTCGCCGCCATCACCATCAAGTCCTTGAGCCCGCTGATCTTGGCGACCGCCGCCGCCATCTCCGGCGTGATGCCGGGCGCGAGCGCGGCGAGCTTTTCCGCCGTCGGCGCGTCGGAGAGGAGCCAGTCGCGCAATTCGCCCACCGTGAGAAGCGATCGGTGCGAACGCCGCGCGGTCGTGGGTGTCGACGATGAGGCGCGTCACCTCGTCGGACTCGTAGGGAATGACGGGCTGCTCGAGGACGTTCGCGAGCGGCACGTCGGCGAGCGCGTACTGCGCCGCCACCCGCTCTTCGCCCGACGCCGCCGCGATGCCGGCGAGTTGATCGCCGCTGCGCGCCGGCGAGGCTTTCGCCAGCAGCGTCTTGAGATCGGGGAAGACGTAGCGGCTGCTCGCGATGGTCGCGGTGTACATGCTTATCCTCGGCGGTTCGCGGGCATCATACCGCAACCACGCGCCGCGAACCGCCGTCATTGCCGGGCTTGACCCGGCAATCCATCCGCTTCGCAAAAGACGTCTTACGAAGAACGATGGACCCGCGGGTCAAGCCCGCGGGTGACGCATCTGGACTCGATGTCAGAGCCGCGTGCTCGGTGCGCCCCCTCTCCCCGCGCAGCGGGGAGAGGGTCGGGGTGAGGGGCATTCAATGATGCTAACGAACTCCTCCCCGCTCGTCCCCGCGAAAGCGGGCACCCAGAGTTCAGATGATGGACTGGATTCCCAGCATAAGCGCGTTTACGCGCGTCTTCGACGCGCTATGCGCGGGAATGAGCGGTGGAGAGGTTCTTACGCTTTCGGCCGGGCGATCGGGACGTCGGCGAAGATCTTGTATTGCTGCGCGCGCGGCTTGGCCGCGTCGGCGGCGTCGACGAATTGCAGCGAGCTTTTGCCGAGGAGCGCGCGCGGCAGGGTCATCACGCGGATGAAGCGGCTCGGCTGCTCCGCGGCCTGCGCGAACACGGGCTCGGGCCCGCTCTCGTACCAGGCGCCGCCCGGGCCGTACGAGGTCGAGCGGCCGCCCGTGTCGATGCGGATGCCGCCCTCGATGAGGCAGCGGATGCCCGGCCCCTGATGGCGGTGCGGATGGGCGCACCCGCCGGGCGGAAAGGCGACGCTGTCGCCGCGCAGGAGAAGCTCGCCCGCGGGCAGCGTGTCGAGCGCGGCGGCGAGCTTTTGGCGCGAGGTCACGCCCGGCGCGGCGACGGCCGGCGGTGCTGCGAGCTCGAAGCGCCAGCAGGTCGCGCCCGTGCTGCCGGCGTGAACCGTCGCCGCGCCTTCGCCGTGCCAGGCCTCGCCGTCGCGCAGCGCGCGCCCCGCGACCGTCGCGCCGCCGTGCACGAGGAAGATCATGCGCGCGGCCGCCGGCAGCGCCAGCGCCGCGCCGTCCGCCAGCACATCTTCGTAAAGCGCGAGCACGGGCGCCATGGGGGGACACTCCTGAACCTCTCCGCTCGTCCCCGCGAAAGCGGGGACCCAGGTTCTCGATAATAGACTGGATTCCCGCTTTCGCGGGAATGAGCGGCGGAGAGCGCTACTTTCTACGCGTGGGCAACGGCGAAGCCGCCGTTGCCCACCCTACGTGCCTGAGGCGCGTGGTTCGAGGTCCGCCCTCGTCCTGAGGAGCGACACCGGCTGAGCGAAGCGAAAGCCGGGGGAGCGTCTCGAAGGGCGAGGGCGGGCACCTCATCTTGAGGACGCCGTCTGGAAGCATGAGGCCGCCCCCATCCTTCGAGACGCGGGCTGCGCCCGCTCCTCAGGATGAGGGCTTTCGAGACGCGGGCTGCGCCCGCTCCTCAGGACGAGGGCGGCCCGCGGTTCGCGCGCGTATTCGACAACGGTGATGCGAGTCGGTACCGTCCGGCAAAACCGCTAGGCGCTTAGTTTAGGTCGTCATTGCCAGGCATAGCGCGTCGAAGACGCGCGCAAACACGCTTATGACCCGGCAATCCATCAATCTTCGCAAAGACTTTCTTGCAAGGAAGATGGATGCGCGGGTCAAGCCCACGCATGACTGGCAGGCCAAGTCAGCGCCTACGGCAAAACCGGGCGCCGAGCATTGAACGACGCACATCCCGTTGATCGCCGAGACGCGCATCCGCGCATGCAGCCTTGGCTCAAGCTCGCCGCGCTCATCCTCGTGGTCGCGGCGCTGGGGCTCCCCGTCAACGACCTCTTGCGCTACGCGCTGCTCGTGATCGCGACCGTGCTCGTCGTGGCGGGGACGGTGTCGGCGCGCGTGGGGCCGTGGCTCGCCGCGCTGGCGGCGGTCGCGCTGTGCGTGCTCGGACAAATTCTATTCGCGGCGCCGCGCATCGCGGAGGGCCACAACGTCTTTCTCGTCGACGACGCAGAAGTCTCCGCTCATTCCCGCGAAAGCGGGAATCCAGGCTCTGGGTCCCCGCTTGCGCGGGGACGAACGGATAGGGCTAGCGCGCTCGCAGCCGGCCTGCCGCGCGCGGCGTTCCGCTTGATGGCCGCGGAGTTCGACGCGACGTATCCGCCGGCGCGCCGCTGCGCGCGCACGCAAGTGGGCTGCTGGCGCGGGCAAGCCTTTCCCGAGCAAACCTTCGCCTTTTCCGCCGACGGCATCTTCGACCGCGCGGCCTATTCGCGGCGCGTGACGGGCATCGACTTCTCCGACCCGGTGTGGCTGCGCCTCGGGTTCATCAACGAACTCGGCTACAACTGGAATTCGCAGGTGAGCGACGTCGTGCGCGCGCGCCGCGACCGCCGCTCGCTGGCGTTCCTGCATCAATGGACGCTGGCGATGCCGTGGTTCGTCCTCTACCGCTTCCCCGCCGACTTCGTCGGCAACGCGCTGTGCTGGCGCGGCGAGGTGCTGTGGGAGGGCGCGGACGGGAATTTCGAGCCCGTGACCCACGCCGACATGCAATGCCGCACGCTCACGCCCGCCGACGTCGGGCGCGACATTTTCGGCGTGGCGATCGCGCACGAGCTCGCCATGCGGCTCGTGCCGACGTGGCACGTGCGGCTGCGCCAACTGGTCGAGCCCGGCCTCGCGTTGACCGCGACCGCGGCGGTGCTCGCGCTGCTCGTGCGCGTGCGGGGGCGGCGCGTGGTGCTGCCGTTCGCGCTCATCGCGGTCACGCTCGTCGTCGCCATGTTCAACGACGCGAGCTTCCTCGGCGGCGTACGGCCGTTCGACAGCGGGGACGACGGCCTGGTCTACGACGGCTACGCGCGCATGATGTTGCGCCAGCTGATCGCGGGCGACGTCGCCGGCGCGCTCAAGGGCGTGGAGCCGGTGTTCTACTTCACGCCGGGGCTGCGCTACCTGCGCGTCGCCGAACATCTGATCTTCGGCGAGAGCTATCTCGGCTATCTCTCGCTGGTTCTGCTGCTGCCGTTCCTGGTGTTTGCGCTGTTCCGGCGCTTCCTGCCGCTGAGGTGGGCGCTGGCGCTGACGCTCGTCTTCGCCGCCGTTCCGGTCGGAGTGCTCTTCGGCTCGAGCCTGGTGCAATACGTCAAGTGGGCGGCGCGTGGCTTTGCCGATCCTGCCGCCTACATCTTCTTTCTCGCCGCCTTTGTGCTTCTGCTCGGCCCGCGTACTCGATCGGCTCCCCTCCCCCTTGTGGGGAGGGGTTGGGGGTGGCGGTCGACGTCTGAGGAAACGGTCGTGCATCACCGCACCACCCCCCTCCCCAGCCCTCCCCCACAAGGGGGGAGGGAGCAGACCGAGTTTGCCGCTCGCGCACATACCCCTTCACACGAATGCGCTCTGGGCGACCGCTTCGATCGCGCCTTCGGCGCCGGGCTTCTCTTCGCGCTGGCGCTGTTCGTGCGGCCGAACATCGCGCCGGCGGCGGGCATTCTGCTCACGGGCGCGGGGCTTGCGGCGCTGGCGCAGCGGCAGTTTCGCCGCGTCGCCGGGCTCGCCGTCGGCTTCGCGGCGGTGCTGGGCATGGCGCTGCACAACTGGATCTACGGCGGCGCGCTCGTCTTGTTCACCACCACCGCCGAGCTTCCGCGCCTCCTGCTGATGCCGCCCTCGGCCTATCTCGCCGCGCTCGCGGAGCTGGCGCAGTTGAATTTCGCCGGCGAGCACGTGGCGCGCGCGATGCGGCAGATCGCCGGCTGGCTCGCCGGCCCGTCCGAGGCGATCGCGATGGCGCCGCTCAACGCGGCGGCGATCCTCGTGCTCCTCCGCGTCGCGTTGTGGCGCGGGGCCGACCCGTGGCTGCGCCTCACCGCCCTCGCCACCTTGGCGCAGCACGGCGTCGCCCTCTTCTATCCCGGCGACGGCCGCTACCACTATCTGACCTGGCTGCTCACGCTGTTGGTGGTGGCGGCGTGGATCCACGGCGAAGGACTCGACCTGGTGCGGCGCTGGTTTCCCCGTTTCACTCAGCGGGTGGCGAAGCATCCCGCAAGCCTCGCGCTCGCGCGCGGCCTCGACCGCATGTCCGAGATGCTGCAGCGATGATGGCTACGCAGATTCGGTGCGCTCCCGAGAAGTGGAATCAGTCGGAGCGGCAAACTCGGTCTGCTCCCTCTCCCGCTTGCGGGGGAGGGTTGGGGAGGGGGTGAGCTTGCGCGCATCAGTCTTGTTGCGTGCCCCCTCCTTTTCTGCATGCCCCCTCCCTTTCCCTCCCCCGCAAGCGGGGGAGGGGACGCTGTGGCGCAAGCGGGAGAGGGAGCAGACCGAGTTTGCCGCGCGTTCGTTCCACTTCACACGAGTGGACCGCGTACCCGGCGGAAGCTCACGACGGCTTGCGGCCGATTTCGATCACGATGACGTTGGGCCGTTGCTCCATGCGTGGGCCGGCGGAGGCGGTCACGCCGGCGATGAGACCTTCCGCCATCAGCGCGGCGGCCAAGGCGTGCGCGGTCGGCGCGAGCTCGTTCGCCGGGCTCGCCGCGACGAATACGGTCACGCCGGAGTTGGGGGCGAGCGGGATGCCGGCCGGAGGATCGCCGACGGCAAGGCCCGATGGCGCGACTCTCACCCAATTCGCCGCGCGCAGCGCCTTGTCCAGCTCTTCCCAGAGTGGGCGCGCATCCTCGGATCCCGGCACGACTTGGCCCTCGAATTCTTGGCCGGCGAATTTCTGCAGCGTCGCGGCGACGCGGCGCTGGGCTTCCGGCGTCAGCGTTCGCGGGGTCTTCAATTTCGCGAGCTCGAGCTCGGCCTCGCGCGCGCGCTCGCGCGCCTCCGACAACAGCGCATTGTTGCCGAAGCGCGCCACGCCGAGGCCCGCGAGCACCACCGCGATGAAGAGCAAGGCGAGCCCCTTCTGCAGGCCACGCTTGCGGTCCAACAGGAGAATGACGGCGACGGCGCCGATCAACCCAATCGCCAACAGCGCATACCCGCAGTTGCGCCAAAATTCCGGGTCGGCAATTCCGAGGAAGAGGTCGCTCATGTGCTAGCCCGCAGCCGTAGGGTGGGCAAAGCGAAGCGTGCCCACGCGCCAGCAATATCAGCGGTCGGCGGCACTGACGAGTCGAGAACGACGCGGGTCAAGTCGCGTGGGCAACGGCGAAGTGGCCGTTGCCCACCCTACTTGCGGGCGCGGCGTGCCGGGCGCGGCGCCTTGCGCGGCAGCGCCAGAAAACCGTGCAGCTCGGCGAGCAGCAGCGCGCCGATGTGGAGCTGGGAGAGGAACACGCCGCTTTTGATCAAGCGCGCGATCTCGGCCGGCGAGACGAGCTTCACGCTGATGCCCGGCTCCGGCTCGAACGCGGCCACGCGCTCGCCGGCCTCGACGAAGAAATTGTGGATGCGGTTGTTGAGGCGCCCGGTGCAGGCGGAGTTCTCGCCGAGCGCATGAACGGCGCGCGCGGTGAACCCGGTTTCTTCCATGAGCTCGCGCCGGCAGCCGTCGGCCGGGTCTTCGCCGGGATCGACGAGGCCCGCCGGCAGCTCCCAGGCGAATGCTTCGAGCGCCGGCCGGTACTGCCGCACGATCGGAATTTTCCCGCCGCGGGTGAGCGCGACGATCGAGATGTAATCGGGCTGCTCGACCGCGTGATAGGTCTGCGGCGCGGCGCCGCGCGCAAACTCCACCTCGCGCGCGATGATGCTCACCCACGGCGACACCGCCGTGGTGCGGCGCGAGCGTATGCGCGGCCATTTCATGGGGCGCCGGCCATTGGCGCCGATCCATCCCTGCCGTCATGCCCGGGCTTGACCCGGGCATCCATCGAACAGAAGCCCTTCGATCGAAGAAGATGGATTGCCGGGTCAAGCCCGGCAATGACGGTGGATGGATCAATGATCGTTGGTCTCATCTCCGCGGCTCCTTGAGCGTGACCGTGCGCGGCGGCCGCCGCAAGAAGGTGGTGGCGAAGGCGTAGCCGTACCAGCGCAGATAGGCCGGCAGCCACTTGAGGACCCGGAAGCGGCTTTCGCCGCTCTGGCGCTCGATCCACGTCACCGGCACCTCCGCGACCGTCCAGCCGAGGCGATGGGCCTTCACCAACAGCTCGATGCTGTAGCAGAAACCTTGGGTCGACTCGATTGCAATCCGATCGATCACCCGGCGCGAGAACATGCGAAAGCCGTTGCTGGCGTCGGTGGTGGGGAGCCGCGCGACGTGCCGCAGGGTGAAGTTGGCGCTGCGCACCAGCACCGCCTTGAGCCAAGGGCAGCCGATCATCGCCCCGCCCGGCATGAAGCGGCTGGCGCAGACGATGTCGCAGCCGTCCCGCGCCAGCGCCACCATGCGGTCGAGCATGGGCGCGTTGACGTGGTCGTCGGCGGGAAACATCAGCACGAACGGCGCCGTGCTCGCGGCAAAGCCGGCCAGGACCGCGCCGTGCACGCCGCGGCCGGTGGTGTTGCGCACGAACTCGACGGGCAGGCCGGCATGCGCCTGCGGGTTGGCGCGGATCGCGGGCAGCGTGTCGTCCTCGGCGTGGTCGTAGCAGATAAGCACGCGCGCCGGCGTTGTCACCGAGCGCTTGAGCGCGGCCAGCACCGCCACGATGTTGCGGCCTTCGTTGTAGACCGGAATGACGATGTCGAGCTCGGGCGTCATTGTGTCCTCGACTCGTCATGCCCGGGCATAGCGCGTCGGAAGACGCGCGTAAACGCGCTTATGACCCGGGCATCCATCGAAAAAAGCACTTCATTGAAGAGGATGGATTGCCGGGTCAAGCCCGGCAATGACGGCGGACGGTCAGTGCCTACAGGTCAGTGCCAATAGGCATGAGACTGACGGTGTCCGCCGCCTCGCATGTCAGCGTTTCGCGCCCGCAGTGAGCACGAACGGGCGCAGCCGTTCCATGACGGGAAGGCCGAACAGCGCGCGGTCGATGAAGTTGTAGACCGGCAGCGCGAGTTGCGCGCGCCGTGACGCCACGTAGCGGTAGGCGAGGCCGGAGAGATAGTGCGACGACACGGCAAAGCCCGCGCGCTCGAACACGGCGGCGACCTCGCGCGCGAGCACCGGGCGCTCGTTCTCGGTCACGCCGACGGAGCTGTAGAACGGCGACGCGCGGTCGCGGTAGAGCCACATGAACGGATTCATCCGATTGGGGTCGAAGGCGAGAAAGCGCCCGCGCGGGCGCAGCAGGCGAAAGGTCTCGGCCGCGCAGGGCGAGGGGTCGGGGAAGTGGTGCACCACGCCGCTCAACAGCGCGCCATCGAAGCTCGCCGCGGGAAACGGCAGGTGCTCGATGTCGCCGGCGACGAATTCGATCTGCGGATGCTTGCGGCGCCCGACCGCGACGAGCTTGGCGGAGATGTCGAGCCCGACGCAGTCGAAGCCGGCGCGCGCGAGCAGCGCGGTAAACGTGCCCGAGCCGCAGCCGAGATCGATCACCCGCGCGCCGGGAGGAAGGCCGGTCAGCTTCACGAACGCGTCGATGAGGCGCGCGCTCGACTGCGGCGTGAACACGTCGTAGTCGTCCGCGGCGGCGTGGCGGTCGAAGAACGCGATCTCCTTCTGCTTGTCTTGCGCCTTATCTTGCACCAAGGCCGTCACTTCCGAATTGGTTCGGATTTGTCATGCCCGGGCTTGACCCGGGCATCCATCGAAAAAAGCTTCTCATGAAGAGGATGGATTGCCGGGTCAAGCCCGGCAATGACGCTGGGATGGGTCAGCGCCAAGGGTCTCTAACTCACGCGCCGGCGGCGAATATGCGGATCGCGACGACGAGCTCCTGCGGCGCCTGGTCGGCGACGTCGTGCTGGGAATCAACCGTCGCCCATTCGATGCTGGGATAGTCGCGCGAAATGCGCGCGATGATCTCGGGCGTGTAGCGGTCGGAGCGCAGCCCGCGCACGATCATGGTCGGGCACTTGACGGCGGCAAGCTCCTGCCAGACGTCGCGGCGCGCGCGCTGCGGCAGGTTGGCGCCCTCGCCCTGTGGCTTGGTGTTCTGGAAGTCGGGATCTCGCTTGAGCATGTAGCCCTTCTCGACCTTGACCAGCGCGGCGAGCGCGCGCTCGCGGTCGTGGGAGATGCGCGGCGGGTTGGAAAGCTTGGCGAAGTGCGCCATCGCCGCCTCGACCGAGTCGAACACCAGCGGCGGGTTGCCGACCGTGGGGCGGGAGCCGCCGCCCTCCTCGCGCGCGAGCCCGCTGTCGACGACGACGAGGCGGGAGATCTTGTCGGGAAAATTCGCGGCGAAGGATATGGACAGCCGGCCCGAGGCCGAATGCCCCACGACGATCGGCCGCTCCCACTTCAATTCGGCGATGACCGCGAGCATGTCGCCCATGTGGGCGTCGACGGAATAGTCCTTGCTCGGGCTCCAGCCGGTTTCACCGAAGCCGCGCTTGTCGAAGCTCGCCACCTCGCGGTCGCTCGCGAGTGCCTCGGCGACGCCGATCCAATCGTAGGAGTCGAAGTAGTTGGCGCCGTGCATGAGCAGGATCGGCGTTCGCCCGCGCGCGCCGAAGGCGCGGTAGAAGATCGATACGTCGCCGGAATTCACCCGTCCGTTGCGTTGCATGGCTGGCGCCTCCTCGTTCGAGTTTGCGTGGCTCTGGCCCGCCAACGGCAATGACGGTGGACGGACTATACATCACAGCAGGGGCGGCGGGCCCTAGCCGCGCACCTGCAGCAGGTCGCGCAGATCGCGCACGTTGGTCGTGCTCTCGAGCGCGAGCACGCGTTCGATCAGCGCGGCGCATTTCGCCGCGCCTAGCACCGGCGTCATGAGGTCGCGGCATTTGGCGACGACCTCCGCGCGCGGCATCGGGTTGTCGCTGGTGCCGCGCACCGCCTTGACGTGCTCGGTGAGCTCCGTGCCGTCGGCGAGCACGACCTCGACGATCGCCTCCCGGCGCGGCGCGCGGGCCTCGAGCTCCGCGTCGCCGACGAGCTCCACCTTGGCGCGCTCGCGCAGCACCGCCGCATCGCGCATGCGCGCCACGTCGTGCGCGGCGTCGAACGAGACGATGCGGTCGATCAGCATCACCGCGACCATGTGCTGCAGGCAAATGTCCGGGATATCGCGGTTGTTCACCACCGAGGCGCTGCGCGTGCCGAGCCGCACGATGACCTTGCGCACCTCGCCGGGGGTGAACGGACGGCGCTTCAAGATCAGCTCCAACGCATCGAGCGCCGCCTGGATGGGCGAGCCGACCGACCATTTCTTGATGTTGGTGCGCATGACCTCGTAGCCCTCGCCGAGCTTGTCGGTGAGCACCGCCGCATTGGCGTTGGGCGCGTGCGCCAGGAGGAAGTTGTCAGGCCCTGAGAAAATATCGTCGATGCCGGTCCAGCCCGCGCGCACCAGCAAGGCCGACGTCACGCCGCTGCGCGCCGGCATGCCGCCGAAGACGAACGCCTTCTCGATGTGATCGCTGTCGCGCTGCCACGCGGCGATGCCGGAGGACTGCTGCGCGGTGTAGTCGAGGAGCCAGCGCATGCGCTGCGCGTCGAGCGCGGCGTCGCAACCGGCGGCGGCCGCCGCGCCGAAGGCGCCGGCGATGCTGTGGGAGCTCAAATGCGCATCGCGCGAGAGCGCCGGAACGCCGAGGCACATGGTGACGCGCGGCCCGACGTCGTAGCCGAGCGCCACCGCGTGCAGGAAATGCCGCCCGTCGATGCCGAGCGCTTCGCCCACGGCGAGCGCCGCCGGCACCACCGCGCAGCCGGGATGGGACAGCGAGGGGGCGTGCGAGTCGTCGGTCTCGTCGGCGTGCGCCAGCACGCCG
>Ga0070699_100005554_pt1 | contig 11055 bp, 15 predicted proteins | sample KBSK1503metaG_FD_65473 | JGI IMG/M metagenome (GOLD analysis project Ga0070699, IMG submission 65473) | Corn, switchgrass and miscanthus rhizosphere microbial communities from Kellogg Biological Station, Michigan, USA - KBS K1-50-3 metaG | ecosystem: Host-associated > Plants > Roots >...
GAGGGGCCTCCTCGAATCGGAGAGTAATGTGGGGACATCGACTCTTTTGATCCGTGGATTCGCCCCTCTGATGCATTTCGGTCGCTCCGTCGCGCCCTCAGTTATTTCGGATTGGGGTTAACAGCCACCCCAATACGTAGTCGCACTCAACATTCGCGATGGGTACGCGAAACTCTTGGGCCTTGCTCTCTATCTCACTTCGGCCAATCATAGGTCGCTATTGTCGTCTATTGGTCGCGTTCCACGAAGCCAGGTGTAACACCGACACGGCGACTATGGTAATGAGACTGTACGACCAATCAGGTCGTCCATTCTCACGCTCGCTGAGGGCACTTCAGGTCCGCTCCTAAATCACACCGATCCGTAATTTCACACCAAAACCGCTCGTCGCGGCGTCCATGCTACCAATAAGCCATGTGACTACTGCTGTCCCTGCCGCTCCTGCGGAAAGAGTAAATCGGTGATGTGAGCGCCCAACTCTTGATAACGACCCAGCATGTACTCGTTTACTCCCCTCTCACCCATCGTTGCGATCAGGAAGTTCTTCATGCTGATGTAACGGCGTTCAGGATCAGCCATGCGGCGCTCAAGGACCTCGAGGAGTGACACTCCTCGCGGCAGCACACTTTCCAGTATCTCGAGTTCCTCGATATCCAGTACTTGAAGCGGCGCGATTCCCACATCCTGCAAGAGGCCTTCATTCCGGAGCCTATCGTTGAAGTATCTCCACGTAAACGACGACTCCGGTAGTGACTGCAGCGTTGCGATAACGGGTTGAATCCTAGGTATGTCCCGCTCCGTTGCGCCGCCAATTGTGTACAGACCCGCCCGAAAGTCTCGGATTCTCTCGGTCAGCTGTCTAGCCTTCCGGATTAGTATCTTGTCGACGTCGCTCTCAAATGCCGCGAGGTCACCGGTTATCGCCGTCTCCTCCATCTTTATCCGCGACGCCGTCGCCTCGATAAAGATCGCTGTGCGACCGTATACGACAATCACATCGCTCGTCTTTCGGTCCCCTGCTCTAACCCGATAAGTGAATTCGGGGTAGACGCGACGAACGAGCCCCCGTTGATCGGGGATAGCCCTTTGGATAACCCGTCACACATAGAGCTCGAAGACGCGACCAAAAAACCCACTGAAGCGAAGGCGTTCACGTTCTGGCAGGTGATCAAAGATGGCCCAGTAGATTCCCCCGCTAAACTTCGCTGCCAGATAGCCGAGGTGTACGGGCACAACTACATCGCCCAGCACTTCATACAGAGGTCTCTTCATAAATGGCAGAAAGTCATACGCGTCTCGCAAGGTACCTGGCTGACGCGTCACACGTTCACTGACCTCGGCGATGAGCGATTCGTGAGTATGTGACAGCGTCGCAAGTAGACGTCGCGCGATCTCGGGATCGGTCCGCGTCCTTGAAAAGAACGTGTTCGGATTCATCGATTGCCGTTCTGGGGTGAACGTACCGCGCAATTCGCTTTGGTCGATAAACCAAGGAAACAGCGCCAGGCCAAAAGCGATGAAATCCCGCAACTCGAATCCAGTAGCGTCGCGAAAGATGGTCGGGAGGTCGCAGAACTCAGGATCATCACTGAGTTCAGGATCGTTCGGCAAGTTAAGATAAAGCACCGCTGCGCGTGGAAGCATGTAGCGAAACTGATCGGTCGCATTTAGAAGAAAGTTTCTGACAATGTGCGAGAGAAGAACGCGGCGCGCCTCATCTTCGTCGGCTGGGACAACGATCTCATCCAGGAAGTCGCTCGCCATCAGAAGAACCTCCACCACGTCGTCCCTGAACTCCTCATTGGGGCGACCGTCTTCTCTGTCGGGAGAGCGCAGCGCAGCAAACTTCATGGTGAACAGGATCTGTTGAGGAAAGAAGACGACGCGCTCGCCGGCGTTTGGCAGGCGCCGCAGACGCGTGAGCATCAGCGGCGTGAGCGCACGAAGCGCCAGACGCGTTTGTAGCTGTGGAGTCGCCACCCCGTCGTTGTACAAGATCTGCATCAGCGCCGATAAGCTCACTACGAGGCTACGCAGCCCTATTGCGCGAAGTCCGCCGCCGAACTCATCCTGTGTCGGCATCCGACCTGCCAGTTCGGAATACTTCACATAAGGCTTGATGTTGTCCATCTCGCCGTGGCGTTGAGGCACCGTTGGCGGGACAAACAGATGCCCTCGGCGAGCCCACGGTCCGCCAAGTCGGCGTCGTAGCTCATTGCTATCCATCGTCAACAACGTCACGGAGCAGAACCAGCCAGCCGTGGACGATGCGAGGGTCGCCCTGGCTGAAGTATCCGGAGGTTGACCGCTTGCGAGATCCTATCGCTGCGGCTCTTGCTGTGGCAGAGCCGACGTCACCGCACGGAACGGCTCAGGCTTACCGAAATCAGGCGCTGCATTGCTCATCAATAATCTCGAGAACCTTCCACGCACTGGCATAGTAATCAATAATCGTCGCCAGCGTAATTCCCGTGTACTGCCCGTGCGCGATGTTGTGCCGATTCTGACGGAACCCGCGACGTCATTCGTTAAGACAGCTTCGCCGTTCCCGAGGACTGGAAGGATTGACGCGCCGGATCTCGCTCGTCGCCGTCTGGTGCTCCCTGGTGAGTTCACCGTCAAGAACCGGCTTCCCGCGATCTCGATGTTTCCGCTATTTTGCGGAGTCTTCGCGAAGGCTGGGCATCTACGTCGAGGCGCAGTCGGTCACGGTTTCGAGGGCGCCGGTCCGGCCGTCAGGTCCAGATGCCAGCCCGGGTGCAACCACTTCCCGTCACGTCCAATCCTTCCATTATTTCTGCAACGCTGAATCCCTCTAAGCCCGAAGCTGTCTTAACGAACCACTCTGCCGTCTCCGGACCGTGAGCATGGCGGCCGGGAGGTACGTTCGTTCAGCGAGTCGCGGCTGAGCAATCCCAGGCCCAACCGAGAACGTTGAAGTCCTCATGCCGAGCGGCGCATCTTCCGAACTCGGTATGACTTCCGAACCATCATCCAGTCGGTGTCGCTTCGCCGCCCGCCGCCTCGCTCCCTCACCTTGAGGAGAATTGAGTGCTTAAGGAGGATTGACCGCGGCGCGAGGGAGCGTTCGCCCACGACCGTCACGGGCACCGGGTGGGAGCGCACGCCGTGGCACGCGGTGCTATGGCTGGGCGGTACGGCGAAGTCTGGGTGTTGTCTCATTGGGACCAGCCTAGCCGCCCAATCTATCTGTGGACTTCTCGCGAAGCGTGCGAGTCTCCAAAGGGGACTGATATCAAGCGCGAATGCCAGCGGATGTCTATTGCGCCAGGAGGCCCGTTCTGGGTGTTGTCTCAAGTCGAATGGCGCACAAATTGGAGCGGCGGAGCGCGATGGATCGGGTCTGATCGTCGCGAGATCTGCCAGGAGTGGCGCTCCTACATTGCTCAGAGGCGCCAGCCAGTAAGCGACTGCGTACAGGTGCGCGTGAAGTAGCGTCAACACGCGGTCCGGGTCGCCAGGAGCTGGCCAGCTCCCCCGGGGCCGGGCTGCACCCCGGGGAAGTTCTAGCACTACTGCTTCATCTTCAACTGCAGGTTGATCGCCGCGGCAGCCTCCTGGGCCTTCTTGACCGAGTCGGCGTGCTTGCCGGCTTCGTGCAGGGCCTTGGCCTCATTGGCCAGGGCCACCGCCTTCTTGGAGGCGTCGTCGGTCTTGCCGGCGGTCGCGTCCGTGATCTGCTTGATCAGGGTGGGGCACTGGTTGGCCAATGCGGGCCCCGCTACCAGGCCCACCATCGCAAGAGCCATCATCAGATTCTTCATCCGGTTCACCTCCTTTCGCAGAGAGGACCGTAATTACCGCTCCAGGGGGAGGCCTAAGCAAGAACGGGTCTCCCGGCGAAACGGGTTCCGTCCGTTCGGCGGCGCGGCGTCCAGCCCAAGGTATTCTACTCTCCGCCGACAGCGGACCAAGGCCCGATAGGACGACGACCTACGCGTGAACGAACACTGCAGCGAGTTGACAGACAAAGGCGAGGCCGGTTTCAGCTCGTCCGGCTTCACACTTCCCACGACGGCACGGTCGGCACGTCGTGTGTCTTGTGGCACGGCTGCCGTCGTGGCCGGTCGCCGGGCGTGCGCTCGTGTCTGGATGGTAAACTCGGTCGCGATGGATACGCGGTTCGCGATCGCGGTGCGCGATGGCGACGACCTCTGGCTCTACCTCTGGCTCAAGCGCGACTCGAAGGGCGACGTGTACGTCTTCTGGCCCAGAGACGAGGCGGGATGGAACCCGCACGCGAGCTACCACGCCTCAGGGCGGTCGCACCTGAAAAGCCACGACAAGGCGTTCCTCCCGGCCACGCGCCAGAACCCGGACGATACGTTCTCTGGCGCCGAGCAGCTTGTGTCGACGCCCATCGACCTGCACAGCGCCCGCGCGACCAATAAGCGGTGTGTCTCGGCGAACTACCCCGGCGGGGTCTGCGAGATCCCTGCCGATGAGATCAGCGACACCAATCCGAGTCGTACTGCGGTCGCGATCGACCTGGTGTCGCCGGGTGCGCCACCGCTGGTCTACCCAGAGACTGCGGTATTACGCCGATGCGTCTTCACCGATGCACTGCCCCACATCTCGGTCGCGTTGTGGGACACCTCCCTGATGTTCGCCGCGTGACCGGTACGCGCGGCCGGCTCCTGATGGCGGCGCTCGGCTTCGCCGGGTGCTCGATGCCCTCGTATGACCGAGCCCTGGCTCGATTCCTGGTCCGGCATCGGACACGTCACCGTCGGCATGGCGCGCCAGGGCTACGACCTCCAGCTCACGCGATTACGACGAGAAGGGCTGCCGCGCGACCTTCTGCGCGACGGGCATGGAGGACTCGCCCACGAGCGCGACGGGTCCCGGGTAGGAGCGGACGCCGCGGCATGCGGTCCAGGTGGCAGCGTGGAAGGCGCTCCCTCGAGCACAGGACAGAATAGTCCCATGACCATGACCCAGTTGGTTGACTTGGGAGTCGTGCTGGTGGGCCTCGTGGTGGCCGTCGTGGTCGCCGTATTCCTCGGGATCTGGATGAAGGGCGACACCCGACGCAGCGGGCGGCGTAGGAGGCTCTAAAAGAAGGTGGAGGCGACACGATGAGTGGAGCCCTCCTGTCCCTCGGCGTGGCGCTGGTCGCGATCACCGCCGCGCAGGCCGCCCCCGTCCCGGTGGACGAGATCCTCTCCTATCCCGACCGCTTCGACGCCCAAATGGTCAGCATCGAGGGGACGATGACGGACCTCAAGCGACGCGTGACTTCGCCTCGGAGATCCTTACTACAAGTTCCACTTGAGCGACGGCAAGCGGGCCATCCGTGTGATCTCCTCGGAAGCCCGCCGTGCCAATCAGGTGTCGTGATGGTGGAGGGAACGTTTGCCAAGATCACGCGCGGCCCGGGATACACCTCCTTCAATGTGGTGAGCGCAAGCCGAGTTATCTGCCGCCAAGGGAGGTCCCGGGATGAGCCAGGGGCCTCGAGAGTTCACGAGCGTGGAGGGGCCGAGGGGATTCGCGACGTGGGGGGAGGCAAGGACCCTGGGAGGTTTCTTCGGGCGGGACGCTCGAGCTCCTTCAGCGCGTTGATAGAGTCACCGAGCGCCGCAAGCAGCCGCGGCGCGAATGTACCGAGCACCGCCACGACGATGCTTCCCGCCCGCATGGTTTGGACGCCGGAGAGCTATACCGGCGTCGTCGAGATCGACCGTGCCTCACCGACATGGCCGCCGCTCGTATCGAGCACCTGACGAACCTTGCACACGAGCGCGGCCGGGGTGAACGGTTTGTCAAGAAACACGGCGCTGCGGTCGAGGACCCCGTGGTGGACCACCACGTTGTCGGTATAGCCCGACATGTAGAGGATCGGCGTCGTGGGACGAATCGGCGCGAGCCGCTCGGCCAATTCACGCCCGTTCATCTCCGGCATCACCACGTCGGTCAGCAGCAGGTGGATCGGCCCTGCGTGCTGCTCGCCGATCCTAAGGGCCTCGCGACCGTGCTGCGCCTCCAAGACGGTGTAGCCCTGCGCCCGGAGGAGATCGCGGGCCAAGGCCCGCACCGCCGGGGCGTCTTCTGCCAGAAGGATCGTCTCGTGCCCGGGGGGCAGCGGCGCGCCGTTTGGATCGGTCTGTTCGGGCTGTCCGAGCCAGTGAGCATTCGCTCTCGACTCCCCAAGAGGATGCTGTCGTTCTGGTTTCGTCGCTGGCTCCCGTTATGAGACCGCCTTTGGGCATGAAGCCTGCCAACTGAATCAGGCGCCTCAAGCACCACGAGCGCCGAGGGGATCTCGACGCTCGTGAGTGCCGATTACGAGCTTGGATCGCAGGAGCTACTTCTTGTCCTTGATAGCGGCCTTGACCTTGGCTGCCATGTCAGGTGGAATGGCCGTCATCTTGTGCGCCGCCTTGGCGTGCTCGGCGCCTTTGGCCATCACTTCGGCCTCATCCTTGCCTTCGATGACCGCATTGCAGCCCGGCATCAAGTCACCGCACCGAAGCACCTTCGCCATCACGAGCCCCCTTTCTCCCCGCCACGATTCGTTCGCGCGTCGATCGCGCCAACAACACGAGTGTCCGCGGAGCCCAGCGCGCTGTCAATCTAAAGGATCCCTCCTTTGCGTGTCTTAGCGGAGCGGGTCAAGCTCAACCCGACTTATTCATCAGCGAGTCATTGGCGGTTAGAGCGTTGAATAATCTTCTGGTCGCTCGGTCTCCGGCAGGAGCGCCATCTCGTCGACGTATGCGAGAGCGCCGAGACCCAGGGCCCGCGAGCAAGCACGGGGTTTGTATTCCCGATGACCATAGTCACCCTGGTGGTCGGATTGATCAAACGAATTCGCTTGAGCAGTTCAATACCGTTCATTCCGCCGGGTAACGCTATGTCGAGCAAGACTAGATCTGGGCGGGCAGGATGAAGAGCCTCAAGCCCTCATCGCTCGTCAGCGCGCCTGAGACCCGGTACCCCTCATCGCGGAGATGGAGTGCTCCCCGTTTCGACTACTCACCGTGGGGACGTAAGATGCGGCGGGAGGGCCCATGGGAGAGCATCGGCGGAAGGCAGACGGGCGCGATCCACGGCAATGTCAGCTGACATCCGAGAGACCATGTACTCGTCGTCGCTACCGTACTCCCGCGAGTCCTGGATACACTCCTTGAACGTGACCCTGATCTTCGGCATTACCCCCTCGCTCTACTCGATGCTGGGCGGCGCTGCAGAAGCCAGCTTGCCGAGAAACTGCGGAGGGTCTGGACCTTGGACGCCGCTTGAACCTTCTTCACGTTCTCGATGTCACGGGATTCAAGAGTTGCGTTCGATAGAGCACGAACACGAAATCCGTTTCGGACCGAATCGCCGACTGGATGCCCTTCGGCCTCTCTCCTTCCACCGTGGCAAGCTTCCCGCGCCGTTGGCCGCCCGACTGCGACGTAGGCGAAATTGAAGGTAGACATGTCGATGAACTACACGGAGTAATAGCGGCCGTTCTCGACGGCCCGCATTGTAAGCACCAGCCGCTCGGCCCATCGCTTGCTCGCTTCGCCACGTAGCTTTGCTTCGACCTCGGCGATGGCCAGCGGTGCGTCGACCACGATCTCGCTCAGGCGGTCGCGCGGGCCGCTGGAATGCAACGCGCGGGATCTCCGCGAGCGCGGGGTCGCTCGGCGGAAAGCACGCCGCGCCAACGTGCCGCGGCGTGGCCGCGTCGACGGTCGCGCAGGAGGCGTGATTCTGGGCATTCAGCAGTCAGGTCCCCTCGCCAGCGGTCGCCTTCCGCGGAGGCTAGCGGTCGAAGACCACTCAAACGCCCGCCGGCACGCGGCGACGCACAACGATCTCGTTCAGCACGCCCGTGACGCCCGGGATCGCCCGCAGAGCCTTCTCCGCCGCCTCCCGTTGATCGTCCCGCTCGACGATGCCGCTGATCACGAGATGCCCGTGGTAGCACATGCCAACGAGCTGAAACGGTCGGGTCAGTGGGTTCGCGCGCAGGGTTGCCTTGGCCTGCGCGTTGATGCTCTCATCGGTGAGTTTCTCCCGTGTTTCGGGCGTCGCCGTAAATCCTGAGTCTGAGAGCGCTGCGCGAAGGATCTGGACACCGCGTTCGACCGAGATCTGCTCCGTGTTCAGGACGATGTGATACAGGAGCGGATCATCCCAGTCGACGTGGTAGAGGAACCTGATGCGCGCTCCGCGCTCGCGGTCGTTCTGGCGCACGAGGTTGAGCGCGGCCCCATACACCAGTCCATCGTGCTGCTGCACCCACTGCGCGCGCACGCCCTCCGGGGCCGTGACCCTGACCCGGAGAACGTGCAGGAATCTGCTGAGAAAGAACGCCGCACCACGACCGCACAAGACCACATTGTCGCGCGCTGCCATCTCCAGCAAGATTGCCTCCACGGCAGCCGCGTCGTGCCGTTCGTTCGCCCTGACGCGCTCCAGGAGACGGGGCCTTTCTTCAGTGACGTGGATAAGATCTAGCGTGCCTTCGCCGAAGCGTTCCGCCGCCGAAATGACCTCGCGGTCGGCGTACTCGTATCCGAGGGCCGCCGCGAGCTTCTGCCCGATGTTGTCGCCTAGACTCCCGAGCACCTGCGAAATCGCTATGACACTCATCGCCTCACCCCCAGGCACACGGCTTATGGCGAAAGTGGCTGGCTTCCTAGCGCTCGCGATCTCGACTCAGCAGTGCGGAGGACCACGACAGGATCGTTCCTGCCGCCTCAACTCAGCGGCTCCGTCGGACGAAAGCCGAGCTGCCCCGAATATAGGTGCACGCGTGCCTCACTTCGGATCTGCGTCAAGATCAGGCCCAGATGTTGCGCAACCTTCGAAGGGCTTGTCAAGAGAGCGCGCCTTTGCTCCACCATCGAGATTTCGACCGGGCTGAGCGACCACGCGCGACACGGAGGTGGCTCAACTAGTGGCGAAGAGCGCAACACTGACGGGGCCGCCCAACGTCCGCATAGTGGTGGGGCCCAGCCCAGGGTCCTGACAGGCTTCCAGCAGAGGCTCTCTCGCCACTTAAGAAAGTTCGAGCGCCATTGTCAACCTCGCCCAGCGCCATCGCGATGACCCGCTTGCGGTAGGCGAAATCGAATGGCTTGTCGACATAGGCGAGGGCGCCGAGCTCGAGGGCCTCACGCGCAAGGACGGGATCTGTATTCCCGCTGACCATGATCACTCCGGTGCTTGGAATGATCGAGCGGATTCGTTTGAGCAGTTCCAGGCCGTTCATCCCGGGGAGCGCGATGTCGAGCAAAACCAGCTCGGGTCGGGATAGGATAGCGAGCTTCAAGCCCTCATCGCCCGTCTCTGCGCCTAAGGCCCCGTAGCCCTCTTCGCGGAGAGTGAAGCGCCGCCAAGGAGAACTGCCGGCCGTCTGTGCCGGCTCGCCGCTCCAGGATGTGCTTGGCCCCTTACCTTATGCAGCCCAGCAAAGCCTGATTGATGCGGGGTTTCCCAGCGGCGCCTACTACTACACCAAGGGCGTGGCTCTTGGTGCGTCTGGCCGCCGGCCGCTATCTCACCGCCGCTCACCAGCTTCGCCGCCACCTGCTCTAGCTCCAGGGGGGCAAGACACCTCCTGTTCAGATGGCCGAGCGCTTTGGTGATTCTTGCTGAAAGGATTCCCATCGCGTCACCGCGGGGTCGTCGAATCGTCCCAACTGGCAAGGGCTCGCTGTGCGGGCCCGGACCCAATCAAAGGCGCGTCCATTTGAGGAAAGGGCAAAGATCATGACCAGGAAAGAGACAGCTGCAGCGCTGACCGACCGTGCACGGCCGCTGACCATTCAGGAAGGCAAGGAGTTCCAGCACTACGGGACGGTGGCCCGACTACCGATCGCGCTCGATGTCTCGGTCTGTGCCGCGAGCGTCGAGAATCTCAACCAGCTCCTGGCCGACACTATGACCTTGCGCGACTTGTACAAGAAGCACCACTGGCAGGTCAGCGGGCCCACGTTCTATCAGCTCCACCTCCTTTTCGACAAGCACTTCAACGAGCAGAGCGAGCTGGTGGACGCGGTCGCAGAGCGGATCCAGTCGCTGGGCGGCGTGAGCATCGCCATGGCCCACGACGTGGCGGAGATGACGCTGATTCCGCGTCCGCCGCGTGGCCGCGACGACGTGCCAGTGCAGGTTTCGCGCCTGCTGCATGCGCACGAGATCGTCTTGAAGGAGGCCCGAGCGATGGCACGGCAGGCGGCGGAGCTGGGCGATGACGGCACCAACGACTTGCTGGTGAGCGAGGTGATCCGGACGAATGAGCGGCAGGTCTGGTTCGCCGGCGAGCACCTCGTGGACACGCCGCTGATCGCGCATGAGCGGTAGCCTCATGACGCCTGACGAACGGGACCGGCGCCGCCGGGCGCGTCCTTCACCATGAAGGTTCTCCGCGGCAGCACGGTCCTCGAGCTGGCGGGCACGACCCCTTGAGCGCCAGGCAGAGCTCGCCGCGTGCGGGGTTGACGCTGACTGAGGCGCTCGGCATCGATGTCGACGACGTCGTTGCGTTGGTAGGGGGCGGGAAGACCACTACGATGTTTCGCCTGGCGCGCGAGATGGTGGAGAAGGGCGAGCACGCGCTCACGACGACGACCACTCGCATCTTCGCCGCGCAGATCGCGCTGGCGCCGGCTTACGTTGCTGCCACCGACGCGACGTGTGAGAGCCTCTGGACTGCGCTGGGTGCTCACCGGCAGCTGCTCGTCACCGGAGCCACGGACGCCGCAACAGGAACGGTCGGCGGCATCTCGCTGGACCTCTTCGGTCGATTGCGCACGTGGTGTCCGCGCGTTGCCTCCTGAACGAGGCGGACGGCTCCCGCATGCGCCCTTTCAAGGCGCCGGCCGAGCACGAGCCCGCGATTCCGGCCGAGACGACCGTGGTCATCCCGGTCGTGGGCGCCGATGTCTTCGGAAAGACCCTGGATGCCAAGCACGTCCACAGGCCCGAGCTCGTCAGCGGGCTGAGCGGCGCTCCGCTGGGGAAACCCGTCACGCCCGAGGTCGTGTCGCGGGTCCTGGCCCACCCGAAAGGCGGATGCAAGAACGTACCGGC
>Ga0070699_100005555_pt1 | contig 11054 bp, 14 predicted proteins | sample KBSK1503metaG_FD_65473 | JGI IMG/M metagenome (GOLD analysis project Ga0070699, IMG submission 65473) | Corn, switchgrass and miscanthus rhizosphere microbial communities from Kellogg Biological Station, Michigan, USA - KBS K1-50-3 metaG | ecosystem: Host-associated > Plants > Roots >...
AAAACTTTGGAGAAAGCCAGGTCGCCCTCTCATTCGGCTTCCTGCTTTGCCTGGGCCTCGCGCATGATGAGGCTGACCACCACCCCGACAATGTATTTGTTCAGCGTTACCCGCGTGATCTGCATGTTTGGAACCTCCATATCTCTAGCAACATGCACTCTGTACAACGGTATCCATTACACCGGCAGGCCGCTTGACGGCGAATCACCGGGTCTCTGAACTGTTTCCCCTGGAACTGATGCTCCTCCATATGAGAGCTTCTCCTTTCTTTTTTCCATCACACAAGGGAAAGCCGAGGGTCCGCTGCGCGCAGAACAGTGCTTCCAGGATGATGGGTATTATTGTTGCTGCTGTTGGTGCCGCCGGCGAAACCTGAGCCAGGCCATGAGACGGAAAAGAAAGGGCCGTTTGCCCATCCTGCGCATCTGTTCAGCGTCGGGTTCGCCAAAGGAGGCACGATCATTGAGATGAGGATACGGTTTATCAGTTGGCACAGGAACGCCAAGGAAGGCACACAGCGGCTCCCAGCCATCTTTGGCTTGAAAGACCAGCAGCTTTTCAGGTGGGGCACGCCGCTGCACTTCAGCATTGTGCTCCTCGAAGACCTTGATAGCATATTCTTTCTCACTGGTACGACCGTGGAAAGTGCCTTCCCAGACAAGGGCCTTTTGCATTTTGCGCATATTGCGCCAGTTGGGAGAAATGAAACCCACAACAGAGAACAGCGTTCGGGCGAGCCAGTTGAACTGAGGTCCCTGATAGATAGAATTCACAACGCTCTCATGCCACTTTTCGGGGTCGCGCACCGTCAAGATCACTTTGGCGTCTGGATAGACCTCCATCAGTTCGGCGTAGAAGGAACAGCCGGGCCAATCAACGGTAGCCTGATAGCCGGCGAAAAGCTTGTTCCAGTCCTGAGGCTGATCTCTCGCAGCAGCGAGCCACTCTTTGGCGTGTTCGGGATGTTGAAACACTTCGGTCATATGGTAGCAAGGGCCAAATCCCAAATCTTCGAGCGCAACTTTTAGCGAGAGGGTTCCGGTGCGCCCAAAGCCAGCGCCGATGATCTTCAGGCCGCCCTCACCGTGAGAAGTGTGGTCGGGAGTTTGCGGAGTATTCATGCTGACAATCCTTCCTGCTGATTCTGGTTGCTTGATATTGCCAGGGAGCGTGAGGTAAGATGGATGCCTGGTTTTGCAAAGATCTTAGGGATACCTCTCCTAGATCCCAATTGGCTGTCGGACCAGGATCACGGTCATGCGACCATTCACCCCCTCCCGCTCGACGAGCAGGATCTTGCCCACGAACGATCCCCTGTTCATCATCTTGCGGATCTGGGCGTCCTCCCACGGCAACACGTAGTTGTGGATGCGCCTGAGCGCTGTCTCCAGGTCGGGCACGATTTTTTGACTGCCTACGACCAGGATCACCTTGCCGGCCGTGCTGGCGTAGGGGCCGAGCTGGCTTGACGAGGCGGACGCTGTCACCAGGACGCCATCCTCCGTGATCGCGTTGACGCTCCCCAGCATGAAGTCGGGGCCGCTGATGAGCTTGCGGATCTCGCGCGCCTGGGTCTGGCGATCCATCTTGTACATGCGAGGCCGCAGGGCATGGTAGCGGCTCTCGTCATGAATGGCGTCGAAGATGCCCGCATCCTGGAGGGTCTTCGACCTGCCGGAGTGAACCTCGGCTCCCTCCGGCAGGCGCTCCAGCACCGCCTTGCGCGCCTGGTCGCCGTCGTCGACGACCACCACCTCGATATTACGCTCCCGTATTCGCTGGGCGACTCGCTGGATGGTCTCTTCGGATGCCGGGCTCGCGAAGTCTGCTTGTGGCTGGCTCATCTCTGGAACTCCTTTTTCTGCTCTCTCCTTTCTAATGATCGATGCACCACACGCGTAGGAGTGAATGACCAGGTATCATCATGCCTGGCGAGTTGGCCGTAGAACAGTAAATAAGCCTCATTTGCCCTCTGCTGATCATAACGCAAGAGGGTGATCGAAGTGGATCCTTCCGCCTCCGACGAGATGGCCGGTGGCTGCGCTGGCATCGGGAACGTAAAGTGGTGTTCCAGCCGATCAAAAGTAAAGGGCAATGGAAGCGTGACCGGGTAGCCTGACTCTCCCATGTAGCTGAGTGCTGCACGACTGTAAGAGCCGATTTGGGCAATGAGTTCATCTGTCCACACAATCATCACATCGCTTTCAGTGACCCGACCGCGAAGCGGTCGGCGAGAGAGCGCTGGTGGCCTCTGATTTTCACTAGTTGCCCCGTGCACCTCCACCGCTTCGGGTGTACGCTGCATATCGCCTTCCGGCCACCCAAGAAAGCGCGTTGGTTGCACACGAATGATAGCTCGTTGAACGTATCCAGGCCACATCTGACGCATCTTTGGCACGGTCTCACGTGCGGATGGTTGGCGCCGTGCCCAGCCTGCGAAATAGCGCTTCCACCCATGCTCCAGGTCGGTATCGTCTACCTCGGCCCTACCCTGCACGAGCAGGACATGTGGTGACTCTCCCTTCCCGACACCTACCTGCGAGAAGAGCATCGCCACTTCTGGATGCTGGCGCACGTTCTCCACTCGCTTCACTGCGGCTGGGGAAGAAATGATGAGCGTCCCTGTATCGGGATCAAAGTGATTCAGAAACACAGGCAGTGCGACAGGCGTCCCGCTCCTCGTCACGCTGGTAAATTGGCACGTAAACGATTCCTCAATGGTATGATACATCCAATCAGGCAAGAGTTGTATGTGTTTCATGCCAGTCCCTTCTCTCTGAGTTCGTCTCTGGGGTGCAAGATCACCATCGGAATCTCGCGACTGGTGCGTTTCTGGTAATTCGCATAACCAGGAGCCACTTCAAGCAAACGCGCCCACAGCTCACGCTTCTTCTCCGGATTCGCCACCCCGGCTGTCACCTGCATCTGCACCTTCTTCACTTGAACGGTCGCCTCGGGATGGCTCTGAAGATTGAAAAACCACGCGGGATGGCGAGGCAGGCCACCATAGGAAGCAGTGATCACGTAGGTAGAACCGTCTCTGAGATACCCCAATGGCACGGTTCGCAGTTTTCCAGACTTGCGTCCAGTGGTAGTGAGCAAGAGGACCGGCAATCCTTGTACCTTCCCGACTAGACGCCCACCTGTCGTCCGGTACAGAGAGACCATCAGCGACAGGATACCTCTAAAAATGAACTTGAGCATCTATTCATACCTCCATACTGTTTTTTAAGCCACGCCTTTTCAGCGGGCTGTTGCCTGGTCCTGTGCTTACTCGACCTTGCGACCGTGGTAATGGACCTTCCGCTGCGAGCCAGGCATGATGCCGTCGTCGTTGATGCCGAAAGAAACGATATAGGTGGGGGTCAGTCGCAGCATGTCAGACGCAAACTGGGCATTAATCGTTTCCCCTCCTTCAGCAAACGCCTGAACCGTCCCTCGCACCTCGACGAAGCGCGGTCTCCAGGGAGGCAGGACATCATCAACGACAAAGGCGATCCGCCCATGACGAACAGCCTCGCGGTATTTTTTGCTGGAAGCGAAGTTATGTCCACCAATATCGATGGTCTCGTGCTCAGGATTGTAGCGAAAGCCAACCGGGACGACATGCAGATCGCCTTTCTCGTTGATGGTTGCCATTCTCCCAAGCCGTTGACTCTGGAGATACTCCACTTCCTTCTCTGTGAACCTGCTCATATTTTTCTCCTTTTTCTGTGTCTATCCCATGTGTCGATGGGATCAAACTGGTGAATCAGGCTTGATTTATTCCACCTTGCGGCTATTCGTTCGTATTTCACCCGGACCATAGTGCAACAGATCTTTGGTCAGGAGCAGAGAAACAATATAGGTGGGAGTGATACGGATGAACTCATTCGAGAAGGCTGGCATGATCTGCTTCCCCCCTTCTGAAAACGCCTGGACGGTTCCGCGCACCTCCACGAAGCGCGGTTGCCAGGGCGGTAACACGTCATCCACGACAAAGGCCACACGCCCGTGACGAAGCGCCTCACGATATTTCTTGCTCGTGGCGATATTGTGTCCGCCAATATCGATGGTATCCGTCTCAGGATTGTAGCGAAAGCCGACCGGGACGACATGCAGATCGCCTTTCCCATTAGTGGTTGCCAGTCGCCCAAGCCGTTGGCTCTGGAGATACTCGATCTCTTCTGGAGTGAATCTACTCATCTTTTCCCTCTCTTCTGTTCAAGCGTTTCCAGTCATAGTGGGACACGATGTCACCCTTTTAGGATAGAAACCTGAGGAATAGTCAGGCAGACTGCTCCTCACCGCTTCCATCTAGGGGGTGCAGGATCACCACTGGGATCTCTCGGGGGTACGCTTCTGGTATCTCCCGTATCCAGGAGCGACCTCCATCAGGCGTGCCCACAGTTCACGCCTCTTTTCCGGGTTCGCCGTTTCGGCTTTCACCTGGATATGTTGCCTCTTTACCTGAATGGTCGCCTGCGGGTGGCTCTTCAAATTGAGAAACCATGCGGGATTTTGAGGGAGACCGGCATTGGAGGCGATGATCACGTAGGCGGAACCGTCTCTGAGAAATCCCACTGGCACAGTTCGCGTTTTGCCAGATTTGCGTCCGGTCGTGGTGAGCAAGAGGACCGGCAAGCTTTGTACCCTCCCACCGATGCCCCCGCCGGTCAGCCTGTACAAAAAGACGCCCACAGAAATCATCGCTTTGAGCATGACCTTGAACATAGGTCTATCCCTCTATGTTCTTTGTGCTTGCATACCCGGATGTTCGAGCTTCGCCCCCTGATCGCACCTGGAAGAAGACCAGAGCCACTTCCTCACCACGCGCGTCCTTCGTCCCTACGTCCAAAATACGCGCGCGCGTCCAATTCCTCTCGTGGTGGGTGGGATACAGAGCGAAGAGACCATGAATCGAACGGGGACATTCCTCTGCCTGCCGCCCGTGTGCCTCCCAGGCAGGCAACCCCTCTTTGACGTGTATCCTTGACCGTCCCGGTACGATATGGTACACTCTATATGGACAATATGTCCACATGCTCTATTGTAACGGACAGGTTGTCCACTTGTCAAGAGGGAGCCGAGTGAGAGAAGCATTCCACGAGTGTGCCTGGGCATCTCCCATCCCGGAATTGTTTCGGGAGCCCAGGCGGCACGAACGGCGCGATGCAGCAGAGCATCGCCAGCGCATTCTGGGGGTTGCGCGGCACCTCTTCACCCAGCAGGGCGTTGAGGCGGTCAGCATGCATCAGATTGCCCTGGCTGCCGGGATTGGGCAGGGGACGCTGTATCGCCGGTATGCCAATAAGGGCGAACTCTGTCTTGATTTGTTGCGCGAGCAGTATGAGCGCTTTGGAGAAGAAATCGCGACCCTGTTGGCGCAAGCCTCGACCGCTCCTGCGCTTGACCGGCTGGAGAGCGTGCTGGCCAAAATGGTCCTGTTCCTCGAAGAGCAAGGCACCATGGGAGGACTCGTTGTCGTTGCTGGAACAGAAAGGCGAGATGAGCCGTGCAACGAATCTGACCTCTCCCGGCACATTGCCTTTCAGCAAACGCCGTGGTATCGGTGGTTGCACGAACTCTTGGCGGGGCTCCTCACTGAAGCAGTGGAACGCTCTGAGCTGGCCGCTCTTGATATTCCCTACACAGCCGATACCATGCTTGCTGCACTTCATCCTGCGGTGTATCGCTTCCAAAGGCAAGAACGCGGCTTTTCTTCAGAACGTATCTTGCAGGGGCTGCGCCACATCTACATCGACGGCGTCAAAGCGCCGTCCGCTCCGAAAGGTCGAGCAGACGAACAACCTACTGTTTGAGCTTGCATTGCCTCAGCAGGAATCTGACTTTGCGTTCTTCAAGAAACACCCCCTCTGGGATCATCGTTGCGTTTTCAATCATCCCACCACTGCACTCATTCCCCCTCGCCGAAAAGACAGGAAGCCCCTATAATGCGTTTCAAGGGTCAGATTCCTGCTGAGGCAATTTGGGAGGAAGTAGTTGTCATCTCGGCGGAGGTGTCTCGCACCGGGCACGTGCAAGGGAGGCGACCATGAGAGAAGGAATGCGTCGCGGAAACCAGGCGCGAATTACTTCAGCACATGCTACCGCAGTATCGCGGGGCATCGACGGTCAAGAAGAAGAGCAAACTGCTGGATGCCTTTACCGCAACGACCGGATACAATCGCAAGTACGCGATGTGGCTCCTCAACCATGCGAAAGTGGGGCAATCCACACCTCAGCATACCCGCCCACGCCATTACGGGCCAGAAGTCCAACACGCGTTGTTCCTGGTTTGGCACGCCGCCAACCGCATCTGCGCCAAACGTCTCATGCCCTTTCTTCCAACGCTTGTCGAAGCACTAGAGCGGCATGAGCATCTCCACCTGACCGAGGAGTGCCGCAGGCAGGCAACTGCTCTCCATGAGCGCAGCCACAGCGGATCGCCTCCTGCGTTCCCAGCGCAAACGAGGCCAGCGCGGCCTCTCCACGACGCGAGCCGGAACCCTGCTCAAGCAGCAGATTCCGATCCGCACGTTCCAGGAGTGGAAGGAGACCCAACCCGGCTTTCTGGAAGCGGACCTGGTGGCCCATTGTAGTGCAGACATCGAGGGCGGCTACCTGTATACCCTGACGCTCACCGATGTAGCAACTGGTTGGACCGAATGTCTGCCCCTCTTGCATCGGAGCCAGGAAGCGGTGCTGGCTGCCCTTCAACGCGCACGCACGCTCTTCCCTTTTCCCATGCTGGGGATTGATAGCGATAACGGCGGAGAGTTCATCAATGAGGTCATGGTAGCGTATTGTGAACAAGAACACATCACCTTTACCCGAGGGCGGCCCTCTCAGAAAAGAGATCAGTGTTTTGTCGAACAAAAGAATGGCGCGATTGTGCGCCAGGTGGTCGGTTATGATCGCCTGGTTGGGGAACACGCAAGCTCGGCAACTCACCGAACTGTACCGGGCGCTGCGCTTGTATGTGAACTGTTTTCAACCCTCCATGAAATTGCTCTCCAAACAGCGCGACGGGAAAAAAGTGTGGTGCGTCTACGACCCTGCGAAGACCCCGCTTCAACGCCTCCTGCAGTCAGGAGTATCGCCTGCCCAGAAGCAGCAAGAACTGCTCGAAGTAGCCCAGGCGCTTGACCCCCTCCGCCTCTTGCACCAACTGGAGCAGTTGCAACAGACCATCTTCCGCTGCGCTATTGGTTGCTCTCCTTTTCTCTCATCCCTCCCTTCCGCCCCTCTCCGCGTCTTTTCCGTGGAAGATTGCACAGCGGAAAAGCTTCCTGTCAAGGGAAGCATCCCCCATCCCAGGGCAATCGCATCTAACTGAAGATGATAAAATAGGGTTCAAAAAGACGGAGCATAGCAGTTGGATCGAGAGCTAGTAGTGAGCCTGCAAACCTGTTTTGCCACAGTGGAAGACCCCCGAATAGAGCGCACGAAGCGACACAAGTTGTTAGACATCATCATCATCGCCATCAGTGGGGTGATCTGCGGAGCGGAAGGATGGGTAGAAATTGAAGAGTTTGGGAAGGCAAAAGAAATGTGGCTCAAAGAGCTATTGGAACTGCCCAACGGGATCCCTTCCCATGATACGTTTGGGCGAGTCTTTGCTCGACTGGACCCCAAGCAATTTGAAGCCAGCTTTTTTGCATGGGTGCAAAGCCTACATCAAAGGATCACCGGAGTGATCGCCATCGATGGAAAGACCCTGCGCCGTTCCCATGATCAAGCCATGGGGAAGAAAGCTCTCCATATGGTGAGCGCCTGGGCAGCAGAACATCGCTTGGTGTTGGCTCAGATAGCCACCGAAGAGAAATCCAACGAGATCGTCGCGATCCCGAAGCTTTTGCGGCAACTAGCCTTGGCCGGATGCATTGTCACCATTGATGCGATGGGGACGCAGACCGAGATTGCGGCACAGATCATCGATCAAGAGGGAGACTCTGCGCTGGCGCTCAAAAAGAATCAAGGCACCTTGTCTCACGAGGTCAAGGAGACCTTTGTTCTGGTCCAGGCAGAGCAGTTTGCTCACGTGCAGCATCAGTTTCATCAGACGGTAAATAAAGGGCACGGTCGTCTGGAGATCCGACGCTAGTGGACCATTTCCGATGTGGAGTAGCTGGCGTATGTAGACCCCAAGCAGCGTTGGAAAGGGTTGCGCAGCATTGGAATGGTGCAAGCCGAACGTCACCTGGGCGAGACGATCACGCAGGAGACCAGGTATTATCTGCTGAGTTTTTCTCACGCCAAAACGTTTGCCCATGCGGTACGAGACCACTGGGGAATTGAGAACAGCGTCCATTGGGTGCTGGATGTTCCTTTTCGTGAAGATGACGCGCGTGTGCGTTCGGGCCACGCGCCCGAGAATCTAGCGGTGCTCCGTCATCTTGCTCTCAATGTGTTGCGGCAAGAGAAGTCAGCTCGTATCGGGACCAAGGCCAACCGCCTCAAAGCCGCTTGGAGCACCGATTATCTTTGGCGTGTCTTGAGCCAGAACCATGAGAGGTGATTGCCCAGCAGGAGAGGGTATTCATGGTGCATCCTGCGGACTCCACGCATACGTACTCATCATACAATATTCGCGGAATCCCAGCCGACGGTAAATATGAAAACCATACGGAGAGGCTCGCAGCACGCTGACGCGGTAGCCCAGGGCACGTGCTTCATGTAACGCGGCCAAGGTCATTGTTGCGCCGATTCCCTGTCGGCGCACGTCCGGCACGGTCACAACATGCTCCACTCTAGCGGCACCCGCCCCCTCAAAAAGAGCGCTGGTTGCTACAGGCCGACCGTCCAGGAGGCCTAGAAAGAAGCGCAACGGCTCATTTTCGCCATAAAGAGATTGGTAAGCTGCGAAAAAGTGCTGAATGTAGTCCTCTGGGACAGGAAAGCCCCAGGTATGCAGCCATTGCAGCAGCAGTTCATCGCTGGTGACCTGCTGGATCACCAGAGCAGGGGCGAGCGGAACATCTTCGTTGAGCTCGTACAAGTCCAGTGCCATGCCTGGTTCGTCCTCGTCATGTTGCACGCCGTAGCGTGGTAAGTGCTCTCTGATGTTGGCTGGTTGGCTGAGAGGTCCCACGTACCAGTTGAAGGCGAGCTTGCGCGACCGAAAATAGGCTACCACGCGTTCGATCTCCGGGCCGAGTTTCTCCTCCGTGGTGTGCGCGTGCAGTACGGTGTTAAAGACAGGGAGCCCGCTCGCTAACCAGAGGAGATTGGGCTCGTCAAACAGTTCCGCATCGGGTAGGCGGCTAAAGTTCCTGTAATAGGCAATCTCGCTGGCTCCAATCGCTGTGATCAGGGCAGAAGGTGAAAGATCCTGTAAGGTGTCAGGCATATAAAGAGAAAACCTTCTATGTATATTCAGTACTCATTCTATCCCAAATGGCCACTGTACTGCAACTGGCGGGAGAGATGAAAATCAAGCAGGCGAGGATGCTTCAAGGATTCCAGTCTGGAGTTGGTAAAGTCTTTGCTCGCTAAGATGCGATTGCCCTGTCCCCCATCCGACAGCAGGACTCGAGCCCCTGTACCGAGAGCAGGAGCGAAGAAAACGCGTCCTGGGCTGGCGGCGCACCCACAAGGACCCCTTTGAGGGTGAATGGGAGCAGATCTTCTCCTGGTTGATGGCCAATCCTGAACGGAGCAGCGGAGATATCTTTCGAGAGTTGCAGCGCCGCTCCCCCGGACGCTATCAACCGTTACAAATCCGTACCTTACAACGAGGGATGCGGAAAATCCGAGTCTATCTGCTGGAAACCGTTGAGGAGCAGTGGCAAATGGAAATGATCCGGGGACCATTGCCCTCGCCAGTTTCCGCTGAAAGTCCTTCAGCAGATCCAGCCTGCTGCCAATTGAGCAAAGCCCTTGGTTAGATTTTGGTGAGGCAATGCATACTTTCCTCTGCCAAACGAGCGCAGTCGAACGAACGGGCAAGAACACCGTCCTCAAAGACGGCAGGGTGAATGTTCCCAATGGGGAACTGGACGTCGATCGTTGAAGTAGCAGCTACTCGCTCACAGGCAAGCAAGTAGCGAACTCAGGAACTAGACAGAAGATGAGGGGATGGATACAATAGAAATGTCACACAAGTCTTAACTGAACATCCAGCAACGAAAAACGAGAGAATCGAGACGAGTCGATCATGACCACACCAGAACCTGGCAGGCCCACCCTCGTCAGTCAACCATGGGTTCCACGCCGCGTCTTCATTAGTGGCGCGTCAGGTTTTATGGGGCGGGTGCTTGCCGCACGATACCAGGAGCTTGGGAGCGAGGTGCGTGGGGTGGACAAGGTGGCAGACGTTGAACATGGGGTAGTGGCAGGAAATACCGCGGTTGCTGGGGCATGGCAAGCACACGCTCAGGGCTGCGATCTGTTTCTCCATACCGCGGCGATTGTTTCTTTCACGCATGACCCACGCAATTTCTGGGAGGTGAATGTGCTGGGAACCCGTCACGCCCTGGATGCCGCGATTCGCGGGGGGGCTCAACGCTTCGTGCATATTTCTTCGGTGGTGGCCTACTCCTTTGACTTTCCCCCCCACGTGGAGGAACGCTATCCAGTCCGATGCAATGGCGTGCCCTATGTCGACGCCAAGGTAATGGGGGAACAGGTGGTGCTTCAGGCCCACGCCGCTGGAGAGATCGACTGCACGATCATTCGCCCCGGCGATGTGTATGGCCCGCGTTCACGCCCCTGGACGACCAGGCCGGTCCGGCTGATTCAGGCGGGCTCGCTTATTTTACCTTTGCAAGGCAAAGGCATTTTTTCACCGGTCTACATCGACAATCTGATTGACGGGATTCTCCTGGCAGCGCGAACGCCAGCCGCCGCGGGCCAGGTGTTCAATCTCACCGACGGGATCGGCATCGAGAACAGGACCTTCTTTGGCTACTACGCCAGGCTGCTGAAGAAAGACATTCCCATGGTACGGGAGAACTTTACCTCCCTGCTGGCCGCGAAAGCACTGCTCGCTGATCGGCTCAGAAAGAAGCTGGGAACCGAAAGCCAGTGGAACGAGACGGGGGTGCGCTACCTGTGCAGGCGAGGAACGTATG
>Ga0070699_100005556_pt1 | contig 11054 bp, 10 predicted proteins | sample KBSK1503metaG_FD_65473 | JGI IMG/M metagenome (GOLD analysis project Ga0070699, IMG submission 65473) | Corn, switchgrass and miscanthus rhizosphere microbial communities from Kellogg Biological Station, Michigan, USA - KBS K1-50-3 metaG | ecosystem: Host-associated > Plants > Roots >...
CGAACGACTACATGACGCCGCGCGGATTGCTGGTGACCAACACCGGCCTGACCACGCAGATCGTCAACGGACTGACGTTCAGCCTGTACAAGAACCCGGACGCTTTTATCGACAGCTTCAGCATAACTGTCGGCACCTTCAACGACCTGTGGAGCCAGCAGAATCATCCGCAGGTGGGGTCGTGGAACGAGTTCGACTGGTGGGTTAGCGCCGATATCAGCGTCGCCAAATACTGGAAGGCCGGCGTCACATACATCACATTCCTCAGCCCGCCCGGCGCCTTCCGACAGGAGCGCAACGTCGAACCATCTATCCGCTTCGACGATGGCGCGCTGACCGGCTGGGCGTTCACCATCAACGCCTACGTCAAGCTGTTCTACGCGATCTCCGGCGATTCCACCGTCGTCGTCGGCAACCAGGGCAACACGTATGACGTCGAAATCGGCATGGTGCCCACCCTCGACCTCAAGAAAATCAACGGCGTCCCGCTGACGATCGCGGCACCGACCTGGGTCACGGTCGGTCCGACCAGCTACTGGAACCGGGGAATAACGGGTTGTGGACCGACCACCACCATTGAGCCGTGCTCGCTCAGCAATGCCGGCGTGTTCACGACCGGTCTCGCCCTCAAGCAGGCGCTCGATTGGATCCCGGCGAAGTGGGGCAACTGGTACGCCAAGGGTGGCTTCCAGTACTATCACATCATCAACGATAGCCTGCTCCTCGCTCAGACCTTCACCGGCACCGCAAGCTCCTACCCCAACGCACACCGCGAGGTGTGGGTCGGTTATGGGGGCTTGGGCTTCACGTTCTGAGCGTCCGCCACGAAGCCGGATGTCTCGAGGCTTGAACCGTCACGAACCTCCGCGGTTCCGAGATCGGAATGTCCGGCTTCTCCTTTTAACCCTGCCGATGGTGAGCAGATTGAAATCGAGCCCTTGATCCATAGGAGCGGGTCATGACGTCAATCGCGTCCGAAATGAAGCGCCCAGCTTTGTGGACAGCAGGCGACTGGAACGCGTTTTTCGGATTCGGCACCAACATTCTCGTCAACATGCTGGTGCTCACGGGTCTCTTGCGTTTTGTCTTGAAGATGCCGGACTCGCTCGTCTTCGGCCGCATCCTGCCCGCGCTCGGGCTGATGATGTGCCTCTCCACGATGTATTATGCCTTCCTCGCCTATCGGCTGGCGCTCAAGAGTGGCCGCAGCGACGTCTGCGCGCTGCCCTCGGGCGTGAGCGTGCCGCACATGTTCATCGTCACCTTCGTGATCATGTTGCCGATCACACTCAGAACCAATGATCCGATCAAGGGCTGGGAAGCGGGCCTGGTCTGGGTCTTCTTTCAGAGCTTCATCCTGATGATCGGCGGCTTCATCGCCCCCTATATCCGCAACATCACGCCGCGAGCGGCGCTGCTCGGAACGCTCGCCGGCGTCTCCGTCACGTTCATCTCCATGCGACCGGCGCTCGAAATGTACATGACGCCGATCATCGGGCTCACTTGCTTCGCCATCATTCTGGTGAGCTGGTTCGGGGGCTTCAAATATCCCAAGGGCATTCCGGCCGGGCTCGTCGCCATCGCCGTCGGCATGATCATCGCCTGGGGCTCGAATCTGTTCGGCCTCGGCTACGGCGGCTTGAGCCTCGACGGCTTGCGTGGCGCGTTCACGAATTTCGGCTTCTCGGTGCCGATTCCAGCCGTCAACCACGTGTTCTCCGGCTTCGAGTTCCTCGGCGTGATTCTCGTGACCGCGATCCCGTTCGGCATCTACGATTTGGTCGAGGCCATGGACAACGTGGAGAGCGCGGAGGCGGCCGGCGATGCCTATCCCACCACTCGCGTGCTCACCGCCGATGGTGTCGTCAGCCTGATCGGCTGCCTGATGGGCAATCCGTTCATCAACGCGGTCTATATCGGCCATCCCGGCTGGAAAGCGATGGGCGGCCGCATCGGCTATTCGGCGGCCACCGGCATCATGGCGATCATCCTGTCGTGGTTCGCCGTCGTGTCGGTGCTGCTGGCGCTCATTCCGGTGGTCGCGATCTCACCAATCCTGCTTTATATCGGCATGCTCATTGGCGCGCAGGCGTTCCAGACCACGCCGGCCAAGCACGCGCCCGCGATCGTACTCGCGCTCACCCCGCATCTTGCGGCCTGGAGCAAGACCTTGATGGACGGCGCGCTCGGGGCGGCGGGAACGAGTGCGGCGGCGATTGGCTTCGACAAGCTCGGTCAAGTGGGCGTGCTCTATCACGGGCTCGAGGTTCTCGGCGGCGGTTCGATTCTGACCGGCCTCGTGCTCGGTGCCATCGGCGTGTTCGTCATCGAGAAGAAGTTCGTGGAGGCTTCAGCCTTCGCTTTATCCGGCGCGGTGCTCACCTTCTTTGGCTTCATGCATGGCGAGTCGGTGGGATTGGCCGTCACTCCCGCCGTAGCGATCGCCTACACGATCATCGCCGTCTTCCTCTTTGGCCTGAGCCGGTCGGCGGCGATTTTATCGGCGGTAGACCCATCGGAGCAGAAAGCCGTCGCAGCAACGCCGGCCGAATGACGCCAACCGGCAGCATGGGTCGGCTCCACCGCTCACTCGCTTGCGAGAATGACGTTCTTGAGCAGCGGATAGATTTGGTTGGTCCAGCGATTGCCGCTGAACACCCCGTAATGCCCGACCCCGGCCTGCATGTGATGCCGCTTGCGATAGGGACGCAGCTCGGAACATAGCTCGTGCGCGGCCGCCGTCTGGCCGACGGCGCAGATGTCGTCGCGCTCGCCTTCGACCGTGAGCAGCATCGTACGCTTGATGGCCCGCGGCTCGACGCGCTCGCCCTGCCATTCGAGCTTGCCGGTCGGCAGCGCGTGTTCCTGAAAAACGAGGCGAACGGTCTCCAGATAGAATTCCGCTGTCAAATCGAGCACCGCGAAGTATTCGTCGTAGAACGCCTTGGTGACCTGCGCCCTTTCGTGCTCGCCCTTCGCCAGATGATCGTACAATTCGCGATGCGCCTTCACGTGGCGCTCGACGTTCATGCTCATAAACGCTGCGAGTTGCACGAAGCCGGGATAGACACGGCGAAAGGCGCCGGGATAGCGCAGCGGCACGGTAGCGATCAGATTCTGCTCGAACCACTCGATCGGCCTCGAATTGGCGAGCGCGTTCACCTTGGTCGGGTTGACGCGGGTGTCGATTGGGCCTGCCATCAACGTCATGCTGCGGGGCTGCGCGGCATTGCCGGCTTGCGCCATCACCGCGGTGGCGACGAGCACGGCGACACATGGCTGGCACACCGCCACGACATGGGCGCCGGGTCCGATCGCCTCCAGGAAACGGATCAAGTGGGCGATGTAATCGTCGAAGCCGAACCGGCCGTGCATGAGGGGGACATCGCGAACGTTATGCCAATCGGTAATGTAGACGTCGTGCTCGGGCAGCATGGTGCGCACGGTGCCGCGTAAGAGCGTCGCGAAATGGCCCGACAGCGGCGCGACCAGAGCACGCGCGGCTGCGGCGTGTCGATGTCCTTCTTGAAGTGCAAAAGCGTCCCGAACGGCGTGGTCAACGCCGCCTGCTCGTGGACCGCCACCTCGCGGTTGCCGACCGTCACGCCATGAATGCGAAGGCCGGACGGGAGTGGGTCAGGCCCGCGCGCGCCATGAGCTCGTAGACCGCGGTCAGGTTGCGCAAGACGGCGTTGTCAGCAATGCCCGCCAGGGGTTGGCCGAGCGTGCGTAGGGCCCTTCCCGCCCAATTGCGAACCGGCACCATGATGTCGGAATGGGCTTGGTAGGCCTGATAGAGCATTGTCCCCCCGGCGGTCGCCACCCCTGCATGCCGGCAGACGTCGACCCTGCCTCACCCATGACGGCGTCAAGGTCTGGGACACGCTCGCCATCGCGGAGTATGTCAATGAGCTAAAGGCTGAGGCCAAGCTCATTCCGGCGGACCGTGCCGCGCGCGCCCATTGTCGCGCGATCTCCGGTGAAATGCACTCCGGCTTCAGCAATCTGCGCTCGGCGTTGCCGATGAATCTCAAAGCCTACTATCCCGGCTTCAAGGTGTGGGCAGGCGCACAGGCAGACATCGATCGTGTCGTCACCATCTGGCGCGAATGCTTCGCCACCTTCAAGGGGCCTTACCTGTTCGGGACGGAACCCTGCATGGCCGACGCCATGTACGCGCCCGTCGTCACTCGCTTTCTCACCTATGACGTAAAGCTCGATCCTCAGTGCGCCGCGTATTGCAAGGCCATCATGGCGATGCCGCTTATGGAGGAATGGGTTGCTGGCGCCAAAGCGGAGCCCGACGAGTTGGAAGAGCTCGACGTTGAGTTCTGAGCAAAGCCAACAATGGGAATCGCCTATCCAGGCCCCTTTCGCCATGCCTTCTCGGTGCCCATATGGGGAGGTGCACTGAAGCCGCGGCGAGACCTCAGCGATGGAATCAATGCCCACGCTGCAAGACACTGATGAAAGTGCGCAAGTGCGCAAGTGCGTGCCTCTCCCTGGCCGCAAGTTCGTTGACGTGGACTACCGCTGCGACGAATGCGGAGCAGAGGTCCTGCGAGCCGTGCCACGCGGGCGCTAAGGCTCACTGCGTCTGGACGTTAGTTGCCACTGGCTGCATCTTTACACCCTCGCGCTCCTAGTGTCCTTGACGGCCCCGGTGAGCGATACGACTTCTTCCTGAGCCGGAGGGGCTCGGTGGCCGCTATTGCGCAGGAGGTCGCCGACGTTCTCAGGGAGAACGGCTATGAGGTCGTTGTCCAGGACTACGATATTCAAATCGGCGAGAGTTGGGTATTGGCGATCCACGACTGCATTAAGAACTCTCGTGACCTCATAATCCTGTTCACAGCCGACTACGAAAAGTCACAGTACACGCGCGAAGAGTTCGCGTCGTTTTGGAAGAAGCAGGCGGACGAGCCGGATAAGCACCGTATTATTGTCCTGCGCTGCGAGGATGTGCAGCCGGAGGGACTTCTTTCGCATAATGTATTTCAGGACCTCGTAGGCGTTAGGGACGCTGAAGAACGCAAGCGACGCATCATTGCTGCAGCCAAGCGTCGATCTGCGGCCGCGCCACTGGCCCCACGACCGTTTATCGACGTGCCACGGCGCATCGCGAGCTTCACGGGACGCGCTGACGAGCGGCTTGGGCTCAACGTCGAAGCCGTGAAACCTGGTCCTGGTCGGCCGCCCGGCAACCTTGGCTGGACGGGTAAGCCATGAGCGGCACCCGACGAACTCCGCTTGCCCGGCACCCGACGGTGCAGATCACACAGCGCGCGATCGATCTGTTCCGTGAACTTGAGCGAGCAAACCGCGCCCGGAAGCGGGCCATCGATTGCACGATCTCCGAGTTCGGGCACTGCATCGCGGAGTGCTGCGCCTGCTGCCGGTGGTGGGACTTGCAGGACGAATTACACATCGAGCTTGGCCTGCCGCCTTGGCAGTGGCCCTGCATTCCGAGAAATCCGTACCCGCGCGGCTCACCGAAGGCACGCGACTGGCGTCCGGGTGCGGAGCAGGAAGAATTGTGGGACGACAAAGGCGAAGTCATCGAACAGCCCTACGCGAGAATCGGCACCCTGTACATTGCAAGAGCGTGTTCGAGCGTGATGCGGTATTCCCGCAGAAGCTGCGCGTGACGGTCGAAGCTGGCAGCGCACCTAATTTGGATGGAAATCGTGCAGTTGGTCCAGACAGAAATGCATCGAATGGGATTCTGCAACTTGGTGCCAGTCGTCCGCCTCACGGGGCACGAAGAACATTCGCTGGCGGGGTCGGCAGCTCGTCGAGTCTTCCCTGGGCGGCCGCGATCACTCCTTCCGCTACATTTTCCCAGCTGTAGCGGCGAGCAGCCTCCTTCGCCAGCGCCAAACTGGCGCGCTCACGCTCGGCGTCATCGAGCGTGAGCCACGCTACGAGCTTGGCGGCGATCTCCTCCACAGCTCCGGGCCCGATTTCGAACGATAGTAGCGACCGCAGCTCCTTGGGCATCGGTATGGGAGACACGCTTGATCCTCCTCCATAAGACGTGGGACCAGATCGGATTCGTTGCCAATTGTATCTCGCGCATAGCGAAGGGCTGCTAGACGGATTTCTGAGAGAAATTGAAGATCGGTCTCACCAAGCGGCTCCTTGCCAATTGGACCGCGAGGATGAACCAACGGCGCCTACGGGCGTCGGGCCAAGCTGATATGACCGGCTACATCCTATCGTCTCTTCTCACCGACCGCTGCCACGAGGGGGCCGGGTAACGCGCGTTCGGCCAATACTGTAAGCCGAGCCTCGTAGCGTCGGACCAAATAACCGCATCCAAGGAAAGACCAGCGCCGATGAACTGCTCGATAAGCTGCTTGGTTCCAGCGAGGAGCTCCTTCCGATCAAGAAAAGGTTGATTGAAGCCACTCAGGGCAACCACGGCCTGTCCTCGGTGATCTTCATCATCAATATTGCAGAATCTTCGGCACACACATGGGCGGGAAAGTCTACGTGGTCGGCGGGTTCGGCGGCGAGCGCGAGGACAATCGGCGGCCGACCCCTTAACCCTTCAATGTCGCAGCAGCAGCGACACGAGGAGGGCGAGCGCCAGGAGCGCGGCCACGGCCTGCCAAAATCGGAGCGGGGCACGTTCATAGAGCGTCCGCGGCCTGCGGACCGGAAGCGGGGCACGCGCCGGTCCCGTCTCCATCTCCACGGCAAATTCGTTCATGTCGCGAAAACGTTCGGTCGGATCGACTGCATTGGCTCGCCCGAGTGCACCCTCGAGCCAGGCAGGAAGGTCTGGGCGCAAGGCGGAGAGCGCCGTCGGACGGTCGCGGCGCGGTGGGCTGGTGGCATCAGGATTGCCGTAAGGGAACTCGCCGGTGAAGGCGCGGAACATGGTGACGCCCAAGGCGTAAATGTCGGTTGCTTCGTTTCCGGGTTCGCCGGCAAACATTTCGGGCGCCATATAGGCGGGGGTACCCGGCACGTCCTCGGGCGGGAAATCCTCCAGTCCGGGCACGCGCACCACCCCGAGATCGATTAGCTTGAGCGATCCGTCACGCTCGAGAATCACGTTGTCAGGCTTGATGTCGCGATGAACGATGCCCGCGCGATGCAGCGCCGCCGCGCCTCGGGCCAACTTGATCGCGATATTCCGTCCTTCCTCTAGACCGATCAACGGGCGACGCGCGAGTCGCGTGTCCAGAAGTTCGCCATGGTAGAGCGGCATGACCGTGTAAAGGCAGGTCTGCCGTCCAGGGGGCAGCGCGATCGTGCGACCAACCCATGAGCTGTGCACTCGCGCGCCGACCCATGCCTCGCGCACGAAAGCGGTGCGGTACGTGGCCACGGCCGCGACCTGGGGCTTGGGAAACTTCAACACCACCTCGCCGCCCTCCACCTCATCAACCGCACCGAACAGGCGGGTGTATCGGCCGTCGGACAGCAGCACTTTGAGCACGAAACCATCGACGGACTCGCCGTCGCTCGGCACCGGGATCAACGGCAGTTGCATGAGGGCGGCGCCGATATCGGTCGATTCCGCCGTCGGCAGATCAACAACGTCGACCACCAAAGTGGTACAGTTATCTGTGCTGCCGGAGCGGAGCGCGGCCGCAACCAGCGCCCGGGCGGAATCCTCGGAAGCAGAACGGTCGCGCAGGATGTCGGCGATCGTTTCGGCCGCCAAGACCCCGTGCACGCCGTCACTGCACAGGAGGAAACGGTCGTGCCGCGCCACTGGCTGGGTCGCATAGTCGAGCCGCACTTCCGTTTCGACACCCAGCGCGCGGTTTAGGATGTGCGACCGACCACCCTCCCGCACATGGTCGATGGTAAGGCAGATGAGACGGTCGCCGGCTAGCCGATAGGCGCGCGTGTCGCCGACATGCAGCACGTGCGCGACTCGCCCGCGCAGCACCAGCGCGGTGAAGGTGCATCCCATCCCCGCCAACTTGGCGTCCCGCTGTCCTTGGGAATAGATCCAACTATTGAGCGCATTGACGACTGTGGCCGCCGCACGTCGGACCTCCATTGTCTCGGGCAGATCGCAAAATCCATCCAGAAAACCACGCACTGCAGTCTCGGCGGCCACGCGACCGCCGTTTGCCCCGCCAATTCCATCGGCGATTGCCGCCACAATGTCTCGTCGCGGTTCTGGCAGCTCGAAACCAAGAACGGCGCCGGCGAAATCCTCGTTGCGTTTGCGCGGGCCACTCTCCGAGGCGAATCCCACGCTTGCCTTCACGCCGGGAAGCCACTCAGCCATCGCGGCTGCTCCGATTTCCGCGCGGCGGGGAGCAGCCCGCAGAGTGACGCGGTGATCGCAAAGACTCCAATTCCGCGAACGGGGCCTTAGTTCTCCAACCTGCAATGATCATAGAAGAAAGCGCCGCCGGTACTTGACGCGACGATGACCGTAAGATTTCCGGATTTGCGATCAAGTGTGTAGTTGCCGCCGTCCTTCGCGTCGCGCCACGAAATCGTGGCGTCGCTGATGCGGGCCGGATTTGAATCGACGGTGCTCCGATCGTAGTCGATCCTGATCTGCCAGCTCGCACCGCTGACCGGATTGGTGCAGGTGATCGCGACCCCGCTGGGCTGCGCTTCAGCGCTGCAGGCGGGAGCGTAAATGGCGGCCGCCAGCGCGCCAATTCCCGCCGCTAGTGGCCGAGTCAGAACTGATGTCCGCATGCTTCCCTGCCCACTTTATGATCAAAATGCGGATTTTTTAGTCGTTATGTCCCGCGCTCACACCAACCCCCATGGGAAAGTCTGCTCAGTCAATGAGCTAATTAATGGCATAATTTTTGCCACACGGCTTAACCGCCCGCCTTTGGGGCATGGGCGCGTAAAAGAAGATTATTGGGGGAAGGAACATGGCACTCGTACCATCACCGCAATGGCTGGATACCGGAAATAACGCGTGGCAGCTAGCGGCCGCCACGTTCGTCGGTCTGCAAAGCATTCCCGGGCTGACCGTTCTTTATGGCGGCATCGTAAAGAAGAAATGGGCGATCAACTCCGCCTTCATGTCAATATACGCCTTCGCGTCGGTCCTAATCGTCTGGGTTCTTTTCGCCTATAACATGGCCTTCGGGCCGCAATGGTTCCCATTTCTAGGCACGCCGAGCTTGGCGACTTCGGCCCTATTCACGACCGGCCAAGCAACGATTCCGGCTGCGGCATCGGGCATGCCGCCCCTCACCTTTCCCATGGCGACACTCATGTTCTTCCAGTTTGTGTTCGCTGCTATCACCATCATCATCCTCGCCGGTTCTCTTCTTGGCCGCATGAACTTCACGGCCTGGATGATCTTCTGCCCGGTGTGGACAACTCTGGTCTATACGGTGGGTGCGTTCAGCCTGTGGGGCGGCGGCTGGCTCGCAAGCATGGGCGTGGCGGACTTCTCGGGGGGTTATGTCATCCATCTCGCCGCCGGGACCTCCGGTTTCGTCGCTGCCTGGATGGTCGGCCCGCGGCTTCAGGCCGATCGCGACCATTTCCCGCCGAATAGCTTGTTGGTCACGCTGATCGGAGCCGGAATCCTGTGGCTGGGTTGGAACGGCTTCAACGGCGGCGATCCCTACTTTGCCAATGCCGATGCTGGCGCGGCCGTGCTCAACACCAACACAGCCACCGCGACGGGCCTTCTGGTCTGGACGCTGATGGACAAGATGGCCTACGGCAAGCCGTCGGTCCTCGGCGCCGTCAACGGCATGATCGCGGGCTTGGTCGGGATTACTCCCGCCGCCGGTTACGTGGACGGCTGGGGCGCGATCGCCATCGGCGTTGTAGCCGGCATCATCCCGTGGCTCAGCATGAACAAGCTGCAAAAGACCAGCTTCATGATGAAAGCGGACGATACGCTGAGCGTGCTCTCCACCCATGGCGTGGCCGGCCTCATGGGCGGCTTGATGGTCGGGATCCTGGCCAACCCGGACATGCTCATGTACATCGGCACCGACAAAGAGGCGCCCGGCGTCAACGTGACCGGCTGGCTCTACGGCAACGCCGGTCAGCTCCTGCTTCAGGCGGAGGGCGCCGCGTTCATCATCGTATACAACGCGATAGCAACCTACATCATCCTCAAAGTCATCTCGTTGATCGTGCCACTGCGCATGGATGAGGCAACGTTGAAGGTGGGAGACGACGCGGTGCACGGCGAGACGGCCTACGCGATTGGCACGGAGGGCGAGTAGTCGGCCCCGCACCGGTGGGTTGCTCTACGGCAATACAATCGGCCTCTGTCGATCTGTACCGTGGCGTCCGCGGCGAGAGAGCCTCGCGATGGACTGAGCAACTGCCGATATCGCGTATTTGCGAGCAGATGGCCGCTCGCAAGCGGGTCCGCGTTTCAACTCCTGTCGCGCCGACCCATTAGCGGCCCCCAAGCAGTCTGCGGGGCCGCTCTTTTTTAAATGTCCATTGAGCCGGCCACCGCGAATAGCCTCGCCAGTTCTGCTCAGCATCGCCCGCGCCCCAGCGAGTGTCGCATCCGCTCGGCCTGCTGCGCACGCGCCGCAACCGGCCACGCGCCCGCCGCCCTCGTTTGCTTGGCCGTGCGCGGCACGCGTCACGCTCGTCGCCGCGTATCAGTGGGCAGGCAGACTGGGAATGTTGAATGCGGTGGAGGATGGACAAACCCGCGCGTGGAGTACCGCATTCGCCATCGTCCTTTGGCTGGTTTGGTTTTTTTGGCTAGGCCGCTGAGCTGGCGAGGCATCGCTGGAAAGCTGTCCTCACCGGATAGGGAGCCTCTTCGTCCGGCCGCACCACGGCGGACATATACCGGGATCTTCCAAATACGAAGCCGCGCTTCCAGAGTTCCGGCGCTCTTGTGTGTTCCTGTAAGTGACGTCCGCTGCGGAGGGTAGCCTCAGCCAATCACCGTCATTTTCGCCACGGCCTCAATGGCGGCGCAGATTGCCGGCGATCGGCAGGCAGTTCGGGCATCAGCTTGATGAGATATGGCGCTCGTCTTGGATTCACGGATCAGAATCGGTCAAAGGCTGTTTGTGCGTGGCATCAGCAATTGCGGACGTGGCGTGATCTTCGGCCAGCGC
>Ga0070699_100005557_pt1 | contig 11054 bp, 9 predicted proteins | sample KBSK1503metaG_FD_65473 | JGI IMG/M metagenome (GOLD analysis project Ga0070699, IMG submission 65473) | Corn, switchgrass and miscanthus rhizosphere microbial communities from Kellogg Biological Station, Michigan, USA - KBS K1-50-3 metaG | ecosystem: Host-associated > Plants > Roots >...
GGTAGGATCCACCCTTCCACCCCCTGCGAGCTTGCCCGCAGCCGTCCGGCGGAACGACCTCGTATCGTCCCATCCGGCGTAAGCAAGGCGCAATTTCCCGTCCTTTTCGCGCGAGATGTGAGGCGTGACCTTGTCCGCTTTGAAAACCCTCTCAAGCCCTATCCCGCGGGCAAATCCCCATAGCGCCCGCTGCAGTGCCGGTGCCCCACCCACTGCGATTTCGTGCCTTGGCGCTTTTCGGACGCCGGCCGCATCAGCGCGTGGAAGGGCTCATGATTGCCGGCGTCCGAAAACCTGCGCACAACCGGACTAACGCATTGCAGCAAACGAAGCACGGGTTTGGCTTATTCGATCACCTCATCGGCAATCGCAAGCAATTTGTCTGGGATGGTGAGTCCGAGCGCCTTGGCAGTCTTGAGATTGATGATCAGCTCAAACTTTGTCGGCACTTGCACGGGGAGATCGGCAGGCTTCTCGCCCTTGAGGATGCGGTCGATATATCCTGCCGCCAGGCGAAACTGTTCGCTGCGAACGTCACCATAAGAGATCAGGCCGCCCGGTTCTGAAAAAAAACGATTGAAATACATCGTCGGCACGCTGTAGCGGGCCGCCAGCGCAATGATCAGTTCACGATTTACATCGTTGAACACGTCCGGCATCACGATGAGGCCGCCACCTGGATCGCGTGCTTGTGCGGCGATAACGCCTTCGATCTCATCCTTGCTGTGAACCGGAGCTGCACTCACCTGGACGGCAAGGGAGGATGCGGCGGCTTGAATCGAGGGCATGAAGGATTGGAGCAACACGGCTGTTGCTGGATTGAACAGCAATGCCACACGCACGGTGCGCGGAGCGATCTGCTTTAGTAGTTCCATCCATTTTCCGCCTAGTGCGGGATCCGCGTTGCCCGACATGAAGCCGGTGACGTTACCGCCCGGATGCGCAAGGTTCGCAACGAAGCCGCTGGGATCGGATACGCCCGCGAACACGATCGGAATTGTCCTCGTCTCGCGGGCTAAGGCGGCGATCGCGGGCGTGGTCACACCGAAGATCGCATCGGGCCGCAGATCGATCAGCTCCTTTGCCAACGTCGTCATCCTATCCGCATCATCGGCGCTCCAGCGAAGTTCGATCCGGAGATTGCTGCCTTCCGTCCATCCCAACTTCGCGAGAGCGGCCCGGAACGCCGCGAGCCAAGACTGCGCGGTTGAATCGCTCTCCACATAGGCCATAAGCACGCCGACCAGCCGCATCCGGTCTGGCTGCTGCGCGCGTGCCGCGAGCGGCAGCGCGATCGCCGCACTGCCAAGCGCGAATATGAATTGTCGCCGTTCGATGTGGTTGGCGAACGACGAACACGTCGCATTGCTCAAGCAGGGCGTGGCCGCCTGGAACGCGTGGCGTGACGCGAACCCCGACATCCGTCCAGACCTCAACGGGGCGGACCTCATCGAGGCGAACCTCAGCGGGGCGGAACTCAGCGGGGCGAGTTTCTGGGGGGCGGACCTCAACGGGGCGAACCAATCCTCAGCCGGGCGCACCTCAGCCGGGCGCACCTCGGCCGGGCGAACCTCAGCGGGGCGCACCTCAGCGGGGCGCACCTCAGCAGGGCGACCCTTCAGCGGGCGGACCTCAGCAGGGCGAACGCGCTGGCCCCCACCGATGTCTTGCGCAGCGCTCTACCGCGCGAGCGGTTTCGTTGTGTGCCGGGCATGCTCAGTAGCTTGGAGGTGAAAGTCCTCCACCCAACCTGATGGAGGTGAAGGGTTAGCAATGCGCAAGGGCTATCGCCGCGAGGCGGGGTCTGAAGGAAGCGCGGAGCAAACGTGCGAGCTGATGGACAAGAACCGGATAGAAGGCGCGAGCATCGGACGAGTGGGCAACGTACCGCGAAGTCCTTATCCATCAAGGATGCAAGGCGTAGATCCGGCAGCTGTGCACGGAAGGCGACTGAGCTTACCCCGGGAGATCTGCCCTGTGTCGCTTCGGCGACTAAGAGTGCCGCGAGGCGGTCTGACCGCAGAGCAGAAGTCAGCAGAGGGCGTAGTGGGTCATGTCGTCGGCAAGGCTAGTGAGGCACTCCGAACCGAAAGGTGGAGGCAACAGATAGGCCGAGCCGGGAACGGTGGCTGAAGGCCCGAACGAGAGGAGAGGCTAGTAGGACATGAATCTTGAAGGCGACAAGCGGCTGAATCTCCAGTTGGGACTGGACTTCTCATTGGTACCGACGGGTGAAGCCCGGCAGGTCGGACGAGAAGACATCGAATCGCCTTCGGCGGTAAGTGAGCCCGAACGCCCAGCCAACACGAGTCGAATCATGGAGGACGTGTGTGAACGAGCAAACCTGAAGCAAGCATTGCGGCAAGTGCGGAGCAACAAAGGTAGTGCAGGCGTCGACGGGATGACCGTCGATCAGCTTGGCGACCATCTGAAGCAACACTGGCCGGCTATTCGGGAGCAGTTGCTGAACGGGACCTACGAACCGAAACCGGTGAGGCGGGTGGAAATCCCGAAGCCGGATGCAGGAGGGGTGCGAAAGCTTGGCATCCCAACCGTGCTGGATCGCTTCATCCAGCAAGCGGTGATGCAGGTGCTGCAGAGGCAGTGGAACCCGACGTTCTCCCATTACAGCTATGGGTTTCGACCGCATCGGTCGGCACACGAAGCCGTGGCGCAGGCGCAGCAGTACATCGCGGATGGCTACGGCTGGATGATTGATCTTGATCTGGAAAAATTCTTCGATCGAGTCAATCACGACAAACTGATGGGCCAGATCGCCAAGCGCGTCGAGGACAAACGGCTGCTGAAACTCATCCGGGCATTCCTGAATGCCGGGGTGATGGAGAACGGGCTGGTCAGCCCGAGCGTGGAAGGGACTCCGCAAGGGGGTCCTCTTTCGCCACTGCTAAGTAATCTCCTGCTCGATGAACTCGACCAGGAGCTTGAGCGCCGTGGGCATCGCTTTGTTCGCTATGCGGATGATTGTAACATTTACGTCCGCAGTGAACGCGCGGGCCAGCGGGTGATGGAGAGCATCACGCGCTTCATCAGGCAAAAGCTCAAGCTCAAGGTCAACGAGGCAAAGAGTGCGGTGGCACGACCGCAGGAACGGAAGTTCCTCGGGTTCGGCTTTACGGCTGGTTCGGACATCAAGCGCACGATCGCGCCGAAATCTCTGGAACGGTTCAAGCGAAGAATCCGGAACATCACGCGCAGGGTGTCAGCATCATGACGACAATGGAAGAGTTGGCTCCGTATATGCGGGGTTGGCGCAACTATTTCGGCTTCTGCGAAACACCCCAAGTGTTGATCGCGCTCACTCGCTGGGTCCGGTTGCGACTGCGGGCTGCTCTTTGGCGCCAGTGGAAAACACCACGACGCCGCCGGGCGGCACTTGTCGCAAACGGGGTCTCGACATGGGCTGCAAGGAACACGGCCGGCAGCGGCCGCGGTCCCTGGTATCTCGCCCGCAGTAGAGCCCTCTCCACCGGGCTCTCAAATGCGCACTTTAAATCGCTCGGTCTCCCATCCCTGTTCCAAGCGTGTTAGCGCCACTTCTCGAACCGCCGTGTACGGACCCGTACGCACGGTGGTGTGGGAGGGGCGGAGCTGCGAGGCTCCCCCTATCCCGATCTGTGACCCTGAGCCGACTTCAGACCCTCCGATAGGTTGCAGATCTTTTTATTGTGGATGCCTCTTAATTCCACTCTGAACGGGGGCGCCTAGTGCAGGCATCCGCGTGGCAAGGCTATGGCATCGCGCGCGCTGCTGCAGCGGGCGTGGGCGAATACAAATGGCATTCCGTTCGCCCGCCGTCGAGCGCGGTCGTCAATGGCGCGCGCTCGGCACAGTGCGGCATGGCGTCGGGACAGCGCGGATGAAACGGACAGCCCTTAGGTGGGTCGAGCGGGTTTGGGAAGATCGTGCCAAGGTGGGCGTCGGGGACGCCGAGCCCGGGTTCCGGCGTGAGCACGGACAAGAGCAGCGCCCGCGTGTAGGGATGGCGCGGCGTGCGAAACAGCGCCTCGGTCTCGTTCTCCTCGACGATGCGGCCGAGATACATGACCGCAACCCGCGTCGCCATGTGCTCGACCACAGCAAGGTTGTGGCTGATTAGGATCAAGGTCAGTCCGAATTCCTGCTGCAGGTCCTGCAGCAGGTTGAGGATCTGCGATTGCACCGAGACGTCGAGCGCCGACGTGGGCTCGTCGCAGATCACCGCTTCCGGCCGCATGATGAGCGCCCGCGCAATGGCGACGCGTTGGCGTTGTCCGCCGGACAGCTGCCCAGGATAGGAATCATGCAGCCGCTTTGGCAATCCGACCAGCGCCATCATGCGCTCGACCTCGCCGCGCCGGTCTTTCGCATCTCCGATACCGTGCACGGTCAGCGGCACCCGGATGATCGCGCCCGCGGTCTTGCGCGGATTGAGCGAGGAATATGGGTCCTGGAACACCGGCTGCACGCGCCGCGCCAGCGCGCGCGGATCGAGGCTGCCGACCGCCTTGCCGTCGAACAAAATCTCGCCAGCGGACGGCGTCAGCAAGCCAAGCAGCATGCGCGCGAGGGTCGACTTGCCGCAGCCGGACTCGCCGACGATGCCCAGCACCTCGCCCTTGCGCACCGTGAGCGATAGGCCGTTCACGGCGCGCATGTCGCGGCCGCCGCCGAACAGGTTGCCGCCCAATCGGAAGCGGCGCTCGACATTGCGCATTTCGATGAGCGGCGGGGTCATGACGCCGCCGGCACCAGCGCATTGGCGGCGCATTGCTCGACCGGGAGCAGGCACCGATAGGCCCGCCCGGTTGAAATCTCGGTCAGCGCGACGCGCGCCTTGGCGCAATCCTCGAACGCATGGGGACAGCGGTTGCGGAAGGCGCAGCCGTGGATGGTGCCAACCAGGCTCGGCACCAAGCCCGGGATCGAGCCGAGACGGGCGCGGCGCCTGGTCTTGCCGGGGACCGGGATGCAGCGCAACAGGCCCTGCGTATACGGGTGCGTGGGCCGCGAAAACACTTCGCGCGCGGTTCCGGTTTCGACGATTTCGCCCGCATACATCACCGCCACGTGGGTTGCCACCCGCGCCACGATACCGAGATCGTGGGTGATTAAGATCACCGCCATGTCGAGCTCGCGCTGGATCGACGCCAAGAGACGAAGGATCTGCGCCTGGATGGTGACGTCGAGCGCGGTGGTCGGCTCGTCGGCGATCAGAAGCTTGGGCCCGCACATCAGCGCCATGGCGATCATGACGCGCTGGCGCAAGCCGCCGGAAAGCTGATGCGGATATTGCGCGAGCCGCTCGGAGGCGGCGGAGATGGCGACCCTCTCCAGGAGCTGGACCGCCCGCTCGCGCGCGGCGGCGCGTCCGACCCGCCGGTGCCGCAGCAGCACCTCGGTCAGCTGCGTGCCGATCGTATAGGCGGGATTGAGCGAGGTCATCGGCTCCTGGAAGACCATCGCCATCCGGTTGCCGCGCAGGTCGGCCATCGCGCGCTCGCGCAGCTGCAGCAGATCGATGCCGTCGAAGATGAGCTTTTGCGCCTCGCGCCGCGAATGCTTGGGCAACAGGTCCATTAGCGCGAGCGACGTGAGCGACTTGCCGCATCCGGATTCGCCGACGATGCATAGCATCTCGCCGCGCTTGACCGAAAAACTCACGTCTCGCACCGGATGCAGCATGCCCGCCGCAAGCGGGATGCGGACGTTGAGACGCTCGGCTTCCAACAGCGCGCTCAAGCGCGGTGCTCCGGCGCGGTGAGATCACGCAGCCCGTCGCCGAGCAGATTGATCGCCAGCACGAGCGTGAACAGCGCCACCCCCGGGATGGTGATCACCCACGGGCTGAAAAACATGTATTCCTTGCCCTCGGCGACCATGAGGCCCCAGGACGGCGCCGGCGGTGGCACACCGAGACCGAGGAATGACAGCGTCGCTTCGAGCAGGATCGCCTGTGCCATTTCTAGCGTGGCGACGACGACCAGCGCATTGGCGATGTTGGGGAGGATTTCGGCCGCGATGATCCGCGCGGTCGACGCGCCGATGGCTCGCGCGGCGGCGATATAGTCGAGCGCGCGGACCTGCATGGTGGCGCTGCGCGTCACCACCGCGAAGCGATCCCACAGCAGCAGGCCGAGCACGGCGATCACGATCTGCATGGAGCTGCCGATGAACGCCGCCACTGCGAGCGCCACCAGGACCACCGGCAACGCCAGCCGCGTGGTGATGATGAAGCTCACCACGAGATCGACGCGGCCGCCGAAATAGCCAGCGAGAACCCCGAGCGTGGTTCCAATAACGCCCGACATGGCCGCCGCGGTGGTGCCGATCAAGAGCGAGATGCGCGAGCCATAAATCAGGCGGCTCAGATAGTCGCGGCCGAGTTGGTCGGTGCCGAGCACATGGGTCCAGCTTCCGCCGTCGTGCCAGACCGGCGGTATCAGCCGCCGGCCCAGATCCTGCGCGAAAGGATCATGCGGCGCGAGCCACGGCGCCAGCAGCGCCACCGCGAAAATGACGAGCACGACGCCGGCACCGATCGCGAAGGTGGTGTGGCTGGAGATGCGTGCGCCGAGCAGCGCGCCGCGGCTCGGCAGAAGCTCCTCCACGCTGACGAAGCTGTCGATCGTCATCGAGCCTCCTCAGCGCACCCGGATGCGTGGATCGAGCACGGCGTTGAGCATGTCGGCGAGCAAGGTGAGCACGATATAGATGCAGGCGAGGATCAGTACGATCGCCTGCACCACGGGGAAGTCGGCGCGGCTGATCGCCTCCCAGCCGAGATAGCCGACGCCGTGCAGGGAGAATACGCTCTCGATCACGATCGATCCGCCGAGCATGAAGCCGAACTGAACCGCCGCCACCGCGACCACCGGAATGATCGCGTTGCGCAGCGCGTGTTTGAACAGCACGCTGGTGGTGCGCAGGCCTTTTGCGCGCGCGGTTCGGATGTAGTCGGAGGCGAGCACCTCCAGCATTCCGGCGCGGGTCAGCCGCATGAAGGCTGGGGTGGCGTAATAGCCGAGCGCGACCGCCGGCAACACGAAATGTTCCCACGTGGCGTTGCCGGAGACTGGCAGCCAGCGCAGTTTCAAACCGAATACGATGATCAGGATGAGCGCGAACCAGAAGCTCGGCAGTGCTTGGCCGAGCACCGATAGCGCGAGCGCGCAGCGGTCGATCCAGGAATTGGGTCGCACTGCGGCCAGCACGCCGAGCGGAAGCGACAACAAGAGCGCAAAGGCAAACGCGCAAATGCCCAGGGTGAGCGTAATTGGCAAGCGGTCGGCGATCAATTCGGAAACCGGCACCTTGAGAAAGAACGATTCACCGAGGTCGCCGCGTACCGCCTTGCCGATCCACTCGGCGTACTGCACCGGCAGCGGCCGGTCGAGCCCGTAGGCCTTACGCACCTGCTCGACGTCGGCGGCGGTCGCCGATGGCCCCGCCAGCGACTGGGCGAGGTCGCCGGACAGGTGAAGCAGCGAGAACGTGATGATCGAGACGGTGAGCGCTACCAGAAGCGCGACGAACAGTCGTTTTGCGAGGTAGGCGAGCAAGCGCACATCTCCGTAGGCGGGGCGGCGCCGCCCCGCCGCCGACGGCTATTTCCAGCTGTAGAGGTAATAGCGCGGGATTTCGTCCCGATATGACCTGAAGTTGAGATCGCTCGTGTAGGCGTAATAGATGCTGTAGGAATTTATCGGCAGCGCGTACATCCGGTCCATGATGCGCGTGATCGCATTCTTGTAGGCGGCGAGCCGCTTGTCCTTGTCGGCCGAGGTGTCGCCTTCCTTCACCCACTCCTGCAACTCTTTGTCGCCGGTGAAGTCGTCGGCCGAGCCGCGGAAGAAGTTGCCGAGGATCGCCGAGGCGTCGTTGATGGAATAGGAGCCCCAGTCGCCGAACGAGATCGGCGTCACGCCGGTTTGATTCTTGTCGCGGAAGGCAGGATATTGCAGCTGATTGATCTTGGCGCGCACCCCGATCGTCCGCATATAGCCTGCGAGCGCATCGACCCATTTGCGCTCGCGAAATGCATACAGCTCGGTGTCGAAGCCGTTGGGATAGCCGGCCTCGGCCATGAGCTGATTCGCCTTGGCGAGGTCGAACTCGTATTTTGCGGCGTCCTGAAAGCAGCCGAACTGAGTGTAGAAGCACGGCGCCGCCAGGACGCGCGCCTCGGTACCGAAGAACGACTTCGTGAACTGCGGGCGATCGATGGCATGCGCGATGGCGCGGCGCACCCGCACGTCCTTGAGCGGATTGTCGCCCGAGCGTCCGGCGGCATCAAACAGGATGTAGCCGACTCGCATGGTCTCGCCCGCGGTGACGGCGAGACCCGGGACCCTGCGGATGTTCTCCACCTGATCGGTCGGCACGTACCACATCAGGTCGAGCTCGCCGGCCAGCAGCGTCGCGATCTGCGTAGTCTTCTCCGGGATGAAGCGCTGGACGACCTTGCCGATGCTCGGCTTGCCCTTCGGGCTGCCGTCCCAGTATTTCGTGTTCTTGACGAAGACGATCGACTTGCCGGGCTCGAGGCTCTCGACCATGTACGGGCCGGTTCCGATCGGCTTGCGCGCCATGCCCTGCGGCCCGACCTCCGCATAATATTTGTGCGGGTAGATCGGCATCGGACCCGCGACATATTCCAGGGCGGCGGGAAAGTTGGATTTCAGGTGAATGCGGATCTTGAATGGGTCGATCTTCTCCACGGTCTTGATCCACGACACGTTGCCCAACTGTAAGCTCTTGTTCGCGGGATCGGACGCGAAGTTGAACGTGTAGGCGACGTCGTCGGCGTCGAACGGCTGACCGTTGTGGAATGTCACGCCTCGGCGAAGATCGAATTCCAGCGTGAGATCGTCGACCCAGCGCCACGCCGTCGCCAGACTGGCCTTGTATTCGAACGTGTCAGGATCGCGTTCGATCAGCTGATCCCAGATCATTCGGGCCGCGAGAATGCCTTCGCGGCTGGTGTTGAAATAGGCATCCGCGATGTCAAGTGGCTGATCCCACGCGATATTCAGAAGGTCGTTCTTTTTGCCGGCAAACGCTGGTGTCACCAGCAGCGCCGCGCTCAGAGCAGCCAGCGCGCTCAAATTGGCAATCTTTGCGCCCATAAAATGTCTCCCTTGTCGGCCGGCCGCGTTCACGGTGCCGCAATCAGCATCGTGCCGCAAAACCGCAACCCCGACAATCTTATATGAGATAGTTCGCAGGCCGGCGGCATCGCCTCACAGAGGTCGCTACTAAGGACGTCCGGAAGTGGCCCATAGGAGGAGAACCCTGATCGCGCCAGATTGGGCTGTTTGTTGGGGTACTGCGGCCGTCGCCGCCCTTTGAATACGCGCCTCGGACGGATCGCAGAAGTGATCAAAGGCCTGGACCACTTTCCGTCCTCATCCCCGATGAACGGGGATTGTCTCTGGAGGGTAGTGCGGAATCGCGCGCCGTCGCAGTTTCGGCGACCGGCGCGCATCTCAGGCCGCAGCATCATAGCGCGATGGCGAACGAGTAGTGCCCATCTTCATCGACCGTGGCGCGCCACGAAAGTGCTCACAAGATCAATAAGATGGTCGCCGTTGATGTTGATTATTCCGCGCGACTCACAAGCGGATGGCAACCAGCTGGCAACCGCATGTCACGGTGGGGCACAGCATGCCAACGCTATTAGGGCCGGCAGCTCGACAACACCGAGCGCCGGAATAGCAGCTTCTTACTGGTTCCAGGACTTGAACGCCTCGACGAACACGCGCTCGCCGGGCGCGCCCTTTTCCATCGCCAGAATGGCACGGCGGTTGTTGTTGTACACGACCGCGATGTCGAACCAGCCGCGCTCCTTCAAGAGTTGAAAATTGCGCTCCTTGTCCGCATCGGCGATGGACATGCCGATCAGAAAGAAGCCGGGATTAACTTTCACCGCTAGGCCCTTGAGCGGCACGCCGCGCGTCTGCTCCCCCTGCTTCATCAGGAGGCCGGGAACGTTGGAGATGCCGCCGGCAGGAAAATCCGCCGGCAGCTTGAACAGGATCTCCACCGTGAATGCTTTATCGCTGTTGCGTCGGAGCGACCAGGTCACGGCAAGCTTGCGCTCCGGCACCTCAATGTCGGCGCGGATTGCGAGTTCGGGCGGCTGACCGGGGGTCGCCGGTACGGTGTCCGTCCGCCAGATCGCCGAGCCGACGAAGCGCTTGCCGTCGGGAGCTGGGTCTTCCTCGTACAGCACCACCTTCTGCGCGGCCGTCACTGCCGGCTGCGCGCCCGGCGCGGGCGCCGGTGTGGCAGGCTCGAACCGCTCTTGGTAGACCGAATTGCGGGGGCGTTGGCCAATCTGGGATACAAGGTCTGCGATCAGACGGTCGGCAATGTCCTCCAGCGCCACGGTCTGCCGCCCGCACCTGAGCGCAAGCGCACAACCACCTGGTCGGCCTTCATTCGGACCCACCTAGCGCTGCTGGCGGGGACGGACTTCTTCACCGCGGAGGTGCTGACGCTGCGTGGGCTGGTGACCTACTACGTGCTGTTTTTCATCCATCTTGAGAGCCGCCGGGTGGACATCGCCGGGATCACGGTTCACCCGGACGAGCCGTGGATGAAGCAAATGGCCCGGAACGTGACCATGGAGGGATGCGGCGCTCTGCGAGACTGCCGTTATCTGCTGCACGATCGCGACACCAAGTACACCCAGTCGTTCCGGGCGATCATTGCATCAGGCCGGGTCGAACCGCTCGTGCTGCCTGCCTGCAGCCCGAACCTGAATGCCTATGCGGAGCGCTGGGTCAGGTCGGTGAAGGAGGAGTGCCTGTGCAAGGTGATCCTCTTTGGCGAGCGCTCGCTGCGGCGTGCGCTGGGCGAATATGTCGAACATTTCCATGCCGAACGGAATCACCAAGGGAAGGGCAATGTCCTGCTGTTCCCTCGGAGTGCAAACACCCGCCGCGACGGGCATGTTCAATGCCGCGAGCGACTGGGCGGCCTGTTACGTTATTACCATCAGGAGGCAGCGTAACGGCGTGCCACCAAATGAGCGCACAGACTGAAACAAAAAA
>Ga0070699_100005558_pt1 | contig 11053 bp, 9 predicted proteins | sample KBSK1503metaG_FD_65473 | JGI IMG/M metagenome (GOLD analysis project Ga0070699, IMG submission 65473) | Corn, switchgrass and miscanthus rhizosphere microbial communities from Kellogg Biological Station, Michigan, USA - KBS K1-50-3 metaG | ecosystem: Host-associated > Plants > Roots >...
CGGCGGGCGCGCGGGTCTGGGCGGTGAGCCCGATGGTCAGCTCGCGCCGCGCGGTGGCGGCGCGCCCCAGCTCGAGCCACGCGCCGCCGGCGTAGAGATGCACCTCGCCGCTGGCCGGCTGCACCGGGCGCACGAAGGCCACCTCCTCGAGCACCGCGGGCCACGCGCCCTGCGCGTAGAGCTCGCGGGCCCGCGCGAGGTGCGCGGGCACCAGATCGGACCGGGTGGCGGCGCGATTGGCGAACCACGCGCCGGCCTGGCGCATGGCCTCGCGTACCGCCGGGGTCACGCCTCGGGCGTAGGGCGTCGCCATCTGGTAGTAGACGAACGAGGCGTAGTCGGTCGGGTAGTCGTCGCGGCCCTGGATGACGTAGCCGGGCGCGCCGCCGAACCAGCCGCGCCCGCCCGGCCCCTTGTTGTCGAGGCTCGAGCGCTGCTGGCCGTTGCTCATCATCTGCGCGGTGTAGGTCCAGAGATCGGCCTCGCGCCCCTTGAGGCCGGCGCGCTTGGCCTGCTCGAAGTCGGCGATGGCGGGGCCGAGCTGCTCGCCCAGGCACTGGGCGACACCCCGCGCCAGGATGAACGCCGGATCGGGCGAGGCCTGCGTGGCCTGGGTGAGCGCGGTCGTCGCCTCCGCGTAGCGCCCCTGGCGGAGCGCGTCGAGGCCCTGCACGTAGGCGCGGAGCGCGGGGCTCGGCTCGCCCTGCGCCCCGACCGCGGCGGGCCAGGCGAGGAGCGCGAGCCCGACGAGGAGCGCGCGCGTCGGCCGGCTCACCGCCCGTCCTGCTCCAGGATCTGCTGCAGCCGCTCGCGCGGCACCGCGATCTGCACGCCGGCCCGCTCCTCCTCCAGCAGCATGAAGCTGCTCGAGTCGCGATCGCCCCACCCGCGGTTGAGCGCCTCCGTGATCTCCTCGAGGGCCAGGTTCGCCAGGCGCATCGGCACGCCGTGCTCGCGCCCGAGCGCGGTGGCGAGCGAGACGTCCTTGTGGCCCAAGCGCAGGGCGAAGGACGGCGGCTCGTACTGGCCGGGCAGGAACTTGTCGACCAGCACGTCGAAGGTGCGCCGCCGTCCCGTCGCGCCCTGCCGCACCGCCTGCCACAGCAGCTCGGGCGCCACACCCGCCTTCACGCCCATGGTGAAGACCTCGGCGAGCACGGTGCGGATGGTGAAGCTCGCGCAGTTGTGGACGAGCTTGGCCACCGCGCCCGCGCCGATCGGACCCACGTAGTAGGGCTGGTCGCCCATCGCCTCGAGCAGCGGGCGGTGCCGATCGAAGAGCGCGCGATCGCCGCCCACCCAGATCGCGAGCCGCCGGGTCTTCGCCCCCACCGGGCCGCCGCTGACCGGGGCGTCCAGCACGTCGACCCCGCGGGCCGCGAAGAGCCCGTGCAGCCGCCGCACCAGGGCCGGGGCGTTGGTGGTGAGGTCGAAGAGCGCGGTGCCCGCGCGCATGCCGTGGATGAGCCCGTCCGGGCCCAGGGCCACCTGCTCCACCTCGGGAGGCCCGGGCAGCGAGGTGAACACCACGTCCACGTCCCCCGCGAGAGCCCGCGGGCTGTCCTTCCAGGCCGCCCCGGCGGCCAGGTGCGGGGTCGCGGCGGCCCGGCGTACGTCGTGCACCGCGAGCGTGTGGCCGGCCGCCTGGAGGTTGGACGCCATGCTGGCGCCCATGATGCCGAGACCGATGAATCCGACTCTCATGTCGAGGGTCCTCCCGGCGGCATCTTGGCACAGCCGCCGGACCGTTTGCTTGACTCCCCGGCCGGGTCGGCCTAGATTCTCTCCCGGGAGGCGAGCCCAATGGCGCTGACATTCCGCAAGCTTCACCCCTGCTTCGCCGCCGAGGTCAGCCCGGTCGACCTCAAGATCGTCCGCGACGAGGCGACGCTCGCCCGCATCCGCTCCGGCATGGACGAGTTCGCGGTCCTGGTCTTTCGCGACCAGATCTGGAGCGACGCCGAGCACCTCGACTTCGCCCAGCGGCTCGACGGGCGGCTGCACACCAAGCTCGGGATCAGCGCGCTCCAGAAGAACCGCTTCGGCAACGAGGCCCTCGGCGACATCTCGAACCTCGACGAGAGCGGCGAGATCATGAAGTCCGACAACCGCCGGCGCATGTACGGCCTCGGCAACCGGCTCTGGCACACCGACGCCTCCTTCCAGGACCCACCCGGCCGCTACTCGATGCTCTCCGCCAAGGTGGTGCCGCCGGTGGCGGCGGACACCGAGTTCGCCGACATGCGCGCGGCCCACGACGCGCTGCCGGAGGAGGAGAAGGCGCGGCTCGAGGGCCTGCGGGTGCACCACTCGATCGCCTACTCGCGCCAGACCCTCGGCTTCGAGTTCTCGGAGAACGAGCAGGAGGCGCTGAAGGGCGCGATCCACCCGCTGGTGCGCACGATCCCGCGCTCGAACCGCCGCTCGCTCTACCTCGCCTCCCACGCCTCGCGGATCGTCGACTGGCCGGTGCCAGAGGGACGGCTCCTCCTGCGTGAGCTGATCGAGCACGCCACCCAGCCGCGCTTCGTGTACCGGCACCAGTGGCGGGAGGGCGACCTCGTCATCTGGGACAACCGGGCCACCATGCACCGCGCGCGCCCGTTCGACGACGCCCGCTACCGACGCGAGCTGCGCCGCGTGACCACCCTCGACGTGGAGCAGCCGGCGGCCGTGACCACCGGGGCCTGACCGGCCCCTCTCGCCGCCGCCCGCCCGCGCTCCGCCCGCCCAATGCGCACGCCCTACGAGCCCCGGAACCGACGGCGGATCCTCTGCATCTCGCCGCGCTACGCGCCCTCGTTCGGCACGTTCCACTACTCCTACCCGCTCTTCGGCGGCCGCATCCGCGCCTTCATGCCGCCCCAGGGGCTGCTGGTGGTGGCGGCCTACCTGCCGGAGCCGTGGGAGGTGCGCTTCGTCGACGAGAACGCGCGTCCGGCCACCGTGGACGACCTCGCCTGGGCCGACGCGATCTTCCTCTCCGGCATGCACGTGCAGCGCCCGTTCATCGAGGACGCGATCGCGCGGGCCCACCGCGCCGGCAAGCCGGTGGTGCTGGGCGGCCCGTCGGTGTCGGGCTGCCCCGAGCACTATCCGGACGCCGACCTCATCCAGGTCGGCGAGATGGGCGACTCGACCGATGCCATCATCCGGTGGCTCGACGAGCACGCGGGCCGGCCCCGCGCCCAGCTGCGCTTCGACACCGAGACCCGCCTGCCCCTGACCGACTTCCCGCTCCCCGCCTATCACCTGATCCGGCTGCCCCAGTACTTCATCTCGAGCGTCCAGTTCTCGAGCGGCTGCCCCTACTCGTGCGAGTTCTGCGACATCCCCGCGCTCTACGGCCGGAACCCGCGGCTCAAGTCCCCGGAGCAGGTGCTCGCGGAGCTCGACGCCCTGGTGGCGGGCGGGGCGCTCGCGATCTACTTCGTGGACGACAACTTCATCGGCAACCAGAAGGCGACGCTCGAGCTGCTCCCCCACCTGGTGGAGTGGCAGCGGCGCCATCGCTTCCCGGTGCGCTTCGCCTGCGAGGCCACCCTCAACATCGCCAAGAACGAGCGGGTCCTCGGCCTCATGCGCGACGCCGGCTTCCAGGTCGTGTTCTGCGGCATCGAGACCCTGGAGCCGGCCGCCCTCCGCTCGATGTCCAAGGACCAGAACCTCCGCATGCCGATCCTCGAGGCGGTGCGGAAGCTCAACGACTACGGCTTCGAGGTGGTCTCCGGCATCATCCTGGGCCTCGACACCGACACTCCCGCCACCGCCGACCACCTGATCGAGTTCATCGAGGCCTCGCAGATCCCGATGCTCACGATCAACATCCTCTACGCGCTGCCCAAGACCCCGCTCTGGGATCGCCTCGCCGCCGAGGACCGCATCCTCCCCCAGGGCGGCCGCGAGTCCAACATGGTGTTCCGGCTGCCCGAGGAGACGGTGATCGCGATGTGGCGCCGCGCCATCGGGGCCGCCTACGCGCCGGAGGCCATCTACCGCCGCTTCGCCCACAACCTGGCCCACACCTTCGCCCGGCGCCCGTCGTATCCGCGCAACCCGCGCCGGTCCTCCGCGCGCAGCTTGCTCTCCGGCCTGGCCCTGCTCGGCCGGATCGGGTGGCGCGTCGGCGTCCGCGGCGACTACCGTCGCACCTTCTGGCGGGTGGCGGGCCCCGCCCTGCGCCGCGGCCAGCTCGAGGAGCTGATCCAGGCCGCGGTGGTCAGCTATCACCTGATCGAGTTCACGCGCCAGTGCCTCCGCGGCGCCCACGAGGCCTCGTTCTACGCCCCCCGCGTGCCGACCGCGCCCTCCGCGCCGTCGCAGCCGCTCCGCCTCCCGCGGCCCGGCCTCGAGCGCGAGGGCGCCTCACGCTGAGCCCGAAACAGGAGACTCCCATGTCGAACATCCCCGACCGCCCCTCCCTGGTCCGCCAGGACCTGGACAACGTCATCCACCCGATCGTGCCCCACAAGCAGCTCGAGCAGCAGCAGCTCGTCATCGTCTCGGCCAAGGACTCCACGGTGGTCGACGCCGACGGGCGCGAGTACCTCGACGGCATGGCCGGGCTCTGGTGCGTGAACATCGGCTACGGGCGCACCGAGCTGGCCGAGGTGGCCGCCGACCAGATGCGCGAGCTCTCGTACTACCCGCACACCGCGATGAACCGGCCCGCCGCCGCGCTCGCCGAGAAGGTCAACGCGCTGCTGGGCGGGGACAACCACGTCTACTTCGTGAGCTCGGGCTCCGAGGCCAACGAGGCCGCGTTCAAGTTCGCCCGCCAGTACGCGCGCCACGAGTTCCCGCAGCAGAACCGCTACAAGACCATCAGCCGCTACTACGCCTACCACGGCACCACCCTCGCCACCCTGGCCGCGGGGGGCATGGGCGACCGCAAGATGAAGTTCGAGCCCCTCGCCGGCAACGACTTCGTCCACGTGGCTCCGCCCTACTGCTACCGCTGCCCGTTCGGCCTCGAGCCGACGAGCTGCGAGCTGGCCTGCGTCAAGAACATGGAGACCACCATCCAGGGCGAAGGGCCGGAGACGGTCGCCGAGGTGCTCATCGAGCCGGTGATGAGCGCGGTGGGCGTGGCGGTGCCGCCCGACGGCTACCTGCCCGCGGTGGCGGACCTCTGCAAGAAGCACGGGGTGCTGCTGCACGTCGACGAGGTGATCAATGGCTTCGGGCGGACCGGGCGGCTCTTCGCGCACGAGCACGCCGGGATCAAGCCGGACATCGTCACGGTGGCCAAGGGCATCTCGAGCGCCTACCTGCCGATGGCCGCGACGGTGGTGCGCAACACCATCTTCCAGTCTTTCCTCGGCGACCCGGCCGAGAACCGGCAGGTCAACCAGGTGAACACCTACGGCGGCCACCCGGTGGCGGCGGCGGTCGCGCTGCGGAACATCGAGATCCTGCTCCAGGAGAAGCTCGCCGAGCGCTCCGCCGACAACGGCGCGTATCTCCTCGACGGGCTCCGGACCCTCACCCGGCACAAGTGGGTGGGCGACGTGCGCGGCAAGGGGCTCTACGCGGGCGTGGAGCTCGTGACCGACCGCGCCTCGAAGGCGGTCATGCCCCAGTCGCAGATCAAGCGCATCGTCGAGCGCTGCCAGGAGCTGGGGGTGATCGTGGGCCGCTCCGGCGGCGGCCGGCACCTCGGCAACACCCTGGTGCTGGCGCCTCCGCTCGTGCTCACCCGCGCCGAGATCGACCGCATCGTCTCGGTGCTCGACCGCGTGATCCCCGAGGTCTGCCCGGAGGCCGCCGCGTGATCGCCACCTTCCCGCATCATCGACTCCACGGTACCCATCGCGAGGTCGGCCGCCAGCACGGCGAGGCCCTGCGGGTCTCGATCCGCGCCCACCTCGAGCTAATCTACACGCAGGGCGCGCAGCGCTCCCAGCTCGCTCCCGAGACCGCGCGCCGCTGGGCGCTCGCGTTCGGACCGGTGATCCGCGACGCGGCGCCGCACTTCATGGAGGAGATCGAGGGGCTCGCCGCGGGGGCCGGCATCGAGCCGGCGGAGGCGCTCCTGCTCCAGGTGCGCCAGGAGGTCGCGCACGTGGCCCGCTTCGGCACGGTGGACCTCGAGTGCACGAGCTTCGCGGTCTCCGGGCCCTACACCCGCACCGGCGGGACCTTCGCGGGGCAGAACGCGGACCTCGCCGGCGGCATCGAGGCGTTCAGCGCGGTGCTCACCTTCGCCGTCGGCGGCAAGCCCGCGGTCACGATGCTGGTGCCCGTCGGGCAGATCAGCTACCTCGGCATGAGCAGCGAGGGGCTCTCCGCCGACGCCAACTTCCTGCGCTCGGGCGGGTGGCGCACCGGATTTCCGCGTTACCTGCTGACGCGTCTGGCCCTCGAGCAGCCGACCCTCAAGGGGGCGGTGGACGCGGTGCTCACGCCGCGGCGGGCCTCCTCGCGCAACCTGCTGCTGGCCGACCGGGCCGGCGCGATGGTCGACATCGAGACGACCGCGCAGGAGCACGGGCTCGCGTGGGGCGACGGCTGCCTCGTTCACGCCAACCACCACGTGGTGCCGGGCATGGCGTGCCACGAGACCGCCACCCCGGACGAGCTGCACAACTCCACCTGCCGCCAGGAGCGCATCGCGGCTCTGATGGAGGCCCACCGCGGGCGGCTCGACGCGACCACCCTCAAGACGGTGCTGCGCGACCACGGCAATCGCCCCCACTCGATCTGCGCGCACCCGGGCGAGCGGATCTCGTACAGCTTCGCCTCGATCATCTCGGACCTCGAGGCCGGTTGCATGGAGGTCGCGGTCGGGCCGCCCTGCGAGCACGACTACGTCCGCTACGAGGTGCGCGCATAGCCTCCGAGCTCTGGCGGCTCGACGCGGTCGCGCTGGCGGCCCTCATCCGCGAGCGCAAGGCCTCCTGCCGCGAGGCGATCGAGGCCGCCCTGGCGCGGCTCGACGCGGTGAACCCCGTGATCAACGCGGTGGTGCGCCCGCTCCACGAGTCGGCCCTCGCGGAGGCCACCGCCGCCGACCAGGCGCTGGCGCGCGGCGGCCCGGTGGGCGCGCTCCACGGGGTGCCGATCACGATCAAGGTGAACGTGGACATGGCGGGCTCCCCGACCGACAACGGGGTGGTCGCGTTCAAGAACGCGATGGCCACGCGGGACAACCCGGTGGTCGCCAACCTCCGGCGCGCGGGCGGCATCGTCATCGGCCGCACCAACACCCCCACCTTCTCGATGCGCTGGTTCACCGACAACGCGCTCCACGGCGCGACCCGCAACCCGTGGGATGCCCGCCGCACGCCGGGCGGCTCGAGCGGCGGCGCCGCCGCGGCCACCGCCAGCGGTATCGGCGCGATCGCCCACGGCAACGACATCGCGGGCTCCGTGCGCTATCCCGCCTACTGCTGCGGGCTGGTGGGGCTCCGGGTGAGCTACGGGCGCGTGCCCGCCTTCAACTTCACCGCGGCCACCGCGCCCCGCCCCATCTCCGCCCAGCTCATGGCGGTCCAGGGCCCGCTCACCCGTCGCGTGCGCGACGCGCGCGCGGCCCTCGCCGCGATGGCGGGGCCCGATCCCCATGACCCGCGCTGCGCCGACGTGCCGCTCGCGGGCCCCGCCCCGAAGCGGCCGATCCGCGTGGCGCTGGTGGTCGACCCGGCGGGGCGCGGCGGGGTCGCCCCGGTCGTCGCCGATTCCGTCCACCGGGCCGGCCGCGCGCTCGAGGCGGCCGGCTACGCGGTGGAGGAGGTCGACCCGCCCGAGATCGGCGCGGTCGCGGACCTCTGGGCCGCCATCGCGATGGACGACGCGATCGCGGCGCTGGAGCCGGCGGTGCGCCAGTACGGCGACGAAGGAATCCAGCAGGCGCTCGGCTTCTGGCGCGAGCTCCATCCCGCGCGCGACCCGCGGTACGTGCTCGACGCGCTCGCCGAGCGCGACCGCCTGCTGCGCCTCTGGGAGCTCTTCCTCCTCGAGCGCCCGCTGGTGGTCACCCCGGTCTCCAACGAGTCGCCGTTTGCGGTGGGCCTCGACGTGGTGGACGCGGCGACCACGCGCCGGCTCTTGGACGCCCAGATCATGCAGCTCGCGGTGCCGGTGCTCGGGCTGCCATCGATCTCGGTGCCGACCGGCGTGGTGGACGGCCTGCCCACCGGCGTGCAGATCACCGGAGGCCGCTACCGCGAGGATCTCTGTCTCGACGCGGCCGCCGCGGTGGAAGCGGCCTCGCCGATGCCGACGCCGATCGACCCCGTGCCCGCGCCGGGCCGCTAGGGCCGGGCCGGCCGCCCGCCGCTCGCCGCGCCCTCGTCGGGCAGGAGCCCGCGGGCGTGGAGCCAGGTCGCCACCGTCCCGCCCACCTGCCCGATCAGCGCGGTCTCCTCCGGCTGGATGTGCTCGCCCTCCATCCAGATCAGCTCCTTCGGATCCCGGGCCGCGTCGTACAGCGCGGCCACGTTGGCCGCGGGGATCAGGGAGTCGCCACGGCCGTTCACCATGAGGAAGCGTCGCGGGGCGATGCGCGGCGCGTAGCGGGCCGGCTCGAGCGGGGTGAAGAGCCACGCGAGCCCGCGGCCGGCGAGCCATGCGGCCCAGGGCGGGTACGGCCGGTCCTGCGCGGGGTGTTCGAGCGTGTGGGTGATGAGCGACCCGAGCGCGCCGCCGCCGTAGAGCACGATCACCGCGGCCGGGCGCGGGTCCACCGCACCGGCGACCGTCACCACCGGCGCGCCCAGGCTGCCGCCGACCAGGAAGAGCCGCGAGGCGTCCACGTCCGGGCGGCGCTCGAGGTAGTCGAGCAGCAGCATGACCTCGACCACGCTGTCGAGGGCGGCGGGCCGGAGACGCCTGAATGTGTCGAGGGCGGTGAGCCCCCGGAAGGCGCGGCGATCGAGCTTCAGCGGATAGTCGGCCGACACCACGACGGCCTGGCGGGCGATCTCCTCGAGGCCGGGGGCGGTCACGATGCGCCGGCCCCGCTTGATGCCGCCCATCAGGACCGCGGCGGGCATGCGCGTGCCCCCGGCCCTGGGCACGCGGATCAGGGCGTGGATCTCCGCGGCGGTCGAGCTGCGGAGGGTGAGCTCCTCGAACGTCGAGACGGGATCCTGGCCGCGCGGGCTCGCCTCCACCGCCTGCAGCTCGCCTTTGCGCGCGGCCAGGGCGGTCGCCGAGCCCTGATACACGGCTGCGCCCCAGAGCCCCAGCAGCGCCGCGGCCCCCGCCACCGCGCCCAGGGCCAGTCGTCGCGCCCGGAGCCGAGCGGCCACCGCTAGTAGACGATGACGCTCCGCTTCACCTCGCCCTGGAGCATGAGTTCGAAGCCCTCGTTCAGCTCGGAGAGCGGCAGGCGCCGGCTGATGAGCTCGTCGAGCTTGTACTGCCCGGCCATGTAGAGGTCGATCAGCATCGGCACGTCGGTCCGCTGACGGCCCCCGCCGAACGAGGTGCCGGTGAGGACGCGCTGCTGCAGGAACAGCGACGGGTCGAGCGAGATGCGCGTCCCCGCCGGGGAGACGCCCACGATCACGCAGGTGCCGCCCCGGTGAGTGGCCAGCACCGCCTGCTCGATGGTCTTCTGCGTGCCGACCACCTCGAACGTGAAGTCCGCGCCGCCGGTGCCGCTGATCCGCTGCACCGCGGCCACCGGATCCTCCCGGGACGCGTCCACCGTGTGGGTGGCCCCGAACTCCTCGGCCCAGGCGAGCTTCTGGCGCATCACGTCCACCGCGATGATCTTGCCGGCGCCCACCATGCGGGCGGCCTGGATCGTGTTGAGCCCGACCCCGCCCGTGCCCCACACCGCGACGCTCGCTCCCGGCGGCACCTTGGCCCGGTTGAACACCGGACCCGCGCCCGCGAGTACCCCGCAGCTCACCAGGCACACCACGTCGAGCGGCGCGTCGGCGCGGATCGGGATCACGCTCGGCTCCGGGAGCACCGCGTGGGTCGCGTAGCCCGCGACCTGCAGGAAGTGGTGGAGCGCCTGGCCGTTCCGGCGGAAGCGAGTGGTGCCGTCGTGCATGAACCAGCGCGGCTTGTCGCGGAGCGCGCACATGGTGGGGAGCCCGCCGATGCAGTAGGCGCACCGGCCGCACGACGGGATGTAGCTCGAGCAGACGTGATCGCCCACCGCCACCGTCTCCACCCCGGGGCCGATCTTCTCCACCACCCCGGCCGCCTCGTGGCCCAGGATCACCGGCATCGGGTGCGGGTAGTCGCCGGTAACCACGTGCAGGTCGCTGTGGCAGACCCCGTTGGCGACCCACCGCACGAGCACCTCGTGCGGACCCGGCTCCAGCAGCTCCACGTCCTCCACCACCACCGGCTTCTTCGCCTCGTACAGCACCGCCGCGGTCGCTCGCATCGTCGCCTCCCTCTTACGCCCGGGATCCCCCGGGATCTCTCAGTGCGCGCGCCGGCCGACGAGATACCGCACCCCGTCGGGCCCCACCTCCGCGTGCGCGCAGCCCGCGTCCATCGTGAACTCTTCGCCGGCCGCGAACGACCGCGAGCCTCCGTTCCACGTGAGGGTGATCTCACCGGCCAGGACCAGCGCGCGGACGTCGAAGTCGTGCGCGTGGCTCGCGGCCCGATAGTCTCGCGGAAGCTCCTTGGTCTCGATGCGCTGGTACCCGTCCCTGGTCAGTCCGGCCTCGAACGCCTTCGCATCCATGGCGCGCCTCCTCGGCCTCGACGGCCGTCGATGTCCTGCGCCGGTAGTCTCCCGGAGCGCCGGTGACCGCGCAAGCCCAAAAGGAGACGGGGGCCAGCTGGCGTCTCTTCCCCCGCTGGTGTCTCCTTCGAGGTTGCCGTATGATCCCGCCGTGAACTTCGACTTCTCCCCCGACCAGAAAGCCCTGCGCGAGCAGGCCCGGAAGTTCCTCGGCGAGCACGCCTCCTCAACCCGGGTCCGCCGCATCCTCGAGGGCGCCGCGCCCTACGACGCGGAGCTCTGGCGCGGCATGGGCGAGATGGGCTGGATGGGCACCGCGATCCCGGAGCCGCTCGGCGGCGCCGGCTTCGGGCACCTCGAGCTGTGCGTCATCGCCGAGGAGCTGGGGCGGAG
>Ga0070699_100005559_pt1 | contig 11052 bp, 13 predicted proteins | sample KBSK1503metaG_FD_65473 | JGI IMG/M metagenome (GOLD analysis project Ga0070699, IMG submission 65473) | Corn, switchgrass and miscanthus rhizosphere microbial communities from Kellogg Biological Station, Michigan, USA - KBS K1-50-3 metaG | ecosystem: Host-associated > Plants > Roots >...
ACGCAACCATTCGCCCTATTTCTTTGCCGACGAGGCGGCGCTGCCGCTGGGCGTGCGCGCGCTCGCGAACCTCGCGATCGACTGGCTCGTGGCCAACCCCGTCAAGCCGCGAGCCGGCCCGTGACCCGCGTCGCCGCGCTCGTGATCCTCCTGCTCTTCCAGCAGGCGCCCGGCTTCGACGTGGTCATCCGCGGAGGCCGGGTCCTCGACGGCACCGGGAACCCCTACATCTACGCCGATGTCGGTATTCGCGGCGATCGCATCGCGGCAGTCGGCAATCTCTCCTCTGCTACCGCGCGCCGCACGGTGGATGCCCGCGGGAAGTACGTCGTCCCGGGCTTCTTCACGCTGCACGAGCACCTGGAGCCGGCCATTCTGCGCGGGTACGGCACGCTGGCAAACTTCACCACCCAGGGGTTCACCACGGCGGTGATCGACGCCGACGGCCGGACCGGCGTTTGGCCGCTCCCCCGCCAGCGGGATACTCTGCTCAAAATGGGCTCCGCGCTCAACCTGGTGCCGATGGTGGGCCACGGGACCGTGCGCGCTATGGCGATGGGCCGTGATTTCCAGCGCGCCGCGCGTCCGGAGGAGATCGAGCGGATGAAGGCGCTGGTGACCCAGGGCATGGAGGACGGAGCGTTCGGTCTCACCACCGGACTCGAATACAGTCCGGGCCGGTGGAGTACCGAAGAAGAAGTGCTCGAGCTCGCCAGGATGGTGGCGCCCTATGGAGGGCACTACCAGTCCCACCTGCGGAGCCAGGGCCAGCACCCCAAGTGGCAGCTGCCCAGCACTCCCGGCAGTCCCATCACCAACATCGATGCGGTGATGGAGGCGATCACGATTGCCAGGGTGGTCGGCATTCCCGCCATGCTGGATCACCTCCACCCCAAGGGCCCTCGCGAGTGGGGCTCGGGGAAAATCATCACCCAGCTCGTCGACCAGGCCTGGAGAGATGGGCAGGAGGTGTACATCAACATGCACTCCTACGAGGCCTATGACGAAACCATCGTGCTGGTGCCGCGCTGGGCCCTCATTCAGCGCCCTGTGCCGGGGATGGGGCAGTTCGACTCGGACGTTCCGGGGGCCGACTATACCGACATGCGTGGCTCACTGCGCCGCCGCCTGGCCCATCCGGACACGGCTCGCATCATTCGGCGGGATATCGCCTACGAGATCGATCGCGGGGGCGGGCCCGGCGGCCTGCTGGTGATGGATTTCCCCGACAAGAGCCTGGTGGGCAAGAAACTCGGTGAAGTGGCCCGGAGCCGGAACGAGGATCCGGTGGATACCGCAATCTGGATGCAGATGAACGGCTTCGACACTCCCGGAGGCGTGGAATGGCGCGCCTTCGCGGTGTCGCTGCTCGACCTCGAAGAGTTCATGCGGCAGGACTACACCGCGGTTTGCACCGACCGGAGCGGAGAGTCGCCCGAGATGCGGAGGAATCCTTTCGTGCATCCCGGCACCTTCGGCACCGTGCCTCGTCTGATCCGCACCTTCGCCATGGAGCGCCGCACCATCACGCTGCCGCATGCCATCCGGTCGCTGACAGGACTCCCGGCCCAGATTCTGGGACTCAAGGACCGGGGCCGGATTGCCGAAGGCCTGCTCGCCGACGTCGTGGTCTTCGATCCGGATCGGATCCGGGATAAGGCGACGTATTTCGAGCCGTTCCAATACAGCGAGGGCGTCACCCATGTGCTGGTGAACGGTGCCATCGTGCTGGACGACGGGAAGCCGACCGCCGACAAGCCCGGACGGGTGCTCACCCGACAGCGCACGGCCCGGCGCCCGTGAGCGGTGCCGCTCGTCCCGAGCTGGTTCGCAGCATCGGCCGCTGGGCCCTGGCCGGCCTGGTCATCAACGGCGTCATCGGCAGCGCGATCTTCGGGATGCCCTCGCTGATCTCGGGGATGCTCGGCGGAGCCGCCCCGTGGGCCTGGGTCATCGCCGCGGTGCTGATCGGCGTGGTCATCGCCTGTTTCGCGGAGGTGTCTTCCCGGTTCAGAGATGCCGGAGGACCGTATCTCTACGTCCGGGCCACATTCGGACGCTTCGCCGGCATTCAGACCGGCTGGATGGCGTACCTGGCGCGCCTCACTGCCTCGGCAGGGGTCGCGAACCTGTTCGTGATCTACCTCGGCGAATTCTGGACCGGCTTCGGCGGCCGTGCCGTCGGCATCGCCGTGCTGGCCCTGCTGCTCGGTACGCTCGCGTCGGTCAACTACCGCGGCGTCGGCCAGGGTTCCCGCGTGAGCAGTGTCATCGCAGCGGCCAAGCTCACCGGGCTCGGACTCTTCGTAATGGTCGGACTGGCCTGGATGGCGGGCCACGGTGCCGTCGCAGCGCCGCCCGCTCCGCCTGGTACGGGGCCCTGGCTCGAGGCGCTCCTGATTCTGGTTTTCGCGTACGGTGGATTCGAGGCCGCTCTGATGCCCCTGGCCGAGGCCAAGGACCCTGAGCGCGATGCGCCAGTGGCCCTGTTCACGGCCCTGGCCGCCTCGGCAGTCATCTACACGCTGGTCCAGGTGGTGGTGACCTGGGCCCTTCCCGATGCCGCCTCGCATCCGCGGCCCGTCGCTGCCGCGGCAACCGTCTTCCTCGGCCCCATGGGCGGTGCGCTCATGGCGGTCTGCGCCCTCGTCTCGACCTTCGGCTACCTGGCCGGAGGCATGGTCAACGTTCCCCGCCTCACCTTCGCCATGGCGGAGCAGGGCGATTTGCCGAGGCCCTTTGCCGCCGTGCATCAGGTCTTTCGGACGCCGTATCTCTCGATCCTGTGCTACGCCCTGCTGACCTTCATGCTCGCGACCAGCGGCAGCTTCCTGAAGAATCTCACCCTGTCGGTGGTGGCCCGGCTCCTCACCTATGGATTGGTTTGCGCGGCGCTGCCGGTGCTCCGCGGGCGGGACGGCACTCCGGCCGCCGCGCCGTCGGCCGCCTTCCGGTTGCGCGGAGGCTGGATCTTCGCGGTGACCGGCGTGCTCGGGTTGGCGCTGGTGGCGACTCAGGTCAGCGGTCGGGAAGCGCTGATCATGGCGATCGTCGTGGCGCTGGCTTCGCTGCACTACCTGATTGCGGTGAGAGGTGCGAGGTGACCTAGAACAGCTCCGCCACAAGACACCGCGCCGACCCGCCACCGAGCTTCTCGAAGGCTGACAGCTCGGTGTGGAGGATTTGGCCGTGCCGCTCGAGCGTGGCGCGATCCGTCGCGGAGAAATGCCGCCAGGCCTGGCTGGACATCACGAACAGGGGTGTGCCGTCACCGGCTGCGAGCGCGAGACAGTTCCCGCAGAAATTGGCAGCCTGCTCCTGGCTCAGGGGAAGCATCTCGTTCCCATCTCTTCCCAGCCGTTCTTCGACGGCCCGCCGCTCGGCGTTGGCTGGTATCGATTCGAGGCAGATTCCCGCCAGGCCGTGTCCGATGAACATCACCACGTTGGTGTGGTAGAACGGGACGCCCCCCCGATCCACCGCGGTGAATGCCACCAGATCGTATTCAAGATGGGAGGCCCACTCCGAGGCGAGGGAAAAGTCGGTTCGGGGGGAAAGCGCCGCGTACGCCGTCCGGGATTCGTGGTCCAGCACCAGGCTCCCGGTGCTCTCCAGGAATCGCGACTTCCGCTCGTTGGGAGAGAGATCCACCACGCGGGGATAGGCCGGGCGCAACATGGAGACGAGATCGCCCCGGCGCTCGAGACGACGGTTCTCAGCCATGAGAGGGTAGAGAACCAGCGTCGCCGGCGCGGTCGCGTCGGCGGGATGGGTCGAAAACCAGTTGTTGCAGAAGGGGGCGTCCGGGGTGGTCGGGAGGCTCCGGGCCAGTGTCACCTTCACTCCGCGCGCCACCAGCAGGTCGCGGAGCGAGTGGTGCTGCTCGACGGCTAGCGCCGCGAGCGCTGCTTCCTCGTCTGCCGACGGGGCGGTTTGAAACGCATTGGTCGCTTCCGTCTCCCGGTTGAATCGGAAGTTGATAGGCTCGATCAGCAGGACGTGGGATGCGGCTTGAACGCGCGGTGCGGACGGCATCACTCAAACTGCGGCGTGGAATACTTGGAGTGGGCCATGGGCGGTCCAAGCATAACGAGGCCCGCTCTCGGGCGTCCAGCAGAGGGGCATTCCACCGCCTCCCGGGGCTTGCGGACGTACCGCGCCGACGTTGCCTGGCGCACACTCCCTGCGCGCCAGCCCCTCCGCCAGCGGCAGGGCGACAATTTCGAATGGTTTTGGGGCGTAAACGGGCAAATATCCCTCCAATGATTGCCAATTATGCCTCAAATAAATTGCTAATCCCACCTGCAACTGGCAGTAAATAAATTGTTGCTTTACAAGCTATATATTATTGGCGATATTGGTTGCCATGCCTGATGCGAAAACACGGGGTAGACGCCCAAAAAACCTCCCGCCAACCGACATTTCGGTCGTTCTGAGGCTCCGCGAGCTGGTCAGCCGGGTACACGATGGCAACCTTCGCGAGGCCGCCCTACATACCGGACTCGCCTATCCCACTCTGCGACAGATCTACCGAGGCGAAACCGCCGAGCCTTCCATGAGCACGTTGGCCTGCCTGGCCGACGCGTATGGATTGTCCGTAGACTGGTTCCTGGGACGATCGGTGGGTGGTGTCGGTCCTGCCATGGGCTGGGAGGGAATCCTGCCCTTCGATCCTGAAACCAGTTCTGATCGCTATGCCCGCCGCGTCTGGATCCCGTTTTCGGCCTGGCCGCTCCCTGGCATCGCGATTCGACTCCAGCGCAGGCTTGCCGGGTCTGCCCCTCCATCGGCCGATGACTTCGAGCTCCGCCGCCGGGTCACCACCGTGCTGCTCCAGCCGCTCCTCGCCGCTCGCGCCCTCGATGCCAGGGTCCCCTTGGCGTGCGACCCTCCCCTCCCAGGGGAGCCAGCGCTCACCCCCGAGAGACGACAACGGTGGCTGACGTCACTGCGAAAGCTGGGGGAGTTCTGGCGGGCAGCCTTAGAACCCAACCCTGAGGCCGACCGATAACACCGGGTGGAATTTCAGATAGGACTTTTCGTTGATCTCGGCCCTGACCTGAGCCAGCTCCTGCGCAACATTGGCGTCGAATTCCGCCTTCGCCGATCCGGTCAAAGGCGTCTCCCCGACAAGGTCGACCCGCGGCGTGCCGGTGATGCCCACGCCCAGATCCAGGAGGAATGAAATCCTCCGACCGGCCGCAAACCCCAGCCCGACGTATGGGGCGGTCTTCCGGAAGTCCACGGTCCCGGTCAGCGAGCCGATCTCGCCCGGCGTGTAGGTCCGACCGCCGATCTCGATGTTCTGGTTGAGCCGGGCTTCCATGCGCCCCTCGTTGTGGTTGAGGAGCACGCCGCCGGAAAGGTGAAACGACCCCCCCAGCGGATAGAGATCCAGGAGGGCGGAGCCGTTTTCAAAGTGCGGCGTGAGGTGATAGTCGATATTCTCGATTGCCACGTCGCTAGAGAACTCGAGGTAGTTCACGCCAGCCCGCACTCCGATCACCCGGCTGACCCGGTAGGAGACTTCGGCACCGACGCCCAGCGTCGAGGCCCGAGCCGCGAGGCCGAATTGTGCTGCCAGCGGCGTGGGGCCGGACGCGCCCAACCACAGGATCCCGCCAATGACGAAGGTTTGCAGTCGCATTGTGCATTCTCCAAGGCGAACGGTACCGCCCACAATTGGCGGTGGGGCCCCAACTCATTGTGGGTGAAGGGTCATCCCTGCGGAGAGGCAAAGCCGGGGCCAGCGAGGGAATCTAGTGTTCGCCGGGGAAGGGAAGTGCGACGAGCACTGCGGTGACCGCGAGCAGGAGGCCGCCGAACACCAGCTCCATCAGCGCGGACCCGCGAAATCGTCGCTCGCCGGCCGAATCGCCAAGCGCCGGCTGGGCCACCCGCCAGTTGTAAGCACCCAGGCACGCCACGACGATCAGGACACCCAGCTTCACGGCAAGCGTCCAGCCATAGCTGCTCCGGAACAGCTCGAGCGGCCAGCGCCATCCCAGATACTGTACCGCCATCCAGCCGCCGAAGAAGATGGTGATCGGGCCGAAGATCAGCGCTCGCCGGGAAAAATCCGCCACCAGCGCACGCACCACGATCGGTCGCCGCGCCGATGCGAGTCGCCTGCAGGCGCCGAGACCCGCGATCAGGAGCACGGCGAGCCCACCCAGCCAAAGCCCGCCCGCCCAGACGTGCGCAGCGTCGAGAATCAGTCCCAACGGTCCGGCTCGGTTCGTGATCGCATGGCCGGTCATGCCGGCCGCAAGCCCGAGTCCGCCTCCCGACGCGGTCGCCACCATCCACCCGAAGCGTGAACCCGCTTTTGCCGCGCCAAATGAGAGTACCGCCAGAACCGCCAGGACCGCCTGGCGTTTCCATCCGCTTCCCCAATCCGTGTCCAGCACCGCCCCGAGGAGCTCGGCTGTCACAGGCTCGCCAGGCTCCTGCAAGGAGCGCCCTTGCAGATAAAGCCGTAGGACGGTCAGTACCAACAGGGCCAGGCCCGCGCTGAATCCGATGACGGCGGCTCGCCGCGGCAACACGTCGGCGATGTCCGGATCGGTGGCTTCGAGGTGGGTGCGGGAGTTAAACAAAAAGGGCGCGTAACTGCCCGCGCCCAGCAGCAAGAACACCGAGGCCAGCCACCCCCACCGCGCGGCCGCGGCGGCCGCGTCGATCAGGGTGTACGCCTCGCTCACGGAGCTATGGTAAACCCGTAGGTGCCCCGGATCGCGTGCCCGTCAGTTCCCGCGGTCCGCCAGGTGACGAGATAGGTGCCGGGCCCGAGCGGTGTCGGCAGGGGGGCGGCGGCAGCCATCGAGTCCGATGTCGCGACCGCCTTGATCGTCACGATCTTGGTGCTGTCAGCGGTGAGCAGGGTGACGCTGGTGAACCGGATGGCGGGCTTCTCGTTGAACCAGAGTTGCACCTCTTTAGGCGACGCCGCGAGAGTGTCCCCCGCCGAGGGGCTGCTCTTGACCAGGTGGTTGTGGAACATCGCGGTACCCAGCACCATCAGGGCGCCGAGGCCGGTGTAGGGAAGCAGTTTTCTCATGGCCGAAAGATAATGGCGTCATCGCCCCGGCCAGAGCCGGAGCAACTTGGGAATATCGGCGGCGAGGTCCTCGCGCCGCATACCCATCGGGTACACCACGTGAGCGGAATCATCCGGGGTGAAAGCCCAGAGGTGGGCCCCATGGGAGATGGTATATCCGCCACTGTCCGGTTTCACGGCATCTCTCATGGCCGCCGGCATGCCGAGTCCTCGTTGCGCCGACTCCAGCGTCCCGGAGTCACCGGTCACCCCCACGAAACTGGAATCGAATTGCGACAGCCAGCTCGCCAACCGCTCCGGTGTATCCCGCTCGGGATCGGTGGTGACGAAAATCACTCGCACCTGTTTGCGAGTGTCTTCGGGAAGACTCTTGAGGGCGGCGGCCAGGTTAGCCATGTGGAGCGGGCACACGTCGGGACAATTGGTATAGCCGAAGAAGAGAAAAGTGAGCTTCCCTTTGGCGTCGGCCGCGAGATCGAAGGGCGCGCCCGGGGCACGCTGCAGTGGAATGGTCGGGCGGGGAATGGCCCGGACCAGCCGGGGGCCCTTCAGGTCTTCCGGGCGCACCGGCGGCTGCCCCGGCGCACACCCCACCGCCACAATTCCCAGTGCCATCCAGTATTGCCGCATTGCGCTCCTAGCGTCTTAGCGTCTTAGCGTCCGCCCACTTCCACAGCACGACCCCCACCGCCCACCCCGCGAGCGCGCCGGTAACCGAATCGCTGACAAAATGGGCCCGCGCGAGTACCCGCGAAAGACCGCACCCCGCGGCGAGCAGGTAGACGACCGGTGCGGCTCCCGGAAACAGCCGCGCGAGGACCGCCGAACCGGCAAAGGCCACCACCACATGGCTGCTCGGAAGGCCCAGATCCTTGGTATCGAATGGCCGGTCGGTAAATGCGCGAAACACCCACTCGCCGTCGTGAAGTCCGGGTCGTTCTCTGCGGAAGAGCATCTTGAGGAGCTCCCCCACTCCTCCGCCCAATGTTGGCGCGGCCAGGAGGAGCCAGGCCCGCCCGGCGCTCTGCGGCTCCCGAGCTCGGCGCTCCAGCCACACGGCCAGCGTGAGCGGCAGCCAGAACACGAGGCTCCCCATCACCCGGAGCAATCGGCCCCAGTCCTTGTCGTAGATCCCCGCGACTGAAAGCGATCGCCACGCCCACTGATCCAGCGCGAGTGAGAGCGCCAGCACACCAAGCGCCGCGCCCAGCGCGACCATGCGCTGCCGGCGCGTCACGCTGCGCCCTGGGCGAGCGAAGCCTCCGCCGCCGCGAGCGCTCCCTCGAGCTTCGCCACATCGGCAGGCCCGGCAGCTCCCTGAAGCAGCCGCGAGCCGCCACCCTTGCCCCCACCAAGTACCGCGAGCGTGCGGTCGAAGGCAGGCTTCAGGTCGAGCGAGACGCTTTCGGACCGGCCGAACAGGATCTGGGCTCGCGCACCCGCCACGCCGAGCAAGGATACGACGTCGGGCTTTGCGGTTGTGCGAAGGGCCAGGCCCTTCACCTCATCGATCGGCCGATCGCTCCACGCCGCCCGCACGACGCGGAATCCGCCGGTCGAGCTCGCGCCTTCCAGGAGCCGGGCCGCTTCCACGTCCAGCTCTCGCTCGCGAAAGACCTTGAGCTCTCGCTGGGCTTCGGCGAGCGCCCCTTGCAGGCGCGCCACCGATTCGGGGAGCTCCACGGGTGCGCAGGTCAACGCACTGCTCAGGTCGCGCACGATGCCGTGCTTCCTGGTGTAGTCGGCGACGGCGCGCCGACCACACACGAATTCCACCCGCATCCCGCGCTTGAGTCGCTCGGTCTTGAGGATCTCGATGAGGCCGATCTCACCGGTGTGCGCGACGTGAGTGCCGCCGCAGGCGGAGAGATCGAAGTCACCGATGGCCACTACCCGGAGGGCGCCTTCGACCTCGGGAGTCTTGCGAAGGCTGAGCTCCGGGAGCTCCTCGGCGGTGGGGAACCAGGCGCGAACCGCCTGGTTCCCCGTGACGATTTCGTTGGCTGTCGCCAGGGCGTCGGCGACTTGCCGTTGTCGATTCCCGGCAGCCCGAGATCGATGGACACCGTCTCGGCGCCGAGGTGGAACCCGATGGTCGGCGCGTCGGCCACCTGGATGAACGCCTGGGAGAGGATGTGCTGGCCGGTGTGCTGCTGCATGTGGTCGAACCGGCGAGGCCAGTCGATCACCGCCTCGGCCGGCCCGTGCTCGAGCGGCGCATCGAGCAGGTGGAGCACCATCCCGTCTTCCCGGATCGAAACATCCCGGACGCCGCTGGAGCCGAGGCGGCCGGTATCGTGGGGCTGACCGCCCGACGTGGGATAGAAGAAGGTCTCCTGGAGAATGGCGGCGGGGCTTCCGCCTGACGTGGCCAACTCCACCACGTTGGCCGTAAAGGTCCGCGCGTAGGAGTCGGTGTAGTAGCGGCGAACGGTCATGAATGCGCCCTGAGGGACTCGAACCCCCAACCCTCAGATCCGAAGTCTGATGCTCTATCCAATTGAGCTAAGGGCGCCGGGATAACGAAGGACGGAAAGATCGCACCGCGGAGCGACCCGCGCTAGAATTCCCCGATGCAACACTCCTCGCTTCCGCCACTGCCCTGCTACCCGTGCCCCCACGCATCGGCGTGCTGCGCCTACGGAACTACCCTCTCTGATACCGAGGTTGCCGCGATCCGCGCCGACCACGGAGACGGGAGCGTCTATCGGACACGGTCGGGGGAGTGGCGCACTCGCGTGTCGAAGGGGCGCTGCGTCCTGCTAGTCGACAACACCTGCTCGATTTACGGCCAGCCTTATTATCCGGAAGTCTGTCGCGGCTTCCCCTTTGTCGATGCGGAGACCGGCGGGCCCTACGAGTACGAGCGCGACATCTGCCCCGAATTCGAGCGCCGTCCCGAACTGTACCAGATCAATCCGTTCAGAACATCCATCCCAGTCGGGCCTTGAGCACGGTGCGATTCCCGGCATCGGTCGCACCGAGGCCTAGGCCGAGGTTGAGCACAACATTCTCCTTCAGCTGAAGGTCTCCGCCTCCGAAAAACTGATGGACTTGTTCTTCGGCGGGGAGAAAATCGCTCACGGGCCCGAGGGATCCGTAGTACTCGACGCTCAAATCCACCACGCTGCTCACCGTCACGCCGATTCGAGCTCCGGGCTCGAAATCCCAGCCTGCACTCGTGCCCGGGCCCTTGAGCGAGCGCCCGATGACGGGGTTGAGATCGATGAGGATCGGACCGAACTGGCGCTCGATGATGGGCCGGACTTCAAGCGTGGCGTCTTCTTCCTCATAGAGATCACGAGGGAACGCTACTTCGGTGCTCAGGCTCAGCTTGACCGGGAGGTTCCAGTGCTCCGGCGCGCGAACTCTCGGGCGGATCCGCCAGCCAACGATATCCGGTCCGTGCCCCTCCCGCTTGGCAAAAACCAGATAGCCGGCCAGTTCGAAGTGTCTCGTGATGCCCCGGGTCAGCTCGAACGTCAGATGGGTCTGGCCCTCCGTCGGTGCCGCCGTTCCCTCACCCACCTTGGTGCCTCGGGCCGTGTAATTGAAGTGGGTTTCCAGGTTCCAGCGTCCCTTCGGCGTGGTGACGTATTCGTACACCTGGATTTCAAAGGGATCCTGCCCCTCGAGGCCGGCGGCGGAGCAGAGGGCCAGTAGCGAGGTTGCCAGACCATTGCGGATTTTCACCGTTAGCCGTCGACGGTTGAGGGTTGAGTCCCGGTACGTCCTGCGCCCGCACCTCTCAGGATGAACAACGCGCCGAAGGCCAGCACCGCGGTTGCGATCCCGAACCATTGAATAGCGTACGAAAGATGAGGCCCTTCATCGATCGGAGGTAGCTCAGCCCGGAAGGGGTAGACCCGGCCCTCCAGGGTGTGAGCGGTTCCCTGGGACGAGTCGGCTACCGCAACCAGATACAGCGCGAGCATCGGGTAGGGGAGCCGTGCCCGCATGGAGCTCAGGTCCAGACTCTTCCAGTTCTCCCG
>Ga0070699_100005560_pt1 | contig 11051 bp, 13 predicted proteins | sample KBSK1503metaG_FD_65473 | JGI IMG/M metagenome (GOLD analysis project Ga0070699, IMG submission 65473) | Corn, switchgrass and miscanthus rhizosphere microbial communities from Kellogg Biological Station, Michigan, USA - KBS K1-50-3 metaG | ecosystem: Host-associated > Plants > Roots >...
GATTTCGCGGGTTTCGTGGCTCACTGCTTCAGCGCATCGATCATCGCGGGAACGATTTCGAACAGGTCGCCCACGATCCCGTAGTCGGCGATCTCGAAAATCGGCGCGTCGGGGTCTTTGTTGATCGCGACGATCGTGTTCGCGCCTTTCATGCCGACGAGATGCTGAATGGCGCCGGAGATGCCGAGCGCGAGGTACAGCTTCGGCGCGACCGTCTGGCCCGAGCTGCCGACCTGACGCTCCATCGGCAGCCATCCCGAGTCGCAGATCGGACGCGATGCGGCGAGCTCGGCGCCGAGCGCGCGCGCGAGCTCCTCGGCGATCTTGATGTTCGCCTGTTCCTTGATGCCGCGTCCCACCGACACGATCCGCTCGGCCTGCGAGAGATCGACCGCCTGCTTCGCCTGCTGAAACGGCGCGTCGGGCTTCTGCCGGATCGCCGACGCATCGACGTTCACGGTCAGCGGCCGAACCGGCGCGGGCGCAGAGCCCTTCGCGGCCTGGTCCATCCGGTACGCGCCGATCTGAAACGTCACGAAGTGCGGCGGCTGACCCTGCGGCACGACGTCGGCGGTCAGCTTTCCCTGAAACATCGGGCGGACGAACGCCGTGTCGCCGCCGGCCTTCTTGATGCCCACGACGTCGGTGACGATGGCGCGATCGAGCCGCGCGGCCAGCTTCGGAGCGAAGTCGCGCGTCTGGTACGTATGCGGCAGCAGCACGAAGGCGGGCGAGAGCTCACCGATGGCATCCTGCAACGCCGCCGTGAAGCCGTCCGGGGTATAGGGTTCGAGCGCCTGATGCTCGAGGGAGACGACTTCCTTCACCTTGGCCGCCGCCAGCTCGCTCGCGGCGTTTCGGACGCTGCCGCCCGGCACCAGCACCGTGATGTCGCCGCCCATCTGCTGCGCGGCCGCAATCGTTTCCCACGTCGCGCGATTGAGCTTGCCGTCGCGCTGTTCGGCGATAACCAGAATCATCTTTTACTTTGTGCGCGGGGTCCCCCTCCCACGCACCTGTGCCACGCTCGCTCGTTCGCTCGCGCGGCTTTGCTTGCAGCGACTTTCCTCATTGGTCGACGCTAGATCACACGGGCTTCGTCTCGTAATCTCCGCACGAGCTCTTTCGCGGCTTCAGCCGGCGATCCGCCGATGATTTGCGTCTTCTTCGCTTTCTCGGGCACGTAGAGGCTGACGATCTTCTGCTTGCCCGCCGAAGCTCCCGAAGGGAGCGAGACCCTTTTGATCTCCTTCTTCTTCGCCGCCATGATGCCCTTCAACGTGGCATAGCGAAGCTGATTGATCCCGCTCTGAATCGTCAGCACCGCTGGCATCGGCATCGTGACGAACTGAAACCATCCGCCCTCGAGCTCTCGTTTCACTCGAAGCGATGTCGCCGAGTCCGCCTGAACCTCCATGATGATCGTCGCGTGCGGCAGGCCGAGCTTCTCGGCGAGGATGACGCCGACCTGCGCGAACCCCTGATCGTCGGACTGCAGCCCGGTGAGCACGAGGTCGAACTTCTCGTCGTGCATCGCTGACGCGAGCGCGCCGGCGGTGACGAACGCATCGGCGCTCGCCAGCGCATCGCTCTCGACGTGGATGGCGCGATCGGCGCCGCGCGCGAGCGCTTCTCGAATCACCTGCGCCACCCGCGCCGGGCCCGCCGAGCAGACGACGACATCGCCGCCGTGCTTTTCCTTCAGCCGCAGCGCTTCTTCGAGCGCGTACGCGTCCGGCTCGTTCATCTCGAAGCTGGCGTCCTGGTCGCGGATCCAGGTTTTCGAGTCGTCGAGGCGGGGCTGCCACTCGCGCGTGGGCACCTGCTTGATGCAGACGGCTATGTGCATGCGCTTAGTCGGTGAATCGCCTGAACACGAGGGCGGCATTGGTGCCGCCGAAGCCGAACGAATTCGACAGCGCGTACTCGATGGGGAACTTCCGCGCCTTGTTCGGCACGTAATCGAGATCGCACTCCTCGTCGGGGTTCTCGAGGTTGATGGTGGGCGGCGCCGTCTGGTGGTGCACGGCCAGCGCCGTGATGCCCGCCTCGAGCCCGCCGGCCGCGCCGAGCAGATGTCCCGTCATCGACTTCGTCGACGAGACCGCCACCTTCCGCGCGCACTCGCCGAAGCAGCGCCGGATCGCAAGCGTCTCGACTTTGTCGCCGTGCGGCGTCGACGTGCCGTGCGCGTTGATGTAGTTGATCTGCGACGCGTCGATGCCCGCGCTCGTGATCGCTTTGCCCATCACGCGGAGTGGTCCGTCGCCGTCCTCGGACGGCGCCGTGATGTGATACGCGTCGGCGGACATGCCGTAGCCGACCAGCTCCGCGTAGATGCGCGCGCCCCGGGTCCGCGCCATCTCGAACTCTTCGAGGATGAGGACGCCCGATCCCTCGCCGACGACGAAGCCGTCGCGATCCTTGTCGAAGGGACGGCTTGCGCGCTCGGGCTCGTCGTTGCGCGTCGACAGCGCGCGAAGGGCGCCGAAGCCGCCGATGCCCATCGGCGTAATCGCCGCTTCGGAGCCGCCGGCAATCATCACGTCGGCGTCGCCGCGGCGGATGATCTCGAATGCGTCGCCGATCGCGTGCGCCGAGGCCGAGCACGCCGTGCACGTGGAGGAATTCGGCCCCTTGGCGCCGAAGCGGATCGACACCTGGCCGGCTGCGAGGTTGATGATGGCCGACGGGATGAAGAACGGGGAAATCTTCCGCGGCCCCCCTTCGATGAGCGCCTTGTGCTCGCGCTCGATGGTGGTGAATCCGCCGATGCCCGAGGCGATGAAGACGCCGACGTTCGGCGCGAGGGCCGGCGTGATCTGGAGCGCGGCGTCGTCCATCGCGAACTGCGACGCCGCGATGGCGTACTGGATGAAGACGTCCATCTTCTTGACGTCTTTCTTCTCGATGAAGCGCAGCGGATCGAATCCGCGCACTTCGCCGGCGATGCGCGTGGAGAATTGCGCCGCGTCGAAGTGCGTGATCGGGCCTATGCCGCTCCTGCCCCCGATGAGCGCCGCCCAGTTCGATTCGGTTCCGATGCCGAGCGACGACACCAGACCGATGCCGGTGACGACGACCCGCCGATGGTTAGGCATGTGGTGCGAGCCGAGCAAGCTCGGCTCCTACTTCTTCGCTTTGGCGTGCGACTCGATGTACTCGACGGCTTCCTTCACGCGCGTGATTTTCTCGGCGTCCTCGTCTGGAATCTCGATGCCGAACTCTTCCTCGAACGCCATGACGAGCTCGACCGTGTCGAGCGAGTCGGCGCCCAGATCGTCGACGAACGACGCGTCAGGCGTCACTTCTTCTTCATCGACCCCGAGCTGCTCCACGATGATGCTCTTCACTTTGTCGGCTACGGCCACAACGTCCTCCTGGGCGGAAGATGATCCGCCGTGAACCGGGCATGCCCCCGGTCCTACATGTACATCCCGCCGTTCACGGCGAGCACGTGTCCTGTAATATACGACGCCTCGTCGGACGCGAGAAAACAAACGGCCGCCGCCACATCGTCCGGCGAACCGAGGCGTCCGAGGGGAATCTGCCGTTCGAGGTCGGCGTGCGCCGCCTCGCCAATCGCGCGCGTCATGTCGGTCTCGATCATCCCGGGCGCGACGACGTTCACGGTGATGCGGCGTGACGCCACTTCGCGCGCCAGCGCCTTCGCGAATCCAATCAAACCTGCCTTCGACGCGGCGTAGTTCGTCTGTCCCGCGTTCCCCATCTGCCCCACCACTGAGCTGATGGCGATGATGCGACCGCTCCGCTGCTTCAGCATGGGACGCATGGCGGCCTGCGCCAGCACGAACGTGGCGGTGAGGTTCGTCGCGAGCACGGCGTCCCAGTCGTCGCGTTTCATCCGCATCAGCAGCTGATCGCGCGTGATGCCCGCGTTGCTCACGACGATATCGAGGCGGCCGTGGCGCGCGACGATGTCGCTCGGCGCCTTCTCGAGCGCGGGCGCGTCGGTGACGTCGAGCGTCAGCGCCTCGGCGCGATGTCCGGCTGCCGTCAGCTCCGAGACGCACGCCGCCGCGTGATCGCCGCGCGCCGCCGCCACGATCGTCGCCCCCTGCCCCGCGAGCCGCGCCGCGATCGCTCGCCCGATTCCGCGCGACGCGCCGGTGACGAGCGCGACCTTGCCGGTGAGATCAAACATGCGCGAGCGATTCGACGGATGCGAGATCGTCGGGACTGCCGAAGGTGACCACGGTCGCTTCGCGGTGAATCTTGCGCACCAGACCGCTCAACACCGCGCCGGGACCCACCTCAACATACGTTGTGATGCCCTCGGACGCAAGGCGCGCGACGACTTCTTCCCAGCGGACCGGCGACGAGACCTGATGCACCAGCGCCTCGATCGCGGAGCGCGCGTCGCACTTCGGTTCGCCGTCGACGTTGGCGACGATCGCGACGCGAGGATCGGAAGTCGTCAGCGCGCGCAGTTCGGGCGCCAGACGATCTTCGGCCGGCTTCATCAGCGCGCAATGAAACGGCGCGCTGACTGGCAGCGGAATCACGCGCTTGGCGCCGAGCGCCTTCGCGCGCTCGCTCGCCCGCCTGACCGCGTCGCTCGATCCGGCGATCGCCACCTGCCCGCCGCCGTTCAAGTTGGCCGGGCTCACGACCTCGCCGTCGGCCGCCTCGGCGCATGCCTGCGCGACTTTGTCGGCGTCGAGCCCGAGAATGGCCGCCATCGCGCCGGTGCCGACCGGCACCGCCTCCTGCATGTAGCGGCCGCGGCGCCGCACGATCCGCAGCGCGTCGGCGAACGAGAAGGTGCCGGCTGCCACGTTCGCCGAATACTCGCCGAGACTGTGGCCGGCGACGAACGCCGGCTTGATCCGGCGCGAGGCGAGCAGACGATGCGCGGCCGTGCTGACGGTCAGAATCGCGGGCTGTGTGTTCTCCGTCAGCGCCAGCTGATCGTCCGGGCCTTCGAAGATGATACGGCTGAGCGGTTCGCCGAGCGCGGCGTCAGCCTCGGCGAACGTCTCGCGGCAGATCGGGAACGCGTCGGCGAGCGCCTTGCCCATGCCCACCTTCTGCGATCCCTGACCGGGAAAGAGAAATGCAATCATTTCGTTCGTCGGCGACGGATCGCTCGGCTAGAGCCTCGCGCGCCATCTCGCTCCTCGAATCGACTTCTCTGTTCGTGTTCGGAGCGCGAGGCTTGAGCCGAGCGTCGGACGCTCACGCTCGCGGGGCCGCGGCTTCCGCGATGTTCTGCTCGACTCGCTCGATGAAACGCTGCGAGGCGAACCGATAGGCGAGCGCCACCGCGTTGCGGACGGCTTTCGCGCTCGAGCGCCCGTGGCCGACGATGGTGACGCCCGCAAGCCCGAGCAGCGGCGCGCCGCCGTACTCCGAGTAATCGACGCGCCGCTTGAATCGCCGCAGCGCGCGCCGCGTCAACAGCGATCCGACGCGCATCGTGATGGTGCTCGACAGCTCGTCCCTCAGCAGGGTCTCGACGACGTCGACGAGCCCCTCGCTGATTTTCAGCGCGACGTTGCCCGTGAAGCCGTCGCAGACGATGACGTCGGCGTTGCCGCTGTACACGTCGCGCGCTTCCACGTTGCCGATGAACGCGAGCGGCGACGTCTTCAGCAGCCGATGCGCCTCCCGCGTCAGCTCGTTGCCTTTCGACGCTTCCTCGCCGATCGACAGCAGGCCGACGCGCGGGCTGTCGAGGCCGAACACCACGCGCGCGTACACGCTGCCCATGATCGCGAACTGCAGGAGATGCTGCGGGCGGCACTCGACGCTCGCGCCGACGTCGAGCAGGATCGCCGGCCGACGCCGGGTGGGGATCGTCGCGGCGAGCGCCGGTCGATCGACGCCCGGCAGCGTGCCGAACGCCGCGTAGGCGGCCATCACCGTCGCGCCGGTATGTCCGGCGCTGAAGAGCGCCGACGCTTCGCCCCGCGCCACGATCTCGGCGGCTACCTTGATCGACGCGTTCGGCTTGCGCCGCAACGCCGCCGACGGCGAATCCGTCATCGCGACGATGTCGGTCGCCTCGACGATGCGGAGGCGTCCGGGGTCGACGTCGTCGTGACGCCGCAGCTCGGCGTCGATGTGGGCGCGGGGACCGACGAGCGCGACGCCGAGATCGAAATGCCGCGCCGCCGCGAGGGCGCCGTCCACGACGTGCCGCGGCGCGAAATCGCCACCCATCGCGTCGACGGCGATCCAAATCATGGTTGCTAGCTGGGTTCGGGGTTTCGGGTTCGGGGTTCTGGGGTTCCGGGTTCGAGCCCTGAACCAAGAACACGGAACCTCGAACCCCGAACCCGACGTGCTTACTCTTCGCTCACCGCCCGCGCCTGCCGGCCCCGGTAATACCCGCAGTTCGGGCAGACCCGGTGCGGCGGCTTCGGCTCGTGACAATGCGGGCATTCGCTCAGGCTCACCGCCTGCAGCGCGTCGTGCGTGCGCCGCTTCGCGGTGCGTGTTTTCGAGTGTCGTCGTTTTGGATTCGGCATGGTTGTGACTTCTCTCAGCTCTCAGCGTTCGGGCCAACCGCGTTCAGTTCTTCGTTTTCAGCTCGCGCAGCGCGGCGAAGCGCGGATCCTCCCAATCGCGTTTGCACGCGCACGTCTCGCGATTGAGGTTCGTGCCGCACACCGGACAAAGACCCTTGCAGTCCGCGCCGCACAGCGGCTTCATCGGCAGCGACAGGTAGAACTGCTCCCGCATCAGCTGCCCGAGATCGATCTCCTCGTTCTCGTAGAACGCGGTCGTTAGATCGTCCTCTTCGATCTCACGCTCCCCCTCGCCCGTGTTCATCGCGTGCGGCTGATACCGCAGGTCGAACGCGGCATCCACCGGCCAGGGGAACGGCTCCAGGCAGCGGCTGCACGGCATCTCCAGCGTGGTCCTCACGCTTCCGACCAGCCGGAACTGATCCTTGTCCTTGTAGATGTCGAACGCGAGCGCCACCGGCGCCGCCATGCGAAACCCGTCATCCGGCGGCATCTGCTCGGGCTGATAGACCTGCTCGAAGCGCTCGTGCGCCGTCCGGATCCTGGAGAGGTTCAGCGCAAGCATGAACCTCCCAATATACCGTTCAATGGGGGCTGGGGGCTAGGGGCTGGGCCTGGCCGCGAGCCCTGAGCCCCGAGTCCCCAGCCCCCAGTCCCGAGCGCGTCTAGTCGATCGCCCAGGGCTTCGGGATGAACAACTGCTCGAAAAGGCGCACGGCGTACCGATCTGTCATCCCTGCGATGAAGTCGCGCGCCGCGCAGTCGAGGCCGTCGGTGTCGATCGTCCGGCGGTCGAGGAATTCGTCCGGACGCTCGTGCACCTTCTCCCACAGACCCGTGAGGATGCCGGACGCTTTCTTGAACTCGGCCGTTGCGATGTGATTCTCGTACACCGCGTCGAAGAGGAAGCTGCGCAGCGTGAGCACCGCGTCGAGGACTGCGCTGCTCATGCGGATCTCAGCGAGGTCGGCGGCAAGCGTTTCAGTCACGACGTCCTTCACCAGCGTGGCGATGCGTGCCGACGAGGACGTGCCGAGGCGGGCGATCGCGTCGCGCGGCAGATCGGCCGGGCGGAGCAGCCCCGCGCGCGTGGCGTCGTCGATGTCGTGGTTCACGTACGCGATGAGATCCGCGACGCGCATGATCTGACCTTCGATCGTGCTCGCGCGCATCTCGTCGGGCATGCCCACCGGCGCGCCCGACTTGCCCTTCGAATGCTTCGCGATCCCGTCTCGGACTTCCCACGTCAGGTTCAGGCCGCGGCCGTCGTTCTCGAGCACGTCGACGATGCGCAGGCTCTGCTCGTAATGGTTGAAGCCGCCGGGCATCAGACCGTCGATGACGCCCTCGCCGGCGTGACCGAAGGGCGTGTGCCCGAGATCGTGGCCGAGCGCGATCGCTTCGGTGAGCTCTTCGTGCAGCCGCAGCACCTTCGCGATCGTGCGCGCGATCTGCGAGACCTCGAGCGAATGCGTCAGGCGCGTGCGGTAGTGATCGCCGGCCGGAGCGAAGAACACCTGCGTCTTGTGCTTCAGGCGGCGGAAGGCCTTGCAATGAATGATGCGGTCGCGATCGCGCTGGAACGCGGGCCGGACGTCGTCTTCGCGCTCGGGTTGAAGCCGCCCGCGGGAATCAGCGCTCTTCGCCGCGCGGGCCGCGAGCACGTCGCGCTCGCGCGCCTCGAGTTGTTCGCGGAGACTCGCCACCTCTACATGATGTCACGAAGAAAGCTCGTTCCGTGCGGCAGGCATTCGACGCCGAAGATCTCGGCCAGCGTCTGCCCGACGTCGGCGAACGTGCGGCGGGTGCCGAGGTCGACGCCTCGACGCACGTGGGGGCCCGCGGCGAAGAGCGGCACGTACTCGCGCGCGTGATCGGTCGTCGGCGTCGTCGGATCGTTGCCGTGATCCGCGGTGACGATGAGCAAGTCGTCGGCGCGCAGGCGCGGGAGGATTGCGGCCAGCCGTGCATCGAACCGCTCGAGGTTCCGCGCGTAGCCGTCCACGTCGTTGCGGTGACCGTACAGAGTGTCGAAGTCGACGAGGTTGGCGAAGATGAGCCCGCGATCGATCGCACCCATTTCACGGTCGACGTGATTCATGCCGTCATCGTCGCTCGACGTGTGAATCGCTTTCGTGATGCCGCGGCCGGCAAAGAGATCCTCGATCTTCCCGATGGCGACCACCGGAAGCGATGCCGCTTTCACGTGATCGAGCAGCGTGTCGCGCGGCGGATGCAGCGCGAAATCGCGGCGGTTCGCCGTGCGCGTGAAGTGCCCGGGCGTGCCGACGAACGGCCGCGCGATCACCCGGCCGACGCCGAGCCCTTCTCCGACGATCTTGTACGCGATCTCGCACGCCCGATAGAGCTCCGGAACCGGAATGACGTCTTCGTGCGCCGCGATCTGGAACACGCTGTCGGCCGACGTGTAGACGATGAGCGCGCCGGTGCGCATATGCTCGGCGCCGAGCTCGTCGATGATCGCCGTGCCCGACGCCGCCTTGTTGCCGAGAATCGCCCGCCCTGTCTGCGAAGAGAGCTCCACGAGCACCTCGCGTGGAAAGCCGTTCGGAAACACCGGGAAGGGACGGTCGAGAACGATACCCATCATCTCCCAGTGTCCGGTGACCGAGTCTTTGCCAGCCGACGCCTCGGCCATTCGCCCGACCGCGGCCGGGGTCTGGTCCGACCATGGTTCGGCCGTAGCTCGACCACGGTCGGGCCCCAGTTGCACCAGGTGACCGAGCCCCAGCGATCGAAGGGTCGGGACCTTCAGCAGCACGCGCCTCGCGATGTTGCCAACGGTGTTGCTGCCCTGATCACCGTACGCGGCGGCATCGGGCAGCTCGCCGATGCCGACGCTGTCCATGACAATGACGATGACGCGTTTGAAAGGCGTCACGCGCGCTTACGAGTGGGAGAAATAGTTCGAGACCGGCCTCGGCGTCTTGATGCCCGCAATCGCGTGCTTGAAGATCATCTGATCGGTGCCGTTCTGATCGAGTACGAGCGCGAACCGATCGAAGTTCTTGATGCGGCCCTCGAACTCCTTCCCGTCCATCATGCGAATCGTGACGGTGAGCTTCTCGCGACGCACGTAGTTGAGGAAGACGTCCTGGATGTTGGGCTGCGTCGATCTGGTTTCAGACGGAGGCATGAATGAGCCGTGTCACCGCATCGATCGTCCCAGGCGACTCGCCGGGACCCTCGAACCACGTAAGATTAGGCTCTTTGCGGAACCAGATCAACTGGCGCCGGGCGTAGTGCCGGTTCTCCTGGGCGATGAGCGCGCGCGTCGATGCCTCGTCGCGCACGCCGCGCAGGTGCTCGAGCGCCTGGCGGTACACGAGCCCGCCGAACGGACGCGCGTCTTCCGGAGTCCCACGAGCGAGCAGTGTCCGGATCTCGTCGAGCAGACCGCGGGCGAACTGCTCGTCGACGCGGCGCGTGACACGTTCGGAGATTTGCGCCGCCGGCAGCCGCAGCGCGACGGCGGTGATGTCGACGTCGGGAATCGGTGACGTGGTGTCGCTGAAATGCGCCGTCAGCGCGCGTCCCGTCAGAAGGAACACTTCCAGCGCGCGCACGAGCCGCTTCAGATCGCGCGGTTGAATGCGGACAGCGGAGGGCGGATCCACTTTCCGCAGCATGCGGTGCAGAAACGGCGCGCCGCGCCGCTCGGCGATCGATTCGAGTCGCCGGCGCAGCGCCGCATCGCGGCCCGGGCCCGGAAACAAACCGCGCGTCAGCGCGCGATAGTAGAAGCCGGTTCCGCCGACGAGCACCGGCAGACGGCCGCGGGCGTGGATGTCGCGGATGACGGTGGCGGCATCACGCGCGTACTGCGCGGCGGTGTACTCCTCCGTCGGATCCGCGATGTCAATCAGATGATGTCGAATGCCGCGGCGATCGGCCGGCGCCACCTTGTCGGTCCCGATGTCGAAGCCGCGATACACCGCCGTGGAATCGCAGTTGATGATCTCGCCGCCGAAGCGCTCGGCGACCGCGAGCCCGAGCGCGCTCTTCCCCGTTGCCGTTGGCCCGAGGATCGCGATCAGCCGCCCCCGCATGTCAGCCGACGCGGAGAATGACGTAGAAGAAAAACACGACGGCGAGAATCAGGAGTCCGAGCCGCTGCGGCTGCGTCATTTCCCAATTCGCGTGGGGCCCCACCCCCACGCGCTGACGCGCTCGGGCCGTGGCCCTCGCGCGTATTTAGAACAGAACGTCACAAAGGCTCCACTCCTACGCGCTGACGCGCTCGGACCGTGGCCCTCGCGTATTTAGAACAGAACGTCACAAAGGCTCCACTCCTACGCGCTGACGCGCTCAGGCCGTAGCCCTCGCGGCTGCACGCATCTCTATCGCGGGGGAACTTCGTTGTAATAGAAGGTGACGGTGAAGAACGCCTTTTCCGACGGGTACTCCGGCGGAAGCGGCTGCGTCGGATTGGACGAGGACAGCGCGCCGAAGGCGGCGTTGTTGAACGCATCGACGGGGCATGGGCCGACGATGCTGAGATCGGTGATCGCGCCGTCCTTGTGCACGTTGAACGTG
>Ga0070699_100005562_pt1 | contig 11046 bp, 7 predicted proteins | sample KBSK1503metaG_FD_65473 | JGI IMG/M metagenome (GOLD analysis project Ga0070699, IMG submission 65473) | Corn, switchgrass and miscanthus rhizosphere microbial communities from Kellogg Biological Station, Michigan, USA - KBS K1-50-3 metaG | ecosystem: Host-associated > Plants > Roots >...
CTACTCCGTCAGCTGGCTCCGGCAGGAGGAGAACCAGTACCTCTCCGTCCCGCCCGAGCTCGCCCGTACCCTGCCCGACGACCTTCTCCGCCTCATGGGGTACGCGCGCGGGGCATATGCGCTCGGCTACGTCGACGACCTGCGCGACCCGCTCGACGCGCTCCGCGGCGTGGTGAGGAACGAGATCGGGCTCGGCGACCTCGACGCGGCGACCGCGCGCGTACGCCAGCGCGCCGGCTGACGCTGCCGGCGACGATGCCTGCTCGATACGCGGCGCGCACGGACTAATAGATCCCCGGCATGAGGCGGGCCGTGCGGCCCGCGTACGCTTCGTAGCCGCCGCCGAAGAGCTCGCGCATGTGCGCTTCTTCGAGCCGCATGCGGTGCCCGATCGCCACGAGGAGCAGCAACCAGAGCGGCCAGCCGAGAATGCTGGCGAAGACGAGCGACGAGGCGAGCCCGAGGAGGAGAAAGCTCGCATACCGCGGATGGCGGATCAGGCGGTAGGGCCCGCGCGTCATCAGGGTAGCCGCCGCCGCGTCGCTCGCGAAGTGCCGTGCCAGCCAGGTGTCCGTCCAGACGAGCAAGCCGGTGCCCACGACCCCGAGCGCAAGGCCGAGGCGCTGGAGCGCGGGCTGCTCGAGGGCGGGCAAGAGGTGCCAGTGCGCGTAGTCGAGGAGCACCACGAACTTGCCGGGTTCGAGGACGACCATCACGATGAGCACGCCGGGGTCATAGCTCAGGCCGAGCGCTTCGGCCGCAACGGCATTCGAGCGGAGCGCGCTCCGCAGCAGGGTGGTCGCCTGCGCGATGCCCGCCACGCCGGCGAGGAGCAGAAAGCCGCCCGAGTAGAGATCGAGCCGAGCCCATGGGTCCGGGCTGCCCCGCTGGCGTAGACAGGCGAGCGCCGCGACGAGCCACGCGAGCATGGCAGCCGTCGCCGCCCACACGACGAACGGGACGGGTATCGGCGGCGCACGTCCCACGCGGGCACCCTCCACTGCCCCCGACGGCTGCACGCGACGGTTCTACGGCGCTGGCGACGCTCATGGCAATGGCCAGCGCAAACCAGATGCCGTGACGCGTCCGTTCAGCGGAAGCGCGGTATGACCTGCGTCGCGAACAGCTCGATCGAGCGCAGCACCTTCTCGTGGGGGATGCGATCCGCCTGCATGAGCGCGATGAAGTGGTCCAGACCGGCTTGCCGGTATCGTTCCACCTTCCGGATGCAGTGCTCGACGTCGCCGACGATGACCATGTCCTCCCGGTCCAGGTCGTCGAACGTGCAGGCGTTATGCTGCATCTTCACGATGATCGGGTACTCCTTCGCGATCATGTCGCGATAGGGCGTGCTCTTGATCTCCAGCTCGGCGTACTGCCGCTGCATGCCGCGGCCGGTCGGGTCGGCGAAGCCGCCGAGCACGCGGAACGCGTAGAGCAGGTAGTTGATGGCGGCCTCGGTACCGCCGTTCCGGACGGCGTCCTCCTTCGTCTCGGCGACGTGGACGATGGTGAAGGCGCCCACGCGGTCGTTCACGAACTTGCCGACCGGCTTCGCCTCGGTGAGCGCGGTCCGGTAGGCGCGGACCCGGTCGGCGAGCTGCGGCACGCTGACGAAAAGCGTGAGGCCGAGAATGCCGACGCCGTTGCGTCCGGCGATCTCCCACGACTGCGGGCTCGTGGCCGCCATCCAGATCGGCGGGTGCGGTTGCTGGATGGGCTTCGGGACGATGCTGCGCGGCGGCACGGTCACGAAGCGGCCCGTGTAGCTGAACGGATCCTCCGTCCACATCCGCGGGACGATCTCGAGCGACTCCTGCCACATCGCGCGCGAGAGCTCGGTGTCGATCCCGAATCCGGCCTGCTCGTACTGGCTCGACCGGCCGGTCCCGAACTCGAGCCGGCCGTCGGAAATGATGTCGAGGGCGGCCGCCCGCTCGGCGACGCGAATCGGGTGGTTGAACCGGTCCGGCAGGAGCACGACGCCGTGCCCGATGCGGATCCGCTTCGTCCGCTGCGCCACGGCCGCGAGAAAGACCTCCGGCGCGGAGGAGTGGGCGAACTCCGTCAAGAAGTGATGCTCGACGGCCCACACGGTGTCGAAGCCGAGGCGGTCGGCGAGGGCGATCTGCTCGAGCGCCTCGTGGTAGCAGCGGTACTCGCTGCGCGGGTCGTGCGGCTTCGGGATCTGGAGCTCGTAGAGCAGGTCGAACTTCATCGCCGCCGTTAATGCGCCGGAGCGGTACCGTCGCGCAACTCCAGCCGGGGTCCGGCCGGCAATCCCGTTCCCGGGCGACGTCTTGCCCCCGCGCTCGATGGGAACGGCCGGGGATAGGCGGGCGCCTGAGCCCTACCGATCCGAAGGATTTGTCGGCGACACCCCCGCTCTGAGCCGGCCCGCCTCGATCGTCGTGAGAGCGTGGCTCACGACCAGCGCGAGCGCGTCGCCGCACGGCTCGGTGGCGGCCAGCCGCTGGGCGATCCGCTTCACCCGGTCGAGCGCGCGGCTCGCCCGGCGGACCTCGCGCCCGGCGCGGCCCGGGTCAGCGGCCGCTCGCTGGATCGCGGCGCGTGCCCGCCCGAACTTCCTGCCAACGGCGGCGGGCAGACGCCCGGCGCACCCGGCGATCGTCGGGTCGACCGCGAGCGCACAGCGGGCAGCGTCGAACGGGGCTGCAGCGGCGCGGCAGCAGAGGTTCAGGTAGTCGACGTCCCTCAGCGCGCCCCCCGAGCGGCCGATCGCGGTCGCACCGACGGCGTCGCCCACCGCCACGCCGACGTCGAGCGTCGGCCCGCACGCGCCGGCGCCGCTCGGCAGCAGGGGCGGCGCGAGCGGAAGCCCGGCCACGTCGAGCGACTCGATCACGATCGGCGTGCAGCCCTCCACCGCCACGCCCGTGCAGAGGCTCGGCGCGAAGCGGCAGGTCCCGTCAGCGACCCCGTCCACGTCGCACGCGGGATCGCCGTCCGTGCAGACGACGCCGCTGTCGCCGTCCGTCGAATTGACGCCCCCGAACGCGACACGACAGTCCTTGTCGGCGTTTCCGCCCCCGAGGACGAAGCCGTCGAGCCGGGTCGCCATCGCCGTCACGAGGCAAAGCATCACGCCCGCGAGGGAGCCCCGCCTGGAACGGTGACCGCGCATGACGGTGATAGTACGCGCGAAGCGCGTGACTGTCAGGTCGGCGCGGAGCGGCATGCGCCGTACCGCTGAGACGCGACGCGTCGCGTGTGACCGCCGCGCGCGTCGAGCTGGCGAAAAAGCTTTTCGAACACCATCCCGCCGTGCTATGCGCCCGGACCGTATGATCAGGCTCAGCCGTATCGCCGTCGCGGCGTGCACGCTCGTGCTGCTCGCCGGCCTCCCCGCGACCGCGGGGTTCGTGACCTTCGAGAGCGGCCAGGTCCGTCCGTTGGCGCTGTCGCCCGACGGCACCCGCCTCTTCGCCGTGAACACGCCCGACGACCGGCTCGAGATCTTCGCGGTCGGCGGCGGCAGCCTGACGCACCTCGGCTCGGTCCCGGTCGGGCTCGAGCCGGTCGCGGTCGCGGCGCGGACGGACACCGAGGTCTGGGTCGTGAACCACCTCTCGGACAGCGTCAGCATCGTCGACGTCGGGTCGAGCCCGCCGCGCGTCACGCGGACGCTCGAGGTGGGCGACGAGCCGCGCGACATCGTGTTTGCCGGCGGCGGGCGGGCATTCATCACGACGGCGCGCCGTGGCCAGCATGGCGGCGGCGCGCCCAATCTCCAGTCGCCGGGTATCGGCCGGGCGAACGTCTGGGTGTTCAGTCCGACCGGGAGCCTGGTGACTGTCATGACGCTGTTCGGCGACACGCCGCGCGCGCTCGCCGTCAGTCCCGACGGGAACACCGTGTACGCGGCGGTCTTCCACTCCGGCAACCGCACGACGTCGCTCTCCGAGGGCGCGGTGTGCGACGGGGGGGCGAGCGCCCCGCCCTGCATCCTCGGCAACAGCGCCGGCGGCTTCTTCACCGCGCCCGGCGGCCTGCCCGGGCCCCGTACCAATTTCCAGGGAACCGTGCAGCCGGAGACGGGGCTGATCGTCAAGTTCAACCCGACGACGAGCCACTGGGAGGATGGCCTCGGCCGCAACTGGAGCGCCGCCGTCCGCTTCTCGCTGCCAGACAAGGACGTGTTCGCGATCGACGCCGCGGCCACGCCCCCCGTCCAGACAAGCGTCTTCGCCGGGGTCGGGACGGTCCTCTTCAACATGGCGACCAACCCGGTCTCGGGGAAGGTGTACGTGAGCAACACCGAGGCGCGGAACGAGGTGCGCTTCGAGGGGCCCGGGGTCTTCGGCGGCAGCACGGTGCGGGGCCACCTGCACGAGGCGCGCATCACGGTGCTCGACGGCACGGCCGTCATCGCTCGGCACCTGAACAAGCACATCGACTACGGCACGGTTCCGAGCCCGGCGGGCGTGAAGGAGAAGAGCCTCGCCATCCCGAACGGCATGGCGGTCACCGCCGACGGCACGACGCTCTACGTGGCGGCGTTCGGCTCGGGCGCCGTCGGCGTCTTCAGCACGTCGGCGCTCGAGGACGACAGCTTCGTGCCGGATGTGGCGAGCCACATCCCCGTCAGCGGCGGCGGTCCGAGCGGTCTCGTGCTCGACGAGGCTCGCCACCAGCTCTACGTGCTCACGCGCTTCGACAATTCCGTCTCCGTCATCGACACCGTGACGGCGAGCGAGGTCCCTGGGCAGCACCTGCCGCTCTACAATCCCGAGCCGGCGAGCGTCGTCGCGGGACGGCCGTTCCTGTACGACGCCACCGTCACCTCGAGCAACGGCGAGGCGTCCTGCGCCAGCTGTCACATCTTCGGCGACTTCGACAGCCTCGCCTGGGACCTCGGCAACCCCGACGACATCGTGCGGCCGAACCCGAACCCGTTCCGGGTGGGCGGTCCAGGGACGTTCCACCCGATGAAGGGGCCGATGACGACCCAGAGTCTCCGCGGGCTCGCGAACCACGGCCCGATGCACTGGCGTGGCGACCGCACCGGCGGCACCACGGGCGGCGATCCGCTCGACGAGACGCTGGCGTTCAAGGCCTTCAACGTGGCGTTCGACGGTCTCCTCGGAAGGGGTGGCCCGCTGACGGACGCGCAGATGCAGGCGTTCACGGATTTCATCCTGCAGGTGACTTACCCGCCAAACCCGATCCGCGCCCTCGACAACTCCCTCACGCCGGACGAGCGGGTCGGGCGGGACTTCTTCCTGCATTCCGATCCATCCGACTCGGCGTTCCCGTGCAACGGCTGCCACGTCCTCGATCCGGTAAACGGGTTCTTCGGCACGGACGGGCTCTCGAGCTTCGAGAACGAGCCGCAGCTCGTGAAGATCCCGCACCTCCGGAACGCCTACCAGAAGGTCGGCATGTTCGGCATGCCACCGGTGCAGTTCTTGAACGGCGGCGACAACGCGAACACGGGCGATCAGGTGCGGGGCTTCGGCTTCCTGCACGACGGGAGCGTCGACACGCTCTTCCGCTTCCACAACGCCGCCGTCTTCAACACGACCACGCCCTTCGGCTTCCCGAACCCAGGTGGTTTCCCCGACGGCCCGGAGGGCGACATCCTGCGGCGCCAGGTCGAGCTCTTCATCCTCGCCTTCGACTCGAACCTGGCTCCCGTCGTCGGCCAGCAGACGACGCTCAGCGCCACGTCGGTGACGGGTCCGGTGATCGACCTCATGATCGCGCGCGCGACGGCTGGCGAGTGCGACGTGACGGTCAAGGGCATCCTCGGGGGCGTCGCGCGTGGCTGGTACCGCCGCGCCGACGGCCTCTTCCAGAGCGACCGCAACGACGAGGCGCCGATCAGCGACGCCACGCTACGCGCGCAGGCGGCCGCGGCGGGGCGGGAACGGACCTACATGTGTGTCCCATCCGGTTCAGGGCTCCGGGTCGGTGTCGACCGGGACGAGGACGGCTTCTTCGACCGCACCGAGATCGACCAAGGAAGCGACCCGGCCGATCCGCTGAGCGTCCCGGCGGGCGTGACGACGACCGTCACCGTGACCACGACCTCCACGACGACCACGACGCTCTTCTTCGTGACGATCCGCGCCACGTCGCTCAACCTCGCCGACAGCGGGATCAACCCGAGCCGGCGCAAGTTCTCCTTCAAGTCGTCGACCTCGCAGGACGACTCCAACCATCGCATCGTCAGGCCGAACCCCGGCAGCCCGGACGACCCCACGATCAGCGGGGGCACGCTCACCGTGTACAACTCGGGAATCCGCACTACCGACCTCGTGGTCGTGCCGCTGCCCGCCGCGAACTGGTCGCGGTCCGGGGTCCGCGGATATCGGTACCGCAACTCCGATCCGAGCGGGCCGAAGCTCCGCATCTCGATGACCAACGACAAGCTCTCCGTAAACGCCTCCGGAGCGAGCTGGGGTTACACGCTCGACGAACCCCTGCAGCGGCGGGTGGGGGTACGGCTCACGGTCGGCCTCGGCGCGTTCTCCTGGTGCTCCGACGCGCCGGCGAAGGTGAGCGGCAGCCCGCCCACCACCGCCCCGAACGATCACGTCGGGCGCTTCGCCGGCTTCCGCAACACGCCGCCCCTCGGCATCGGCAAGTGTCCGCCGCTGCCGTAAGGTGGCGCAACGGCGGCGCCGACGTCCTGGTGTTCCTCTGGAACCGCTCGAGGTCCAGCCACACGACGTGGACGTGAAGGCGCTGTTGCGGCTCGCGGTGCTCCACAACGGGCCGACCGCGTGCAACCGGGCGACGGCGGACTACCTGATTTCGTCGTCGCTCTTCGGGACCTGATCCGAGATCGCGGCGCTCAGCCGCACAGGCGCTTCAGTGCGACGAGCCCCGACCGGAGTCGTGGGCGCGCCCGCTATCCGCCACTTGGCGATCGGGCCCGTTCCCTTGGCCGAGCCCGTTCCCCTGGCCGAGGCCGTTCCCGTGGTTGTCGGACCCGTTCCCGCGGTCGTCGTTTCCGTTGCCGCGGTCATGAAGCCCGTCGTGCGGCCCTTGCCCGCGATCAGGCTGCTCAGCGTCACCGACCGCGTTGTGGAAGTTCTTCGCCACCTCGTCGTCCCCGAGCGCCCGGCTGAGCACGTCGACCCGTCCGATCAGCCCCGGTGCCACCGGCCGGTCATCGCTGACGTCGGAGCCGACGAGGAGCGCGCCGTCGGATGGCGTATCGGCGTGCCCGTTGCGTCCGTGCCGACCGACCAGGTCGCCGTCGACGTACAGCGAGAGCGCGTCGTCACTCCAGGTGGCGGTCACGTGGTGCCACTCGCCGGGATTCCAATTGCTGATCGGGACGCCAACGTCGGGGGTGCCACCGGCGTCCGGGGCATCGGCATCGGCCGCTTCGAGGTGCAGGGCGTCGACCTTCTTCGAGAGCCGCAGCTGGTCGCCGAGCTGGACGAGCGTCGCGTCGTCCTCGTTGCCGCGCTGCCAGCCGGGCTGCAGCCAGAGGGAGACGCTGCCCTCGTGCTGAACCTTTGCGTCGATCGGGATCTCCACCTGCCCGGCGGTCGGAAACTGGACGTTGTCACCGCTGTGGAAGGCGAGGTCTGGCGGGGCGGCGGCATCCGAGTTCGCGTTCGTCGCCTGCCCGGGGGGCGGCGCCGCGGCCGGTGGAGCAGTCGGGGTGTCCCCGCCGGGGAGCTGCCCGGCCGTCGAACCGCCGCCACGCTCCGCCGTGACGCGCGGATCGCGAGCCGGCCTGAGCTGCTTCGCCCGTAACCGCCGCCCGATGCGCGACGTGCGGGCCGGCCGCTCCGGCGTGGGTTCGCGAGCTGCCTGATCAGCGGGTCGGGCAGTCGGGGCCAACGGCACCCCCAGCGGAAACGCGGGTCGCAGCGGCTCGTCGGCGAACCATTCATCGTGCGCCACAGCGGGCTGAGGCGTCGGGTCGTCTAGCATCGGCTCGTCGTCGGGCTCTTCGTCGAATGCCGGTGGGGGAAGCTCTTCGCCGTAGTCGCGTGGCTCGCTTGCGAAATCCGCGCTGGGTACGGAGCGTCGCACCCGACGACGCGGCTGCTCCTTCGCGAGGCGAGCTCCCGCGTCGTGACGCTCGACGGGATCCGTCGCCATCAACACGAGACCGACGAGCGCGCAGCCGATCGCGCTTGCGAGGACCCATCCGTGCCAGGCCTGTCTCATGTGCCATCATCGTAACAAATCTCCGGCGCAGTTACTGCACATTTCTTCTGTGCCGGTCGCTTGGATCTCCACCCGCGCACCTGCTGGCGACAATGCCACGGCACCGTCGATGCGTCGGTGAGTAGTTGTGGTACAAGCGACGGCGTGGAGCTCGACAGCGTTCAGATCGGCGCTGCGGACGTCGAGACGGCGGCCGCTGCCTACCGCCTCCTGCTCGGTCTCGACTCCGCGCTGCTCGGCGGCGTGCATCGCTTCCAGCTCGCGCACGGCGCGATCGAGATCGAGCTCGGAGAGCCAGGCGTGCGTTCGATCCGGTTCGTGGGCCAACCGCCACCGGGCTGGCCGGATTCGTTCCACGGGCTCACGGTGCGCGCCGGCTCACCGGCGGGCGTCCTCTCAGGCACCGACGGTCTCGCGATCGATCATATCGTCGTGCGCACACCGGACCCCGATCGAGCCATTCGTCTCTGGCGCGACCGCGTCGGCCTCCGCCTGGCCCTCGACCGGACGTTCCCGGACCGCGGGCTCCGCCTGGTATTTTTCCGGAGCGCCGGCATGACTCTCGAGTTCGCGGGAGCCGACCCGCCGCCGGCAGACCGGTCAGAGCCGGATCAGCTCTGGGGCGTCTCGTACCGCGTTCCCGACCTCGCGGCGCGCCGCGAGCGACTGCGCGCTGCGGGCGTCGACGTCAGTCCCGTTCGGCCCGGCATGCGGCCCGGGACATCCGTGGTGACCGTCCGCTCGGGGACGGCCGGGGTACCGACGCTTCTCCTCGGGGTGGATCGATAGACGGCGGTGGCGGGGGCCTCAGGCGCCCCGGTCAGCGACGCTCACGCGTGTCCCGTCTCGAGCAGGTGGCGTCCCGACCACCACCGCTTCGCCACCACCGAGCCCCTTCGCCACGCGCACCCGATCGCCCACCTCGCCCGCCGTCTCCACCGGCGCCTGCCGGGCGCGACCGTCCCGCACCACCCACACGAACGTGTTCCCGGCCGCGTCGCGACGGAGCGCGCTGGCCGGCACGAGCACCGCCGGCCGCTCCGCCTCCGCCACCGGCGCCGGGTCCGCCAGGAAGGTGATGCGTGCGCTCATGTCCGGCAGGAGCTTCGCGTCGGGCTGGAGCACGTGCACCTCGACCTTGAGCGTGCCCTTCTGCCGGTCGACCTGCGGGTAGAGCTTCACGACCTCGGCGGCATAGCGCGCATCGGGATAGGCGTCGGGCGTGACCTGCGCGCGCTGGCCCAGGTGGATGCGGTTCAGATCCGCCTCGTTCACGTCCACTTCGGCGCGGATGTCCGTCAGGTTGGCCATCCGCACGAGGTCGCCGGAGCCCGCAAAGCCGCCCGGCACGGCGATCTCCCCCACCTCCTTCAGCTTTGCCAGGATCACGCCGTCGGTCGGCGCGCGCAGCACGGTGTACTCGAGGTTCACGCGCGCCTGCGCCAGCTCGGCCTCGAGCTGCGCCACCGTCGCCCGCGCAACGCTCGCGCGATTCTCCTGCACGTCGAGCTCCTGCGCGGAGACGACGCCGTCGCGACGCAGCGCCCGGTTGCGCCTCAGCTCCGCCTCGGCGAGCTCGACGTTCGCGCGCGCCACGGCCAGCTGCGCCTCGGTGCGGGCCACCAGGGCGCGGTAATCCCGGTCGTCGAGCTGCACGAGCGCGTCGCCGCGGTGCACCGTCTGGCCCTCCTCGACGAAGTAGCGCTCGATGCGGCCGGGCACGCGGACGCCGATCGACACGTAGCGGTCCCCGGTCACGATGTAGCCCGAGCCTGACAGCACCGGCGCGGGGCCGGCCTGGCCGGGCGCGGCCAGGGTGGCGTACGCCACCGTCACCGGCACGGCACGCCAGGCGAGAACGACCCACGCGCCAAGCGCCGCGAGCACCACGACGGCCAGCACGGCCGGCAACAGCCGGCGGCGCGGGGGTCGTGGCTTCACGGGCGCCGTCGCCGGCCCGCGGTCGAGGCGGAGCGACGCGAGCTCTGCCCGCAGCTTCTCGTCCCGTTCCGCCTGCGGGTTGGTCGCCATGGCCTCCATCTATGCCTTGCGCAGCGCCTCGATCGGACGCAAGCGGGCGGCCCGCCACGCCGGCCCGAAGCCGCCTGCCGTCCCGATCACGAGCGCCAGGACCAGCGCGGCCGCCAGGTCCCGGGCGCCGACCTTCAGCGTGATCACGTTGACGGTGAAGGTGGCGGCCCCGAAGCCGATGCCGCCGAGGAGGAGGCGCAGGCACGCCGAGAGAACGAGCGCACACGCCGCCCCGAGGACGAAGCCCACGGCGGACAGGGCGAGTGCCTCGACCTGGAAGGAGGCGAGGATCGCGGCGCGGGAGAAGCCGAGCGCGCGCAGCGTGCCGATCTCGGCCGTGCGTGCCTGGACGGCCGCGTACATGGTGTTGGCCGCCCCGAAGCCGGCGCCGATGCCGGCGAGCACGGCGATGCCGACGACCAGCACGTAGAGCGTGTTGGCCGACTCGGACTGCTTGGCATAGTACTCGGTCTCGCGCTCGGCCCCGAGGGCGAAGCGCGGATCGTCGTCGATGCGACGGACGAGCGGCTCGAGCTGGGCCGGCGTCGCCACCCGGATACGGATGCCCGAGTACGGGAACGGCCGCTTGGCATCGTTGGCGAGCTCGCGCACGTCCACCCAGACCTCGCTCTCGAACGACGACCCCCCGGCGTCGAAGACGCCGACCACGTGCCAGCGCCCATGCCCGAACTCGAGCTGGTCGCCGAGCGCCGCGCCGACGTAGCGGCCGACCACCCCCCGCCCGACGATCGCCTCGCCCGAGCTCGGTGTGAGCATCCGGCCCTCGACGATGTGCACGTTGTCGTGGACCGCGAGCGCCACCGGCTCGACGCCGCGCACGAGGACGTTCTCGCGCCC
>Ga0070699_100005563_pt1 | contig 11046 bp, 10 predicted proteins | sample KBSK1503metaG_FD_65473 | JGI IMG/M metagenome (GOLD analysis project Ga0070699, IMG submission 65473) | Corn, switchgrass and miscanthus rhizosphere microbial communities from Kellogg Biological Station, Michigan, USA - KBS K1-50-3 metaG | ecosystem: Host-associated > Plants > Roots >...
TCAGCTCGCGGACAGCGGCGATGCCGTTCGCGAACTCGTCGACGAGGAAGCCGAAGTACCGATTGTTCTCCGGCTGGTAGCGGAAGAGCTTGACCGTCACCTCGGTGATGAAGCACAGCGCGCCTTCGCTGCCGATGATGATGTGGCGGATGTCCGGGCCCGCGGCCCGTCGGGGCACGTTCTTGATGCGGGTGACCTTGCCGCCGGGGAAGACGCTTTCCAGGCCGACGACCATATCCTCGATCCCGCCGTACAGGGTGGAGAACTGACCGATCGACCGAGTTGCCACCAGGCCGCCCATCTGGGCGAGCGGCTTCGACTGAGGTGAGTGCCCTGTAGTCAGGCCCTGGGCACGCAGGGTGTCCTCCAGTTCCTGGAGGCCGACACCGCACTGCACGGTGGCCATCATGTCGACCGGGTCGATCGACAGGATCGCGTTCATCCGCGACCCGTCCACCACGAGGCTGTCCGCGACCACGGTCTCCAGGCCGCCTTCTGTAGCGGTCCCTCCGGTGCGGGGCACGACGTTGATCAGGTTCTCCTCCGCGACTCGCAAGACGGCCGCCACGTCGGCCGTCGACTCGGGGTACACGATCGCTGCCGGGATCGGCCCGTCGTAGATGCCGTGGACGGCGGTGTACTTCTTGAAACGGTCCACGCTGGCCGCCTTCAACTGCTCGACGCCGGTCTCGACGGCGTCGGGCCCGAGTAGTTCGATCATCGCCTCGACGATCGACTGGCGATTCAGCGGAGAGCGGGATGCGGCCATGGTCAGATCTGCACTCTCTCTTCCGAAGCGTCGGACATTGAGCTGATTCGCCGGGCTGGAGGCAACCCGACTTAGCGGACCAGATACCCGCCGTCGACGACCAGGACATGGCCGTTGACATAGTCTGCGGCCCGGCTGGCGAGGAAGACGGTGGCTCCCATCAGGTCGGCGGTCTCACCCCAGCGGGCAGCGGGGATGTGCTCGACGATACGGCGATCGGCGCCGGGATCGGCACGGGTCGCTTCGGTGATCGCTGTCTTGAAGTATCCCGGCGCGATGGCGTTGACCTGGATGTTGTAGGTCGCCAGCTCGTCGCAGTAAGCCTTGGTGAAGCCCACGATTCCAGCTTTGGTGGCGGCATAGGCGGGGGACCGCCTGCCTCCGAGGAAGGAGAACAGCGAGGCAATATTGATGATCTTGCCGGAACGCTGCTCGATCATGACCTTGCTGGCCTCGTGGGCGAGTTCAAAGGCGGCGGTCAGGTTGACCGACACCATGGGATCCCACTGGTCACGGCCGAACTCCTGCACGTCCGACAGCAGGGCGATGCCGGCGGAGTTGATCAGGATGTCGACCGAGCCCAGCGTCTCGGCGCAGCGGTGCACAATTGCAGCCGGAACGCCTGGCTGTGTGATGTCGGCCATCATGAACTCCATCCGCCGGCCAGCGCCCTCGATCAGCCGGCGGGTGGTCCCGTCGTCCTCGGCCAGGCCGACAGCGAACACGTCAGCGCCCGCCTTGGCCAGCGCGAGGGAGAAGGCCCTGCCCAGGCCGGTGTTACCACCGGTGACGAGAGCGTTGCGCCCGACGAGGGAGAACAGGTCGAGGCTGAAGTCGGCGATGTCCATAGTCAGGCCACGACCACAGCAAGCTCCTGGGCAACCCGCCGCAGTTCGGCGCGGCATCGGCTTCTCAGCTTTCGAGCAGTAGCCATGCTAACGATACTTCGCAGGCCGGGCAGTACCGCGTCTCCGGGCTGAGCGCGAGCAGGGAGGCTGGGATGACCGCCCCGCACTGCTCGCACGGCCCGAAGCGGCCGGCCGCCAGCCGGCCGAGCGCGTCCTCGGTATCGGCCAGCCCGCGGCGCGCGGCGACCGTGGCCCGCAGCGTGTCCCGCAGGCGCCGGGCGGCGGCACGGTCGCCGTGGTCCCCGCCCGCGGCCGCCGCATCGTGGTAGGCCAGCGACAGCTCGATGAGCTCCTTGAGCCGCGCCTGCCAGCGGGCCTCGAGCAGGGCCCGCCAGTACGGCAGGGGCGGGGCTCCGGTCAGGTGCAAGGGCATCGCTGGTTACCTTCCTGTGCTAGCCGCGGCAGGCGGCCCCGCCGCCAGGGCGCTGCCTCACGGAAGCTGGCCGAGGGTGAGCGGGATCTTCACCTGCGCGTCGGCCCGGACGACGGTGAGGCTGACGGCCTGCCCGGGCCGCAGCGAAGCCAGCACCTCGGACAGCGCCGAGCTGCTGGGCGTGCTGGTGTCGTCGACCGCGCGGATCACGTCCCCGGGCCGCAGCCCGGCCCGCTGAGCCGGGCCGCCAGGGGTTACCGCGGCCACGCGCGCGCCGGCCGGGCTGCCGTCCGCGCCGGCTTGCGTGGTGGCCTGGATCCCCAGGGCGGCGCGGCCGGAGCTGACGACGTGCCCGAACTTGATGAGCTGGCCGGCGATGTCACGCACGACGTTGGACGGGATCGCGAACCCTATGCCCGCCGCGGGCGCGCCGTTGGCCGGGTTGGCCGCGGCCAGTGTGGGGATGCCGATGACGCGCGCGGACATGTCGACCAGCGCGCCGCCGCTGTTGCCGGGGTTGATGGGGGCGCTGGTCTGGATCGCGCCGGGCAGCGTGGCGGCGGGCGAGCTCGCGTCGGCGGCGCCGCTCACGGCGCGGCCGGTGGCGGAGACGATTCCGTCGGTGACACTGCTGGACAGGCCGAGCGGGTTGCCCACGGCGAGCACGACATCGCCGATCCTGACCTTGCTGGAGTCGGCGAATTGCGCGGGACGCAGCCCGGCGGTGTCTTTGACCTGCAGCACGGCGAGATCGTCGGGCCGGTACATGCCCACGAGCCGCGCGCTCCGCGGCGCCTGGTCGCCCGCCAGCTGCACCCGCGCCTCCGCGCTGTCGCCGACCACGTGCGCGTTGGTGACGATGTGGCCCTGATGGTCGAGAACGACGCCCGAGCCCAGCCCCGCGGCGGTGCGGATCAGCACCACCGACGGCAGGATCCGGTCGACGACCGGCGCGTAGCTGCGCGGCGCCGCGCTGGCCTGCGCGGGCGCCGCGGCGGCCGGCGGCTGGGCGGGAGCCGGCGCCGGCGCTGTGGCGGCTGTGGCGCCGCATCCGCCGATAGCGGCCGCGGCGGCGAGGGCCAGGGCAAGCTGGGACCATGCCCGGCGGGGGGTGGCTGGCACGACGTTCCTCCGTATTCTTTACTCCGCGGCCGCTTCCATGGCCGCGTCCCGCGGCCGGTTCCACGGCCGCTTCCCGCCGGGTCCCGGCGGTCCCGTTCAGGAAATCTGCCGCGCATGAAGGTGCGTTGCGGCCTCTGTGACGGCCCGATGGAGGAGGGCTGTGTCAGCCCTGGGTAACTCCGGAGTCAGCGGCCCGCGCGGGGCAGGGTGACGATCAGCCGGGTGCCGTGACCCAGGGTGCTGGTCGCGGTCACCGTGCCGCCGTGAGCGCGGACGAGCTCGGCCACCACGGCCAGGCCGATGCCGCTGCCAGCCACCCCGGCGGCGTGCCGGCCCCGCCAGAACCGGTCGAAGATGTGCGGCAGCTCGTCGGAGGGGATACCGGCGCCGGTGTCGGCCACGCCGAGACCTGCCTGCCCGTCGGCCGGCCCGGCCTCCAGGGTCACCCGCCCCCCGGCCGGGGTGAACTTCAGCGCGTTGCCGAGCAGGTTGGTGACTACCTGGTGCATCCGCCGGGCATCGGCCAGGACGCTGACCGGTGTCAGCCGCCGCTCGAGCGTGATGTCGGCGGCCTCGAACCGGCTCGCCAGGCTGTCGGCCGCCGCGCAGGCGATCTCGGCCAGGTCGCACGGCTGCGAGGACAGCTGGAGCGCGGCCGCCTCAGCGGCGGACAGGGTGTGCAGGTCGTCCACCAGCCGGGCCAGGCGAAGTACCTCGTCGCGCAGCGACGACAGCTGCGCGGGAGACGGGTCGATGACCGCGTCGAGCAGGGCCTCGTGGCCGGCCTGCAGCACCGCGACGGGGGTGCGCAGCTCGTGCGCGACGTCGGCGACCACCTCGCGGCGGAGCTGGTCCTGGCGGGCCAGGTTGTCGGCCATCCGGTCGAACGTGGCCGCGAGCTCGCGGAGCTCGTCCGGCGCGCGGATCTCCCCGACCCTCGCGGCGCGGTCACCATGGCCCATGGCCTGGGTCACCTCGATCAGGCGGCTGACGGGACGCGTGATCCGCCGGGCGGCCAGCAGCCCCGCCACCAGGGCCAGCAGCGCGGCGAGGCCGGCCGCGCTGACGATGGCCCGCAGCAGCGCGGATCGCAGGACGCGGTCCGCCGCGGGAAGGCCGCGGGCGGTCAGGCGCACGGCTATGGTGCCCACCCGCTGACCACGCACAATGACCGCCGCAGGCTGCGCGGGCTGCGTGTCGGCCGAGAAACCGGGCGAGCTCGCGATGATCCGGCCTGCGTTGTCACTCACCCGGATGTCGGCGCCGACTCTGCTGCCAGCGTCGATCACCATGGCCAGGTCGTCTGCGGACCAGCCGCTGCCCGTCTCCCAGGCTGCGCCCGCGACTACGGTCATCGCCTGCGTCAGCTCCTCGCGCTGCTTGGCGGCCAGACTGGAGACGTCGGCCGCGGAGAACGCCGCGGTCAGCCCGGCCAGCAACGCGACGGCCAGCAGGGCGACCCCGATAAAAGCCAGGGCCAGCCGCAGCCTGATCGGACCCGAGCCGCCTGACCTAGCCATCTCGGGTCAGGCCGAGCCGGTAGCCGCCCCCGAGCACCGTCTGGATGATCTGCGGATCGCGCTGATCTTCCTCGATCTTGCGGCGCAGGTTCTTCACGTGCGAGTCGATCGTGCGCTCGTAACCCTCGAACTCGTAGCCGCGCACCCGGTTGATCAGCTCCAGGCGGGAATACACCCGGCCGGGCACGGCCGCGAGCGCGACCAGGATGCCCCATTCGGTAGGCGTCAGGTCGACCGGCGTCCCGCGCACCTCCGCCGTCCGCCGCGGCTCGTCGACGACCAGCACGCCGTCGCCGTAGGCGGCCAGCCCCTCGTCGCCCGAAGGCCGGCCGCCGCGGCGCAGGATCGCCTGCACCCGCAGCACCAGCTCGCGCGGGCTGAACGGCTTGGTCACGTAGTCGTCGGCGCCCTGCTCCAGGCCGCCGATCCGGTCCTCCTCGCTGCTGCGCGCGGTCAGCATGAGGATCGGCGTAGATCCCGCGACCCGGATCTCTCTCGCCACGCTCTCCCCCGGCACGTCGGGCAGGCCGAGGTCCAGGATCACCAGATCGGGCTGGGCCGAGGTGGCCAGGCTGATCGCTTCCGCGCCCGATCCCGTCGAAAGCACGGCGAAGCCGGCCCGCTCCAGGTAGGAACGCACCAGCTCGCGTAGTTTCTGCTCGTCCTCAACTACCAGTACCGTCGTCGCCATCTGCTCGCTCCTGCTCACCCGCCCCTAACGATGATCCCCCGGAGCGGGTGGCGCCGGTGGAGCAGGCCGGGTTAAACACCGGGCGGGAGCAGCCAGCGCAGCCGTTCCCGGCCCGGCAGCAGGTCGAGGCGACGCCGTAGCCGCGGCAGGTCCGCGGACTGGCTCGCGTGCGCCGCCACCGCGCTGAGCTGGATGGCGCGGCCGACCGTGGCGTCGGCGCCCAGCTCGATCAGCTGACCGCCGCGCGCGACCGGCGACGTGCGTGCCGCCACCGGCGCGCCCGCCGCCTGGGCGGCCAGGCACGCGGCCTGGGCAACCCGGGCGTCATCGGGGTCACCCGATGCCGCCGGGTCAACGAGTAGCAGCAGATCCGGAGCGTGCTCGCGGATCACCTGCCGCACCCTCTCGGTGAGAGCCGGCAGCGGCTCCAGCCTGAGGCTGCCGTCCGGGTAATCCGACACCCGGACCGAGGAGATGCCGAGCAGCCCGGCCGCCACCTGCAGTTCCCATGGCCGGACGCTCTCCAGCGGCTCGCAGGTGGAGTTCAGCGCCGAGGCCTCACCGCGGGTCATCGACAGCAGCGCCACGCTGGCGCCACGGCGGCCGAACGCGTACAGCAGCGCTCCCAGGTCCGCCGACTCCTGCCCGGGCCTGGCGATGACCGCCAGGACCTTTGTGGCCCGGGGCAGCGGCTGGACGGCAGCGGTGGGCACGGCGCGGATCGTCGGCAAGGTGGCAGTCGGCCAGCCCGTCGCCGCTGAGGACCGGAGCGAGAGTGCGGCCGCGGTCGAGGTCATCGGGTGATCCTTTCGGTTCGAGGCGTACGCTCATCACACCCGGGAGCCGTGGACTCGCCGTGCAACGGCTATGGAGACCGCGTGGACAATCCCGTGACGTCCCGCGGTGCCGGCCCCTCTCCCCCAGCTCAACCCGGGCTGGTCTGGCCGATCCCGCGGGAAGATCTTTCCCCACCCCCACGAGCACCTTCGTACCGCTGGTCGGTGGCCGCGTGCAAGGGACGACGCCAGCGTGCGAACTCGATCACGGCCCACCCGGCCAGCGTGCCGGCCGCGCACAGGGGCAGCAGCGCGCCGAGGACGTCCGCCGGGATTCCGCCGCCGAACCACCAGTAGGGCCCCGTTACCGTCAGCGCGATAACAGCCCAGAGCCCGGTCCGGGCCGCCCCCGGCACCTCGGATCCGCGACGGCCCGCGAGCAGCGGCGGGATGAGCAGCACCCAGACCCAGTGGTGGGTCCAGGAGATGGGGCTGATCAGTAGACCCGCGAGCGCGACGGAGATCATGGCCGCGGCCCGCCGGTCGTCGCGCGCGCAGCGCAGCGCGACGAGGCCGCTGACCGCCAGCGTCGCGAGCGAGAGCAGCAGCCAGGCGGCGGCCGAGCCCGTGGCGGGAAACGGGGGCCGGTGCAAGATCGCGTACCAGGACTGATTGCCGGGGTAGCTGGCTCGCCCGACCCGGGCCGGGTGGCTGATGACCTCGTCCCAGTAAACCCGCGGCAGTCCCGGCCACAGCAGCCAGGCGAGCGCCGTGCATGCCGCGAACGACGCCAGCGTCCGCGCGGCCGACCTCACATCCCGGCAGGCCAGGAAGACGACGAGGAAGACCAGCGGCGTCAGCTTGACCGCGGCGGCGACGCCGGTGGCCATTCCCCGGTAGCGGGACGGCACCGCCAGCAGGTCGGCCACGACCACGAGCATGAGCACCAGCTCGACCTGCCCGTAGTCGACGCCGCTCCTGGCCGGCTCGAGGATGATCACCGAGAGGCACGACCAGGAGAAGGCACCGCACCACAGCCGCTGGCCGATGTCGAAACCGCGGTCGCGCAGGACCAGCACGACCGAGACCGTCGCCGAGGCGACGCTCGCCGCCCAGAGGAGCCACTGGGTGACGGCGAACGAGGCCCACGTCAGCGGCCACAGCGCCAGCAGGGCGAACGGCGGGTACGTGAACGTGAGCCGGCTGCGGCCGAGCGTGGCGAGATACGGGTCGTGCCCCGATCGCCACAGCGCCACCGAGTTCCGGTAGACCTTCAGGTCCAGCCCGTACCGGCTTCCCCAGACCGCTAAGTAGCCGGCCGCGGCCAGCGCGGAGACGATGGCCACCAGGTACGGCCACCTGGCGGCGCGGCCGCGGGCGGCTAGGTCAGCATCCGGAGAAGCGAGCACCATCATCACCCTACGCACCGCGCCGAGCTGTTCGTGCCGCGCCGCTATTGGCGGGCTCGCAGGAACGCGGCCGTTGGCGGGTCAGCCGGGTAGAACGACTCGATGGCCAGCTCGGAGAGGGTGACGTCGCGGGGGGTGCCGAACACCGTGGTCGTGCTGAACAGCGACAGCGTCGCGTCCCCGACGCGCAGCCGCATGGGGACCAGGATGGCCCGGGTGTCCGGGCTGGATGCGGGCGGAGGGCCCGGGTAGGTGGCCAGCTCGGCACGCAGCTCGATGAGGGCTGGGTCGGCCGTCGAGGCGACGTCGCGGTCCAGACGGTCGAGCAGGTGCGCCCGCCATTCCGCCAGGTTGACGATGCGGGGCGCCATGCCCTCGGGGTGCAGGCTCAGGCGCAGCACGTTCACCGGCGGCTCGAGCAGCGCGGGCGCGGCCCCCTCGATCAGCATCGGGACCGCGTCGTTGCCCGCGACCATGTCCCACCGGCCGTCGATGACCACCGCGGGAAACGGCTCGTGCGCCCGCAGCACGTGCTCGATCGCGTCGTTGACCGCGGACATCGGCGGGTCCGCCAGGCCGTGGGCGGGGTACGCCGGCGCATAGCCGCCCGAGAGCAGCAGCACGTTGCGCTCGCGCAGCGGCACCTCCAGATGCCGGGCCAGGCGGAGGATCATCTCACTGGTCGGGCGGGACCGCCCGGTCTCCACGAACGAGAGGTGCCGGGCCGAGACCTCGGCGCGCAGCGCGAGGTCGAGCTGGGTGAGCCTGCGCCTCTCCCGCCAGTCGCGCAGCAGCCTGCCGACTGGAGCCGGCTCGGCTGCTACCGCAGTTAGGGTCGTCACCCTGGCCACCCTAGGCAGGGCGGCGACGCCCCGCGATTACCTGCCAGGTAATCGACCTTCGGCGGTATCGGCCTGACCCTCGTAGCACGGCCGGGCAGCGGGCCCGGCCAGCACCGAGAGGACCACGACCATGTCTGACTTTACCGAGCTGGCCGAGAGGTACATCGCGATGTGGAACGAGACCGACCCGGCGGCGCGGCGCGCCCTGATCAGCGAGATCTGGTCCGAGGACGGCCAGTACATCGACCCGCTGGCGGAGGTCAGCGGGCGCGACGGGATCGAGGCGGTGGTCGCCGGCGCGCAGGCCCAGTTCCCAGGGATGACGTTCCGGCTCGCCAGCGCCGTGGACGCGCACCACGACCAGGCCCGGTTCACCTGGGAGCTCGGCCCGGACGGCGCCGAGGCCCCGGTGGTCGGGTTCGACGTGGCCCAGCGGGACGGCGACGGGCGGCTGGCGCTGGTGCTGGGTTTCCTCGACAAGGTGCCATCGTGAGATCGCCCGGTGTACCTGCCCGTCCGGACCATGGCGGCTGACCGGGCAAGCTTTTAGAATCGCGTTCTATAGGCTGGCCCCCGGCCGGTTCGCCGGCCGGGGGCCCAGGGCAATGCAGGAGGTCGCCGTGGCATGGGATTTCTCGACCGAGCCGGAGTTCGGTGAGCAACTCGACTGGGTCGGGGAGTTCTGCCGCACCGAGATCGAGCCGCTCGACCTGGTCTTCCCTGGCGCGGCCTACTCGCGTGACCCGAAGGCCAAGGCGCTCGCCGACCCGCTCAAGCAGCAGGTCAAGGACCGGGGCCTGTGGGCACTGTTCCTCGACCGCGACCTGGGCGGCCCCGGCTTCGGCCAGCTCAAGCTCGCGCTGCTGAACGAGATCCTGGGCCGCTACGACTCGGCGCCGGTGGTCTTCGGCACGGCGGCGCCGGACACCGGGAACATGGAGATCCTGGCGGCCTACGGCACCGAGGAGCAGAAGCGCCGGTGGCTGTACCCGCTGATGAACCAGGAGATCTTCTCCGCCTACTCGATGACCGAGCCGCAGGGCGGGTCCGACCCCAACCTGTTCAAGACGCACGCCGAGCGGGACGGCGACGAGTGGGTCATCAACGGCGAGAAGTGGTTCACCAGCGCCGGCGCCCGGGCCGACATCCTGATCGTGATGTGCACGAACGGCATGTTCATCGTGCCGCGGGAGACGCCGGGCGTGGAGATCATGGACTATCCCGTCCTGCACAACCACATCCGTTACAACAACGTGCGCGTGCCCGCCGACCACCTGCTCGGCCCGGAGAACGGCGCCAAGGTGCTGGCGCAGCGGCGCCTGGGCGGCGGGCGCATCCACCACGCGATGCGCACCGTAGCCCGGGTCAAGCTGGCCTTCGACATCATGTGCGAGCGGGCGCTGTCCCGCGAGTCGCACGGCAAGATCGTGGCCGAGCACCAGATGGTCCAGGAGGCGATCGCCGACTCCTACGCGGAGATCAACATGCTCCGGCTGCTGGTGCTGTGGACCGCGTGGACCATCGACAACTCGAGCACCCAGCAGGCCAGGACCCAGATCGCCGCGTGCAAGTACACGTGCGCGAAGGTGCTGCGTGAGGTGTCCTACCGCGCCCTGCACATGCTGGGCTCGCTGGGCACGACCAACCTGACGCCGCTGCAGGCCATGTGGGCCAGCGCGCCGACCATGGCCATCGCCGACGGGGTCGACGAGGTGCACAAGGTCACCGTGGCGCGCAACGTGCTCAAGGGCTACGAGCCGCATCCCGGGCTGTGGCCCACCGAGTACCTGCCGGCCAAGCGGGAGGAGGCGCGGAAGAAGTACGCCAGCCTCATCGACGCCGACCCGGGCCTGGCCGCCTGGGCCGACCGGGCCGCGCGGCACGCGACGCTCGGGCGGTGATCATGGACGTCGGGCAGCGGGTCGCGGTCGTCACCGGAGGCGCGAGCGGCATCGGCCGCTCGCTGTGCCTCGCCCTCGCCCGCCGCGATGCGGCCGGGGTCGTGGTCGCCGACGTTGACGCCCCGGGGGCGGCGGAGGTGGCGGCCGAGATCGAGGCCGGCGGGCACCGGGCGCTGGCGGTCACGGCGGACGTAGGCGACGCGGCCCAGGCCCAGGCCCTGATCCGGCGGGCCGAGGACGCGTTCGGCCGCGTCGATCTGCTGTTCTCCAACGCCGGCATCGTCGTGTCCGGCGGCCTCGAGGTCCCGGACGAGGCGTGGTCGCGCAGCTGGGAGATCAACGTGCACAGCCACGTCTGGCTGACGCGGGCCGTCCTGCCGGGGATGCTGGCCCGGGGCGAGGGGTACCTGGTGTACACCGCGTCCGCGGCCGGCCTGCTCACCGAGCTCGGCTCCGCCTCGTACTCGGTGACCAAGCACGCGGTGGTCGCGCTCGCCGAGTGGCTCTCGATCACCTACGGGGACCAGGGCATCCGGGTGTCGTGCCTGTGCCCGCAGCTGGTGGACACCAACCTGGGCGCGACCAGCCGGCGCCTGGTGCCGCAGGCCCCGGGCGCGCCGGCGGCGGCCGGCCTGGCGCGGGAGGACGACCTCGGCGTCCGGCACGCCGGGCTGGACGGCGTGCTCACGCCGGACCAGGTGGCGGAGTGCGTGATCGAGACCATGGCCGGCGAGG
>Ga0070699_100005564_pt1 | contig 11045 bp, 9 predicted proteins | sample KBSK1503metaG_FD_65473 | JGI IMG/M metagenome (GOLD analysis project Ga0070699, IMG submission 65473) | Corn, switchgrass and miscanthus rhizosphere microbial communities from Kellogg Biological Station, Michigan, USA - KBS K1-50-3 metaG | ecosystem: Host-associated > Plants > Roots >...
GGCGTGCAGGCCGTCGGCGACCAGCGCGGCCGAGCCGATCCGGCGGCCGGTCCTGATCCGGTAGCGGGCGACCAGCTCGTTGCCGGCGAAGCCGAGCCCGGCCGCGATCGCGACCGCGGCCAGGTGCGTGACCGGGTGCGGGTGCAGCAGCCGGCTGACGGCGGCATAGGCGGCCGCGGCCGAGGAGAGCAGGATCACGGCCACGATGACGATGCCGGCCAGGTCCTCGGCCCGGCCGTAGCCGTAGGTGTAGCGGCGGGTGGGACGCCGCCGGCTGAGCAGGAACGCGATGCCGAGCGGCACCGCGGTCAGCGCGTCGGCCGAGTTGTGCAGCGCGTCGCCGAGCAGCGCGACCGAGCCGGACAGCGCGACCACCACTGCCTGCGCCAGCGCGGTGGCGGCCAGCCCGGCCAGCGAGATCCACAAGACCCGCAGGCCCTCGGCCGAGGATTCGAGCACCGGGTCGACCGCGCGATCGTGCGCGTGGGAGTGTGGCCCGACCGCGTGGCGCAGGCGCGCCCAGAGCCCCTGATGATCGTGCGGGCGGGGGTGACCGGTCCCGTGGCCGTGCCCGTGCTCATGGTCGTGCCCGTGCTCATGATCGTGCCCGTGATCGTGGTCATGCTGGTGCTCGTGGTCGTGCCCGTGGCCGCCGGGGTGCTGCTCGCCGCTCATCCTCCCAGCATGACCCGGAAATCCCGTTGCAGCACATCGACATCAGCCACCCGCGTGCGGCTGCGAATTCCTCGCAGCTGCGGGACCGGCGGACCAAGGCGGATAATCAGGTCATGGACAACGGGGAAAGGCTGACCACAATCCAGACAGCCGAACGGATGGCGAGTGCCGCCTCGGCGTTCCTCGGAGCGCTGACCGCGGAACAGCGGGAACGGGCCTGTTACGGGTTCGGCGACGAACGGCGCTCCTGGTCGTACCTGCCCGCGCGGGACCGGGACGGGCTGCCGATCGGCGCCCTGGACGCGGGGCAGCGCAAGCTCGCCCACGAGCTCATCCTGACCGGCACGAGCATGCCCGCGTACGCGAAGGTCGTCTCGGTGATAGCCATGGAGCACGTGCTCCGGGCGATGGCCCCGGAGTCGCTGGGGGGCCTGTTCGACCCGGATCGGTACTGCTTCAAGGTGTTCGGCTCGCCTGGGGACCGGGCGTGGGGCTGGCAGTTCGCCGGGCATCACGTGTCGCTCAACTTCACCGTCGTCAACGGCAGGTACGTCTCCCCCACCCCGTGCATGCTGGGCTCCCAGCCGGCTTCCTTCGGGATACTCGCGCCGCTGGCCGACGACGAGGAGCTCGGCTTCCGGCTGGTGAACTCACTCGACGCCGCCCAGCGGCACGCCGCTATCATCCACCACCGGCCGCCGCCGGATCTCGCGGCCCGGATGGTGCCGAAGGTCGGCGAGACCGAGCGGCCGGACTCGGTGTTCGCGCCCGAGCCTGACTACGTGATCAGCGAGGACGAGCGGGACATCCTGTCCTACGTCCGGACCAGCCCCAAGGGCATCCCGGCCTCCGGCCTGAACCAGCCGCAGTTCGATTCGCTCGCGGCCCTGGTCGGGGCGTTCGTGCGGCGGCTGCCCGACGAGGTGGCCGGGGCGCAGATGCACGAGCTGGAACGGGAGGGCATGGACACCCTCACCTTCGCCTGGGCCGGCGGCACGTCGCCCGGCGACCGGCATTACTACCGGGTGCAGGGCCCGATGCTGCTCATCGAGCACGACAACACCCAGGGAAACGGCACCCACATCCATTCGGCCTGGCGGAACCCGGCGGACGATTTCGGCGACGACGTGCTGGCCGCGCACTACCGGGCGTACCACGTCTAGCGGGTTTCGGGCCTAGCGGGCTTCGGGCCTAGCGTGGGTCCGGGGCCGGGTCGGGCCCGGGTCCGGGGCCGGGCCTAGCTCGGGTCCGGGCCTAGCCCGAAGAGGTCGGCGCCCTGGAGGTACTGCATCGCCGCGGTGAAGACCGGATCGGCGAGGCGCCGCTGCATCTCCTCCGGGCTGACCTCCTCGACCCTGGCCTGGATCCACCAGACGTTGCCCAGCGGATCGCGGACGCGCCCCACGCGGTCGCCGAAGAACAGATGCGTCACCTCGGTCACCGTCGTCCCGCCCGCGGCGACCGCCCGACGGTGTGTCTCATCCGCGTCCTCCACGTAGAGGCGCAGGAAGCCGGGGGTCGGCGGGCTGCCGGGCGCGGCGTCGAACAGCATGACCACGGAGTCGCCGATGCGAATTTCGGCGTGCTCGACGCGCCCGGCGGCGCCGGTGACGCGGCCGAGTTCGACGGCGCCGAACGCGTCGGTCACGTAGTCGATGAGCCGGGACGTGTCATGGGAAATGAGCCAGGGCGTGACCGTGGTATAGCCGTCGGGGATGGGCTTGGGGGCCATTTCGCTCCTCCTTCTTCCTGTCTTCTCCGACGTTAGAGTGCATGGCGGCCAGTTTCTGGCCACCATGTGCTGCATCCTGAAGTCATGAGCGGTACCCCGGGTCGGCTGCTGAGCCTGCTGTCGCTGCTGCAGATGCCCAGGACCTGGCCGGGCGACGAACTGGCCAGGCGGCTCCGGGTTAGCCGCCGCACCGTACGCCGCGACGTGGAGCGCCTTCGTGAGCTGGGCTATCCCGTGCGGGCGGCATTGGGAGCCGGCGGCGGCTACCGTCTGGTGGCCGGGACCGCCATGCCGCCGCTGTTGCTGGACGACGAGGAGGCGGTTGCGATCGCGGCCGGGCTGCGGACCGCGACCGCGTCGGCCATCGAAGGGATGGAGGATGCCTCCGTCCGGGCCCTGGCCAAGCTGGAGCAGGTGCTGCCGTCGCGGCTACGCCAGCGTGTCGCGGCGCTGAGCAGCGCGACGGTTCCGCCTGTCCCGGTGCCGGCCGAGCGCGCCGTCGACCCGGCCGTGCTGGCGTCGGTGGCCGCGGCGTCAGCCTGGGGACAGCGGTTGCGATTCGGCTACGTCTCGGCCGACGGCGTGCGGAGCAAGCGACTGGTGGAGCCGTGCCGGCTGGTCACCGCGGGCCGGCGCTGGTACCTGGTCGGCTATGACAACGACCAGGATGACTGGCGGACGTTCCGCGTCGACCGGATCACCGAGCCGCTCCTGACCGGCCAGCGGTTCGCGGCGCGGCTGCCGGAGGACACAGATCCCGCGGAGTTCGCCCGGGACAAGCTGTACTCGACGGCTCCGGTGTTCCGGGCGGAGGTAACGGTGCACCTGGCCGGCGCGCTGGTCCGGGAGTTGCTTCCCGGGTGGCAACCTGGTGAGGCGGATGGCCGGCTGATCTCGCCGCCCGACACGGTGCCGTGGCTGGCCAGCCCGCTGCTCGGGCTGGAGTGCGAGTTCGAGGTGCACGCGCCGCCCGAGCTCATCACCTACCTGACGGCGATGGCGGCGCGGGCCTCGCGGGCGGCAGGTTCGGGCGCGTTACCGGCGGCTTGGGCCTTCGCGAGGCCTTCGGCGGCGAGCCGCTCGCCTGCCCGCCGGACCCGGCGGCCGTGGGCGATCATCCAGGCGACGATGGCGGCGCCGACCGCGTAGGGCATCACCTTGGAGACGGTCAGCGCGGTGCCGGTCGAGGTCGTCTCGACGACGATGACCCTGGCTGCTGCCTCGGCCAGGTACGCGACGCCCCAGACGATGGTGTAGAGCCGGAAGGCGTGACGGAAGCTGGGGTACTGCCAGAGGGACTCGAAGTCCCGCCCCTTCGGGGTGCCGGCCCCGATGAACTCGACGGCGAACCGGTAGATCAGCGGGCGGTGCGCCCAGAGCGAGCCGAGGCACAGCAATCCGAACACCGCGGTGGGCACCGAGCCTTCGACCAGCACGATCCGAGGGTTGCCGCTGATCAGCCCGAGGATGGTGCCGACCGCGATGCCGGCCAGGACCAGGACGCCGATGGCGTCCACCCGCCGGTGCCGGATTAGCCCGGCGATCACGCCCACGGCCGGCAAGGCTCCGCTTAGGACGAGCGCGGAGACCGCGCTCTGCCCGGCCGAGCGCAGCAGCGAGTAGGCCGCGACGGGACCGGCGATGTCGAACACCGCGATCATCGCCAGAGCCTGGAAGCGGTTGCGGTCGCGGGTGCGGGTGCTGCCGTGCTGGTTGCCGGTCGTCATGCCCTTAACGTTACGTAGGCACCCGCGCCCGCCCCAGTGCGACAGATCCTGACATCGGCATGACGGATGTCACCGGGCGGAAGGGGAACAGCCCGCTGGGGCTTTCACCCCGGCCGGACCGGGGGCCCGTGGCTGTGGAGCACTTTGGTCTTGTCCTTGTTCCACGCGGTGGTGGTGCCGTCGGGGTTCAGGACCAGGGTCCAGCCCCACCGGTGGATCGCGATCTGGTGATGAAAAAAACACAGCAAGACGCAGTCCTTGGCGCTGGTCTTGCCGCCGTTGGCCTTGTGCCTGACGTGGTGCACGTCACACGCCGACGCGGGCTGGTCGCACCCGCCGGCCCACCGGCATTTGCGGTCCCGCAATACCACCGCGTTGCGGATCCCGGCCGGGACCGACTCGGCGTACCCGATGTCCAAAGGAAGGCTCGGCCCGCCCAGCCGGACGCCGAGCTGCCGGCGGCGCAGGAAACTGGCCAGTCCGCCGGGGCCGGACAGCAGGTCCACGGCCTTGCCGATGACGGCTTCCTCGAGGGCGTCCCAGGCAGCGTCGCGGGCCCCGTCGCGGCGGCGGCCGTCCAATTCGACGCAGAGCCGGACCAGGTCCTCCAGCGCATCCACGTTCACGTCGCCGGTGACGATGGGGGCCATCGCCGCGTCGCACGCGATGCCCTCGGCGGCGTCGCCGTCCAGCCAGGCCCCGCCCTCGCTGCCGGTCTCGGCCGCGAACGCCCGGCACGCCGCCCACCGCTCCCGCACCTGCGCGGTCCATTGGTCCTGCAGGGCGGAATCGCCGTCCAGCAGCAGCAGGTCCGCCAGCGACAGGTGCACCCAGGCCTTCACCGGCTGCCCGGCCCGATCCGGCACCAGGTTCGCGGCCACCAGCCGGCGCATGCGCCAATCGGGCTTTTGCATCGTGAGTTTGATCACATCGATGGTGACGCGCACCCGGCAGCGATAGTGACCTAGGGACGTGCGGACATGTCCTTGGCTGCCTTGTCGAGCGAGCTCACCGCGGATGAGAGCGCGTGGTAGCGCGGATTCTGGTTGGACTTCGGGTCGCAGGTACGCTCCCGGATCTGGCGGATCTCCTCGATCATGCGCCTCAGGCTGGCAATGTCCTGGTCCATGGCGGGCCTAGAACCATGGCCAGACGTTGGGGAAGTGACCCCACCAGCCTGATTGGTAGGTGCCGGACTCCCACCTCAGCTTGCCGCTGACCGAGAGCTCCACCGACATCTTGCTGTAGTAGCGCGTGCCGTTGTGGGTCTTGACCACCGACAGGTACACGCCCACCCAGCGGCTGGTGTAGGCGCACTTGTAGCTCGGGCTGCACCCTGCCTTCTGGGTCCAGACCTTGCCGGTTCCCCAGGCCGAGCCGCTGCCCCACGACTTCCAGGTCAGGTTGGTGAAGTAGGGCGAGCCGCCGTTCCCGAAGACGAATCTCGAGGGATGCCGGGACGCCGACCAGGGGAGGTTGTTCGCCGAGTAGAGCACTGGCGTCGTGGCTGCGCTGGCCGATCCCTCAGCGACCACCGCCCCGGAGAACAGCAGCCCGGCGAGAACGCCTCCCGCCAGCAGCCTCCTGACAATCTCCGTGATCCTGTTCACTGTGCTCCCCCCTGTTCTAGCTGACTCTCGCGTACGTGGTTCCGTCAGCTTTCCAGAAGTCTAGGTCCGCTACTGCGCGGCCTCTACCGTCGCCAGATAAGGCCAGGAAGATCGCCGAGGGGCGAGCTCCAGGCGGGCAACTCGTGGCGGTCTACCATGCCGGGCTGAGGTGGCTCCGGGCGAATGATGCCGGGCGGGGCGGCCGAAGATGCGGGATCCCTTTCCCGGGCGGGATCGACCACGCCCTGTTTCCCTGGGGCCGCGCAGGCGGGAAGCCGACGCTAGGGATTATCACCCAGCCGATGATCATGTAGTTAATCGATCGATTTACGACAGTCACGCTGGGTGAAGAAGGGTAGGGTCTTCCGCGGAGATCGCTGGCAGACTCGATGTCATGACGGGAGCGGGCGGCTATGCGGCCCGCCGCACGGCCAGGGTGGCAGTGGAATGTGGCGCCGTCGCTCGCCGACGCGCAGCGGGGCTATATCGAACGGGTCGCCGAGGTTCTGAACGCGCGGGGGTCAGCTGCTTCTACGACGCCGAGGAGGAAATTGGGCTGATCATGGGAAAGCACCAGGCCGAGGAACCGTCAGCCCTCTATGGCAGGCAAGCGGCGGTGGCCGTGATGTTCGCGTCCGCCGATACGCCAAACGGGACTGGACCCGGCTGGAGCGGCGGGCCGTGCGGGCCTGGGCGGTACGGGAAGGGCGGGAGTGCGTACAGACGGCCCGATTCGATGACGCCGCTTCCGGGGCTGCTGTCCGGCATGGTCACAGCCGGCCTGCGTCGGCGGCCCCGCAGCAGTTCGCCGACATGATCGTCGGCAAGCTGGGCGTCCTGGTCAGGGCCGTGTCGGCGCGGTCGGTTGATGCGAGGGATCCCGCCCGGGACGCCGGGTTCCAGTCTTTGGCGTTAATCCTGTTCCGATCCTTCCCCAGCCTGGTCGTGTGGGGCTCCGTTTGCTGGCTGGATGAAGGCCGGGCTCATGTCGTCGGAGCCGCGCCATAGGTAGGACGTGAGCCGGTGGCCTTCGACGCGCTCCTGGTGTGGGTTGGCGGGAAGGGGCCAGCGGAGCTGGGCGTAAAGGGTGGTGCGGTACTGGTCATAGGCGGCTTCCATGAGCTCGCCGAAGGTCTGGGCGCGGCCCGGGATGACAGCGACCACGGCAGTCGCGGCGATGGCGAGCCCGATCGGGATCGCCCAGAAGGTGAGGGGCGCGAACGCGCAGAACAGCACCCCCCAGACACCGACGATCGCAGCCCGGTCCAGGCTTGCCCTGGCGGCGAGCAGGTCCGATCGCAGGGTTCCTGGAAGCACCGGCCACAGCCGCGGCCACAATACGACGGCGTCCAGCCCGTACTTGTCGGACGGGCGGCGTTCGGCTGCCCGCAAGATGTTGCCGATGGGGGTGGGAAGGAAGTAGCCGGGGGACGAGGGGCGGCGTCGGCGTCGGCGTTCCAGCCTGGTGTAGACGGCGAGGTCCTCGGCGGTGGGATCGGCTGGCGGCTGGACTCGCTCGTACGCCTTCTGCCAGGCCGGCGCTTCGGCGGCGGCGCGCTCGGCCAAGCGGCGGGATAGCCGCAGCCGAAGCGGGTCGGCGCAGCGCGGCCAGTAGCCCTCGAGAAGCCGCAGGACCGGGGCGGCCAGCTCGCCGACGACGATCCCTGACCCGGCTATGGCAAGCAGCACCGTCACTAGGACGGTGACCTGGACCCCGGCATCTTGCCGGTCCAGCCACCTCAGCTGACGGGTCATGGCGGCCAGGCTCCCCTGGTGCACGATCCAGGCGGCCAGACCGCCCAGCCAGAACACCAGCGCGGGGACGGACACGGCAGCGAATCGGTCAGCGAGCTTGCCGCCGACGGCCTTCCAGAACTCGGTAAGCACGGCGCGTCACGCCTGTGTCAGCAGCACGTCGTCGGTCCGGCAGCGAGGAACCGGGGTGCCGAGGTCCGGGCGGTACCAGGCGTAGTTCCCGCAGACCGGGCAGTTGTACCGGGCTGCCGCGATGGGCATCGCATCCCCGGCGGGGATGCGATGCCGCGGGTGCGATAGCCGGGCTGGTGATAGGGGGGCCGGTAGTCCGGCGCGTCGGCCAGCACCTTATCGAGGAACCAGGCAGTGTCCTCGTGCTGTTCAAGCAGGATCCGCAGCCGCTGGGCACCGGCCGCTGGGTCGGACACCTGACCCAGCTCGTCGGCGAGTTGCCGGTCAAGGTCGGCCGCGGCGGCCGCCGACTCGACCAGGCGGTCGAGGTACGGGCGGATGGCGCGGGCGGCCTCAACCACCCCCTCATCGTCAGGGTCCATGGTGCCCCATCGTTCCGGATGCGTCGGCTACATGTCGCATTTCGCCCATCATGCACCCACGTGGATGTGGGAGGCCCACACCGACGGCGTGTCCCAGCCCCACCGTCGGCGCATCCGCCGGACGGCCGCGTGGACCGCGCCGGCCAAGTCGGCCTCGCCGGCGGTGGCGAGGGTGGTGTAGATGTCGGCGGCGAGGTCCACGGCGTGCTGGTCACCGACCGGCCACAAGGTGGCGATCACATGCCGGTAGCCGGCGAGCTGGAACGCCGAGGCCAGATGGATCGCCTCGTCGGCCAGTCGGCCGCCCGGGCGGGCTGTCGAGCAGGCCGACAGGAACGCCAGCCCGGCGTCATCCAGCCGGAGCCGGGCCACGTCCACTACGGTCAGCGGCCGCCGCCGGTAGTCGGTGAGCAGCAGGCAGCTCGCCGACGGGTTGGTCAGGTCGCTGGCCCCGTGGCAGGCGAAATGTGCCCACTGCCCGGCTGGCAGTGCCGCCAGAACCGTGTCATGGGTGGCGTGAGCTCCGGCAAGCACGGTGACCTGGCCGGGGAAGCGCCCCTGGAGCCCGGCGACTTCTGCCTGCGCGCCGGGGAGATCCGAGGCGCCGGGGGTGTGCGGCATCGCCACCGCCACCACCCGGTCCCCGGCGCCGGGCCGGTCACCCCTTCCGCCGTCGCTGGCCAGGCGGGGGCGGCGGGCGTGGGTCAGTGCCCGGAGGGTTGGGGTGTAGGAGGAGATCACCCGGTCGATCGCGGTGGCCGGGGCAGCGTCGGCCCGGGTGTGGTGGTGGCCGGCGGCGTGCACCGGCAGGAGCGATAGCAGCCCGGACACGCACCACCACAGCCGCGGCCATGGCTGGCCGTCCCGGGGCGGCCCGGTGATGGCCAGCCGGTCGAGCACCGGGCCGACCAGCGCGTCCCACAGCCAGCCCAGCGTGTCCCCCAGCCGCTGCTCGGCCGCCGCCCGGCCACCCGCGCCGGCGGCCGGTGACCAGGCGTCATCGAGCGCCCCGACGAAGGCGACCACCCGGTCGAAGATCGTCTCCGGGGTCAGCGCGGTCAGCGGCATCGGGTCCAGCACACCGCCGGCGGTCAGGATCAGCGCGTACGAGCCGAACCCGGAGACCGTGACGACTACCACCGGTCCCCCCGCGGCCGCCGCCAGCAACTCCGCCACCGGCGGCGGCCGGAGAAAACCGTGGAAGCCCGGTAGCTGGCGGATCTCGGCGATCAACTGGTCGAACGCTGAGGCTGCCGCCCGCCGCCGCTCCCTGTCCCGGCTGGCCGCCTCGGCGCGGCCGTCTGCTGTCAAGTCCGTACCCGGCAGCGCCGTCGGAGACCCGGGAGGGTCCCCGGCCCATTCCAGATCGTCAGGCGGGGCGGTGAACCGGGCTTGGCCGGGATGCGGCAGCGCCGTCGGAGGCCCGGAGGGGTCATCGGCCCGGTCCAGGTCGTCACGCAGGACGGTGAACCGGGCGGCCAGGCCGGGATGCCGCTTGGTGAGGGCGGTCAGGTCGGTGCGGGTGTCCAGCGCCTGGCCTAGCAGTACCCCTCGGCCCTGCTCGAACAGTTCCACCGCCCGGTCCGTCAGCCCGGCGCGCGCGCAGCACACCGCCGCGTCCGCCCCCAGCCCTCCCAGCTCCCCCAGCAGATGCTCTTGATCACCGCGGGGCAGGCTACGCGGCGCCGCCAGTCCCAGCAGCTCCGCCGCCGCCGCGAAAGCCGCCACGGCCTCCTGCCATCGTCGGCCCTCGGCGGCGATATGCCCCCATCCCCGGGCCGCCACTGCCCGCACACGCGGCGACGCCGCCTCCACCGCCGCCGCCAGCCGACTGGCGGCGATCGCGGCGTCCAGGTTGGAAAGGTCGCCAGTTCGTCGGTACCGCTGGTACATGGCTTGCCCAAGCGACGCGAGCGCGTTGAGGCGCGCCGAGGCAGTGCCCCCGCCGTATTCGACAGCCCTTCGGTGTTCCACGATCGCTTGGTTCAGATCCGATTCAGCGCCGAAACTGTCATACCGATCCCGCAGCGCCCTTCCCAGGTTGTCGCGAGCCGCATATTGCGTGGACAGGCTGTCCGCAGACGATGCGACCGCTTGGCCTTGCATCTCGATGCTCTGATCGATGTCTTCCCGACTCCCAGTTCGGTGGAATCGCTCTCGCAGCGCGATCCCCAGGCCGCTCAGCCGCTCGGGATACTCAGGGGAGCCTTCCGGTGTCAGGTCCAGCGCCCGCCTATACGCCCCGATGGCGGGATCCAAGGCGTCCGGGTCGAACGACAATGCCTTCTCGTGTAGTGCGTGCCCCTGGAACATCAGAACCCATGGGAGATCCAGGACGACGTCATCGGGCACTTCTCGCTCGATCCGCTCGTACGCGGCGATAGCGGCCTCGAGACGGGAGCGTTCGCCGGCGTACTCGTATTGTGCGTAAAGTGCCTGCGCGAGGTTGAAGAGACAGGAACCGAGGTCCTCGGAGGCCGGCGCAGCCAGCTCCATTCCTGCTTGCAACGGGTCAAATGCATGCTGAAGGTCCACCGGGTCGTCGGTCAGATGGTACCTGCGAAGGAAGTTTGCGCCCGCGTTGCGCAAAACGTGTACCCGCAATGAAGCTGGCAGCATGCTGAACGCCGGGTCCTGAAGGATCTCACCATGCAGTTCAATCGCCAGATCAATATCGGCCAGATCCGCGGTCGCCTTCAGGCGGGCCGATACCGCGTCTATGAGGGCGCGCAAGAACCTCGCTCGGCCGGGGTCGTCTGGAGAGGTTGCGGCTACGGCATCACGGGCAGCGTCGATCGCGCCGTCGATGTCGGCTATATCCGCCAGATCCCCGCTCCACAGGAACCGGACCGTCAGCGCACTCGCCAGGTTGGCCAGGGTCTTCGCACGGTCTGGGCGGGCATGCGGGGTTGCGGCTAGTGTCCCGGTCCGGAGATGCGTGAGCAGTAGCGGCAGATGCGGTCGATGATCTGGTCGGCGGTCTTGGTCCACC
>Ga0070699_100005567_pt1 | contig 11043 bp, 6 predicted proteins | sample KBSK1503metaG_FD_65473 | JGI IMG/M metagenome (GOLD analysis project Ga0070699, IMG submission 65473) | Corn, switchgrass and miscanthus rhizosphere microbial communities from Kellogg Biological Station, Michigan, USA - KBS K1-50-3 metaG | ecosystem: Host-associated > Plants > Roots >...
CACAACGTCCATCGCATCGAGATGCGCGGAGAGTAATGCGGAGAAAACGCAACCCCTTGCCGGACGAGAAGAATGAAGAATGAAGTCATTTCTCCTCACTTTCCGGCGGCCTTCTCAATCGCAGTGGCAGCGCTTTCGGGCCACGCTTCGTGTGAGTTGTCGTCACCCAGGAACATCTCTGTCTTTCCGGAAGTGATGATCCAGTTGGCTGGCAACGCCATCTCCGGGACGATGGAATAGGCAAAATCGCGGGCCGCGATGGATGGAATCGAGACTCTCAACTCCTACAAGGCGGTGATCATCGCCTTGGGGTCATCATCCACGTTGAAGGCCAGGATGGCAATGTCGCTGCGGTTTCGGAAGCGCTGGTAGAGTTTTTGCATGTATGGCAACTCGGCGCGGCAGGGAGCACACCAACAGCCCACATCGTGACGAAAGTCGTTTTCTTGGCGAGGTCCCGCGGGTTCCAGCGATTGCCGAGGGCATCGGTGAGGATGAGGTCAGGCGACGACTCCGCTAGTTTGGATCAGGCTTCGGTCCCCCCCGCTGCCCGCATAAAAACCAGCCAGCGAACTCTGGGTGGCCCAGTCGTTCCAGCCCTGCGCAGTGCCGCCAAGGTCTTTCCAAAGCCGTTCTGCGGAAGCCATCACCTCATCGCGGCGGTCGGAGCGCGGCCGCCGCGGCGGATAGAGCGCAAGGGCGTTGCGGTAGTTCACGAGAGCATCCATCTTGCGCCCGTCCTTTTGCTCATACACTCCGCACATGAACCAATATTGTCCGGCCTTGATGCTGTTCGACCACGACCGGACGTCTAGTGCGAACGGAGCACTTCTCAATGCTAGATTTGAAATCCGCCGCACCTCCGGTGTGTCGATCTTCACGCTTTCTCCTTCGCTGCCAGCTTTTGGGCCTTCACACGGATGAAGGCGTAATTCAGCGCGGGCAGCGAGTTGAAGTTAGCGGCTTGGATCAGATATTCGTGCGCTTTGTCGCTATCGCCCTTGGCCTGATACGCTTGACTCAGGCGGTACAGGTTAGCGGGATTCTGAAGGTTAGCCTGCTGGAGCTCCGCGATGGCTTTGTCGTAGTCCTTCTCGCCGAGCGCGATCCTGCCTTCCAACTCGTGGAATTGCTTGACCTGTGCCGAGTTCTTGGTGGCTTCTGCTCCCTGGCGAAATTCCTCGGCGTGGGCTTTCGCGGCCGCGTAGTCCTTCTTCCCGATCGCAATCTCGGCCAGATTGAAATGATGCAGAAGCTTCGCGTTGTCTTTAATCCCCTGCGACTGGCCAGAGGCTTGGATCATTTGGAATGAGCGGTCGAACTGCCGCTCCGCTTCGTCGTAACGGGGGATTTCCATGAGAATGTTGCCTTTGGCCTGAAGATCGGCGGCCATCGCGGCCACATCGTTTTTCTTCTCAGCTACGGCGTATTGCTTGTCTATCGCTTGCAATGAATCGTTCAGCTTGCCGCTGTCGGCGGCAACGACGGCCATCCCGAAGTAAGCAGTGCGGCGCTCGCCGTCGTTGCGTGCTTGATCTGCCATTTTCTGGAGTTCGGCCTGCGCTTCGGTTGCCTTGCCCGTGTAGAGCAGCGCCGCGGAAAGCCCGAAGTGCGATGGCACAAAATGCGGATCGATGGTGAGGGCTCTATCATATTGCGCCTGTGACTGCTCGAACCTTCCCATTTTCAGCAGCAACTCCGCGTAGGAGTCGTACGGATTCGGGTCATTGGGAATCAGGTCGATATATTTCTTGAATGCCCGCTCCGCGCTGGTGTAGTCGCCCTGCTGCCGATAGGCATAGCCGAGCACGTTGTAAGCGGGTGAGTAGGTGGGAGCGATTTCCGTTGCCTTCCTGTAGTGCTCCACCGCCGGGTCGAGTTCCTGTTGGGCGAAATAATAGTTGGCCAAGTTGAACTGGGCGCGCTCGTCGTTGGGGTAAGCGGTCACCAACTTGTCGAGATAGTCTTTCTGTCTTACCGTGTCGCCATTGGCTCCGGCTTCGTTGGCGAGTATGAGCAACTTCTCTCCGTCGGAAGCTTTGTCGGTGAGGCTCACGGCCTTCTTCAAGTGATCGAAGAATTCCTTGGCCGTGGGAGAGTTGTTGGCGCGGGCCAGTTCCGCTGAGGCAAACTCGGGATCGAGCGAAAGCGCCTTGTCAAAATGCTGCAGCGACTCCTGCCCGAGAAGTCTTTCGGACAGGTCCCGGCCCTGCAAGAATTCCTGCTTGGCCTGCTCGGACCGCGTGGTAACGGGAAGCTTTCCCCCAGAGGCTGCGGCGGCGGAGCTTGTGTTGCCACTGGTCTGGTTGCACGCCGTCAACGCCGCCGCGCTGATTATTACGGTCGCGGCCAACAAAACTTGCAGGGTTTTGTTCCGGGGCATAGGAAGTACCTCCTTCGAATTTGTGGGTGTGGCTTGCGACTTAAGAGCGATCGCGTCGCGACAACACTAGACGTAGGCGGGTGACTTTGCATAGCGGGCTCGGGATAGGTGTACAGGATTGCGGGACGGACTCACGGAAAATCACGAACAACTGTTGGAGGCAACTGCTTCGGAAAATCGCATGCGAATACGACCTGGTAATTCGCAAGGATACACCGAGTTCCCGTAGTTGAATGCTCCCGCGGACCGTAGGGTCCCCAAGCTGGTCTCTCGCTCGCGTGAATACCCAGAGTGCTTCTCCAAGTAGTCGGTCGCGGGGTTACTTGATTCCGGCGCCTTCGACAATCGTTATGTACCGGTCGATAGGAAGGTCGGTGAAGGTTTCCGTTTTGCCACTGGGCTGCGGCCACTGAATGTCGAGCCGGTCAATTTTCTTCTTCGGCCCAATCCCCAACACCTCGCGCGGATCGTGCGAGGAGAGATAACTGCCTCCGCCGATCTTAAGACGGTGGCGTTTCAGATCTTCTGCCTGCCAACTGATTCGCGCACCGATGGCATCGGAGTTTGATTTCTTGCCAGCCAGTCGTAAGCCGAGCCAGTGGTTGCCGGCTGCCGCGCAGTTCTTCAGCAGCAACGGTGCGCCGCCGTTGACCGAAACCAGCACGTCCAACGCTCCATCGTTATTGAAATCACCGATGGCCAGGCCGCGGGCGGCAAAACTCTGGGCAAAGGCAGGACCAGCGGCCGCGCTGACATCTTCCAAACCTTTCCCCGTGTTGTGGAACAGCAGCAAAGGCTCGAGATACTTCACGTGAGAGGAGTGGGACTCGATCTTGTCATCCGGGTGACCGTTTGCGAGAAACAGATCAAGGTTGCCGTCGTTATCGTAGTCAAAGAACTTCACGCCCCAACCGCTCATGAGTCGCGTAGTGCGGCCGATGCCGAGCGGTCCGGCCATGTCGTCGAAAGTGAGATCGTGATTGTTGCGATAGATGGAATACATTTCCTGGTCAACATTGGATACGAACAGGTCCTGCCAGCCATCTTGATCGTAGTCGGCGGAATCCACGCCCATGCCGGAGCGGGGCCGTCCATCCTGGCTATAGGCGACACCGGCTTCGAGGCCAATTTCTTCGAACCTGCCTTTGCGATTTAGAAAAAGAAAATTAGGCAGAGTGTCATTGGCGACGAATAGGTCCATCCAGCCGTCATTGTTAATGTCGGTAGCCACTACGCCCCAGGCCTTGCCCTGAACCTTGGCGATCGCAGTCTCGTTCGACACGTCGCGAAAAGTTCCATCGCCGTTGTTATGAAAAATCCAACTGCGTGCCGGAGGATAGACGCGCGGAATGCAGTAATAACGTTCGCCACTTGCCTTGTTGCCACAGAACTGGTTCTTCGACTTGTCGAACTCGACGAAGCGGCACACGAACAGATCGAGCCGGCCGTCGTTGTCGTAGTCAAACCAAACTGCACTCGATGCCCACCCGGGTGCGCCAACCCCGGACTTCTCGGTGACGTCGGTGAAAGTTCCGTCGCCGTTATTGCGGTACAAAATGCTGCGGCCATATTGGGTGACGTACAGATCGGGATAGCCGTCGCTGTTGTAGTCGCCCACGGCCACGCCCATGCCGTAGCCTCCGGCCGAGACTCCAGCTTTCTCGGTGACGTCGGTGAAGGTTCCGTCCCGATTGTTATGGTAGAGCGCGTTGCGCAGGGGTGGCTGCGGGTCGTAGAAGTCGCATTTCCCGCTATTCACCAGATAGATGTCCATCCAGCCGTCATTGTCGTAGTCGAGAAAGGCACAGCCTGCGCCTGTGGTTTCAGGCAGATAGTACCCCGGCGAGCGTCCGTTCACATGTCGCCAGGAAATCCCGGACTTCGAGGCAGGAACCTCCTCGAAAAGCGCCTGGCTTGTTTGGTCTTCAATGGCGATGCTCGAGGCGTTCCCTCGCCGGAAAGGCACGCCACCAAACAGCATCCGGCCTCCCGACGCACACAAGCCTGCGCTCAATCCCCGCAAGAAACCTCGCCGCGTGAAGCCGGACGTTGTCTTCGTTCCTGAATCTGATGCTCGCACCATCCAAGGCGGCTTCACTGGGGCGGCTGCCCCCGATCGACGGACCGCAATTGCTCTTCGGAAACCCCGGACGGCCCTTCGCCGTATACGCTCGAGCCCGGTTGCCTTGCCGCTTGCGCATTCAGCCGTACGAATTCTGCGCGAGCTTTTGCCGCCTCGGTTTTTCGACCTGCCCGCGCGTAGGCGTTCCCCAGCGAGAAGTAGACTTGGGCCTCCCTGGGAAACGCTTTCTGGGCGATTTCGAATTCAGGAATGGCGCCGGCTGCATTTCCTGTATCCAACCGCAAGAGTCCGAGCAAGTAATGGGCGAACGGTAGCCCTGGCGCCAGCTTCACCGCCTCCTCGGCGTACTTCAAGCCATCCTGCGAGTCCACCTGGTAGCGTACGGCGGCAATTTCAAGCAGCGAATTGACATTTTTTGGGTCGCGGGTCAACTCGCGCTGGAATTCCTCGATGGCTTCGTCAGTTTCATGTGTTTCCAGCAGCAATCTTCCGTAGGCGAAGTGCAGGTTCGGATAATTAGGAAATTCGTTCGCCAGCCGGGTATACACTTGTTTTGCCCGCTCAAATTCCTTCGTGGCCAACAGCGTCTCAGCCTCTCCCGTCTGCTCAATCATAGTGGCCCCTTCAGTTCCTTCGTGAGGAGAATCTTGGGGCCTGATCAGGAGTGCTGCCTGACCCAACGCCATGATCAGTTCCTTCGTCCGCACCCCGTCCTTTGCCAGTTGTTGCAGCGTATCGTGTGAATCGCGGTATTTTCGCGCCCGCAGTTGCAGCATTCCCAGGTGATACAGCGCCACCTTGCGCAGTTGCTCGTCCTTCACGATGCCGAACCGCTCCGCGGCCAGCAGGTTTTTCAGGGCTGGTTCGTCCTTGCCCAATTCGAACTGGCATAATCCGAGCATCGCGTGTGCCGTACCGTGCGCCGGATTTAACGCAATCACTTTCTCAAAAGCCAGTGCAGCCTTCGCGTAATGGTCCTGGTCGTACTGCAGAGTGCCCAGTGACCACCAACCCTCCTCCCACTTGGGTTGCAGGGCTACGGCCCTCGTGTAGAGGGCTACAGCCTCATCGAGGCGATCAGCGTCGCCCGCCTCGGCGGCCCTCCTGGAAAGCGCGGCAAAGCTCGTTGAGGAAGGCTTCGTTTGTGAGTGGGCGTTGCCAGGAAAAAAACACAGAGGCCCAGCGAAAAGCAAAATCAGAAGAGCCGGTCGTCTGCCTGAGGAGTCGGCAGCAAGACAAATCTTGAGCCAGTGTGGGACGTAGAAATACAACGTGAGCACTCGAATAGTCTAAATGCGAAGCTGCCAACGAGTCAGCTTCGCAGGGTAGGGAAGCGCTCGTTGGCAGCTATTTTTCTTGATTCAAGCGGAGGCTCGTGCCGTGGCATCGCCTCCGCCAACGTTAGAAATTGAACCGGGCCTGCATTTCAATGGTGCGGGCCCCGAGAGCGCCCTGGGCCTCACCGAAGTGCGAGTTCATGATGTCAGTTTGGGGGTTTGTGAGATTAAGCTTGTTGAACAGGTTGTAGAAGTTGGCACGGATTTCGAGCTTCGCGCCTTCGCCCAGGACTTTCATGCTCGGCAAACCAAACGATTTGCTCAGAGTCGCGTCCACATCGAAGTAGCGGGGTCCCCGGAATGAATTGCGGGCGATTCCCGGAGGCGACGGCAGGGGGCCAAAACCTTGCTGACCGCTGGGGCAGTCCGCAACCGGTGGGTTGGGAAAAAGACAAGTGAAAAGCGTGCCCGGAACCATTGTAGGAGGAGTGAAGAATCCCTGTCCGCCAGTCAGTCCGCCACTGCTAACCTCGGCGTTGCTGCGGTAATTCGGTTGGAATGCGCCGGTCTGGGCTGCCGGAAGCATGTTGGTCGATCCGGCATCCGCTGAACCGCCGCCCGAATCTTTCCCGAAGTTGAAGACTGGCTCGAAATGGTTGTCAATTTCGCTCAAACCGTACACCGGGCTCCAGGGGAAACCGCTGTGGGCGTTCAGAATCCCGGAAATGCTCCACCCGCCGACGATCTTTTCCACCCAAGCGTGGCTACCCCTGAAGATCGTTGGAGACCAGACGCCGTACACTTTGAATGCATGGGGTACGTCGTAGTCGGCCGTGGCAAAGCCCGTCGCCAAGTTCCACTGGTAGTTGGGACCCGCATAGGCGTTCGATCCGGGGTCGATGGTGTGACTGAGGCGATATTGTGTGTCTAGCAGGAAGGACCGGCTGAAAGAATGCCTCGCTTCCAACAGGAGGGCGTTGAAGCGCGTCGAGCCGTCATCCGCGTAGAGAGTGACGCCCGTAACACGCGGGTTAAGCATGATGCCATTTGCGGATGCGGGATTATAGAGGTTGTAGTGGGTTGTCAGGTGACGCGTCTGGCTTCCCTGATATCCAGCCGAAACTATCCACTGGTGGCCCAAGTCGTATTCTGCTCCGAGCGCGTAATGGAAATCGTACGTGGACGGCCAGTTGGCAGGGAATGCGGTCAGGTCCACACGACCGGTGAGGGGCAGATTGTTAGGTCCAAACGTCACAATGGCATTCGGATTTGACGCATACCCATTGGGGTTATGGACGTTCGAAGGGAAGGTACCGATGTAGAGAATTGTGCAACCCGGAGTGCCAGGTCCGTTTGGGCAAGACAGATTCTGGCCGTTGTTCACAAACGGCGGATTAAAACGGCCGTCCAATGAATTGGACTGCGCAATGCCGTTGTAGGCAATTCCGAAGCCACCGCGAATAACGAGTCGGCTGCCGAAGTCACCCGGACTCCAGGCAAAACCGAGCTGCGGGCCGAAGTTCGCTTTCTGCGCCTTGAACAGGGTGCCGCCAGTGCGTACCCTGAGGTCACTGAAAAGACCGGCCCCGCTGCCAAGCACCACCGTGGCAAGTTTGCCGCGCTTCTCCGAAACCGGGCCAAAGTACTCCCAGCGCAGTCCGGCGGTCAAGGTCAGGTTGGGCTTTACTTTGTAATTGTCCTGGAAGAAGAGACCGGTGACAGTGGACCGGAGGTCCTTGCGGAGAGCGGAGGGTACGCCGGTCTGGGGATCGAACTGTGCATTCTCCGCTACCGGAGCATCGTTGAGAAAGTCCCAAATGTTGTTGAACGTATAACCGGGACGATCGGACCAGAAAGGCGCGTCAACGGAGAGCAAACGGGTAAACTCCCCTCCCATCTTCATGGTGTGCGCGCCATGAACTTTGGTAAGCACATCTTTGGCGGCATAGGTCCACTGGTCGAAGCCGTTGAAGGAGCCGATTCCCCAGCCAGCGAAGGAGGAACCGGGTGCGCCCCCGGTCGCGTTAATACTGCCGATGCCGTTGACACCGACTTGCGGAAGTCCCCATGGCGCGTTGGGATTACTAACCAGATCCTTTTCCATCCAACCAGCCGCATTCACGCGCACCTCATTGATCAGGCTGGGGCCAAAGGTGTGGTCCCAGAGCAAGGTCTCGGCGCGGTTGAGATAGGTGGTGTTGAACAGGTTCATCTTACGGTCGCCATTCCCATTGAGCCCCGTGCTGGAGTTCGGCACGTAGTAAATGCTGAAAGCAACCAGGTCCTTGCCGGTGACATTGAAATCAAGACGACCGTTGTACTGCTTGTGGCTGCTGTTGCTGGGTTCAAGCGTGCCCTGGTAGAAAGCAATGTCGGGAGTGGTCCCCAGGTTGTTAGCGCCGCCTGAGCCGTTGCCGCCCGTGCCGGGGCTGGTGTTACTCGTGAACCCGGCATCACGCGTGCCGAGCGGAGCAGTCAGTGGAGAGCCCAAGTTCAGTCCTTGACCAGGGATGAAGTGGCAGTTTGTTCCTTCCACCAAACCGATGTTGGAACAGGTGTGGTCTACAATCGTACCGCCGTTCGGAGCGACCCCGGGGAAACTAAGAAATGCTGCAGCGTTGGTTCCGGAAGCCGCTAAGGCGCGGAACTCTGGCGTCTCATACCAGTTACCGCCGGTCGTCTGCTGTGCATTGTTGGTCAGGGTTTCGTAGGAGAAGAAGAAGAAAATTCGATTGCGCAGGATGGGGCCTCCGACTGTGCCGCCCCAGTCGTTGAAGCGGTTGTCATCGCGGACGTTGCCGCATGGCTTCTTGCAACCCAGCCCATTGCTGTTATAGCCGTTGTACTTTGTGAAGGCATCGAGGCCGGGACGGTGGGCCTTGAAGAAGGCGCTCCCATGGAATTGGTTGGTTCCGTTCTGCGAGATGACCTGGACCTGTGCTCCACGGTATCTTCCATTTTCGGCGTCGTAGTTGTCGGTGACGATCTTGACTTCTTTGACGGAGTCCTCGTTCGGCGTGATGACGGACGTCCCGCCCCAGGTGACACTGGTGGTTCCCACACCGTCAATCTGGTAGTTATTTTCGCCGGTCCGAGCACCGCCTACCGTGATCTGGCCGCCGTTCTCAATCTTGAAGACGCCGTCAGTGCCACCGGTGCCACCAATCGTTGTCCCCGGCAGGTTGGCGGTGCCGCCTCCGGAGGCCTGCGCGCCGTCACCAAAGGCGCCAGGAGCCAGCTGTAGCAATTGGAAAACGTCGCGGCCAAAGGACGGCAGTCTCTGAATCTGATCGCTTGTCACTGTGCCGCTCATGTTGGAAGTTTCAGTGTCGATGAGCGGCGTGGCGTCAGTGACCGTAACTGTTTCAGTCGCCTGCCCGATTTCAAGCTGAATGTTGACGGCGTTCGCCTGCTCGGCGATCACCTTGATGTTCTCAAGCAGCTTCTGTTTGAAACCGGTCAACTCGACCTTGATGGTGTATACGCTCGGGGGAAGCCCATTGAAGTTGTAAACACCGGCCGCGTTGGTGGCGGCGGTGCTGGCCTGGCCCGTTTCCTGATTTGTCAGAGTGACGGTTGCATCCGACACCACAGCGCCCTGGGGATCAGTTACGGCTCCCTGAATGGAGGCACGATACTGGGCCTGCGCCACGGCGGTCAAAACAACAGCGCTGACAACCAACGATCCCACGCGGAGTGAAATGGTGCGGCTCATGGACTACTCCTCAGCACTGCGCAAATGTGGTTGGAGACCGATCGATTTTATTTCTACTAAAACGCTAAAAAAGCGATTTAGTAGAATTCGACTGCTTATAGCACAGCCTATTTTCGACAGTCAAGAATATTGCGGGACAGGTAACCTTCGGCCGCAGCTCAAGAACCAGTGGCTCGGCAGTTTAGCCAACATTCCGGGAATAATGGTTGCGTCCTTCTCCGAAAAGGTTGCTGGAGCTCCGACTGTCATCGCCCCCTTTTAGTTATTGTGAGTTGTTGTGTGCACGTCTTTTTTTTGCCTGATTGTCGCGCGACGAGGGGGGCACGTGGTTTCCCGGACAATCAACTCAGGTTCAACTGTCGTCTCCCGGTGGTTAAGGCCTGGTTGCGGCCGTTTAATACGTTGCAACACGATTTCAGCGGCGAGCCTTCCCATTTCTCGCAGCGGCTGACGCACGGTAGTAAGACCGGGATTCTGATAGGCGGCGCTTTGGATGTCGTCAAACCCCACGACCGAAACATCGTAGGGCACCCGTAACCCGGAGTCGCGCAGGGCGCGGATGGCGCCCATCGCCGAAATATCGTTGAAGGCGAAAAGGGCTGTGAAGGGTTCATGTCCCGACAGCAAGCGTTTCGTGGCTTTAAACCCAATTTGGGGAGAGGGTGAGTCGCCCTCCAATTGTGCGATCAGTTTGGTCGAAATCCGCAGTTTAAGCTGGCGAGCAACCCTTTCGATATTCGTCCAACGCACTTGGGTGTCGGAACTAAAGGCCTGCCCTTTGATGAAAGCGATGTGGCGATGACCGAGCTGAAAAAGATGCTTTAAGGCTACCTCGGCCGCGCGTTGGTGGTTTAGAACGATGTTGGTCACTCCCTTTACGTCGTTGTGCCCTGACACGGTGACCACGGGGACGGGAAGGGAGAGGTTCCAAGGCGTATCCACCGCGATCAGGCCGTCCACCGATCGCTCCAAAAAAAGCCTGGGGTATTCGTCAATCAGGTCAGGGCGGTGGCGGTGGCTGGCCACAAAATAGAAATATCCTTCTTGCAGAAGATAGTCCTCAATACCTCTCATGACTGACGACGAATACCCGTCGCTGACCTCCGGGACGATGACCCCAATGGTGAAGCTGCGCTGCGAGCGCAGAGTTCGTGCAAGAAAATTGGGGCGATATTTGAACTTAGCGGCGGCCGCAAAAATCCGGTCTTTTGTCTCCTGGGGGATGGAATCGGCGACGGTTGACCGATTGATCACGAGCGAGACAGTTGCGGGAGAAAGCCCGAGGTGTTCCGCGAGTTTTTTTAAGCTCACCGGTTTACGGCTCACGGCCGCTCCTCGTCTCTCTTAATATCCTTACGCAGCGCAGTCTCGCACAAGCGGAATCGCGGATCAAGCGAAGTTGATGGTCCGAATCCGCCCTCCTATTGACACGAAGGAACAAAACGTTATTTCATACACTGCGGTGGCGACTTACTAACGCGATTTAGTAGATGGTAAAGCGCCGCTCCACGTGAGGTGCTATCCATGCAATTGGAGGTACGAGGAGCGATTGCCTTTTGTTTACTCCGGGGGAGACCCCGTCCGC
>Ga0070699_100005569_pt1 | contig 11042 bp, 11 predicted proteins | sample KBSK1503metaG_FD_65473 | JGI IMG/M metagenome (GOLD analysis project Ga0070699, IMG submission 65473) | Corn, switchgrass and miscanthus rhizosphere microbial communities from Kellogg Biological Station, Michigan, USA - KBS K1-50-3 metaG | ecosystem: Host-associated > Plants > Roots >...
CAAGCCCGGGGCTCGTGTCGGCCGCGAAGCCGATCAGGTCAATGAAGCCTGGTGGGAGAGTGCCGGGCGCGGGCTCCCATCGCACAAGGCCGGTGACCGAGTACGTGCCACGTCCGGTCGGCTTCCCCGTCGGGCCAAACGTGTGCCAGGTTCCGCCACCTGTGACAGCACTTGACGTGTCCTCGTCACCGGCGGGTGCGACGAACGTTCCAGAACCCGTCAGCGTGATGGACGACTGATCGTTGGCGAATGCTGATGCCTGCCCGCCTGCCGAGAGAGTCAACTTTGTGAAGTCCACGCGGATGATGTCCCATCGGACGTGAGCGGCCTCGCGGTCTTCGGCGCCGCCACGAGACGGCGCTGACATCATGGCGATGAGCGAGAAGAGCGAGAGCGCTAGTCCCGGAAGCCATCGGTTCTTCATCTTCATCCTCCTTAGTCCCTGCATGTGGCAGAGCCCTGACGATGTCGGGATGGGTTGGCGAAGGACTGTCCAGGGACCCGATCTAGGGACATTTGCAGCCTCCCCGAGGGCCGGACGGTTACAGGGCGGGAAACCGAAGACGACCCTGGCTTTGTTCGGAATCGGCGCCAAGCGACATCTGCACCACGAGGGGGCCTTGCTCACACAGTAAGCACACCACCGTACGACGGAGCTGTGAGCGTCGGTTGGTCCCTCCCACGCCCGCCGACACTGGTAGACTCGCGGCGAGCATGAGGATCAGGAGAACAGAATGATCGCTGATGCTGGGGGGAGCGACGCGACGAACGCCCTCCGAAGGCAAACCACGTGGCTTTTGAGGCTGACGTGGACACTTGCCGCACTAACGCTTGTGATGGCCATTGGTGTCGGAGTGCAGATATACGTCGCCACGTCAGCGCGTGCTGAGTCCGCGTGGGTGCTATGGCTTGAGCACAGCCAGCCGGGGACGGGGTGGAAAATCGTCGAAGCCGTGCCGGACCGAGCTACCTGTAGACGGCGCCGGGCCTCAGCCGAACGGGGGCCTCGTCCAAAGGAGTTCTTCCCCGAGACCACGTTCCGGTACGTGTGCCTCCCCGACACCATCGACCCGCGTGGGCCCAAGGCCAAGTGAATGAGGCCGGGGACCCTTCTTTCCCTCTGCCCTGTTGTCGGTAGTCGCTTGGGCGGACGGGCGGCTCAGCGCGGGTCTTACCGGCTGGCGAGCGGTGGTACGGTCAAGCTGGAGGACCAACCCATGCCATCATGTGAGCAAGCTGGCGCGATCAATGTCCGCGCAGCGATGCGAGCCGCCTCGGCCGACTTCGAGCTGAAAGACCTGGCCCGGACGATTGACGACGGCTATTCGGCCACGTTCCGGATGGGCATGGTTACACACGTCGAGTCGGGGATCGACTACGCTGTCGTCGAGGACGAGCCCCCGACGCCAGCCCTCAATGCGCTGATCCGCAAGACCCAAGGCGTCTTCGCGGGGATGACGTGATCCGCTGGCCTAATGGGGCGCGTCCGGGCCGGCGCCTATGCTCGACCGGGTTCGCGATGGCGTGGCACCGCGGCCGCGGATGATCCCGAGCTGACGGTCGTCGTGCTGAGCGAGACCGACGACGGTGAGCATCCGCGTCGGCGCGGGCCTCGTTGGCCAGGCGTATGCAGCCGCGGTCGAGGCCAACACGCTTCTCGGGAACGTGCTGGAGATGACCCGCAGCATCGAAGTTCTCGCCCAAACTCCCCCACCTCAAACAAGTGGCCCCGAAACGCCGGCGGGTGCACCGGTCGATCGTATCGCAAGAACGACCAGGTCTGCGTCGACGCGAGCTGGGTTGGCTAGCCTTGCTCCGCCTGTCCGCGATGTCCCGAGCAGGCGCCGCAGACGGCGGCCGGTCATCGGGCATTTTCGCCAATCCGTTCGGTGACGAAGGACCTCCTGCCACCGTCCACTTTTTTCCGAATGGCCGCGGGTGGCGGCCGAGCCGGTGAATTGTTGCGGGGCAACGGTCCGCCCCGGGCCAGTCCCCGCGGCGCTCCGGCTAACCTGAGGTGCGGCTCTCTCCCAATCGGGGGAGAACGCGGCAGGACCACCCGTTACTTTTTCGTTTTCCATCTGGACAAGTGCCGTCTCGCCTGTTACAACCATCACGCCCGGTGCGGCCGTCAGCCCAGTACAGGAACAAAATACAACGGCCGTTGGCTCGGGGTACGCCGGGCGCGTACCTCAGCAGCACGTCCTCTGAGCAGACCGGTGCCGTTGGGTAGGCCACGCAGCGCGGGCCAAGCCTCCCGACGACACCTGCGCCTGCGCCTACCAGGAGGACGTGATTCATGCCTTCCAACCCGCACGACCAAGACTTCCCGAAGCCCTCTCCTGTGATCGCGTCGGCGCTCATCGAGGCCGCAGTTCGCGGAGGCAAGGTGACCATCACCTCCTTCGTGGACCAGCTGTGGCGGATGATCCATAGCATCGAGTTCCTGGGTCGGCACGCCATCGACCCCGACACGGCCGCGGCCGCCGCGGCGGAGCTGGACGAGGCGCTCTTCGACGAGGTCGGTGGCTTCCAGAACTACCTCCACGAGTTCATCGAGACCAACCGCCCGGCGCCGGTGCCGCCGCGCATCCCCCGCACGCCGATCCACTGGGAGCCACCCGCCGCGTAGCCCCGCTCCCCCGGCCGCGCTGGGTTGAGTTTCGCCCAGCGCGGCCGGGCTCTCCTTCTCCCTCGCTATACTGAGGCGGTGCCAACTCTACCTACCATCACCTGCACCGTGAAGTTCGACTGCCGCGCGTAGGTCGGCGCCGCCTAGCCAAAGAGCGCATCGTCGAAATCGTCGGCACCAAGGAGATGCCCTCTCTCAATTGTGAGGAGCAGGAGCTCGCGTAGTAGCCTGTGTGAATCGTTCATCGCCAAGACGAGCTGCTCTTGGGGCAACGGCTCGCCATGAACAGCTTTGCTCCGCAAGCCGTATAGCTTCTTCACTGCTTGAAACCTCGCCTTCCGTGGCTCGCCACGTTCTTCCAAAAGGCTGGCACAAAGAATGGAGATCCGATAAACCAGCTCAGAAGTAACTCCGAACACGGCCTCGATTCCGCTCCACAGTCTGCCTACGGCTAGGCGTGGCTCCTTAGCGAACCGCCAGTCGATGGCGGCCTCGAGCGCAAGCCGGAAGGGTTCGCTCTCGCTAGCGAGACTGTTGAACGTCTCGAAGTGCTTAGCGATCCAGGCTGCGTCGTCGGACGAGACCGAATCGGTTCGTGCGTCCCGGTCGACCAGGAAGCGGGCGTGAAAATCGAGGACGTTCCCCTTGAAAGGTGGGAGGTCACGCTTTGGTCGATATATCGCCGCGTCAATGCCCTCGCCGGCCACCTGCTCTTGAAACGCTTGGGCGCTTCGCTTCTGATGGCCAGCGATCAGGCTCCAGCTGTATGAGCTGCACGCAATTCCCAAGTGCCGGGTAAAGCCTCGCAGAACTAGTAGAGCCGAGGCAAGCCACGCGCGATTGAGAGTGTCGTACCCGGGTACGATATCGGAATCCTTAGCCGCCTCGATCTCGCACGCGCAGGCACTCGAGACTGGTTCCAGCATCGCCCATTCGCGAAACCCAACGGCGCCGGCGGCAGCCAGATCGAACACCGACAACGGCGACTCAAGAGGAACGAGGGTCAGACCTGGCGCCAGCGTCAGCGGTGCCTTCGGCCGGGGCAAGCCCATGAGGAGGACATGCCAGTTGCCTTGGTGGGTTTCGCTTTCCGCGGATTCCTCTCTCGCCACTCAGAACCTCTTGTCCCTGCCAGTCGAACGCGCTCGCTCAGCGGCCGCGGCGAGCGAATGCGAGCCAGCGGTCCGCTCCAGCGTGATGCTAGACACTCAGGCCACCCTCACGAGTAGCTGCACGATAGGCTTGCAGAAGTTTCCGACACGTCTGAGGGTTGCCGTGATTCTCAAGCAGGCCCTTGAGAAGCGCTCGCGCCTCCGGGAGATAGCGGCCCTCCGCCATTGATCTGACGTTCGTCCATCACGCGCGCCCTAGAAGACGAGCGCTTCATAATTGACCACACGCCGCGTTCTGACACGGGAGAAGAACCACAACTGAAAGATTGACCCTGCGATCCACCCAAACCTGACTATTGCGGCTTCGCGCTCCACTGGCAGTGGCGCCGCTACGCAAACGATCAACGTGTAGAGAGACCCGTAGAGGACCAACGGCGCTGTCCAAGGCGCGCGGGATCGCAGACCAGCATAGACTACAGCAAGACTCGCGACCCACAGACCCTTGCATATCCACGTGAGAGCCGGATACTTCCCCGGGCCGTCGACCAAGACCCCAGCGCCAAGGGCGAGCGCATGAGCGACGAACCCCAGCCCATAGAGCACCCTGAGAATCGCCAGCGTCGCTCTCTCACCTAACGTTTCCTGGACCAAAGGCCTCGCAACTTCGGGGAGGATGTTCAGGGCCGTCAAACCTCCCTTCAAGAGTCGGTCTAACGAATCGGCGCTGAGCGGCGGGCTTTGCCCGTCCGCTCCAGCGGCTTGTTAGGTGGTCGCTTGGATCGGCGACGTCCCTGAGCTTGCGCGAACCGCTCGAGTCGGCGCTTCATCTCGCGCAGCCGGAAATACGCATACAAGGGAACGCTGTGTCCCGTCGGAAGTAGCAACTGCAGGCCCTGACGCCGTTGCGAGTACAGGGTGTTGCCGACGAAGTCGAGCGCCAGGCATAGCACCTGCAGCGCATCCTCGCCGTAGACGAACCTTTGCTTCACGACGCCGGTAATCTGAACGGGACAGGCCCAAGCCGTCCTACCAGAGCGCCGAGGCACTCCAACGCGGACCAGGACGCCTCGTGGCGTGCCGTTCTCACGGACACCTGTAAACGGGGTTTCAGCGATCCACTTCATCGTTGACTCGTTGGACACGCCAAGGATGGCGCCATATCCGCCTAACGCTCGTCGTTAACCTGCGAGGTAAAACGAAAATGCGGCCGCGCTGCGGACGCGCTCCTCAGAAACCTCGTCCGGTTGAACGGCATGTTAAATGGCTGGTGGTGAGGGCGCAAAGGCCTCGTCCCACTTGGCGTATCCGGGATCAGGCAGAGGTAACAACTCCCGAACAGCGGCGTTCTTTCGAGCGCTCCCAAGACCAATCCGGGCGGCTCTGAGGGCCGGATGGCCAACAAACGGGCGAAACGCCTCCGGGCGCAAATGCCCCATGTCGATGGCAACGAACTCTGTAAGCGCGGGCGCGGCCGCCACAGGCGCCAGATCCCGGAGGCCTTTCATCGTTTCCAGATGGACGCGTCGGAGGTCCGCCAAGGGTGCAAATGACGGCAGCGCGGCCACCTGCTTGAGTGCTTGGAGGAAGACGAAACGAAGTGAGAGGACCGCGGCTAGCGACTCCAAGTCGGCTAGCCCCCGAACCAGCCACGCCTCGAAATAGCGCAGCCTGCCGATGTGCGGGAGCAGCCGGAGGTCTCGCGTCCCGCCGAGCTTGAGCTCCAGCTCCTCCAATTCCCGGAGGAAGCGGAGGGCGCTGAGGTCGGGGAGCGTGATTGAGCGGAGCGAGAGACGGCGGAGAGAGGCCAACTGGCCAACAACCTCGAAGTCTTTCACGTGGCCTTCCAGCCAGAGGTCTCGCAGCGCCACGAAGCGCTCCAGGATGCACAGCGACAGGCGTGTCTTCGTCCGGCCGAGCCCGAGCGCCTCCAGGTCTGGCCGAAGAAAGCAGAGTCCTGATAGGTCCTGAAGCTCCCACATCTCGATCTGCACCCGGCGCACGAACCCGAAATGCTTCAGAAAGTCCAGCGTTGGGTACATCCGGTGTCCGTACACGCGAAGTGTGGTGCTCGGGTATTCGCTCAGAAACATCGCGACGCGTTGCAATTCGACGTCCGTCAGTGATTCCCTGAACTGGAGTGTACGGCATCGTGGGTCAAGTGGCCGAAACTGATCCGGCGATAGCGGCGGACGGATCTCGCGAATAAATGGGTAGTCATTCATAGAGGCTCGCGCCCACCTAACTAGAATTAGGCAGGTCTGGATAATTCGCGGACACTGCGGGCCCGGTCAGTCTAATCCGACCGGGTGTCCGGCGCGTGTGGCGGGAGCGGCCTTCTAAGACGCACGTTTGACCCATGGTCCCCTCTGGCCGCTCCAGTGTTACACAGACCGGGATATTTCCGAGCAGGGCGTTCTTGAATGGCGTTGGCCGACGGAGGCCCGGCTGGCGGCAGAGACGACGCGCGGGTCTGGCTGGCGTGCTCCTGCGGAGCGCGGATCGTCCACCCGGCTAGCGCGCCTCCCCAGCACCGGCACGAACGTAACCCGCCCGTCTAGCATCGGAACCGGGATGACCTCCTGCCCGTGTCCGCACCTGTTCGCGTAAGTCGCCCTCGAAGCACAAAACGATTCCCGCCCGAGGCGGCCACCTGCGCGAGCCGCCGGGGGAAGCCCCCAGGAACATCGCCAGGAAGGTAGACTTCGTCTTCAGCCCGCTGCTCGACCAGATCGAGGGGAGCGCGAGGGGCCCCTCATCGTGCCTAACTATAATAAGACCGGAGGGAAACACGATGACGACCGCCGCCGTCTCCCGGGACGACCTACTCCGCCAGCGCTGGCTCATCAGCCCGCTCGACGCCATCACGTCAGCTCACGTGCGCCGCCTCCGGGAGGCGCCACCCCGCCAGCCGATCGAGTTCACCGAAGGTCGCCAGGCGCGCTGGGACTGCGCCTACAGCGCGCTGCTCGATGCGCTCGCCACGCAGGTCTTCCATCAGGTGGACGCCCTCGCCTATGTGGCGCTCACCGTGCTGGACGAGCCGCCCGAACACCACCCGCCGCTCCGACGCGTCCTGAACGAGCTTGTAGCGGAAGGCAGCCAAGCGCTCATCGCCGGGCGGCCCACACCCTGGCAGCGGGCCAAGAGCGCAGCGCCGCTCGAAGCCGTTTGATGTTGTCAGCGGGCGGCGGGCCGGGCTATGTCCCAGAGGGAGATGTGTGCGTGCCCGAGCCCCACCCTCACGCGGTCTTGGGAGCCCGTCGTTCCTGGGCTCATCCGGCTCATCGAAGAGTGTCCCGCCTGTCACGTCCGTCGCGAACAGCTCGCCCGGCCCCTTACGGACGACCCCGCCGCGGCCCTGCGCCGCAGAATTGAACGGTCCCCATGACCCAGCTACCGGTCCCCGCGTCCTCCGCGTTCCTGGCCCTCCAGCCGCTCCATCAAGCCGCGGTCGCCCGCTTGGCCGAGGACACAACCACGCGCATCCAGGTGCTCGAAGCCCGGCTGGAACGAGCGGCCACGCCGATGCCCGCGCCCCTACCCCCGCCACCGCCCAGAGCGCCGCGCCCGCCGCTGTCCGTCGTGGGGCCGGGTGATTCCGTGCCTGCCGATGGTGGCTATGTGGAAGTCGATGCCAAGGGCAGGCGCACGCTCGTCGTGTCGGGCGGCCGCACCACGGGTGACGACGATGAGGCCGAGCACGAGGAGGCGCGCGCCACGCGGGCCGCGGTCCGGAATGCCTACTGGCGGGACCAACAGGAACGCTACGGGGCCCAGCGGGAACTCGAGACGGCGCAGCGCGAGCTGGCCCACCTCCAGCTCGGCAAGGCGGGCCTCTACGACGCCATCGCCACCGGCGACCAGCAGGCCGAGCGCACGCTGCGCGTGATTCTCTCGGCCGAGTACGCCGCGCGCTCGGCGCGCGAGCAGCCCGGGCCGAAACGCTTGTGCCGGTATTGTCACGTGCTGCCCGTGGGCTCCGACGAGGAGGAGTTCTGCGGCCCGCGGTGCGAAGCGCGCTGGGCGACGGACCGCTATACCGGCGAGTGGGTCGGCTGGGAGTGCGGGACGTGTTACGGGTGGTTCTACTATGTGCCCGCGACTGCGACGGAGGCGCGGGTCACCGCCTGTTCGCCCTCGTGTGCGGAGGACCTGATCCCGGCCGCCGATCTGGACACGCCACCGTACTCGACGATGGACTGGAGCCGCGTGCGGCGCATCCCCGGGCCGCCCGCCGAACCGAAGCAACGCGGGCGCGTCTACCAGCAGCTCCTCACCGCGTTCTTCGAGGAGGACGCCCGGCCCCCGGCCACGCCCGCGCAAGTGGCGTTACCCCCGGCGCCTGCCGCGCTCCCGAGCGCGGTGCCGGACGAGGCCAAGGTGCTCGCTGCGCTCCCGGCCGTGGGCGAGCTACTCCCGACGGCCGCCATCGTGAAGGCGGCCCACGTCCGCAAGGGGCACGCGGTGGCTGCCCTCCGCGCGCTGGCGGCCCGAGGTAAGGTGATCCGCCGCGGCTCCGGACGGCCCCACGACCCGGAGCGCTGGGGCCGCCCCTAGCTCTGAGTCCGACTCCGACTCCAGCGTCTGGGATCGGAGTCGGACTAACCCCCAGCCGCCACAGCAATAACTCCGACTCCGATCCCGTTTGATTTTTGGGGGGCCTTCCCGCGGAGTCCCCAGAAAAAACCGGGGGCCACCGAGGCGCGGCCCATAAGGAAACGGGGCCCCTTTCCCCGTGCCCCGCATTTTTTCTTGGGACTCCCCGCGGAGGTCTCGACGGCGCTCGGGATCGGAGTCGGAGTTAGAGGTGCGTTTCCGGTGGGTTACTCCGACTCCTCCCCGGGGCCCGGGATCGGAGTCGAGCCCGGCCTGCCTCGGTGGCCCCACGCCGCCCCGGCTACGGGCAGGTAGGTGTTGTCGGACAATATCGTTAGCCGGTATCGTTGGGCCGCAGCGTGACCCCTGGGACGAAGCCCCGACAGGAGACCCTCCGATGAAGGCACCGACGAAACGAAAGCGGCTGCAACGCAGCCAGAAGTTCTCCCGGTTGTTGAGCCCGGAACCGACCAAGCACTTGCCGCTCGCGCTGCCCGAGAGCGTCTATCACAAGGTGGAGCGCGTGGCGCACCGGCTGAATTGGAGTCGCGCCCAGCTATGCCGAGCAGCCATTGACGCGTTCCTGAGTGCGTACAAGGAGGCCAACAACTTGAGAACGCCAATCCTCGCACTCGGCTTCACCGCCATCTTGGCCAACTCCGCGTGGGCCGAGTCGTGGGTGCTGTGGAGTGACGACACGTGGTGGAAACGCCAACACACAGTGGGCGTCTACCCTACCGCCAGCGCCTGCCTCGCGGGCGCGAAACCCGCCGCCGAGGCCCAGACGCAGAAGGTCGTAGCTTCGCAGCGCTCACAGGACAGTCCCGACTTCCGCATTCGCAGCCTGACCCAGAGCCCTCCGCAAGAGATCGCGAACCCGCCAGGCGTACGGATCGTCCTGACTGTCAAGGTCAGCATCGCGCAGGGCGACAGCCCCGCGTTACAGCGCACCGACACCATCATTATCGTCACGCAATGCTGGCCCGTCGGCGTCACCCCACGATAGGAGGCCACCCACATGCGAGCTGCGATCTACGCCCGAAAGTCAGACGACAACGATGCCAGCGTGGCCCTGCAGGCCAACGAGGCCCGGGCCTTCATCGACACCAAGGGGTGGACGCTGGCCCTGGACAGCACGTTCGAGGACAACGACGTGAGTGGGAAGTTCTTCACCGAGCGCAATGCCAAGGGCGAAGCGAAGCGCCCCGGTCTCGCGCAGCTGCTGGCCGCCGCGAAGCAGCACCCCCGGCCCTTCGACGTGCTGGTGCTCCGCGACGCCAGCCGCCTCGGCCGTGAGATGACGGAGACGGCCTGGCTCCAGAAGGACCTGCTTCAGCGCGGCCTGCGGGTCTTCCACTACCTCGACGGCAAGGAACTGCAGCTCAAGACGCCCAAGGACAAGTTGGTCGCCAACCTGGACCACTACCACAACGAGGAGTACCGGGTCCAGATCAGCGAGTGGACGCAGAAGCGCCTGCGCACGAAGCACGAGCTGGGGCACGTGACCAACGGCAAGCTCTACGGCTACGACAACGTCGAGATCCTCAAGCCGGGCAAGAAGCCGGGCGACAAGGACGCTCGCGACCACGTGGTGCGGCGGCCGAACTCCGCGCAGGCCGCCGTCGTGCAGCGGATTTTCTCGCGGTACGGGGCGGGCGTCGGCTTCCGGGTCATCGCCCGGGAGCTGAACCGCGAGGGCGTGCCCGCGAGCGGAAAGCAGTGGTTCCCCGAAACGCTCCGCGACATGCTCCGGAACGCGCACTACATCGGCACGATCACCTACGGGGGCGCCCAGCCGATCACGCGGCACGACGAGGCGCTGCGGCTCGTCCCGCAAGACTTGTGGGAGGTGGTGCAGGCCCGGCTGGCCGAGGCCAAGGCCACCTATCTCCGCACGCCCGCCGGTCGCTTGCAGGGCAAGCCGCTCGACACCAAGGAGGGTCGCTATCTGCTGAGCGGGCTGCTGCAGTGTAAGTGTGGCGCGCCGCTCCAGGCCCGCACCAGCAACACGAAGTACTGGCGCTGCCGCGCGTCCTTCGACGGCACGTGCCAGAACGCGGCGACCATCACCATGAAGCGCCTCGATGCAGCCATCCTCAGTGCGGTCCAGGCGCTGATCGAGCCCGACGTGCTGGCCAGCTACCTCTACCCGCTCCGGCTGCAGGAGCCCGACCCGCAGGCCCGTCGCCAGCAGCTCCAGGCGCAGCTCGCCGAGACGGAGCGGGCGCTGGTCAAGCTGGTGGAGGCGGTCGTGGCGGGCGGGGACAGCGTGCCAACCTTGCTGGCAGCGCTGAAGGAGCACGAGGCCCGCAAGACGACCCTCACGCACGCGCTCCAGGCCCTAGCCCAGGCGCCCGCCCAGCCGGTGGGCGATCTGGCCGAGTGGGGGCAGCGCGTGCTGGAGGTGGCCCAGCTCGGCGGCTATGTGGGCCTCGCCCGCCAGCACCCGGCCCGGGCGCGCCAACTGCTCCGCAAGTTGTTGCTCGGCCGGATCACCCTGACGCGGACCCCGGCCGGGCTCACGTTCTCGGCCGAGCTGACCATGGGCCCGATTGCTGGACCACTGGGATTCCACACCGTTCCAGCCGGTGGTCGTGGTCCTGCAGCCCCACCACTCCCCCGGGCCGGGTCACCCGCACCAGCTCGCGGAGCATCGCCTGCGGCCGGGCCACGTGGAGCAGCACCGTCACCGCGAGGGCGCA
>Ga0070699_100005572_pt1 | contig 11040 bp, 9 predicted proteins | sample KBSK1503metaG_FD_65473 | JGI IMG/M metagenome (GOLD analysis project Ga0070699, IMG submission 65473) | Corn, switchgrass and miscanthus rhizosphere microbial communities from Kellogg Biological Station, Michigan, USA - KBS K1-50-3 metaG | ecosystem: Host-associated > Plants > Roots >...
ACGAGACCGAGCTCGCGGATGTCGCGCGAGAGCGTCGCCTGCGTGACGTCGAACCCCGCGGCGCGCATGGTGCGGCGCAGCTGCTCCTGGCTGCGCACGGGCGCGCGCTGAATGACGTCGAGGATGACCGCCTGGCGGCGTTGCTTCATAAATCCCAAAACCCAAATCCCAAATCCCGAATCCCAAATCACAAATCCCAAATCACCACACCCGCGATGTCGGGGTTTGGGATTTGGGATTTGGATCTTGGGATTTCCTGCTTCAGGATACACCAAAGTCTTGACTGATTATGCATGCGAATGTATAAATATTCTTTTCCGGATCGACGGGAGAGCATGACCATAGCAGCCCAGGACAGCAGGACGACCGCCGCGACCGACCGCCAGGCCGCCGCCCGCGCGCCGCGCACGCGTGTCGCGGTCGCCGGCGCCACCGGCTACGCCGGACAGGAGCTCGTGCGCCTGCTCGCGCGCCATCCGGCGGTCACGCTGACGGCCGCGATGTCGTCGGGCGCGACGAGCGCGCCGCGCCCGCTGCCGGCGCTCGCGCGCATCTGGGACGAGGCTGTCACGCCGCTCGACATCGACCGGCTCTCATCGTCCGCCGACATCGTCTTTCTTGCGCTCCCGGAAGCGGCGTCGGCGGAAGTGGCGCCGAAGCTGCTCGAGCGCGGGACGCGCGTCATCGACCTGTCCGGCGCGTTCCGCATCCGCGACGCCGCGGATCGCCAGCGGTGGTATCCGGCCACACCCGCGCTGCCGCCGGGGACCGTGTACGGTCTTCCCGAGCATGACGCCGCGGCCATCAAGGACGCGCGGCTCGTGTCGTGCCCGGGCTGCTATCCGACCGCCGCACTGCTCGCGCTCCAGCCGCTGGCCGACGCCGCGCTCATCGAGGGAACCGTCATCGTCGACGCGAAGTCCGGCATCTCCGGTGCGGGCAAGGCGCCGAGCGACCGCACGCACTTCTCCGAGAACCATGGCAGCGTCGCCGCCTACGGAGTGTTTTCGCACCGGCACAACGCCGAGATGGAGCAGGAGCTGAACCGCGAGGTGACGTTCGTGCCTCACCTGGTCCCGCTCGACCGCGGCATTCTCGAGACGATCTATGTCTCGCTGAAGAAGGGGACGACCGAGGCGCAGGTGGCGAAGGCGCTCGAGGACGCCTATCGCGATGCGGCGTTCGTGCGGCTGACCGGCGCCGCGCTGCCGGAGATCAAGCACGTCGCCCACACGAACTTCTGCGACATCGGCTGGACGGTGGACGAAGGGCGCAACCGCCTCGCGCTGATCGCGGTGCTCGACAACCTCGTGAAGGGGGCGGCCGGTCAGGCGGTGCAGAACCTCAATATCGTCCTCGGCCTCGACGAGCGGACGGGCCTGCTCTGATGGCGAGCAAGACGAGCCTGGTGCTCAAGCTCGGAGGCGAACTGCTCGAGCAGCCCGAGGACCTCGCGCGCATCGCCAAAGGGATTGCCGCGCTCGCGCGGCGCACGTCGCTCGTCGTCGTGCACGGCGGCGGGCGCGAGATTGACTCCGCGCTCGCGACCGCCGGCATCCCGAAGCAGCAGGTGGATGGCTTGCGCGTGACCGACGCGCGGACGCTCGACGTCGTCGTCGCGGTCCTCGCGGGCGCGATCAACACGCGGCTGGTGGCCGCGCTGCGCAAGGCAGGCGCGCGTCCGGTCGGGCTCACCGGCGCCGATGCGTCGGTGGCGACGATGAAGCGGTCGCAGCCGGTGACGAGCGTCGCGGGACCGAAGGTGGATCTCGGGCTCGTCGGGTCGCCCGTCAACAATGGCGGGCCGCAGCTCCTCACTGATCTGCTGGCGCGCGGCTACGTGCCGGTCGTCGCGTGCATCGGCGCCACGCGCGACGGCCAGTTGCTGAACGTCAACGCCGACACGCTCGCCGCGCATCTGGCGACGGCACTGGGCGCCCGGCGGCTCGTGATTGCCGGCGGCACGTCGGGCGTGCTCGACGAAGCCGGCCGGACGATTGCGCGCCTCGACTCGCGCGGCGCGGCGCGGATGATCAGGGCGGGCACGGCAAACAAGGGGATGGTGGCAAAGCTCGAAGCGTGTCGAGCGGCGCTCCGCAAAGGGGTCGGTGACGTGCTGATCGCCAACGGCCGCGAAGTGGCGCTCGACACACTGGCGGCGGCGAAAGGGCCGCTGCCGGGCTGTACGCAGGTGGTGCGATGAACAAGCTGACGCTCGACGACATCAAGGCGCTCGAAGCGCGCCACGTGGTCACGACCTACAAGCGGCAGCCCGTCGCGTTCGTCCGCGGCAGCGGCTGCCGCCTGTACGACGTTGACGGCCGCGAGTATCTCGATCTCATCTCGGGCATCGGCGTCGCATCGCTCGGCCACGCGCACCCGGGGCTCGCGGCGGCGATCGCGGACCAGGCGTCCACGCTGCTGCACACGTCGAACCTCTATTACCACCCGCTCCAGGGACACGTTGCGGCGCGGTTGACGAAGCTGTCCGGCCTGGCACGGGCGTTCTTTGCCAACAGCGGCACCGAGGCGGTGGAAGGCTGCCTCAAGTTCGCGCGGCGCTACTGGTACACGCAGGGAATCACGACGCGCACGAATTTCGTCGCGCTCGAGAACGCGTTCGGCGGCCGGACGATGGGTGCGTTGTCGGTCACATGGGACGAGCACTACCGTCTGCCGTTTCAGCCGCTCGTCGGCCAGGTGACGTTCGTCCGGCCGGGCGACGTGGCGGGGCTCGAGGCGGCGGTCAACGATACGACCGCGGCGATCATCGCGGAGCCGATCCAGGGTGAAGGCGGAATCCGGCCGTTGACGAAGGAGTTCGCGCAGGCCATCACGAACACCTGCCGCCGCACCGGGACGCTGTACATCTCGGACGAGGTGCAGACGGGCCTCGGCCGCACCGGGTATCCGTTCTACTTCCCGGTCCTCGGCCTCGAGCCCGACCTGGTGAGCGTCGGCAAGGCGCTCGGCAGCGGCGTGCCCGTCGGCGCGATGCTGATGTCCGAGCGCGTCGCGAATGCGATCTCACCCGGCGATCACGGGACGACCTACGGCGGCAACCTGCTCGCGTGCCGCGCCGCGCTCTTCTTCCTCGAGCAGCTGATGGACCACGGGCTGCTCGATCACGTGAAGGCCGTCGGACCGCTGTTCGAGCGGCGCCTGCGCGCGCTGGCACTGAAGCATCCGGTGATCGTGGAGACGCGCGGTGTGGGCCTGATGCAGGGGCTGCAACTGGCCGTCGACGCGACGCCCATCGTCGACGCCGCGCGTCAGCGCGGCCTGCTCGTCAATCGCACGAACGAAAAGGTGGTCCGGATGCTGCCGCCGCTCACGATCGAGGCGGCGGACATCGATCGAGCCGTAGACATCCTCGACGAGGTGTTTGCCGCCGTCGGGGCGGAGGTGCACGCATGATTCCACTGCCGCTGGAGGTTCGGGGCTCGGGGTTCGAGGTTCGTGAACGGCACGTCACCGAGGCGCCGATCGCGATTCGCACGGCTTCAGCCGACGAGGCCGACGCCATCCACGAGCTGATCGACGAACACCTGGCGGAGGGTCACCTGCTGCCGCGTGGCCTGGGCGAAATTCTCGTCCACGCGCACCGCTTCGTCGTCGCCGTGCAGGATGACGAGGTGCTCGCGTGCGCGGAACTGGCGCCGCTGAGCCGATCCGTCGCCGAAGTGCGGTCGTTGGCCGTCAGCCGTGAAGCGCGGGGCCGGGGCCTCGGACGCCGCATCGTCGACGAGCTCGTTCGCCGCGCGGAAGCCGCGGGCTTCGACAAGGTGTGCGCGTTCTCGCACGCGCCCGGCTATTTCGTCCACCTCGGGTTCTCCATCGTTCCCCACGAGTGGCTGCCCGAGAAGATCGTCACCGACTGCCACGCCTGCGGCCAGTTCCGGCGCTGCGGGCAATACGCCGTCGTGCGCGCGCTCGAGCGGCCGCGCCACGGCTGCGTGCCGCTGGCGGCGCTGCATGGTTGACGTGATGCGGGCGGCGCGCCACACGTCGATCGCGCCGATCGACGGCGGCATTACGGCTCCGACCGGGTTCCGTTCGGCTGCGCTCCACTGCGGCATCAAGCCGAAAGCCGGCGCGCTCGACCTCGCGGTGCTGGCCGTGGACACGTTTGCCTCGATGGCCGGCCTGTTCACCACCAACCTGGCGCAGGCGGCGCCCGTGCTCGTCTCGAGGCGCCACCTCGAAGTGACCCGGGGAACCGGATGCGCGATCGTGGTCAACAGCGGCTGCGCGAACGCGTGCACCGGCGAAGAAGGCCTCGCCAACGCGCGGCGGATGACGGAAGAGGTCGCGTCCGCGCTCGGATGCGAGCCCGAGCAGGTGGTCGTCGCGTCGACCGGCGTGATTGGCGTTGCGCTGCCGATCGACCGCGTCGTGGCGGGCATCCATGAGGCGTGCTCGTCGCTCTCTCACGGCAAGGGGAGCGAAGCGGCGCAGGCGATCATGACGACCGATCCGTTCCCCAAGGAACACGCCGTGCGCGTGACGACGCCGAACGGGTCGTTTTCGATCGGCGGGATGGCGAAGGGCTCGGGGATGATCGAGCCGAACATGGCGACGATGCTCGGCTTCATCACGACCGATGCGCAGGTCGACCCCGCGATGCTGCAGCGCGCGCTCGCCGAGTCGGCGCGCGACACGTTCAACGCCATCACCGTGGACGGCGAGTGCTCGACCAACGACTCGCTGTTCGCGATGGCCTCGGGCGTCAGCGGCGTCGCGATTGACGACGAGCTCTATCCGGTGCTCCTCGACGGCCTGCTGTCGGTCTCGCGGCCGCTCGCGCTCGGCATCGTGCGCGGCGGCGAGGGGGCGACGAAGGTGATTGCCGTGAGTGTCTACGATGCACGCACCGTGGACGATGCACGGCAGGTCGCTCGGACGATCGCCAACTCCCCGCTCGTCAAGACGGCGGTGCACGGCGCGGACCCGAACTGGGGCCGCATCGTCGCCGCGGCAGGCCGGGCCGGCGTCCGGTTCGACATGCAGCGCGTCACCGTTCGCATCGGCGGCATCCTGCTGTTCGAAAACGGGCTGCCGCACGACGAGTCGGCGCCGACGGCGGCGGAAATCCTGACGCGCGACACCGTGGACATCGAGGTGAGTCTCGGAACCGGCAATGCCTCGGCCACCATCTGGGGGTGTGATCTCAGTGCTGAATACGTTCGGATCAATGGCGAGTACCGCACCTAGTGAGGCCGGCGTGATGATGGCGAAGGACTTCCTGTCGGTCCTCGATCTGTCCGCCGGCGAGGTCGCGCGGCTGCTGGATATCGCGCTTCAGATGAAGGCCGATCGCCGGCTCGGACGCCAGGCGCCGACGGCGAATGCGCTTGCCGGCCGTCACGTGGCCATGCTGTTCGAGAAGCCGTCGCTGCGCACGCGGTCCACGTTCGAGATCGCCGTCAAGGAGCTCGGCGCCGAGACGCTTCACGTGCCATCGGAGTTCGCGGACGGCACCCGCGAGCCGCTCGAGGACGTCGCGCGAAATCTCGAGCGATGGGTGCACGCGGTCGTGGTGCGCACCTACGCACACGAGAAGGTGGCGTCGATGGCGGCCGTTGCGCCGATGCTGCACGTCATCAACGCGCTGAGCGACGAGCAGCACCCGTGTCAGGCGCTCGCGGACATGATGACGCTCGAGGAGCACTGGGGCTCGCTGCGCGGCCGGCGTATCGCGTTTGTCGGGGACGGCAACAACGTGGCGACCTCGCTCGCGCACGCCACCGGGCTGCTCGGCGTGCCGTTTCACGTCGCGTCGCCTCGCGGCTACGAGCTGCCGTCCCGCGTCGTCGATGAAACGCGCCGCGTCGCACGGGACGGCGCCGAGCTGCGGCTGTTCAACGAGCCGTGCGAGGCCGTTCGCGGGGTGGATGCCGTCTACACCGATGTGTGGACGTCCATGGGACGCGAGAGCGAGACGGATCGACGCCGGCAGGTGTTCGCGCCGTATCAGGTGGACAGCCGGCTGATGGCATCCGCCGCGCCGGGTGCGCTCTTCATGCACTGCCTCCCGGCGCATCGTGGCGAAGAGGTGACGTCGGAGGTGCTCGACTCGCCGGCATCGGTCGTGCTGGACCAGGCCGAGAACCGCCTCCACACCCACAAGGCGCTGCTGCTGATGCTGCTGTCGTAGGTCGCGGGCGGACCTAAAGGTCCGCCCCTACGTTCACAGTCGTAGGGGCCGACGTTCACAGTCGTAGGGGCCGACCTTCAGGTCGGCCCTTCCTGCCCACTGCCAGCTAGAATTGGCCAGCATGGCCAACAAGCCCTGGCTGGCGAAGTACGACGCGGACGTTCCGCAGTCACTTCAGCCGTATCCGGACAAAACGCTTCTCGACTACCTTTCGGCGCTCGCCCGCGACCACGCGTCGAAGCCGGCGCTGCTCTTCAAGGGAGCTGAGGTGTCCTACGCCCGGCTTCAGCGCGAGAGCGACGCGTTCGCCGCGGCACTCGTCGCGCTCGGCGTGAACAAGGGCGACCGCGTCGCGCTCGTTCTTCCGAACTGTCCGCAGTTCTTCGTCGCGGAAGTCGGCGCGTGGAAGGCCGGCGCCGTCGTCTGCCCCGTCAATCCGACTTACACGGAACGGGAGCTCGAGCACGCGCTGAAGGCGAACGGCGCCGCAACCGTCGTCACGCTGACGCCGTTTTACGACCGCGTGAAGGACGTTCAGCCGCGGACCGCGGTGCGCAACGTCATCCCGACCTCGATCAAGGACTACCTGCCGCCGGTTCTCCGCATCCTGTTCACGTTGTTCAAGGAGAAATCGGGCGGTCATCGCATCAGGATTCGACAGGGCGATCGGTGGTTCCTCGATCTGCTTCGTCAGCATCGCGAGACGTCGCCGCCGGCGGTGCCGGTGCGCGGCGACGACCGCGCGGTCATCCTCGCCAGCGGCGGCACCACCGGCACACCGAAAGGCGTCGTCGGTCTCCATCGCCACTACGTCGCCGCGGGGCTCCAGTTGTACGAGTGGACCAAGTCCGCGAAGCGGCCGTGGATCGACGCGATCATGCTGCCGCTGCCGCTCTTCCACGTCTATGCGAACGTCGGCGTGCAGCCGCTCGCCTTCATCGGGCCGAACCCGCTGTCACTCGTGCCGAATCCCCGCGACCTCGACGATCTGCTCGAGACCATCAGGCAGGTCAAGCCGGCGTTTTTCAACGGCGTGCCGACGCTCTACAACGCCATCCTCAATCACAAGGACGTCCGCGCGGGCAAGGTGGATCTCAGCTCTATCAAGCTGTGCTTCTCGGGCTCCTCGGCGTTGATGGCGGAGACCAAGCGGCAATTCGAAGCGCTCACCGGCGCGCGCCTCATCGAGGGCTATTCGCTGACCGAGGGGATGATGGCCTGCTGCGTCAACCCGGTGCAGGGGACCAACAAGCTGGGGTCGATCGGCGTCCCGCTTCCCGACGTGGAAGTCCGCATCGTCGATGCCGACGACTCGGAGCGCGAGATGCCGGTTGATGAAGTCGGCGAGATGCTGCTTCGCGCGCCACAGCACATGGTCGAGTACTGGAACGACCCTGGAGAAACCGCAGATACCCTGCGGACGCATGGCCCCGGCGGCCCGTGGGTCCACACCGGCGACCTCGCCCGCATGGACGCCGACGGCTTCATCTTCATCGTCGATCGCAAGAAGGACATGCTGAAGACGAGCGGCTTCCAGGTGTGGCCGCGTGAGATCGAAGAGGTGTTGACGACCCATCCGGCGGTGATGGAAGCGGGCGTGGCCGGCGTTCCCGACCAGGCGAAGGGCGAGGTGGCGCACGCGTGGGTCGTGCTGAAGGCGGGGCAGACCGCGACGGCCGAGGAGCTGCGTCTGTACTGCCGCGAGCGACTCGCGCCGTACAAGGTGCCCGCGCGCGTCGAGTTCAGATCCGAACTGCCGAAGACGATGGTGGGGAAGATATTGCGCCGCGCCCTCGTCGCGGAATCACGCCGCTGATCTGCCGGGTCCGATTGGACGTGGCATTCGGTGTCCAATCGGGACCCGGCCTACGCTGAAAAATTTCGCACTTCGATTTTCTCGAGCTCGAGCTTCGCGCGGATTCGGCGTGCCAGATCCGCCGCTCCTGGCGTGTCGCCGTGCACACAAATCGTGTCGGCGTTCGAACGTTGTGCAAGCACGACGACGCGGGCGAGGACTTCCTCCGGATCGTGGATGACCGCACCGGGCTCGCTGCGTGGAACGAGTGTCCCATCGGGGCGATACGCGCGATCGGCGAACGCCTCGCGTGCCGTTCGCAAACCCGCGGCATGACCCGCCGCAACGAGCTCCGACTCCGGCAGGCCCAGGAGAATCAGCGAGGTATCGACCGATGCGACCGCGCGGGCGATCGCGTCCGCCACACGGCGATCGCGGACCGCCATGTTGTAGAGCGCGCCGTGCGCCTTCACGTGCTGTAGCTTGGTACACGCGTGTACGGTGATCGCCGCCAGTGCCTCAACCTGACGAACTACAAGATCTGTAATCTCACTTGCCGGCAATTGAAGATCACGACGACCGAAGTGTTCGCGATCGTCGAATCCGGGATGCGCGCCCACTGCGACACCGTGATCGCGAGCGAGTAGGACGGTGTCAAGCATGACTGTAGGACTGCCAGCATGATGACCGCATGCGACGTTAGCGGACGTTATGCACCGCAGCAGCGCGACGTCCTGGCCGCACTCTTCGCCGACGTCAGCGTTGAGATCGATACGCATTGTGCTTTGACGATGAACACCCTTGTAATTCTTGCCTCACTATTGCAAGTGGCGGAAAGGGTGGATCGCGGTTTTTCTAGGAAATTCGCGCGGCATACGCGTTGCCAGTATGGTCGGCCGTCGGCCTGTGGTTTACGGCAGGGCGCCGTAAATGCTGGGGGGAGCCAGGTCGGCTACCAGGACGGGGCGCCTTCGGGCGCCCTATCCGGTTTACTCCTACATGCTCCACATAGGGTCGGACGGACCCGTCCTACACTCCAGCGCCTTCCGGATATTCCAACGCCAGCTTGAGCTCACGCGCCAGCGTTTCGACGGTCGTGCCTTGCCGTTTCCACGCGCCGTCGGTCTCGAACCGCAGGTCGCCGATGCGGCGTCCCCATGGAGCGATGACCCGCCCGATCGCGCGGTAGTCGCCACGATCGGCGTGATCCTGATCAAGTCTCCGAACGACGTCGGGTGACACGCGGATGAACGCGCGCAACGCGGTCGCCGACTTGATGCTGTACTTGCGGCCGCTCCACGCGGCACTGAACACCATCGAGATCTGCTTGAAGTAGTTGACGAAGAATCGTTTTCCTTCTTCGCGGAAGTCGGCGGACTTGCGCGGGCCGCCGAAGGCGTCGCTGGCAAACAGCTTCTTCAATTCCTGCGCGAGCGGCGCCTGCGCGACGCGGCCGTGACCCACACCAAGCAGCTTGATTTCACCGTGCAGCGGCGAGTCTTCCTTGTCATTCAGGGCCCGAACGACGTCGTGCGCCGCCGCGAGCGAATCGTCGCGATACAACTGCCGCCCTGAGAGGCTGACCAGATGCGACGCGTTCAGGCGCGTATGCTTCGCATTGATCGTCACGAACATCTGGACGATGTGATCCTCCGGCACGCGGTCGAAGATGATGGCTGGCACCGTGAAGTCGTGATCGCGGATGTTGTCGATGTCGGCGTGGAGCGCGAGGAGGCGATGCTGCCCGTCGATGGCGCGGAGGATGCCTTCGCGCTCGGGAACTTTCAGGCGTCCGACCGAAGATTGGCCGTCTACAGCTTCGAACGTCAATTTTTCGTCGCAGGAGATGATGACGGCGCCAGGGATGGATGGCAGGTCCTGCGCCTGGCGGCACTGCTCGTAGTACTGGACGAGTTCGTCGATCTTTCGCCGGATGATCTGCCGCTGGTAGGCCTTCTCGCTCGACGCGATCCGGCGTTCGAGCAGGTCCCAGTTCACCTTCGACGGCATCTTCTTCTTACCGCCGCGGACGGGCTGCTGGCCCGATTCGCCGTAGCTCAACACCTCGAATCGAACGAGCTTGTCGATGTCCTCCGCCGTGAGAGCGGCCTGGTAAAACTGCACGCCAAACTGCTGCATCCGGATCGCAGCGACGTTGATCATTCCAATTTCCCCTCCAGACCGCCTGTGGCGGCCAAGGAAAGCTGCGAATTGTAGTCATCTGACCGCGCGAATCTCAATGATTTTTTGGACATTTTTTCGTGGTTTCATCGCCTCTCGCAACCGGAATCTCCTTTCGAGGCAGATACTTACCAAGTATAATCTCCGCTTCTCATGCAGAGAGTCGTCGCGCCATGCGCTTTCGCCATAGCTGTGCTCGTCGCCGTATCCGCCTTCGGACAGAACATCGCGACCGGTTCGGTAGCCATTCCTCCAGCTGGACGGTCTGAAACGGCCGGCAGCGCGGCCGGGCCACCACCAAAGTCGGGTATCGACATCAATTACGAAACCATCCACCTGGAGAGGCGCCTCACGGCGGTTCGCGCCACCAGCGCGATCACGCTGGACGGCGCGCTCGATGAGCCCGCGTGGGGTGAAGCGCCCATGGCGAACGGCTTCATCCAGAACGACCCGCGCGAAGGCAGCCCGGCGACCTACGACACCGACGTGCGCGTGCTCTACAACGAGGACGCGCTGTACTTCGGCATCTTCGCGCACGACATGGAGCCGTCGAAGATCATCACGAGCGACCTGAAGAAGGACTACAACACCGGCAGCAGCGACGGCTTCCGCATCGTCCTCGACACGTTTCACGACGGGCGCAACGCGTACCAGTTCGCCACCAATCCCGCGGGCGCGAAGTGGGACTCGCAGATGGCCAACGAAGGGCGCGACAACAACTCGAACTGGGACGGCATCTGGGACGTCAAGACGACGATCACCGAGACCGGCTGGGTCGCCGAGATCTGGATTCCGTTCCGCACGCTGAAGTTCAGCGAGACCGATCCGCAGGTGTGGGGCATCAACTTCGAGCGGAAGCTGCGCCGTCTCAACGAAGACAGCTACTGGTCGCCGATTCCGCGCATTT
>Ga0070699_100005573_pt1 | contig 11039 bp, 8 predicted proteins | sample KBSK1503metaG_FD_65473 | JGI IMG/M metagenome (GOLD analysis project Ga0070699, IMG submission 65473) | Corn, switchgrass and miscanthus rhizosphere microbial communities from Kellogg Biological Station, Michigan, USA - KBS K1-50-3 metaG | ecosystem: Host-associated > Plants > Roots >...
CGCGGCCGACACGAGCAAACCCAGTGGCGCCGATACCAGCAAGGCGGGCAAGGAGGGTGCCGGCGGCTATCGGTACAACGGGCCAAGCACTGACACTGCCCTGAAGGCCAAGCCGGGCGTACAGACTGGACCAAGCGCCTCGGAGAGCGGTCAAGCAGGCGGCATGTCGGACAGCTCTCACGCGGGCATGTCAGACAGCAGTCACGCCGGGATGTCGGACACCAGTTCCAGCCAGCCGCAGCGCTAACATGGTTGACTGACGCGGCTCCAATCGATGGAGGCGAGACGGCGGTCGGGAACGCGAACCCGGCCGCCGTCTCTGTTGTCCGGCTCCCATCGCCTCCTAGATTTAGCGCGCTCTCAACCGAGGCGTGCCATCATGGGCAACTCCGCGTTTCGCACGCGAGTGTTCCGGCTCTCCCTGCTCGCTCTCCCCATAATTCCGGTCGAGGGAACGGCTCAGCAGTCGCCTCCTTCCGACACCACCAAGCAGATGGTGCTCGCTCCTGATGCCGTATGGGACGGGGTCGCCGACGCCCCTCACCGGGGGTGGCTGGTCCTGGTGCGGGGTAATCGAATCGCCGCAATAGGCCCCGCCGATCGAGTCTCCGCGGCGGCCGGCGCTGAGCGCGTCGCGCTCGCCGGCACGACCCTCATCCCCGGCCTCATCGAAGGCCACTCCCATCTGTTTCTGCACCCCTATAACGAAGCGCTCTGGGACGATCAGGTGCTCAAGGAGCCGCTCGGGTTCCGCATGGCTGAAGCGGTGGCGCACGCAGCGGCCACACTCCGTGCGGGGATCACTACCGAGCGTGATCTGGGCACCGAGGGAGCGCTCAACTTCGACGTGCAGCTCAAACGGGCCATCGAAGAAGGAATCGTGCCCGGACCCCGTCTTATCACGGTCACCCGTGCCATCGTCGCCACCGGGAGCTACGGACCACGCCGAGCGGACTACGCCATCGATCCCCCTCAGGGGGCCGAGGAGGCGACCGGGGCCGAGGGCGTTGCCCGGGCAGTGCGAAATCAGATCGGCAACGGGGCGGACTGGATCAAGGTGTACGCCGATTACTCCTGGGGGCCCAAGGGTGAGGCGGAGCCGACCTTCTCTCAGGAAGAGCTGAGGGTGCTGGTGGAGACCGCGCGAGGAAGCGGCCGGCCGACCGCCGCCCACGCCACCACAGCCGAAGGTATGCGCCGGGCGGTGCTCGCCGGGGTTGAGACCGTGGAGCACGGCGACGAGGGCACGCCCGAGGTGTTCCGGTTGATGCGGCAGCGGGGGGTGGCGCTGTGTCCCACCTTGGCTGCGTCGGAAGCCTACGCCCAGTACTTCGACGGCTGGAAGAAGGGCCAAGGGGAGCTGCCCGCGCGGGTTAAGCAGAAGCGGGCGAGCTTCCGGGCGGCGCTCGCCGCGGGTGTCACCATCTGCTTTGGCGGCGATGTCGGGGTGTTCACTCACGGCGAGAACGTGCGCGAGCTCGAGCTCATGGTCGACGAGGGGATGACGCCGCTCGCGGCTCTCCGATCCGCCACGTCCGGCAACGCCAAGATTTTTCATATGGACGACCGGGTGGGAAAGATTACTCAAGGCACGTTAGCCGACCTGGTTGCGGTGGAGGGCGATCCGACGCGTGACATCGGCGCGCTTCGTCGAGTGCGGCTGGTGATCAAGAACGGCGTGCGCGTCCGGTAGGATGACAGTTCGAACGCCCTGTGATGCAGGCGTCGTCCGAGGCGCGCCACCACCGCCGCACGCCTCGCCCTCTGCCGAGCCATGGGTGCTGCTCGCCAGCATCCTGGGCTCCAGCATGGCGTTCATCGACGGGACAGTGGTCAACCTGGCGCTTCCCGCTCTGCAGTCGACGCTCCACGCCACCGCCGCCGATGTCCAGTGGGTGGTAGAGAGCTACGCGCTCTGCCTTGCGGCACTCCTCCTCCTGGGTGGCGCACTGGGAGACCGGCTCGGCCGGCGTCGGGTCTTCGCCATTGGGACCGCGTTGTTTGCCGCCGCTTCGGCCGCGTGCGGTCTCGCCCCTACTATCGAATGGCTGATCGCGGCTCGCGCCATTCAAGGCGTGGGGGCTGCCCTGCTCGTGCCGGGTAGCCTCGCGCTGATCAGCGCCACTGTGGCGCCAGATCGGCGGGGGCGCGCCATCGGTACCTGGTCCGCCTGGGCCGCGGCCACGGCGGGGGTAGGTCCGGTTCTGGGCGGGTGGTTGATTCAGGCTGCATCGTGGCGCTGGCTCTTCTGGCTGAACCTCCCCATCGCAACGGGCACGCTCGCGGTCACGCTGAGCAAGGTGCCGGAGAGCCGCGCGCCTGGAGCTGGCGGCGGTCTGGACTGGCTGGGGGCCGCTCTCGCCACCGCAGGTCTCGGAGGACTCGTTTTCGGACTGATCGAGGCGCCGCAGCGGGGCCTGAGAGATCCGCTGATCATTGCGGCGTTGGCAGGAGGCGCTCTGTTGCTGGCAGGGTTCCTGATGGCAGAAGCCAGGATTTCTTGTCCCATGGTTCCGCTCGAGCTGTTTCGGTCCCGGACCTTCGCCGGAACCAATCTGCTGACCCTTTTCCTTTATGCTGCGCTGGGTGGGGCCTTCTTTTTTCTCCCGTTCGATCTGATCCAGGTCCGTCGCTACTCTCCGCTCGAGGCGGGGGCCGCCATGCTGCCCTTCATTCTGCTCATGTTCGCGCTTTCCCGGGTGGCAGGCCGGCTGGTGGATCGCTACGGTGCTCGGATTCCCCTGATCGTGGGCCCCCTCATCGCAGGCGTCGGCTTCGGTTTGCTGGGGATGTCGGGCAAGGACGGCAGCTATTGGACCACGTTATTTCCGGGGATCCTGCTGCTGGGTATCGGGATGGCGGTGAGTGTTGCCCCGCTGACGACGGCTGTAATGGGAGCGGTTGCGCAGGAGCACGCGGGGCTGGCGTCGGGAATCAACAACGCGGTGTCTCGGGCGGCTGGACTCCTCGCCGTAGCGATCTTTGGCGCGGTCGCCACGTTTCGCTTCGGCTCCGGCCTCACCCGGCGGCTGGCCGAGCTCCAGGTGCCTTCCGGAGTCCGACAGCTGCTCGCCAGCGAGGAAGGCAGGCTCGCGGGAGCTACCCTGCCTCCGTCGCTGCCCCACGAGTTGCGAACCATGCTGCGGGCCGCAATCGATCTTTCGTTCGTCGAGGCTTTTCAACTGGTCATGCTGCTCGCCGCGGCGCTGGCCGTGGCCGGCTCCGTGAGCGCCTGGGGAATGATCGAGCCGAAGGGAAGACGTTAGAGGACGCAGAGGACGCAGAGGTCGCAATCGTCACCTCCCATGGTGACAGCGTTCTCGATCCTCTACGTCCTCTGCGTCCTCTACGTCCTCTGCGTCCTCTACGTCCTCTGCGTCCTCTACGTCCTCTTAGGCGTACGCCATCGGCCGAATGTTCTGGTTCAGCCGGAACAAGTTGCGCGGATCGTACGTGTTCTTGAGCTTGACCAGCCGATCGTAGTTGCGGCCATAGGCGGCGCTCACCCGATCGCCCTCTTCCTGGGTCAGGAAGTTCACGTACGCGCCGCTACTGGCGAAGGGAGCGGCCGCCCGGAAGAGATCCCGGGCCCAGGCGATGCACTCGGCGTCCTTGGCTGCATCCTGCCAGCGCCCGTGGACGTTGATGGTGAACTGGGCGTCTCGGGCAGCGTAAGCGGTGGCGTCGGCCGGCACCCGGCTGATGGCTCCACCGAGCTGCGCGAAGGCAATCTCGGTATTGGGATCGGGAATCTTTCCCGCGTACTCGATCAGCACGTCGATCAGTCCGTCGCTCACTTCCTTGAAGTAGTGCGACTTCCAGTAATTGCGCAGCCCCGGCGTGAGCAGAGGGTCGAGGATCGCTTGCCACGCGGTGAAAGGGTTTGGCGCGATCACGTCGGCCACGGGCTTGCCGAACTTGCGGAGCGGTGCCGCTATCTTCTCTCCCTCCGCGATGGGACCCGAGTAGCAGACCGCCAGTGCGAGAATTTCCTTGCCGTGCCACTCCGGGGCGAGGAAGGGCAGGGGCGGAGCCTTCCGCATGACGAACCAGCAGGCGAACTCCTCCGGCGTGGTGGGCAGGAACTCGCGATAGAAGCGAAGCACATCCTTCGCGGCAGCGAGGGGATGAACGATCAAGCCCGACAGCACCTCCGGTCCGATCTGATGGAGCTGGAACTCGAATGACGTCACTATCCCGAAGTTGCCGCCTCCGCCCCGAATTGCCCAGAAGAGATCCGGGTTCTGGGTGGCGCTGGTCTGAACCACCTCGCCGCTCGCGAGCACCACCTCGGCGGAGAGCAGATTGTCGATCGTAAGGCCCAGGCGCCGGCTCAACCACCCAAATCCACCGCCCAGGGTCAGCCCGGCGATTCCGGTCGTCGAGTTGACCCCCACCGGAGTCGCCAGCCCGAAGGCCTGAGCCTCCCGGTCGAACTCGGCCAGGGTGGCACCCGGTCCCACCCGTGCCGTGCGCTTGCCCTGATCCACCTGGATCGACTTCATCGGCGACAGGTCGAGCATCAGCCCGCCGTCATTCACGGCGTTTCCCGCGATGTTGTGGCCACCTCCGCGCACCGCCAGGATCAGATCGTGCTCCCGAGCTAGACGGACACCCTCTACGACATCGGCGCTGCTGCCACAGCGGATGATCAGGCCTGGCCGCCGGTCGATCATCGCGTTCCAGATCGTGCGGGCCTCGTCGTAGCCGGGGGCTCCGGGAAGAAGCACCCTGTCGAGCTGGCTCGCTCCGAGCCGCTTGATAACGTCGTTCCCCAGGTCGATGGTGGATCCTTCGGATGTGGTGACGCGAACGCTCATAGCTACCTCCAAGGGGGGAAAGTCGAGCGGTCGCTGGGATGGAGCCGCTCGACAGATCTAGCGTAGGATCACGCCGAAACCGGTCATAATTTGGCGCCGGCTCCGGGCCGCGCCAGCGTCAGGTTGTCCCATTGAAGCTCCGATCCCTCCCGGAGCGGCGGTCTCTCCGTCCGAACTCCCTGGTGTCACCGCGACCTGCCTGCATCCTGGCAGCTCGCGAAGCATGCTGGACCACGGGCTCATTCTTAGGCCCTCTGGAGCGGCGCTAGCCTCTCCGGCATCTCCCGCCGCCGCACCGGTTTGCGTCGGTATCCACGGGGCGCAACTAGCGCTGTAACGGCTCAGAAGGTCCTAGGCATACGCGTTGCACACAGGGGCCCAGTCCGCCCTCGTGCTCCAATCTTCACCACGCGCGCGATCTGACCGGAACAAGAGCCTAAGTCAATCTCACGTCTCGCCCCCGGCACCCTCGCCGGCTGGGTGCGCGCGCTTTCCGCCGGAGTAAGCCAAATGGTCACGTTCCTGAAAGGTCGACGCCGCACCGACGACGACGCGCAAGTTCTGGTAGAGGGAGCTAAGGGCTCCACGGCACTCGCGGAGCTCATCGCCCGGGCGGAAGCCGCGGCGCAGCAACTCCGCGCTCTCGAGCCGGTCATGGAGCGGTCGGCCGAGCTCGATACGCTACGCGAACGCTGTGAGGCGGCCGAACAGCGCCTGGCCGGACTGGAAAATCTGGCTGCGCAGCTGGCCGCATCCGAAGAGCAGGCCGAGCGGGTGTCGAAGACCCAGGCCAGGACCGAGACCCAGATCGCCCACGCCACCGAGGACGTCGATCGGTTGCGGACCCAGCTCGGGGGGCTAGGCGATCGGATGGACACCGCCCTCCTCCTGCGGGAACAATTGGAGAGTTTCCTCGGCCTGGAGAGCCCGATGGTGGCCCTTCGGAATGAGGCCGACTCGCTCCGGACCCAGCTCGCCGAGCTCACCGAAAATGTCGCCCGGATGCGGGGACAACACGACGATGCCCTTACCGCTCATCGCCATGCGACCTCTCGATTAGAAGCGGTCGCCCAGGAACACCAGGCAGCCGCCGGGCAGCTGGAGGAGGTAGTGCGCAAGGTCCAGTCGGTCGAGCGCACCCTCGAGCCGCTCAACCAGGCGACAACGGCCATTCCTGACATCCAGCATCAGCTGGCGGTGCTCAAGGCTCTGGCCGACCAAGTGGGGCAGAAGACCGGCGCGATCGAGCAGCAGCGCGAGGCAGTGGAGCGCGCCGCCAACCAGATCTCCCAGCTCACTCGCCTCGATCGCGAGCTCGATGCCTGGCTGCGGCGACAGGAGGAGCAGATCCGCCGGTTCGGTGGGATCGAGGCCAAGATGGCGGAGATCCAGGGCGGGCAGGTCAAGGTCCTGGCGCGGAACGAGGAGCTGCAGGCCGCCTCTCGTCAGGCCGAGGAAGCCCAACAGGCTGCCCGCCAGGCCCTCACCGAACTCCGCGAGCAGATGCGCAAGAGCAGCGAAGGGTTCGAGTTGGAGAACCGAGGTCTGCACGCCGTCAGCGAGCGGGTGGCCGACCTGCGGAACGCGGTCAAGGAGTGCGAGGCGCGCTTCGGGGTGCTCGACGCGGCCAGTCAGGGCACCGCCGCAGTCCAGGCGCAGGTCAGGGCACTGGCCGATCAAGAAGGAGAGCTTGCCCAGGAGTTGGTGCGGCTCGCAGACGAAGCCCGCCGCCTGGGGGCGATCCGGCAGGACACCGAGCGACTGGACGCCCTGGCCGGCGAAGTGGGGGAGGACATGCGCCGTATCGAACGGCTCAAGCCGGAGGTCGATCAGGTGCTCGCCGATCTCGCCACGCTCAAGGGCACGCGAGAGGCCATGGCCGACGGTCTGGAACAGATGCGGCTGGCGCATGAGGAGATGAACCGCTTGCGCGAGAGCCATAGCGAAGTCCAGAGCTGGCTCACCAGCGCGGACACCTGGACCCGGAAGGTGCAGGCCCAGGTTGCCGATCTGGGTGGGATGGAGCCAGCCGTGGAGCGAATCCGTTTCGAGGTGGACCAGGTCCGGTCCACGATGGAGCAGATTCAATCGCGCCGGGAGCTGATCGAGGAAGTGAACCGCGGGTTGAACGAGTTGGGCGGGATGAGCGCGGAGCTCAAGGATCGGACCGACGGACTGCGAGCGCAGATGGAAGCCGCCGAGGGCCGGTTCACCAAGCTGGCCAAGCAGGCGGAAGCGGCGCACAAGGTATCGGAGGTGATCGCCGGCGTCACCAATTCGGTAGCCGAGGCCGATCGGCGACTCGTGGCAGTCGATGAGTCAGTGCGCGCTCTGGAGAATCGGACCCAACAGGTCGATGAGGTGGAGGAGCGGGTCCGCCAGCTCGGCCAGGAGTTGGAGCAGCGTCAGGGGGCCCTCGACAAGGCGACTGAGTATCTGACCCAGGCCTCTGCCCTACGGCAGGGGGCCGCCGAGGCGGCACAGCGCTTGGAGGAGATCTCCCGCGGCATCGGCTCCGCCCTGGTCCAGGCCGAGGAGCGCTCGGGCACTCTGGTGCGGATCTCCGGAGACTTGGACGCTCGCGCCACGGCGCTCAAGCCCATTGAGAAACAGCTCGTTCACTTCGAGGAGTTGCTCGGCCGGTGGGAGTCGGCCCAGGGTGAAGCCGCCCGCGCACTGGAACAGACCCTGGCCAGGCAGGCAGCTGTGGAAGCCCTCGAGGCCCAAGTCAAGCACGTCTTCGGAATGGCCGAGCGGGCGGTGGAGGATGTCCAGACCATCGGTTCCGCGCGGCGGGAAATCGAGGAAACCCGGAACCTGCTGGAGGAGACCCAGGTGCAGTTCAAGGCCGCGGAAGAGGGTCTCCAGGGGCTGGCAACGCGTCAGCGCCAGCTGGATCGGGCGGAGCAGCGGCTCGCGCGCGCGGAGGCACTCGCGCTGGGCATCCGCTCTACTGTCGAGTCGTTGCAGGCCCAACGGACGGTGGTGGACCACGCACTCGAATCGGCCGGCGCGCTCACCCTGCAGATGAAGCAGGCCGAGGCGGTCATCAGCACGCTTCGGCGCGAGCGGACGCTGGCCTGCGATCTCAGCGCGGCGATGGAGGCGATGCGCGCGGAGGACGACGAGGTCGAGCCCGGGAAGTAGCCGCTCGACAGCCCGACGGACGACGGCCCTGCGCCACTGTGGTGCGGGGCCGTTGCCGCTTTACTCATCACCTTAGCTTCCTCGGCCGGGTTGCATGCCGGATGGCGCCCGCGACCGGCGCGTAGGCCAGCTCGGTATCCTCGCGGGCAGCGCGGAGCAGCAGCGCCCCGCGGCTCATATCCCCGCGGCCGACGAACTCAGGCGGAAAGAAGAGCCGTTCGGCCACGACGTTGAGCAGCACATCTACGTATTTCCCCGTCGCGACACTGCCGAGCAGGATCAGCTCTAGCTCCGGAATGGCCGCCAAACGCGCCAAGTCGCGCTCGAGGGGCGTTCGATAGCGTGAGTCCTCCGCCCGGATGTCGACAGAGCCGAATTCCCGCAGGTCTTCGATACCCACCACGGTATCGGCAGGCAGCAGCCCGCGGTTGGCGGTGATCACCTGCACCGGCGCCTCACCCTCAGGTGGACGGGCAAAACGGATCGCGTAGGTCAGCTTTCCTCGAAAGTAGAGACCGCTCACGAAGCTGAACGCCTCGCCCAGGGTGGCCCCCGCCGTCCGGAGCCGCTCGGCGAGGGGGAACTGGCCGCGTCCGCTGAGCAGGAGCTCGGCCCGCTTGCCGCCGCAGTGCGCCGGCGACAGGAGGAAGACCCTGGGGACAACGTGACAGACGCTACCGCGATCACGGCCCCTTCCACTTAGCTTCACTCCGGGAACCTCCGCTCTCAGGACAGTCGACCCACTCTCTCCCGCAGGGAGACGATCATGGCTACCAAGAAGAAGGCCAGCCGCACAACCTCGAAAAAGCCCAGTGCCAAGCGTGGAAGTGCCCGTGCGAAAGGCTCACGCAGCAAGGCGGCAACCGGACCCCGCGCGCGCAAGGGGGGTAGGAAGCGCATCAACCGCGCGACCAAGGCCGTACGCCGCCGGGCTCGCCAGGGAGTCGAAGTTGCCAAGGAAGGGCTGGGAAAGGTGAAGGAGCTGAGCGAGAAGACTTGGGGCACCGTCAAATCCGCAACTGCCGGTATGGTCCAGACCGTGAAGCAGAGATTGGCCGCTGACTCGGCCGAGTAGGGAGAGACCTTCTCCCAGGAGTAATTGTAGACTCGGGTCGTCGTCGCACCAATCCCTGATACCTCAGTAGAGGGGCGTACGGTTCCGGGCTCGACCGGACGGCCCTACATTGCCGAATCAGCAGCCTCTCCGACGAAGGGAGCCCTCGCCATGTCCCGTGTCGTCCCCCTGACTTATGACGCCGCCTCGCCGCAGGCTCGACAAGCCCACGACGAGCATGTTGCCCAGCACGCGCGCATCACCAACATGAAGCGCACCCTACTGCATTCGCTCCCTGCCTTTCATGCGCTCATGGAGTGGTACCCACTGCGGGACGCGGTGCAGCCGTTCCTGGGCGAGCGACTGACGACACTCTTCGCTCATGCGATATCCTCCGAGACCGACTGTCTCATCTGCTCCACCTTCTTCCGGCGAATCCTGATCGAGGTCGGAGAGAACCCCGACCGCCTGCAGCTCGATGAACGGGAGACCGCGGTCGTGGAGTTCGGCCGGCGACTCGCGGTTTCGCCGTTCACCGTGCCTGACGACGTGTATGCCCGGGTGGCTGGGTTTCTCGACTCGGAGCAGATCGTGGCGCTCACCGCATTCGGGGCGCTTATGGTGGCGACCAACGTGGTCAACAATGCGCTCGAGGTGCAGCTCGACGAGTATCTCCAGCCCTATCGGCGAAAGAGCCAGGTGCAGGGCGCGGGGGTGGCGGGAAGTCGGGGCTGATGGGCGAATTCAGCGGTCGGGTGGCGTTCATCACGGGTGCGGCCCATGGACAGGGCCGCGCCACGGCGCTCGCCCTGGCTCGGGAGGGGGCTCGAGTTGCTGCGTTCGACATCGCCCAGCCGATGAGCTACCCCGGCTACTCTATGGGTTCGCGAGCTGATCTGGAGTCTCTAGCCACGGAGTGCCGCGACTTGGGCACCGAGTGCCTGACCTTCACCGGTGACGTGCGCGACGATGCGGCGGTCACCCAGGCCGTCGAGTCTACCGTCCAGCGGTTCGGCCGGATCGACATTCTCTTCAACAACGCCGGGATCTGCGCCTATGGCCTAGCTCACGAGCTGACCGAGGACGCGTGGGACAGCATGCTGGATATCAATCTCAAGGGCGCATGGCTGGTGGCTCGGCGCGTCATTCCGGTGATGATTGGGCAACGCTCGGGCGTCATCATCAACAACTCCTCGGTGGCTGGGCTTCGAGGGATGGGACGCCTGAGCCACTACGCCGCCTCCAAATGGGGACTCACCGGCCTCACCAAGTCTTGGGCAATAGAGCTCGCGCCTCACGGCATCCGGGTGAATTCGCTGCACCCGACCGGGGTGAACACGCCGATGAACGATGGACTGGCCCAGCTGGAGGGGCTTACGCCTCGAGAGATCGCGGAACGGTCTGCCGGCAACCTGCTGCCGGTGCCCTGGATCGAGCCGGAAGACGTGGCCCAGGCAGTGGTCTATCTCGCTTCGGATCGGGCTCGGTACATGACCGGTGCCCCGCTGATCCTGGATGCGGGACTTCTAAGTAGGTGAGAAGTGAGCAGTGAGAACTAAAAAGTAAGGAGTGAGGAGTGAGGAGTAAGGAGTGAGGAGTAAGGAGGGAAGGGCGAGGAGGAAGGAGTATGGAGTGCGTCATCCCGAGCGAAGCGAGGGACCTCCCTCGAGGTTCCGGTACTTTGCCGGCTGCCGAGATAGGCGAGTAAGATCCATCGCGACGCTCAGGATGAGGACCTCCTTACTCCTTACTCCTTACTCCTCACTTCTTACTTCTTACTGCTCACTGCTCACTTCTCACTGCTTCCCGCTCACTGCTACATTTCTCGGGCCACCATGACCACCTCCCTCTCCGAGTCCGGCGCCGGCGTCGAGCGGATTCGAACCGTTCTCGTCGAAGATCACGACGAGCTCGGCCGACTGGTCGCTCGCCGCATCGCCGAGTTGGTGCGGGCCAAGTCAGCGGCTAGAGGTCGCGCGGTCCTGGGTCTTGCCACCGGCTCAACCCCGATCGGGGTG
>Ga0070699_100005576_pt1 | contig 11039 bp, 8 predicted proteins | sample KBSK1503metaG_FD_65473 | JGI IMG/M metagenome (GOLD analysis project Ga0070699, IMG submission 65473) | Corn, switchgrass and miscanthus rhizosphere microbial communities from Kellogg Biological Station, Michigan, USA - KBS K1-50-3 metaG | ecosystem: Host-associated > Plants > Roots >...
AGGCTTTCGGCGAGCGATCACTGGATCGGAACGCCCTGGCCGAGCGACAGACAAGACGTCGTCCCGTGAAACCAGCAAGACGATGACGGTTCGTGGACGTCGCGGCGGAGCCGCGTGATCGCCTGCCACCGTGCCGGCCCGGCCATCAGCGCTTTGCCGAGGCGCTCGTTCAGGCTCTCGTCCCGGATGTCCAGCGCAGAATAGATGGCGACGATCGTCAGGGCGCGGGCCGGGAACAGCGTCTCGCTCTCCTTCGAGACGACGAACACCAGACCTTTGCCGATCGTGCCGCCCATCGGAACCATCGTCGACGTGAGCGGCAGGATCATCTTTCCGCCCGACGCCAGCGCGTCGAGCCACCCATCGAGCGGATGCGTGACGCCCGCGTTGACGAGGATTGCATCGAAGCTCTCGCCCATCGGCTGCGACGCATCGCCGTGGCGAACGTCGACCCACGCCATCGCGGCAAGATTCTGGCGCGCCTCGCCGGCAAGCGTTCCGTCGACGTCGAACGCGACGATCCGGCCGTTGGGGCCGACGCAGTGGGCCATCACGGCCGTGTAGTAGCCAAGCCCGCATCCGACGTGCAGCACGCGCGCGCCCGGCGCGAGCTCCAGGGCATCGATCCAGATGGCGATCGTGCCGGGCTGCCCGTTGAACAGTTGCCGCGCCGGGTCGATGGCGACGGCGATGTTGTGACACACATGCGCCGGGTTCGCGTCGGATGTCGTACGCGTCGGCGCGGGCGAGACTCCGAAGTCGGCGGTCGCGAGCACGGTCCATGGGCCGGGCGGCAGGAACTGCTCGCGCGGCACGACAGCGAACGCGTCGACGAGCGCCGCCGACCGCAGCTTGCACACGGCTTCGAGCTCTTCGGCGAAGAAACGGCGGCGCAGGCTCGGCTCGATCATTTTCTGGTCCTCTTGCGGCGCGGCGGCTTCTCGGGCGTGAGCCCGCGGATGTATTCGGCGATTTCCGGTCCGAGCGCCATCGCCCGCGGCGGCGCGGCCCACAGGTACGCGTTCTTGCCCTTCGCGCGCGGAATCAGCCGCAGCTCGCCGCCCTCGTTCAGCCGCTTCAGCACGGTGTGGATGACCGCGAGGTCGTTCGAGTACGACGACAGGTCGACGCCGATCGCGCGCAGCCGCTCGCGGACCTCGAGGGGCGTCATCGGAACGCCGGCGCGCATCGCCAGGCGCACCGCGTCGGTGATGCTCATGGGAACCGTCGGCGTGAGGCCGAGCAGCTTCGACAGCGTGCCGATCGTCTGCGCGAGATGCGCCAGCCGGTTGTCGATGTCGCGTCGCTGTTCGCCGAGCGCCTCGTATTCCTTGACGGCGCTCGCCAGCGCGGTCCGGTAATCCTCGGACGTCATCGACGTAGATTTATACGTGATGTGTAAGCGTGTGTCAAGAACGATCCGGCGCGCAGAGCCAAATCAAACCACGGAGACACGGAGACACCGAGCGCCTCGATTCGGCGGCGGCGCGAAGCGCCGCACGGCCTGCTGCGCAGGCCGGCCGCCGAACCGATCGGCGTTCATGCTCTGCGCACCGTGCGTTGATTTTCTCTGTGTCTCTGTGTCTCTGTGTTAACGCTCTCTGTGTCTCGCCAAACTCTGTGTCGTCACCGCTGAAAGGCGTACGAGATCTTGACGAAGAACTGGCGATCGAGCTTCTCGAGGCGGTTCTGGTTCGACAGCTGACGATCGTCGCCGTAGCCGACGAACATCACCGACTGCCAGTTGATCTTGTACGCGAAGAGCGCGGAGCCGCTGAAGTCGCCCGATCGCGCATCGACCGCGTCCAGGAACAGCGAAGGATCGCGGGCCGTCGAGACGTACTGGCCGATGATGCGGACGAACATGCGCGGCGTGAACATGTAGACGCCTTTCATGCGCGACACCCGCTGCGTGAACAAGTGCCGGCTGACGGCCGCCGCGTCGTCCACGTTCAACAGCCGCGTGTTTTCGATGAGCGTGAGCTCGAGGGCGTTGGCCGGCTGCAGCGTGGCGCTCACGTTGACCGTCGCACCGCGGCCCGGACGCCCGTTCGCGAAATCGATCTCCTGCCCCAGCGCGCCGTCGACACCGATTCGCTTGACCGCGCGCGACGGGCTGAACGCCACGAAGTACGTGAACTGCCTGCGCTCGATGACCGCGTCGCGCGCGCGCGCCCAGTCGTCGAAGAACCGGAGCTGCATGAAGCCGTTCCACCGGGTTTCCATGAACACCGCAGGCGCCACGAACTTCTCGACGACCGCTCCCGATCGGTCGGCGATGTAGTCCATGTCCACGTAGGTGCGCTGGCGCGAGAGAAAATTCTTCGGACGAACGGTCCAACCGGCGAATCCGAGGAGTTCGCGGACGCCGACCTGCGGCACGAACCCCGCATCGGCGCGGAATCCGTTGCCGAGATCCTTGTACAACGTGAACCAGTCGAGGTGCGTCGTGCTGTGGCTCCACGTCGTCATCAGCGCGTGGCCGGAGAGCCGCTGCCCGTTCCATTCGTCGGCGACGCCGGGCATGTTCGGTGTGCGGCTCTCGCTGAACAGCAGCTGTCCCTGGACGATGTCGCGGCCCGACGGCCGCCACTGAAAGTCCGGTCCGGCCACGCGGTTGTGGCCGTTGCCGTCGTGCGCTTCGCGGTCGGTCACGAGCGCCCCGACTGACGACAGCCCCAGGTCGCGCTTAGCGCGCGCCAGCAACACGGTCGACGCGAAGTCGATCGAGGCCAGCGACGAGCCGTTCGCGCTCGGCAGAATCGCGCGGCCGCCGCCGGCATCTTCGGCCACGACGGCGGTGTAGCGGATGCCGCCTTGTTTTCCCGTGAGGCGGCCGCCCCAGGAGGGCGACGTGATCGTCCGCGTGTAGACCGCCTGAACCGGCGTTTGAAAAAGATCGACGCCTTCGAGAAAGAACGGGCGCTTCTCCGGAAAGAAGAGCGCGAAGCGCTCGTTCGCCGAAATCTGCGCCGTGTCGGACTCGACCTGCGAGAAATCGGGTTTGACGGCGAGATCGATCGCGTTGTCGGCGTTTGGCGTGAACTTCAGGTCGAGTCCGACGCGCCCCTTCAGCGCGCCGTTCACCAGCGGCGTGCCGAGCGCGTCGTCGGCCGCGTGCGCGCCTTCGCTCGCGCTCACGTACGGTGCGGTCACGAGGTGACCGCCCGACGGCAGATGCTCGAGGCCGATGAGGCGGTTTTCCCGGCATACGCTGCAGTTGCCGTCGCGCGGAAACCGCGTCGACGAAATCTGGTACCGGTATTGGCGCGGATAGTTGCGGAAGAGGATGATGCCCCACGTCTGCGGATCGATGTTCTTGTAGCGGAGCGACGAAAACGGGATGCGAATCTCGAGGGTCCAGCCGTGGTCGGTGATGTGTGTGGCGGAGTCCCAGAAGAAATCCGGCGACGGGTTTTCGCCCGATCCGTCGTCGGTGACGGCGTCGTACTGGACGTTGTGCGCGTTCACGAAGAACTCGGTCGCCGTGTGGCCGGTGCCGAGCGTATCGAGAAAGATGCCGCCGAAGTCGTCGCTCTGGCCGTTGAGGCTGTCGCGATCGCCGAGCGGCGCCCGAATGGCCGATGGATTGGAATCGTCGAATTCGAACCCGACGTAAAAAAAACGATTGTCGTAGGTCAGGTAGCCCACGCTCCGAACCGGCGGGGTGACGTTGTCGCCCGGATTGATCTCGTACCATTTCTCGACGCGCGGGGCGTTGCGCCATCCTTCGTCGGACAGATCGCCGTCGACGACGATCGAGCCGGGCGCGCGCGAGATGCGAATCGAGTCTCCGGCCAGTGACGACTGCGCGTCGGCGCGCGCGGCGCCAAGGAGCGCCGCCAGCCCCGCGACCGCCACCATGGCCGTGCTCTGCATTCGTAGTACTCTACCGAGTTGCGATGTCGACGAAAGGGCTTTCAGTGAAAGTTCCGTTGATCATGTTGTTCATAACGGCAAGTGCGACCCTGGAGTTCCCGGCGCCCGCATTCGGACAGTCGACGACTCCGGGAATGCTGCAGCTGCCTCTGTCCGTCCAATCGTTTCGTGGCGGCGTGCCGGCGGGGGAAGCGACGGCCGATGTGATCACGATTCCCATCCTCGACGCGATCCGGCGTGCGCTGGACCATAACCTCGGCACCCTCACGGCCGAGGACGATCTCGGCCGAGCACAAGGCGCGCGCTGGCGCGCGCTCAGCGATCAGCTGCCGAACGTCGGCGCGCGCGTCTCGGAGACGCGTCAGAAGCTGAACCTTGCGGCGTTCGGCTTCGGGACGTTCGAAACCCCGACGGCGAACTTTCCCAACATCGTCGGACCGTTCAACGTGTTCGACGCGCGCGTCAGTCTCTCGCAGGCGATCTTCGATCTGCACGCGATCAACAACACGCGCGCCGAGAACCACAACGTCGAAGCGGCGCGACTGGTGCGCAGGAGCGCGCGCGATCTCGTGATCAACGTCGCCGGGAACACGTACGTGCAGGCGCTCGCCGCCGCCGCGCGCGCCGACGCCGCGCGCGTGCAGCGCGACACCGCGCAGACGCTCTACAACACGTCGGTCGATCTCAAGTCGAGCGGCATCGTCGCCGGCATCGACGTGCTGCGCGCACAGGTTCAACTCAGCACGGAGACGCAGCGGCTGACGGCGGCATCGAACGATGCGGAGAAGGTGAAGCTCCAGCTCGCGAGAATCATCGGCCTGCCGCTCGGCCAGGGCTTTCAGCTCGATCCACGACTCCCCGAACTGCCCGACCCCACGATGACGCTCGAGCAGGCCATCGAAGAGGCGTATCGACAGCGATCCGATTACCAGGCGGCGCTCGAGCGCGTGAAGGCTGCCGAGTCGGCGCGCCAGGCGATCGTCGGCGAAGCGCTGCCGTCGGTGCGCGTCAACGCCGACTACGGTGAGATTGGCCTCACCGCCGCCTCGGCGCGGGCGACGTACAGCGTCATCGGCGCCGTCAACGTCCCGATCTTCCAGGGAGGACGGCTTCGAGGCCGCCTCCTCGAAGCCGACGCCGACATCCGCACCCGGCGCGCGCAGGCCGAAGACATGAAGGCCTCGATCTACTACGAGGTGCGGGATGCGTTCCTCGATCTGCAGGCGACCGCCCTGCAGCTGCAGACCGCGACGCAGGCGCGCGATCTCGCGGCGCAGCAGCTCACGCAGGCGCGCGACCGGTTCGCGGCCGGTGTGGCGAACAACATCGAAGTCGTTCAGGCGCAGGAGGCCGTCGCGCTGGCGAACGAACAGGCCATCAACGCGGAATTCGGGTACGACCTGGCGAAAGGGGCGCTGATCCGCGGCACCGGCACCACGGAGGAAATCCTGAGGCAGCTTCTCGGAGGCATTCGTTGATGGCACGCGCTCGACTGCTCATCGCCGTCGCGGTCGTTTTGCTGATCGGCGCCGGCGTCTGGTACTGGCTCACGCGCGGACGTGAATCGACCGACGACGCGCAGATCGATTCGCATGTGGCGCAGGTGTCGGCGCGCGTGGCGGGAACGATCGTCAAGATCGCCGTCGACGACAATCGGACGGTCGACGCGGGCGCGATCCTCGTCGACCTCGATCCGCGCGACTACCAGGTGGCCGTCGATCGCGCGCGCGCCGAGCTCGCTGACGCGGAAGCCGCCGCGCAGGCGGCGCAGACCAGTGTGCCGATTACGTCGACGACAGCGTCGAGCAACATCACGACGGCGCGCGGCGGCGTCACGCAGGCGCAGAGCGCCATCGTCGCGGCCGAGCACGAAGTGGCGGCCGCGCGGGCGCGCCTGACGGCCGCCCAGGCGAAGCAGCGCGAGGCCGAGGCGAACGCGACCAAGGCGACGCGGGATGTGGAGCGCCTGCGCGGTCTCCTCGCGAAGGACGAGGTGTCGCAGCAGCAGTTCGACGCGGCGGCCGCCGCGGCCGACGCGCAGCGCGCCGCGGCCGATTCGACACGCTCGCAGGTGGCGGAAGCGGAGGCCGGCGTGCCGGCAGCCGAGAGCAAGCTGAGGCAGGCGCGCGCGGCCGAGGAGCAGGCGCACGCCGAGCTGCAGTCGGCGCAGACCGCGCCGCAGCAGGTGCTGGCGACGAAGGCGCGCGCGTCGGCGGCTGAAGCGCGCGCGCAGCAGGCGCGCGCGAACCTCGCGCAGGCCGAGCTGAACCTGCAGTACGCCACGGTGAAAGCGCCGCTGCGCGGCGTGGTGTCGAGGAAAGGCATCAACGTCGGCCAGGTCGTGCAGGCCGGGCAGCCGCTGCTCGCGATTGTCGACATCGATAACGTGTGGGTCACGGCGAATTTCAAGGAGACACAGCTCCAGAACATGCGCCCCGGTCAGAGCGCGAGCGTCGACGTCGACGCATACGGAGGGCGCGAGTACAAAGGCAAGATCGACAGCATCGCCGGCGCCACCGGCGCGCGCTTCAGCCTGCTGCCGCCTGAGAATGCGACCGGCAACTTCGTGAAGGTCGTCCAGCGCGTGCCGGTGAAGATCGTGCTGGATCCGGGTCAGGATCCGGACCATCTTCTGAGGCCGGGGATGTCGGTGACGCCGACGGTGTTCACGAGATGAGTCAGCCTGCCCCTCCTGCCTCTCCCGCCCCTCCTGCCTCTCCCGCCTCTCCTGCCTCTCCCGCCTCTCCTGCCTCTCCTGCCCCTCCCGCCGTCCCTGCCGCCCATCATCCGTACGTCAACCCCTGGATCATCGCCATCTCCGTGATGTTCGCCACCTTCATGGAGGTGCTCGACACCACGGTGGTGAACGTGTCGCTGCCGCACATCGCCGGCAGCCTCTCGGCGAGCATCGATGAAGCCACCTGGGTACTGACGTCGTATCTGGTCGCGAACGCGATCATTCTGCCGATGACCGGATGGCTTGCGAGCGTATTCGGCCGCAAGCGTCTGCTGATGACGTCGGTCGTCGGCTTCACGGCATCGTCGTTTCTGTGCGGTCTCGCGCCGAACCTGGGATCGTTGATCCTCTTCCGTATCGTCCAGGGCGCGACCGGCGGGGCGCTCCAGCCGCTCTCGCAAGCCGTGCTGCTCGAGGCGTTTCCACCGCACGAACGCGGCAAGGCGATGGGTTTCTGGGGCCAGGGCATCGTCGTCGCGCCAATTCTCGGACCCGTGCTCGGCGGCTGGCTCACGGACAACTACAGCTGGCGCTGGGTCTTCTACATCAACATTCCGGTCGGCATCGCCTCGATCGTGATGACGAAGCTGTTCGTGTTCGATCCGCCGTACCTCCGGCGCGAAGCCGGAAAGGTCGATTATTGGGGCCTTGGGATGCTGGCCGTCGGCATCGGCGCGCTGCAGTTCGTGCTCGACAAGGGACAGGAAGAAGACTGGTTCGCGTCGAACACGATTACGACGCTCTCGATTATTGCGGTCTGCACGCTGATTGCCCTCGTGTACCACGAGCTGACGACCGAGCATCCGGTCGTCGATCTGCGCGTCTTCAAAGAGCGCAGCTACGCGGTCGGCGTCTTCCTGATGACGGTGCTCGGCTTCGTGCTGTACGGCAGCCTCGTGCTGCTGCCGATCATGCTGCAGACGCTTTTCAGCTATCCGTCGCTCCAGGCCGGCATCGCGATGGCGCCCCGCGGCCTCGGCGCGTTTGTGATGATGCAGGTCACCGGTCAACTGACGGGCCGCATGGATGCGCGCAAGCTGCTCACAGCCGGTCTGGTCATCGGCGGGATGACGCTGCTCTGGCTGGCGCAGCTCAATCTGCAGGCCGGGTACTGGGACATCTTCTGGCCGCAGATCATCCAGGGCGCGGGCATGTCGCTGCTGTTCGTCCCGCTGACGACCGTGACCATGGATCCGATTCCGCGCGAGCGGATGGGCAACGCGACGAGCCTCTTCAATCTGATGCGCAACATCGGCGGCAGCATCGGCATCGCGACGACGGGGACGATGCTGGCGCGCCACGCGCAGTCGACGACCGCGCTCCTCGGCCGCAACGTGACGTCGTACGATCCGGCGGCGCAGACGATGCTCGCGCAGCTGAGGGGCGCGTTCATGGCCGCCGGCGCCGACTCGACGACGGCAACCGAGCGCGCCTACGCGGCGATGTTCGGGATCGTGCAGCGTCAGGCCACGATGGTGTCGTTCGTCGGGATCTTCCAGCTGCTCGGCGTCCTCTTCGTCGCGCTCGTGCCGCTGGTGCTGTTGATGAAGCGTCCGGGGCGCGCGCCGTCGCCGGAGACAGCGGCGCACTGATCCTCCGCAATCATGGAGCGCGGTCCCGACGCGCTTCACCGTCCGCACGGTGCCCGCACGACTCGAACGGCTGCGCAGCGATCACTGGAAGGCCTACTGGCGAGCGAAGCAGCGCACTCGCGCATCCGCAGTCGCGGCGCTGCAAGGCATGTAAACTGAACGCGTGCACCGCGTCGCCGCCGCGCTCGCTCTTCTGTCGGCCCTCCCGAATTCCGCCATCGTTCACGCTCGCCTAAAGCCTCGCGCTCCGGCGGCGCAAACCGACACGCGGCCTTCGTTCTCCGACTGGCTGGCCGGCGTGCGCACCGAGGCGATCGCGCGCGGCATCCGGCAGGAGATCGTCGACGAGGCGCTGTCGAACATCGAGGAGCCGCTGCCGGTGGTCATCGAGCGCGATCGAACGCAGGCCGAGCGAATCCTGCCGCTCGAGACCTACGTCACGCGCCGGCTCAAGCCGAAATTCGTCCGGACTGCGCGTGAGAGGTTCGAGAAGCATCGCGCCCTGCTGACCGAGATCGGCGAGGCGTACGGCGTTTCGCCTCGCATCATCGTCGCCGTCTGGGGGGTGGAGAGCAACTTCGGGGGCTTCGCCGGCATCCGGCCGACGATTGCGGCGCTGGCGACGCTCGCGTGGGATCCGCGGCGGTCGGCGTTCTTCCGCGGCGAGCTGTTCAACGCGCTCGAGATCGTCAACCGCGGCGACGTCGATCTCGCGCACCTTCGCGGATCGTGGGCGGGGGCGATGGGACAGGTGCAGTTCATGCCGTCGAGCTACCTGCAGTACGCGGAGGATTACGACGGCGACGGCCGGCGCGACATCTGGTCGACGCCCGCGGACGTCTTCGCGTCGATCGCGAACTACCTGTCAGGCCACGGCTGGACGGCGAACGAGCCGTGGGGTCGCGAGGTGAAGGTGACCCGCGAGGTTGCACGGAAGGTGGCGAGCGACGTCGCGCGGCGCACCGGCTCCTGTCAGGCGACGCGCGACATGACCATCGCGCTCCCGTTCGCGAAGTGGCAGGCGCTCGGCGTTCGACTTCCGAGCGGCAACCCGCTGCCGAAAAGCGACCGAACTGTGTCGATGGTCAGCGGAAGCAAGCGCTCGTTTCTCGTGTACCAGAATTACGATGCGCTGCTCGACTACAACTGCGCGCATTCGTACGCCATCAGTGTCGGGCTGCTGGCCGACAGCATCGGCCGGCGGTGAATAGTCAAAGTCTGAAGTACGAAGTCTGAAGCCGCCGACAACGCCACGTATACCTTCGATCGAGAGCCGGCGCCGGAACCCGTTCCTGTCGTGCAACCGAGCAGTGCCGCCGGAACGACGGTGGCAACGGTCGACCTGCATGCGGTGATGGCCAAGCTCGCGGCGATGGATGCGAAGCTCGACGAAATCGTGACCGCCGCGGCGCGGATGAACGCGATCTTCAGGGACACCCAGCAACACGGTCTACCGAGGTGAGGCGTCTGCGGCCGGCCGACCGAGGCGTGTACAATCAGATCCATGGCTACCCTGGAGTTCGACGATCGCGGCATCGTCGTCGCATGCAACAGCTGCGGGCAGAAGAATCGTCTGGTCTATGAACGTCTTGGCGAGACGGTGCGCTGCGCGAAATGCAAGAACGCGCTCGAGCCACCTCGCGAGCCGATCGAGGTTCACACTGCCGCGGATTTCGATCGCCTCGTCTCGCGCTCGTCGCTGCCGGTTCTCGTCGACTACTGGGCGCCGTGGTGCGGACCGTGCCGGATGGTCGCGCCGGAAGTGCAGAAGGTCGCCGCGCGTCAGGCGGGACGCGTCGTGGTCGTGAAAGTAAACACCGACGAAGTGCCGGATCTCGGCGAGCGTTTCGGCATCCGCTCGATTCCAACCATCGCGGTGTTTGCCGGCGGCCGCGAGGTCACGCGCTCGCCAGGCGCGCGACCCGCGGAGCACATCGAGGCGATGATCGAAAAGGCCGTTGGCCAGGGAGTCACGAGTCAGCCCTGATCCCTCACCCGGACCTCTGGCTTCCGGCCTCTGACCTCCGACCCCTTACCCTCGTCGCCCTCTCGCCTTGCTTGGCGTTTTCGGCTTGGGCCAGTAGTACCTCGTCAGCCATCGACTCAGTCCATCCAGCCCGGGGAAGAGCACGCGCTCGTTGATGTTCGCCTGATCGAGCTTGTCGCGAATCTCCCACTTGAGCGCCGCGGGAATCACGATCCGCTTCGCCAGCGCGGGATGCCGCGCCAGCCAGTCGTCGAGGCTCGCCTGCGGGCTCGACATCAGCGAGAACAGGGCAAACTGATTCACAATCCGCGGGTCGAGCGACGGCGGTTCGAGAAACACGACGAAGGGGGTGCGGGCGAGCCGATCGAAATCGCGCAGCTGCTGAAAGCGACTCAGCATGTCGGTGGTCGCCGTGTCCGATCCCTCGGCGTCGAGGATGCGCTTCAGTGTCTGCGGCAGAAAGCGGTTCGCGGCGACGAAATCAATCGCCCACACCGACGCGTCGCGCTCCATGAACGCGAGGTTCGCGGTCGCGAAGTGCAGCGCGACAAACGGCGAGTAGGTCCAATCCAGCAGTCGCGTCGGCAGACCGCGGTGCTGCGCGAGCGCCAGCCAGTGCCAGATCGTGTCGGCGCCCGTCTGCCCGTGCGCGTACTTGCGAAAGTTGCGGAGCAGATGCAGCTCGAGCCGCGCGACGTTCGGCCGTCCGGCGGCGAGCCGCACGAGGCTGCTCGAGAGATCTTCGTCGGCACTCGGATGCCCTCGGAACGCGTACGGCAACCGGTAGCGTCCCAGCGACTCGTTCCAAGCCGATGCATACAGCGCTTCGATCAGCTCGCTCCAC
>Ga0070699_100005577_pt1 | contig 11038 bp, 14 predicted proteins | sample KBSK1503metaG_FD_65473 | JGI IMG/M metagenome (GOLD analysis project Ga0070699, IMG submission 65473) | Corn, switchgrass and miscanthus rhizosphere microbial communities from Kellogg Biological Station, Michigan, USA - KBS K1-50-3 metaG | ecosystem: Host-associated > Plants > Roots >...
TGCCGGATGGCGACGAGGTCGCAGATGAGGTGGTCGAGCTCTTCAACGTCGAGCTGAGCAGCCGTGGCGCCGTTGTCCAGCACGTGCTCCAGCGGCACCCAGGCGTATTCGAGTCGGCTCTTGTCGCCGGGGTCGGACGTCCAGATCGTCCTTCGCCCCGGATCCGAGCCGCTGAGGCTCATCGCTCCCTCTCCTGCTCCTGGCAGAGCTCCAGCGCATCGAAGGCCTGGGCCGGCTGCCAGTCGGGCAGGTCCTCGGGAGCGATCCCGCCCATCAGCTCGTCGGCATCGAAGCCATAGCGTGCCGCCAGCTCAGCCGGGCTCACCTGCCACCACGGTCTTGGCGATGCGTGCTCGTCCGTCACCAGGTGGACTCCCAGAGGATCGTCGTGAAGGGCTCCCAGCGGCCTGACTCCTGCACGTACTCCTCGCACTGCTGCAGGATCACGGGGCCTCGCTGGCCCGCCAGCAGCTCGGGAAGATAGGCGCGGAGGTCGTCTGACTCGTACGTGAGCCGCCGCTGATCCCAGCCACCGAGCTCGCTCGTCGGCGGTGACGGCTGCGTCCTCGTCGCGAGTCTTCCGACGAGGGCCGTTGCCCGGTGCGGGGACCCCCATTCGAGTCCCTCGTAGTGGGCCTCGGCCCACCGACGCGCCGCGTCATGCCCGCCCACGATCCTGACCGGTACGCGCTCCTCGCCGTCCTCGTCCTTTTCGAACAGGATGCCAGCGCCCGGGCCACCCAGGACGAAGAGGCCGACGCGACGTGACAGCTCACCCCTCATCACGTGAGCTCCTCCTCTTCCTCAATCCGTCTGATCTCGCCGTATGCCCTCGGATAGACGATCCAGCCGAGCCCCAGGTTGTCCCACTGGCAGTGGACCTTGGTGGCGCCAAGGGCGTCCTGGAAGTCATCGACCTGCACGGCCGGGCCCTCCCAGAAGAAGCGCCCCCGGTAGTGCTGGACCTCGAGCCCGGCCTCCTCCATGTCCTCCACGAACCGAAGGTGATCGGGTTCCTCGTACTCGTACTCCATGTTCATTCCTCCTCCCAGGCGCAGGGATCGCTCCAGTCCTCGAGCGCTTGGTCGACGAGCTCGGCCGCGGCGCCGTGGGCCGCATCGCCGTCGTTCTCTGTCCAGGCCGTCGCGAGTCTGCGTCCCAGATCGTCCGCGGGACGCTCCAGGTCGAAGGTGTGCTGCTCGTCGATGTCGACCAGGTGGTCCCAGCCGGCGCCGCAGTAGACGCGGTAGGAGCCGACCGCCTGCGCCCTGACGGCCCTCGTATGGCTCTGATGAGCGCGGGGAACCGCCCACATGCGGAGCGCGATCGACTCCAGCGAGCCGGGTCCGAAGCGGAAGGACCTGACCCTGCTCATGTCACACGTCCCGGCCCGTGGGCCGAGCCCGAGACACCGCTCGTCCGCAGCTCCAACGGGTCCAGCCCGTTGTCGACCTGGAGGTCGATCAGGTCCTCCCGCGCGTCCAGGACGTCGAGCAGCTCATCCACGAGCGCGCGACGCACCCGGGGCGGTATCCCTCGACTCGGTCGACTGGCCCTCCCCATCTGCGAACTCGTCGCTGCTCGCAAGCTCCTCGCTGATGCCCAGGCGCAGGAGCGCGGCGCGAACGGCCTCGAAATCGGCTTTACCGGGCGGACGGTCCGGCGCGTTATGCTCACTCACGAGTCCTCCTATGGGGCTTGCGGCCGTTCGGGGAGACGCCTGCCAAGCGCCCGGACGGCCTTTGTATTTGGACGACAGATCCTAACTCCACACGATCGGAATCACATCACCGCTCTTCCGCTCCACACATCGCTGCCCGATCTTCGTCACCTCGCGTACATCTCGATTGCCTATCCTTCGAAGATGTCGCAGCGGAAGGCGAAGCTGAGGTCGGTGCAGGAGGCTGCCGCGGAGGTCGGCATCGGCTCGGCCACCGTCTGGCGCTACCTCCAGCGGGGGCTGCTGATGCGGTATCGCCAGCGGATCGGGCGGAAGCGGACGCTGGTGGATGTGGCCGAGTAGGGTTGGCGTGCTCGGTCGCCCGTGTCGAGATCATGCCGCCTGCCGCTCCTCGTGGCCTTCTTCCATGGCCCACATCAGCAGCTCGGCGAGCGCCGCGACCGCGCGGCGGTTGCTGCTCCTCAGTCATGGGCACGATCGCCGGCGGCAGCAACGTGAGCCCGGACCCCTCGCCGCTCTGACGGTGCCGAGCTGTCCGCTCCCGTGCGGGTGCGGCGAGCGCGCCGGACGCCGACGGCTCGCGACCGTGGGGGCCCTTCCCGGTCGATCCCATGACTAGGCCGCTTCCGGTGAACACTCGCCGTTGCTGACCGCCGCGCAGCGGCTGCGGATGAGCTGGACGTAGTTGCGGTTGAGCTCGATGCCGATTGCCCGGCGCGCCAGGGACTTGGCGACGGCCAGGGTGGTGCCGGCGCCGGCGAAGGGGTCGAGCACGACCGCGGGGCTCAGACCGGCGCCGCAGTCGCAGGTGGGCCGCCAGCCGGTGGTCCTGGCATGCCGCACCTGCCGGACCAGCATCTCGAACACGCGCGGATCGCGCTTCTGCTGACCGCTGTTGGCGGTTCCGGCCGCCTCGTAGGTGATCTCTAGCTCGCGCTGCCAGGGCCGCCCGCAGCGTGAGCAGCAGCCCCGTGCGCTGGTGCCGGCCAGGATGCAGGGCTCGATCAGCTTGACCGGGAAGGTGGCGGTGTGGCTGCCGCGGAAGGGCTGGGTGGGGATCGTCCACACCGAGCGACGGTTGCGGTCGTGCGGCCGCGGGGCGCCGCGCCGGGGGTACTGTGTGTCGGGAAGATCCAGCGGATCGCGCAGCCTATCGGACCTTCGGCCGCTGAGAGACGGCGTAGGCCAGGGGTGGTCCGAGGGCCGGCTCACCGTCGGCTCGCGGATGGCCTGGGCGTCGTAGAAGTAGTGGGGCTGCCTGGAGAGCCCCTTATCTGGACAAGATTTATCCACAGTCCCGTCGTCGTAGTTATGGGAGGGGGGCGCGGGGGGAGGGTTGAACAACCTGTGGACCTGTGGAAAGCTCGGCGCCGGCAACCTGGTGCGGCGACCACCACCCGCCTCGAGGATCATGCCCGGTACCTCCGGCCCGTCATCACGCTGCCTCCTCGCCTGTGCTGTCGGCGCCGGCCGCGTGGCGGAGGCGGTGGACGGCGATGTCGAGCACGTAGCCGGCGTCCCGTTCGATGCCGAGGAACGAGAAGCCCTCCCGAATGGCCGCCACGCCGGTCGATCCGGAGCCCATGAACGGGTCGACGACGAGCCCACCGGGAGGCGTGACCAGGCGGCAGAGGTAGCGCATCAGGGTCACGCTCTTGACGGTCGGGTGGTTGTTGGCCCCCGGCTGGGGGAGCGACCAGAACAGGAGCCGCTCGTTGCGCCGCCGTCGAGCCGTGCCCGGCGCGTTGGGCAGGCCCAGGTTGCGCTCCCTCGGGCTCGGCTTGGCCACGTAGAAGAAGGTGGAGGCGCCAGGTCGGGTGCCGCTCTGCCGGTCCAGCTCGGCGACCGGGCAGCCGTGGACGCACTCCTCCCCGCAGTCGTGGTGGTGCGACAGCACCAGGTCCGCCGGCCAGCGCGAGGGCCTGCCGTCGACGATGCGGCAGGCGGCGATGTTGAGCGCGCCGGTCCCATGGGTGCGCAGGTTGTGCCGGAGGTCTCCCTCGAGCGGCTTGCGAGCCAGGATCCAGTGCTCCGAGGCGGGCTTGAGGCTGGTGCTCCAGCCCCGCCACGGGCGCGCCAGCAGCCGGGTCTTCGGGAAGCCGGTCCCGAAGTGGTGGGTGATGACGTCGCGGACCTCGAAGCCGGCGTCCTCGATGGCGGTGGCGGTCCAGTGCGACGTGCGCGGGATGGCCCAGGCCAGTGCGTGGCCGCCCGGCTTCAGCACGCGCAGGCACTCCCGCATGACCGGGTTCAGGAAGTCGATGAATGCCTGCCTGGCCGAGTCCGCCTGCTCCTCCGCGCGGCCCCGCGGCCGGGCTAGTCGGAAGGTATCCCAGCGCATGCCCCGGAAGCGGATGCCGGCCGGCGGGTCGGTGACGATGGCGTCGACGGCGGCAGCCGGGAGGTCAGGCAGGACCTCGGCCGCGTCGCCGATGTACACGGCGCAGACCTCGTCGGCGTGCGCCGGAACCCGGTCCCGCAGCAGTCGCCGGGGACCGTTGCCGCCGAAGGGCCGGAACGTGGAGCTCATCCTGAACGTCCTCCTGTGCCAGGATGCCACTGACCACGCCCAGGCCCCGTGAGGCGTCCAGGCGTCCCCTTGGGTGACGAAGTTGGTACTGGTGAACTGCCAGTCGATTGCGTGGGAGATCTCACATGTGGCTTCGAAGCCGGGATTCGCATCGCGAGCGAGGCGGCCGGGATGGGCACCATGAGCTGGAGGATCCAGACGTAGATCTCGATCTGGTTGATCCAGTCGACGTGGACCGGCGTACACCCTTCTGGCTCCTATGCTGTCTGGTCCATTCGTGAGGAAAGTCGGTCAGGTCCTGCCTGGTCAGCCAAGCGTCGAACTGGTTGATCCGACCGGAAGGCCGGTGCCGGAGGTGAACAGCTTCCTCCGCCTGCTGGCGGTTCGGGACTACTCGCCGAACACCGTGCGGGCCTATGCTCACGACCTCCAGAAGCTCTTCCGGTTCCTGGAGGAGCACGATCTCAGGGCAGAGGAGTTCAAGGCTCCCCGGGCAGTCGAGTTCATCGAGTGGCTGCGTACCAGGTCGTCGGCACGTAAGGCCCAGCGACTGGACTTGGCCCTGGCGGCGGGAGATGGTCGGCTGCTGGCAGCCAGGACCTGCAACCGCGTCCTGGCCGCCGTGTCGTCGTTCTACGAGTACCTGATCAGCGCTGGCCAGTACGGCGGAATCGACAACCCCGTCGTGAAGGTCGCGGACGAGGCGGCACGGCGCGTTCCCGACCGGGCCCGGCCTGCGCTGCCGACCTCGGTCTCCCAGCGGCCGGTACGGAAGGCGCTGCGCATCAGGACTGTCCAGACGCTGCCCCGGCCCATGTCCGCCGAGACGTATGCGGCCTTGCTGGCCGTACTTCGCACCCGGAGAGACCGGGCCATGCTGGAGTTGATGTGGGAGGGTGGCCTGCGCCCTGGCGAGGTGCTCGGTCTGCGCCTCGAGGACATCTCCTACGGCCGGCGCCGCATCATGGTCAGGTTCCGCACCGACCATCCCGCCGGGGTGCGACAGAAGTCCCGCCGTGACCGGCCTGTCGACCTCCTGGAGGGTCGCGCCCTGCCCGCTGTCAGCGACTACGTCATGCATGAGCGGCCGGCAGAGGCGGAAACCGGCTACGTGTTCCTGGTTGGCGGTCGGGGCCGACGGGGCCATGAGCCGCTCAGCTACGACGGGCTGGTCCGGATGTTCGCCCGGGCCAGTCTGCGGGCTGGGGTGCGGGACCCCTGGCTGACGCCCCATGCGCTCCGCCACACCCACGCCACCCGGATGTTCGAGGGGGGAATGCGCGACCTTACCCTGATGACCAGGCTCGGTCATGCCAGCCCGGACTCGACCAAGATCTACACCCGGGTAGGCGACCTGGAGGTGGTCAACGACTACCGCCGTGCGATCGGGGAACCCGTACCGTGACCAGGAGCGTCCGGCCGTTGCAGTCACCATCTGCCTCCGAGGCTGACGAGCGGCCTCGACACTGCCCTCCGGGCAAATACGAGGCGTTCATCTTCCAGGGTCCCCAGGGTCAGCGCTCCAAGACGCTGCAGCGTCGAGAGCACGCTCGCTTTCTGCGCACCTTTCCGACGCTGGCCGACTGGTTCGACCAGCCGCTGAGGCAGCGACTGGGATGGCGCAACGGGGCTGTACAGGTCCGGCGCCGCGGCCCTGGCGAGGGCTTCGACGTCACAGCGGGCTGGATCAACTACAACGCACGCCCGTATCTGGTCTACCTGGCGCTGACCGGGCGAATGCGCCTGGACTGGGCCTGGCTGCTGGGAATCGGAGTGGTCAAGTGGCAGCAGATCTCGGATCAGCTTGGCCTTCCTCTGTCCGAGGAGATGGAGCAGCTTTGCCAACAGCTTGCGGCCCTTGGACACTATGTCGGGTATCCCGGCCGGTTCAGGGCGCTGTGGGCTGCGATACGGCTGGTGCTGCATCGTGGAGATCCCGACCTGCGGGCGGTCACTGCCGACGACATCGAAGAGATGCGGGCAAGGATTCGGACCGCCGACCAGATTCCGGGAATGGACGAGGTGCACCTTCCCGAACAACTGGCCCGGGTCAAGCTGGTGTGGGCGGCGAGCGTCTACCGAGTCGGACTCGCGCTGTTCCACGCAGGCTTCATCGATCGCCTGCCGGTGCGTATGGCTCCCAAGCCACGACCTCCGCTCAGCCCCCAACCCCCTATCGCAGCCGTCATGGACCGATACCTCGCCGAGCGCGCCCTCATGGTGCGGCCGGCGTCCATGTCGACCACCCAACAAGCTATGCGACGGCTCTCCAACTGGCTCGTCCAGCGTCGCCCGGCCCTCGAGAGTCTGGCCGAGCTGACACGGGGTGATCTGCTCGACTTCCTGACCTGGCTCTACCAGCAGCCCCAGATCAAGCACGCCGGCCAACCGCTGCACGAAGCCACCAGGCGCGGGATCATCTCCGCGACGGCGGTGTTCTTCCGCCACGGTGCCCATGCCGAGTGGCCGGACATGCCCGCCCGGCCAGTACTGACCAGGATGGACGTACCTCGAACGGTCCAGCGGGTGCCCAGGTACATCCCCGAGCATCAGCTGGAGCCGATCATGGCAGCGATACGGGCCCTGGAGTGTCCTCAGCAGAGGTGTGCCCTGCTGGTCGCGCGCTGGAGCGGAGCGCGCCGCAGCGAGATCCGTCGATTGCACCTGGACTGCCTCGACGCCTACCCCGACGGGACGCCACGCCTGCGACTCGCGGCCGGCAAGTCGCTCAAGGAGCGGACCGTCCCCGTGCATCCCGAGGCGGCTGAAGCCATTCGGCACCTCCAGGCGCTGCGGGAGCACAACAACGACCGGGGGATCGTCGACCCGGACACCGGCAAGCCGATGCGATACCTGTTCCTCACCCACGGCCAGCTCACCGACGTCAACTACCTGTTCGCGGACCCGCTCGGCCGTATCTGCGAGCAGCTCGGGATCTTGACGGCGGAAGGCAAGCCGGCCCTCCATCCCCACCGCTTCCGGCATACCTTGGGCACACAGCTCGCCCAGAAGGGCGCTCGCACCCAGACGATCATGAAGATCCTCGGGCACCTCAGCGCCGGGATGTCGATGACCTATGCCCACATCTCCGATCCCGTCGTGCTCGCCGACTACCAGGCGGTCCTGCAACCCGGCGCTCTCGTCGCCGGTCCCCTGGCAGAGACCCTGCGTCGGGGTCAGCTCGACCAGAGCGCTCTGGACTGGCTCAAGACCAACTTCTACAAGACCGAGCTGGAGCTCGGCCGCTGCCTGCGTCTGCCCCAGGAAGGGCCGTGTGAGTGCGATCTCTACCTGACCTGCCCGAAGTTCGTTACCACCCCGCAGTACGTCCCCAGACTGCAGGACCGGCTGCGTACCGAGGAACAGCTCATGGTCGACGCCGCCGAACGAGGCTGGGACCGGGAAGTCGAGCGACATCGCTGTACCGCAGGTCGGATTCGGAACCTGCTCACTGAGCTCGGTGAGCCTCAATCCGGGCCGACCCTCGACGAGGCCACGCCCATCGGCGGTCCATCGAGCCCGGATCATGGAGCTGCCACCAGCTGGGCCAACGACCCGGCGGTGCCTGGCTGATCTCGCGACATCCCAGTATCGCGCGCCGTGCCAATGGGCTCCGAAAGTGTCCAGATAAAGCAGGAACAGGTACTCGTGCGCCCGCGTGGGTCGGTCCTGAACCGACTCAGGCATGGGGTTGGGCTTGGCCCAGATCACGTCGGATCGCAGGTACCAGCCGTCCGTCCGCAGCGCGAACGCGACTCGCCAGGGGACGCCAACCAGGTCCTTGTCTTCGAGGGTCCAATCGCGGCTGCTGTAGCGGACACGACCACGTCTCACGTAGTCGCGCCAGTCGGGCAGCACCTGGCCCTCGAAGCCCTTGATGACGTCGCGGTTGCCACGATCGCGAAGGACCGAGCGGGTGAAGTAGCTGTCGCCGAGGTTGAGCCAGAGCGTCCCGGGGTGCTTGAGCACCCGCCGCAGATGCCTGAAGACGTCCAGGAGGTGCTCGACGTAGAGCTCGGGCGTCGGTTCCAGGCCCAGGCTGCCGAGCCAGGCGCCGCAGAGCAGGCAGGAGGGGCTGCCGTCGCCGGCTGCCCAACCCCGGACGGCGACCACGGCGAGACGGCTGGAGCGCTTCGGCGGCGGAGCACCATGCGGGTCGCGTCCTCGGCAGCCCCACCTGTGCCGGCAGTCGGGATCGCCGCCCCACACGACGGGCGGCAGGTGGTAGTCGCGGAGGCCCCAGTACTGAGGCGACGTGACGCAGCAGTCAACGCTGTGGTCCGGAAGCGCGGCCAGGACCTCACAGGCGTCGCCCACGTACACCATGGCGCCGCCGCTCTGGTAGGCGGGGGACGCGCACAGGCTCGATCTGGGCGGCCATGAGCGCCGCCACCCTCGTCGCATCACGTTCCAAGCGCTCCCCGACCCGTATGGGCTGCCGTGCTGAGGATGGCCGTTGGCCACCAGGTAGATGACCGACTCCTCATCCGGTTCGGCGTCGGTGTCCTCGTCGTCGGGGTCGTCATCGTGCAGCTCGCTGCCGGGGGCGAGCCCGCCGACCACCTCTTGCAGCGGCCACGCCTCCTGGTGGACGATGCGGACGATCGCGTCCTCGGGCTCGTCCTCCAGCAGGCCCATAAGCTCACCCACCGTCATCTCGTCACGCACCTGTCCTCACCTCCACGCGGGCTTCCCGCCTGCCGCGCGTCACTGCAACTCCTCGTCCGGAGCCGGCCAGTCGGCGGGCTGGCGCCGCAGGGTGCCGCGACTGGCAGCGTTGAGCCGGCCCCAGGTCACCCGGGCGGCCTGCTGTCTGATCTGACACGGCGCCCAGCCCTGGTCCTCTGCCACGACCACGCGGTCCATCCGCACCGAGTACGAGATCTCGGTGCCCTCGCCGTACGGCAGCCAGCAGGAGGCCGCCTCGTATGGGCCGACCTCGCTCCATGAGTCCAGGCCGCCGTTGTCGCGGATGAAGCGACCCAGGTCGCCGAGCGCGTCCGCGGGGGCGTCGTAACGGTCGCGCGCGTACGTCCCCTCATCGAGGATGTCGATGTCGTCGGCTGGCGTGACCGCGTAGGTCACCGTCAGGTCGTAGTAGGTGGCTCTGCTGCCCATCGGTGGCATCCTCAGCCGCGGTGCGACTCGTAGCCGGGCATGCCCCAGCCCAGCCGGTCCGCCTGCTCCTCCAGCAGGTCGACCCAGCCCTTGGGCAGCGGGTGGTTCGGGGCCTCACGCTCGCCCTCGGCGTAGAGGTACGGGTCGCGGAACTCGATGCCGAGCTTCTCGGCATCTCGCCGCAGCGTGTCCGTGACCGCCGCGAGCGCGTCGCCGTGGCGCCCGAAGGTGCGGATGTAATAGCGGGTGCGCAGCGATCCCACGGTGCTGATTCGTCCCGCCTCCCGGTCGTCGTTGGCGAAGCCCTCGTCGTAGAAGTCGAGCGATCCGGCCCAGGCCGGGTCGCGCTCGTCGCCGTAGCGGAGGCTGATGCCGGTCGACCAGTAGCGCTTGCCGATCATCTGCCCTCCTCGCATGTCATGGGCCCAACGGGTCCGTCGGAGGCTGCGGCGTGGTCGCCGCCGATGCCCGCCGGCTGTCCGAGCCAGTTGAATAGCCGGTCATCGCCGGGTCGCCGGAAGATGGGCGCGAACGGACCCCACGCTGTGAGGTCCTCGAAGAGGGCGAAGGAGACGGAGACAGGCGGGCAGCGCCGAAGCTCCGGCTCGGCGTGGCAGAGCGCGCGCACGGTCTCCATGCGCCGCTGGAGGTTGGCGCGGTTGGGGTTGGCCAGGATGACCAGGACGTTGGGAAAAGCCCGATAGAGCACTGGCCAGGCGGGCGCCTCCGATTCACCCGCCGCGGTCCTCCGCCGCTCGACCCAGATGCGATAGAGGCGTACGTACCGCGCCAGCTTCGCCACCAGGTCGTCCATCAGCAGGTTGGCTCGGTCCAGCTCCAGGAAGCGGTAGTGGAGGGCCGTCTCGCCGTCGAGCGACGTCGTCCAGTAGCGAAGGACGGCGTCGGCGACGAGCAGGTCCGGGTAGCGCCGACCCAGGTTGAGCTGATGGGCGACCTCGTGCCGCCACGACAGCGGGCCCAAGTCGTCGCCCCGGTGTCGAGCGGCGCGCAGAAACGCGATGCCCACGTCGTTCACCGCCAGGGTGTCCTGTGCCGTTACACACATGCGCGTCAGTTCGTCACCCGGGCAGCGGCGGGTGTTGAGCCTCCTCTGCGATCCTCTCCCGTCGTGCTCTTTTCGCTTGCCTACGCCGTTGTCCGTCTGGTGCTGGAAGCCCTGATCGTCCACGGTCGGGCGAACGCCGAGCTCCGCGCCGAGGTCCTGGCCCTCCGCCACCAGCTTCGAGTGCTGGAACGACAGACTGGCCGACCCCGCTGGCAGCCATGCGATCGCCTCCTACTTGTCGCGATCAGTAGGATCCTGACCCGGCCGGCTTGGCGATCCCTGCTGCCCAGCCCAGAGACCCTGCTCCGCTGGCATCGGGAGCTGGTCCATCACAAATGGGCCGCCTACCGGAGACGACCGCGTCGCCATCGGCCAATTCCAAGCAGCGAGCTCCACCAACTCATCCTCCGCCTGGCTGGCGAGAACTCAAGGTGGGGCTATCGCCGCATTCAGGGCGAGCTCTTCAAGCTCGGCCACCGCTGCTCCCACTTGACCGTGCGCAGAGTGCTCCGTCGCCACGGCCTACCGCCAGCGCCTCGCCGCGGCCAGCGCACCTGGCGCGAATTCGTTCGCCAACACGCCGATCAGATCCTGGCGGTTGACTTCTTCGTGGTGGATACCGTCTGGCTGACCCAGCTCTACG
>Ga0070699_100005578_pt1 | contig 11036 bp, 18 predicted proteins | sample KBSK1503metaG_FD_65473 | JGI IMG/M metagenome (GOLD analysis project Ga0070699, IMG submission 65473) | Corn, switchgrass and miscanthus rhizosphere microbial communities from Kellogg Biological Station, Michigan, USA - KBS K1-50-3 metaG | ecosystem: Host-associated > Plants > Roots >...
ACACGGTATTCGAGGAATTCCGGCAGGTCGGGACGGCGGAGAAGAAGGCCGAAGGCACAGGGCTGGGGCTGACCCTCTGCCGAAAGTTCATCGAACTCCACAGCGGCAGGATTCATGTCACGAGCCAAGTGGGCGTGGGCTCGACGTTCACGTTCACGATCCCAGTGCGCCGTGGCGAATGAGCTGATTCTCGTGGTCGAGGACAACGACAAGAACCGCAAGCTCGTCCGGGACGTGTTGGCGTTCAAAGGCTACGCGATCATCGAGGCCGAGACGGGGGAAGAGGGCGTCCGCCTCGCCCAAGAGCGCCACCCGAGCCTGGTCCTGATGGACATTCGGCTCCCCGGGATCGACGGGATCGAGGCGCTCCGACGGCTGCGAGCCGAGCAGGCCACTCGGGGGATTCCCGTCATGGCCATGACGGCTTCGGTGATGACCGCGGACCGGCGGCGAATCACGGATGCAGGGTTTGACGCCTACGAGAGCAAGCCAATTAAGGTCAAAGACTTTGTTGCAACCGTCGAGGGGTTCTCGAACATCACCGAAAATGAGGGGCGAGCGATCGGCCCACGAGTTCGAGCTACTTCTGGCTGAAGCAGACGAAGGCGGATGGCGCCTAGCAGGACGCCCCGGGGACAGCGCCCACACATCCGCCGGGATGTGGTCATGTTCACGCCTGGGGACTATGGCCGTGTGACCAAGCCGGATGGGACGCAACAGTGGTGGGTAGGCGGTCCGAACGGCAACTGGCTTCTCCTCACACATCACCGCGTCACGCAGCACGAGGACGGCACGATCACCGTGGAACCTTCGAGGTGATGGAAGGATGAGTCGGCGGATATTTGTTACCGCACTCGCCCTCGCGATCGTCGCCGCGCCGCTCGCCGCTGAGACACAGCAAGCGGCGAGAACCTATCGAATTGGCATTCTCACTCCGGTCGCTGTCCCTCAGAACCCAGGCCCGGAATTTGTGGCGCTGCGTCAAGGCCTCCGGGAACTCGGATATGTCGAAGGGCAGAATCTCATTCTTGAATACCGTGCCGCGGACGGCGCGCCTGAGCGATACCCTCGACTCGTTGCTGACTTCGAGCGGCTCAAGGTGGATGTGATCGTGGCCCTTTCGACACCGGCGGCACTTGCGGCGAAGGAAGGCACTTCTACCATTCCCATCGTCATGCTCTATGTCTCGGACCCGGTTGGGATGGGACTTGTCTCCAGTCTCGCGCGCCCCGGCGGGAACGTCACGGGCCTATCCTTCGCTGCCGCAGACACCTATGCAAAGACGTTGGACCTCTTGAAAGAAGTGTCACCAAGAATTTCGAGCGTCGCGGCGCTGATCAATCCGACCAATCAGGCACACGTCTATCTCCGGCGCGATAACCCGGTGATCAGAGACACGACCCGGGTGCTTGGGCTGAGGTTGGAGAGAATCGGCGTGCGCACCGGCGCCGATCTGGAGAGCGCATTTTGAGAAGTTCTACGGCAGAGATTCGACGCGATGACTGTGAGCGTTCTAAATCTTGCCCCCCCTGATGTGCAACGGATCGTCGCGTTCGCTCTCAAGCAGCGTTTGCCGTCGATCGCGTTGCGTCGGGATTATGTCGACGCGGGACTCATGATGTCCCTCTTGCCGAACTTTGCCGATCATGCCCACCAGGGGGCGAGATTCATTGATAAACTCCTCAAGGGCGCCAAGCCCGCCGACCTCCCCGTCGAGCAGCCGACCAAGTTCGAGTTGGTCATTAACCTCAAGACGGCTAAGGCGCTCGGGCTGACTATTCCGCAGTCGGTACTGATTCGGGCGGATCAAGTGATTGAGTAGTGCGTGCTTCTGCAGCGCTGTGCTGGTGCGCGTCGGGACGTTCGGCTAAACTCCCCGCCAGCCTCCCCCACCGAGGTGCCCATGCGGCTGATCGGGCTCGCGGTCGTTCTCACGCTCAGCCTCTTCTTGCGCCGCTTGCGAGCGAGGCGCAGCAGCCTGGGAAGATGTGGAGGATCGGTGTCCTGGTTCCAGCGGAAACGGAGTCGCCGACTGAGCCCAACATCGCCGCATTTCGTCAGGGGTTGCGCGACCTCGGCTATGTCGAGGGCCAGAACATCGCCGTCGAATACCGCTACGCTCATGGTCGGCCCGAACGCTACTCCGAGCTTGTCGGCGAGTTCGTCCGGCTCAAGGTGGACCTCATGGTCGTCGGATCCGGTGCACCGACGCTCGTGGCAAAAAATGCGACCAAAACCATTCCAATCGTCGCGGTGGGAATGGGCGATCCCGTCGGCACCGGTCTCGTGGCGAGCCTCAACCGACCGGGCGCAAACATCACGGGATTGTCGTCGATGCTCGGCGCAGGGTTCACTGGGAAACTCGCGGAGCTGCTCAAGGAGGCCGCACCCAGGATCTCCCGCTTGGGGTATCTTCGAGATCCCGACAACCCTTTGACCGCCGCGTATCTGGGAGACTTGCAGACCGCAAGCCAAGCGCTCGGTTTGACGCTTCGGGTCCTCGAAATACGCGAGATCCAAAAGCTCGACAGCGCCTTAGCTGAGTTCGGTAAAGAGCACGGTGGCGGGCTCGTCGTCATGAACGAGTTGCGCTTCTTTCCTCACCGGAGCCGTATCGCCGAGCTGGCAGCAAAGCACCGAATTCCGGCAATCTACCCCCGCAGAGCGTACATTGACGCCGGCGGGCTCATGGCTTATTGGGCTAGCCTTCCAGACACATGGCGTCGCGCCGCCACCTTAGTCGACAAGATTCTGAGGGGCGCCAAACCCGCCGATCTCCCTGTCGAGCAACCGACTAAGTTCGAGTTGGTGATCAACCTTGGAGTTGACCCGGTTCAGTGGACGGTGAACTGCTTTCGAGGGCGTCACTGTACCGCTCCCGAGGGGGATAGTGAGGTAGCGCCCCCCTGGTCGATCGTGGCTGCTGAGGGCACTGTGCGATCGTCTCTAGCCTGGGACCGCTCGAAAATCATGGGCGACCGGTAATCGAGTGCGGAATGACGGCGCCGCGGGTTGTACCAGCCTTCAATGAAATCGAAGACGGCGAGGCGTGCCTCAACCTGCGTGCGGAACCGGTGCCGATCGAGAAGCTCGCACTCGAGCGTCGCGAAGAAGCTCTCGCACAGCGCGTTGTCGTACGCGTCGCCGACGCTGCCCATCGACGGTCGGACGCCCGCCTCCGCACACCGCTTGCCGAAGGCGACCGACGTGTACTGGCAACCCTGGTCGGAGTGATGAATCACCGCCGTCGGATGGCGCTGCGCCACGGCCATTTCTAGCGCGGCGAGCACCAGCTCGGTCCGGAGATGCGTCTCCATCGCCCAGCCAATCACGCGGCGACTCCACGCGTCGACGACGACGGCCAGATACAGGAACCCTGCCCACGTCGGCACGTATGTGATATCGGCGACCCACAACTGGTCCGGGCCGACGGCCGTGAAGTCCCGCTCGACGAGATCGGGCGCCGATCGCGCCGTCTCATCGCGGACTGTCGTGCGAAACGCCTTGCGACGGCTCACGCCCCGCAAGCCGGCGCCCCGCATGAGCCGCGCGACTCGCTTGCGCCCGACGAGGATCCCTCGCTCCGCGAGCTCGGCATGGATACGGGGCACGCCGTAGGTGCCACGCGACTCGCGGTGGATCGCTTGAATCTCGGCGCTCAGCTTCACATCGGCCCGCGCCCGCAACGACAGCGGGCGCTCACGCCACGCGTAGTACCCGCTGGGGGAGACACCCAGGACGCGGCACATGGTGGCTGCTGCGGGCGGACCAGGTGATCGAATGATGAACCGGCGAACGTTCCTCGCTGCGGCGGGAGCCGTCCTCGCCGCGCCGCTCGCGGTCGAGGCGCAGCAGGCGACGACTCCAAGGATCGGTTTTCTGGCCGCCGGCACATCGTCCGCCGCGGGCCAACGGATTGCCGCCTTTTCGCAGCGACTACACGAGCTCGGCTGGACGGAAGGTCACAACATCACGATCGAGTATCGCTGGGCGGAGGGACGCTCGGAGCGTTTTGGCGAGATTGCCGCCGAGTTCGTCCGGCTCAAAGTGGATGTCATCGTGACGTGGGGAACCGCAACCGTCATCGCGGCGAAGCGGGCAACGTCGGTCATCCCGATCGTCTTCACAATAGTGTCGGACCCAGTCGGCACCGGTATCGTCGCGAGTCTGGCGCGACCCGGCGGCAACGTTACTGGCATCTCGACCCTCCAAACGGACACTGCCGGCAAGCGGCTCGAACTCTTGCGTGAAGTTGTCCCGACTCTCAAGCGGTTGGCGATCGTGGGCAATATCGGCAATCCGGCCTCCGTGCAGGAGATGCACGAGATTCAACAGACGGCCCGCGCGCTTGGCCTCGATGTCGTCACCCTGGAAATCCGGAGGACCGAGGACATTGCGCCCGCTTTCAAAGCGCGCAAAGGCCGCGCCGAGGCACTCTTCGTGGTCCCGGATGCGCTCATAAACACCCAGCGGAATCGCGTCTGCGCATTGGCGCTGGCGGCTCGGCTGCCGACGATGCACGGCTATCAGGAATCAGTCACAGCAGGAGGTCTACTTTCTTATGGACCAAATTACCTCGATCTGTTTCGGCGCACCGCCGACTATGTCGACAAGATCCTCAAAGGTGCCAAGCCTGCCGACCTTCCCGTCGAGCAGCCAACGAAGTTCGAGTTGGTCATTAACCTCAAGACGGCTAAGGCGCTCGGGCTGACGATTCCGCAGTCGGTACTGATTCGGGCGGATCAAGTGATTGAGTAGTGCGTGCTTCTGCAGCGCTGTGCTGGTGCGCGTCGGGACGTTCGGCTAAACTCCCCGCCAGCCATCCCCCACCGAGGTGCCCATGCGGCTGATCGGGCTCGCGGTCGTTCTCACGCTCAGCCTCATTCTTGCGCCGCTCGGCGGTGAGGCGCAGAAGTCAGAGAAGATGCCGCACGTGGGAATTCTTGGCATCGGTCCTGCTCCGAGCCCACAAGAGCTGGCGAAGTCCGTCGCGACAAACCCGTTATGGCTGTCGATGAGACAGCTCGGCTGGGTCGATGGCCAAAATATGGTCGTCGAGCGACGGTTCGGCGAATCAGCCGATCAGCTTCGCGCAGGCGCCGCTGACCTAGTACGCCTCAAGGTCGACGTACTGTTCGTTAGAAACGCAGGCCTGGCAAAGATCCTCCAACTGGAAACGAAAACCATCCCCATCGTGGTCGGCGGCGCCGAAGGTGATCTCGTTGCCGGAGGACTCGTCGACAGCCTCGCAAGGCCGGGGGGCAATATCACAGGTTCACAGATTCTTAGCGATGAGCTAACCGCAAAGCGCCTCGAACTTCTCAAAGCGCTTGTACCGACTCTTTCGAAGGTCGCGTTCCTTCAGGAGGACGTCACACTCTCGGCAGTCCCCCAGATGCGCGCTCGGTACGATCAACAGGCCGCTCTCGCGGCTCGGACCCTCGGCATCGAACTCCATTCGTTCATCGTGCGCCGATCGGAGGAATTCGCTGCCGCTTTCCGCGGCATGAGGAAGAATCACGACCAGGGTGTATTGGTGGCGCCGTCGGCTTTTATGTTCGTGCATAGACAGGCGATCGTCGATCTTGCGGCCGCGCACCGGATTCCTGCAGTCTATGAGATCCGTTATTTCGTCGAGCTAGGTGGCCTCATGTCCTATGGAGTAAATACTGCGGAGCTGGAACGACGTGCTGCAGTCTACGTTGACAGAATCCTGAGGGGCGCCAAGCCTGCAGACCTGCCCGTGGAGCAGCCGACAAAGTTCGACTTCGTCATCAATTTGAAGACCGCGAAAGCACTCCGGCTGACGATTCCCCAGTCGCTCTTGGTGCGAGCGGACGAAATTATCCAGTGATGGACAGGCGCGCATTCATCACCATGGTGGGTTGGGGCATCCTTGCGGCGCCGCTCGCCGCCGAGGCGCAACACGCCAGAGGCCAGCCCCGTGTTGGATTCCTGACCGGGCCTACCGGGACCGGCACCACCTTCTTCGACGCATTTCGACAAGGCCTTGAAGAGCTCGGCTGGAAGGATGGACAGAACATCGCGCTGGAATATCGGGTTTCCCCATCGGAACAGATCCCGCAGGTCGCCGCCGACTTGGTCCGCACTCAAGTCGACGTCATCGTGCTGACAGCGACGTCGATCCGCAGCGCGAGACAAGCGACGGCGACCGTTCCCGTGGTGTTCGTCATCGCCGACGACCCGGTCGGCGCAGGCTTCGTGAGCAGTCTCGCGCGGCCCGGCGGGAATATGACCGGGCTTACCTCGCTCAACGTCGACCTCGACGCCAAGCGCCTTGAACCCGAATTAGCAGAAGCGCCGAGCGGGAGGTATCAGACGGTTTGTCCGAGGGAGACGAAATGTTTTCGCGCGCGATGGCGCGCGTTTTAATTTTCCGTAAGACCTGTTGTTCTAAGACCCGATGAGCGGTACGTGCCGCGCCTACTGCCGTGAGGGAGGAGCGACGATGAGTGTCTTGTTCATCGCTTGGGTCACGTCGGCGCTCGTGCTGTCGTTGATCGCAGCGCTGCTCGGACTGCGAGCGCGCCGGACCTGGTTGGACTCGATCACGATCATCCTCGTCGCGGCGCTTTTCGTTTGCTTCATCACTGATGCCTCACCCGCCTGCACATTTTAGGCCGAAAGCTCGAGGCCTCGATCAGCCGTCCGACGCTCAGGCCCCGAAGATCACGCGTGTCCCTGTCGACGGCATGACGAGCTTCTTTGGCATCTCCCGGTGGATGGCGATGATCGCGTTAATACCAGTGCAGTGCATGGGGATGATGTAGTCGGGATTGAGATCCTTCAGGGCCGCGACGGTCTTGGCGACGATCTCGTCGGCAGCGGGGGCGAGATGGAAACCGCCGACGATCGCGTGAACTTTCTCGATGCCGGAAGCCTTCTGGAGTTGACGGGTCGAATTGATCACACCAGCGTGGCCACACGACGTGATGACAACGAGGCCGCGGTCCTTCACGTGATAGGCCGTGGCATGTTCGCCCTGGAAAGTATCGGAGACCAGCTCGCCAGGCTTGACCTCGACCTTCGTCACACCGAAATGGGCCGCGGAGCACGCGGAATCCATCGGCCCCGCGACAAGTCGGGCGGCGGCTGGGGACTGTTCGAAGTCTGTCGTCCTCGGGATCTGTCCCGAGGTGAAGGCATGGCCGGCGACCACCATCGGCTGCTTGGCCAGAATGACCTTGAAGCCCCTGCCCTCAAGCCCGGCGCGGTCGAGCTGACCGTAGTCCTGCGCAACGCCCGTCGGGTTCATCACCATGCGGTGGCAGAACGTGTCCTCGCCACCGGCATACAGCGTGAGGCCGGGCTTCCAGCGGCCTTGGGCGACAAGGGCGAAATCCGGCAAGCCGCCGAAGTGGTCGACGTGGCCGTGGCTGATGATCAGAGCATCCGCATTCGTCGGCTCCACCCTGAGCACAGCGTAGTTGTTCGTGAGGGTCGACATCCGGTAGCCGAAGTCGAGTAGGATCTCGCGCCGCTCCGGGCCCCGCACCGATTCCAAATGGTAGGCGAGACCGTGCTCGGCCAGGAGGGGACGGCCGGCCGGCAGCAGCGTGCGCTGCACGGTAATCGTCTCGAGCTTCCCACCCCTGGCGAAGGCATCGTAGAAGTTGTCGACGACGGTCGTCATGACGAGGCGGTCGACCGTGGGCATCGCGCCGCTCTGCGCCAAGGCTGCGCGACTGCCCTGACGCCACGCACTGCCGAGCGCAATCACGCCACCCGTCACGCCTCCCAGCTTGAGGAACTCTCGTCGGTTCATCGTTTCCTCCTTAACCGGGATTTGCGATTTGGACCCAAGTCCTCGCTCCCCCTCGCGTTGCTGAACAGACCACGTGACGCGCCACGAGCCCCTTCTGCCGTTCGGAAGGCGTCACATGGGCCCCCGCGATGCCCGCGAGGCTGACGGCCCATCTTCCGAAGGTTTGCCCTCGGCGACCATCCCGGCCGAGAGATACTTCCGCCAAGAGCGCTCCGGTTCTCTCTCTCCCTCCGTGTCCGGCCTTTTCGATCACGTGGGGTGCCGTGCGAGTCGCTCGATGCGCGCGAGAATCTGCCGAAAGAGGGTCCTCGTCAAGTGGCTTTCGGCCAGCTGCAGGATGAAGTATCGGGCATGCCGAATGAGGCTTCCACCGGTCTCGAACAGGCGCTGTTGCAGGCTCGTCAGGGACCAACTCTGAATGGCGAGCGGCAGGACTAGCCGGCGCAGCAGATTGCCGAGGTTGTAGCCGATCACCCCCAAGAGCAGCCGCACCTCGTTGGCCCGGAACCGGTGGCAGGAGAGCCGGGTCCAGTTGGTCGCTTCCTTGCCCTCCTTGATCCACTGCTCGGCCGTCCCGCGCTGGTTGTAGAAGCGGGCGACCGCTCGGTTCGTCCCCGTCAGGGTGGTGACGATGAAGCCCACGCGAGGGAACAGTTCCCCGAGGTGATGCTCGATCTTGGCGATCACACGTCGTGGTCGGGCCCAGGAGGCGGCCTGATAGTGAAAGCTCCGATAGCGGACCAACGGCGCGTAGCTGGGCCGGCCGCGCGGCCGAGTGAGCAGATCCTCGATAGCCGCTCCAGCACATCATTGGCTGGGAGACGGACCGCGTACTTCACCCCCCGGCGTTCCAGCGCCTCATAGAGGGCGGGCAAGGCAAACGCTGCGTCCGCGCGGACGACGACGGTCTGGCCGTGTGCGCGGTACCGGTCAATGATGGGGAGGAGGACGTCGTCCCACCCGTCCGCACTGTGGACGTTGCCCGGCCGGAGCGTGGCCGCAAGGCAGTCGCCGTCCTGGTTGAAGACGAACAGCGGATGGTAGCAGACGGATTCGAAATGGCCATTGTAGGCGGACTGCTCTTGTGCCCCGTGCACGGGACTCTCGGAACTGTCGATATCGAGGGTCACGCGCTGGGGCGCTGATGGCGTGACGGCGTGCTGGATCAAGGCCGTATTGAGGCGAGCAAGTCCTCGGTAGTTCCGCTCCTCCGTGAGGACCTCGGTCTCGAACCAGTGCAGGGTGGAGGTGAGGGCGATACTCGTCTCCCGCCGCTCGCGCGAGGCCAGCATCCGAAACGTCGGGTCCTCGGCCAGCCGTTCGGCGTCGTTGGTGTCCTCACCCCGCCAGGCGGCTGTAGATGGACTGGCGGAAGAGATCTGGTAGAGGGAATTGGCGGTTGTATCCGGTGCGAGGATCGCTCAGATGGCGCTCGATCAGCGTGCTCAGGCCGAGGCGCTCGTCCAACTCGCGCGGGAGCAGGAGCCCAGCATCAGAGGTCACCGTGGCTCCTCGGAACTCGACGCGGAGCTGAGGATTGAACGAGAGGCGAATCGGGCCAGATCTCGCGTCACCCATTGGGTGGTGCCCTCCGCGTCAGCGAGGAACCCACGAGAGCCGCGTTTCTTGCGGGTGTTGAGCGATTATGGCCCGGTCCGTTAGATTCTCAAAACGAAAATGTGGGTTGAAATCTTGAAAATGGCGCTCCCTAGGGTGATGCGCGTCGGCGTCTTGTCGACTCCACTGGATCCAACGAGCCAAGAGCGTATCAGAGTTGCTGAACAGGATGCCCGCTCGCTTGGCTTGCAGCTCGACATCTTCGAGGTTCCGAGTGTTGATCGGCTTCCCAGCGCGTTCGACCAGGCCAGCCGTGCCCGTGTTGGTGCCGTGATGGTTCTAGGATCCCCACTACTGCTCACCCATCAGGTACGGATCGTGGAGCTCGCGGCGAAAGTTCGCCTGCCGTTGATCTCAGCGTGGCAGGAGTTCCAGAAGGCGGGAGGACTTATCAGCTACGGCACCAACGTCTCCGTGATGTTCCGTCGCGCCGCAACGTACATAGACCGGATCCTCAAGGGCGCAAAGCCTGCTGATCTTCCAGTCGAGCAGGCCACGACATTCGAATTAATCGTCAACCTCAAGACTGCAAAAGCTCTTGGATTGACTATCCCTCAGTCGTTGCTAGTCCGCGCCGACGGGATCATCCAATGATCGACCGGCGAGCGTTCATCACCGTGGTGGGTGGGAGCATCCTCGCCCAGTTTGGCGAGGCTCAGGAGGTGGGGAAGATACGGCGACTCAGCGTTCTCCCGCACGACGTCGCACCCCCGGGCTACTCGAAGCCTTTCGGGAGGGGCTTCGCGAGCTTGGCGATGTCGAAGGCAAAAACATCGTCCTCGAGCTGCGAGATGCAGAGGGCAAGAGCGAGCGGCTAAGCATGCTGGCCAAGCTAGCGGCGAAACACTCGCTACCGGTTGTCTCGACCTACAAGGACTTCGCGGAGGCCGGAGGCCTGCCCGCGTACGGACCGAACCTTCCGGCGGCATACCGGCGACCGGCGTACTACGTGGACCGCGTGCTGAAAGGCGCAAAGCCAAGCGAGCTTCCCGTCGAAGAGCCCACGCAGTTCGACCTTGTCGTCAATCTCAGGACAGCCAAGGCGCTCGGCCTCACAGTCCCGCAGTCACTGCTGCTGCGGGCCGACCAGGTCATCGAGTGATGGACCGGCGGGCGTTCTTCGCCGCTCTCTGTTTCCTGATTGCCGCCGGCATAGCGATGGCAGACGACAGTGAGCGTATTGAAGGGATCATCATGGCGGTCCATCAGAACGACTTCGTACTCGATAGCGACGGCAGACAAATCGTCGTCGACATGTCCTCGCTTGGGGGTGTCACCGCCGCGATCACGCAGGGGCAGGCGATTGCCGTCATCGGCGGGACGCCGGACGGCCAGAAATTCATCGCCCGCCGTCTGGAGCCTGCGGCTACGGGTCGGTGACTCCCAAATGCACCCTATAGCGAGCAAAATAACTGGGCCTGTACGCGTGGCCGCGTGGGAGGCACTCCGTCAAGCACAGGACAGCATGGTCCCATGACCATAACCCACCTAGTGGACTTGGGACTCGCGCTGGTATTCGCCATCGTGGCCATCGCGGTCATCGCGCTCTCCGGGGTCCGACGCAGCGGGCGGCGTGGGAGGCGCTGATCAAGGCCGAGTGGAATGTTTTCTTCGCCCGGTAGGCGGCTTACAC
>Ga0070699_100005581_pt1 | contig 11034 bp, 10 predicted proteins | sample KBSK1503metaG_FD_65473 | JGI IMG/M metagenome (GOLD analysis project Ga0070699, IMG submission 65473) | Corn, switchgrass and miscanthus rhizosphere microbial communities from Kellogg Biological Station, Michigan, USA - KBS K1-50-3 metaG | ecosystem: Host-associated > Plants > Roots >...
GAGAATGGACTCGAAGGTGGCCGACCAGCGCAACGTGATCGTCCTTGGATCGGGGCCCGCCGGCTACACGGCGGCCCTGTACGCGGCCCGTGCCGACCTGCAGCCCCTCGTCTTGAAGGGTCTCGACGCGGGTGGTCAGCTCATGCTGACCACCGACGTCGAGAACTACCCGGGCTTCCCCGGTGGCATCCTCGGCCCGGAACTCATGAACGCCATGGAGAAGCAGGCCTCTCGCTTCGGCGCCGAGATGCTGCACCAGTCCGCGACGAAGGTGGACGTGTCGGCCCGGCCGTTCGGCGTGTGGGCCGGGGACGAGGAGTGGCGGGCTCGGACCCTCATCATCGCCACCGGTGCGACCGCGAAATGGCTGGGCGTGCCGGGTGAGCAGCGGCTCCTGGGCCGCGGCGTCTCCGCCTGCGCGACATGCGATGGGTTCTTCTTCCGGGACCGGGAGCTGGTCGTGGTCGGCGGCGGAGATACCGCCATGGAAGAGGCCACGTTCCTGGCGAAGTTCGCCTCGAACATCTCGATCGTGCACCGCCGGGATGAGTTCCGAGCGTCGAAGATCATGCAGGACCGGGCCCTGTCGAACCCGAAGATCTCGGTGATCTGGGATTCGGTGGTCGAGGAGATCGAGGGCAACGGCGCCGTCACGGGGGTTCGCCTTCGAAACGTCAAGACAGAGGAGGTCACCGGTCACGTGACGGACGGCGTCTTCGTGGCCATCGGCCACACGCCGAACACGGCCCTGTTCCGGGATCAGGTGGAGCTCACCGACGGTGGCTACATCGTGGTGGATGAGCCGAGCACCGCGACCAACGTTCCCGGCGTGTTCGCCGCGGGCGACGTCACCGACCGGGTGTACCGTCAGGCGGTGACAGCTGCCGGCCAGGGGTGCAAGGCAGCCATGGACGCCGAGCGGTTCCTGGAGGCCGAAGCGCACCGGCGCCGCCAGGGGTAGCGGATCCGAGCCCGGGCCGGCGCGCTGCGAAGGAACCGACGGGCGGGCGGAGACGAGCAGAGACGAAAGGAACGACGTTGGCAGTGATCGGTGACGTGACGGATCAGGATTTCGAGGAACGCGTGCTGAAGTCGGACGAACCGGTGTTGGTGGACTTCTGGGCCGAATGGTGCGTCCCCTGCCACATGGTCTCGCCGGTCGTCGAGGAGATCGGCCAGGAGAAGGGCGGGTCCCTGCGGGTGGCCAAGCTGAACATCGACGAGAACCCCGAGGTCACCCGGCGGTACGGTGTGATGAGCATCCCCACCCTCATGCTGTTCAAGGGCGGGGAGGAGAAGGCCCGGGTGGTCGGAGCCAGGGGCAAGGAGGCTCTCCTCAGAGAGATCGATCCGCACCTGGCCGCGTAAGCGGTCGGCGGGCAGGCAACCCCAGAACGGACCGCCCTCGAGCGCCCGTACACTCCCACCGTGAGGATCATCCGCCGAGGGGACCGGGGAGAGGCCGTCCGCGACATCCAGCATCGACTCCTCGACTTCGGCCTGCGGATCGAGCCTCAGGAGCTCGAGGGCCGATTCGGCCCGTCCACCGAAGAGGCGGTCAAGGCCTTCCAACAACGCCGAGGACTTCCCTCGGACGGGATGGTCGGCGTCGACACGTGGGGCGAGCTCGTGGAGGCCGGATACCGACTGGGCGACCGGGTCCTGTACCTCCGCTCGCTGACGTTCCAAGGTGACGATGTCCGCGAGCTCCAGAAGCGCTTGAACGCGCTGGGGTTCGACGCTGGACGCGAGGACGGGATCTTCGGTCCGCGGACCGCCGCCGCCGTGGCGGAGTTCCAGCACAACGTGGGCAGCGCTTCCGACGGCATCGTCGGGCCGGACACGATCGGCTCCATCGAACGGCTCCGGCCGGCCGTGGAGGGCCCCAGCCGGGCCGTGGTCCGCGAGGCCGAGGACGTCCGACGCATCGAGAAGGAACAGACGTTGGTCGGCTCCTGTGTGGCCATCGACCCGGGCCATGGCCCGGACGACCCCGGCACCGTCGGCCCGAGCGGGCTGTCCGAATCGGAGGCCACGATGCTGATCGCCGCGGACCTTGCCGCCGAGCTCGGAGCGCGCGGCGCGCACCCCACGATCCTGCGGACCGCCCACCATGCGCCCCCGCCCAGCGCGCGCGCTCTCGCGGCCAACGAGCTCGGTGCGGCCGTGTGCATCTCCATCCACCTCAACGGCGGTGAACCCACCGCCGAGGGCGCCACGTGCTTCTACTACGGCACCCAAGCGACGTACTCGCCTGCGGGGCAACGCCTGGCCGAGGTGATCCAGGAGGAGCTGGCGGCTCGAACGGGGCTGATGGACGGCCGAACACATCGTCTGGCGGTGGCCATGCTCAGGGAGACCAGGATGCCCGCCGTTCAGGTCGAGCCGTGTTTCCTCACCAATCCGAAGGAGGAAGCCATGCTTACCGACCCGGTTTCCCGGCGCCTGCTGGCCGCAGCCATCGCCGCGGGCGTCCAACGGTTCTTCGGATCCGTCGAGTCCGCGGCCGCCGGGCGCTCGGCGGGCGGCTAGTCCGAGGAGGCCAGCCCGGCGGCGGCGCGGGCCAGTTGACGGCGCGGCTCGGCGTCGACCGCATAGAAGTTGTCCACATCGACGTCGACGACGGTCCGGCACACCGACGGCTCTCGATCAGCGCCGGCTGCGGTGAGCGTCGGCCAAAACGGCCATAGCCAGACCGAGGAGGATCCCCAGGACCGCGGCCTTCACGGCTCGTACCACCTCGTCGGAGGAAGGGGCGTTCGTGCGACGATTGTAGGTCCGCAGACCCGTCCGGCGCGAGGGCTCGGGCCGGCGCGGGGACGGAGGGCCGACCGATGCGCTTCTGCCTGATGGTCGAGGGCCAGGAAGGGATCACCTGGAAACAGTGGCTGGCCCTCTCCGACGCCTGCGAGCGGCTGGGGTTCGAGGGGCTGTTCACCTCCGACCACTACTTCTCGGTCATGGGAGCGGCCGGCCGAGGGTCATCCGATGCCTGGACGGCATTGGCCGCCGTGGCCGCCCGCACGGACCGCCTCCGCCTCGGCACGCTCGTCTCCCCGGTGACGTTTCGCCTTCCGACGGTGCTCGCCAAGGTGGCCACGACCGTCGACCACATCTCCGGCGGGCGCGTGGAGATCGGCCTGGGAGCCGGCTGGTGGGCGGAAGAGCATCGGACCCACGGGATCCCCTTTCCTCCCACGAACGAGCGGATGCAGATGCTTGAGGAGCAGCTGGAGATCGTGCACGGGCTCCTGTCCGAAGAGGCCTTCTCGTTCCGTGGAGCGCACTACGCGCTGGACGACTGCCGGTTCGTGCCCAAGGGCGTGCAGCGCCCGCACCCGCCGATCATCGTGGGCGGCAAGGGCGGACCCCGCATGTCGCGCCTCGTGGCGAGGTGGGCCGACGAGTTCAACACGCATGGGGGACCGCCGAAGGAGGTGGGCGACCGATTCGCCCGGGTGCGCGAGGCGGTGGACGCGGCTGGCAGGGACCAGGGCACCGTGACGATGTCGTTCATGACGTGGGTCTGTGTCGGGGCCGACGAGGCCTCGTTCCGGGAGCGGGTCGAGCGGGCGCGCCGACTCGACCCCGATGCCGGTTCGTTCCACGATTTCCTCGCAGACCTGGAGACCGACTGCATCGTCGGCACCCCCGACCGGGCTGCGGAACGGCTGTCGGAGTACGCGGCGGTCGGCGTTCAGCGCGTATTCCTGAACCACTTGCTCTTCGACGACGTGGACACGCTGGAGCTCCTGGCTCGTGAGGTGTTCCCCCGCGTGACCGGTTGACCTCGTTCGTCGCCGTCGTTCCCCCACCGCGGCCCGGGCCGTTGCTACCATGGCCAGCTCATGGCCGAGTTCAACGTCGACCCCTATGTCCATCTCTATGCCCGCCGTACCTCCGGCATGTCGGCATCGGAGGTCCGGGCCCTGTTCGCCGTGGCCTCCAGGCCCGAGGTGGTCTCGCTGGCCGGCGGTATGCCCTACGTGCGGGCGATCTCGACCGATGACGTGATCGACGTCGTGGAGTCTGTGTTGGCCGAACACGCCGACGCCGCGCTCCAGTACGGCGCCGGCCAGGGCACGCCCGCCCTTCGCACACGTCTGGCCCTCTTGATGAGCGAAGAGGCGACGGAGGCCGACCCCGAGGACATCGTCGTGACCACCGGAGCGCAGCAGGCGCTCGACCTCATCGCCAAGGTCCTCATCGACCCCGGTGACGAGATCGTGGTGGAGGCTCCCGCCTACGTCGGCGCGCTCTCCGCCTTCAGCGCGTACGAGCCTCGCTACATCCAGATCGAACTCGACGACAACGGCATGATCGTCGAGCACCTCGAGGACGCGCTGGTGAAAGGGGCCCGGCCGAAGTTCGTCTACACGGTCCCCAACTTCCACAACCCGGCCGGCGTGACCATGTCGCGATCGCGACGGGAACAGCTGGTAGCCCTGTGCCGCGAGGCCCGGATCCCGATCCTGGAGGACAACCCGTACGGGCTCCTGCGCTTCGAGGGTGGCCGCGAACCGACACTTCGGTCCCTGGATCCGCACAACGTGATCTACGTGGGGACCGTGTCGAAGGTCTTCTCGCCCGGCGTGCGAGTGGGCTGGGCGGTGGCCGAACCCGGCCTCTTGCAGCGCCTCATCCTGGCCAAGGAGGCGGCCGACCTGTGCGGCAGCTCGTTCACCATGATGGTGACCGAGCGCTACCTCTCCGGTGAACGGTGGCGCCCCAACCTCGAGCTCCTTGTCGGCACATACCGAACCCGCCGCGACGCGATGCTCGCCGCGCTGGTCGACCACTTCCCGGCGGACGCGTCCTGGACCCACCCTGCCGGAGGGTTCTACGTGTGGGTCACCCTACCCGACTACCTCGACACCCAGGCCATGCTTGCGGCCGCGGTGGAGCGTCGGGTGGCCTACGTGCCCGGCACGGCCTTCTATCCGGACGGACGGGGCCGGAACAAGATGCGCCTGGCGTTCTGCTACCCGACCGAGGACGACATCGCCGAGGGGGTGCGGCGGCTCGGACTGCTCCTCGCCGACGAGCAGGAGCTGTACCGGTCGCTGTCGGGATGAGCGAGCGGATCGCAGTGCTGTGCGGGGGCCACTCGCCGGAACGTGAAGTGTCGCTCCGCTCGGGACACCGGGTGATGACCGCGTTGCGGTCCAAAGGCTACGACGCCTTCGTCCTGGACCCCGGTGAGGAGCCTTTCTTCGAAACGCTCTCCGCTGCAAGGGTTTCCGCATGTTACGTGGCCTTGCACGGCAAGGACGGCGAGGATGGGACGGTTCAGCGCCTGCTCGAGCTCCTGGGGGTCCCGTACACGGGTACACCGCCCTTTCCGTGCCAGGTCGCGTTCGACAAGGTCCTGGCTAAGGAAGCCATGCGAGCGGCCGGCGTCTCCACGCCCCCCTGGGTGACCGTCCAGGCGGCGGCGCTCCGGGACCTCGCGGCGGGCCCCATCCTGCATCAGGTGACCGAGCGGGTCGGCCTGCCGGCGGTGGTGAAGCCGTCCAGGGCGGGGTCCGCCATGGGCCTATCGTTCGTGGATCGCGAGGCGGACCTTCCCCACGCCGTGATGAGCGCGCTCGCCTTCGCTAAGGCCGTCGTCGTTGAGCGGAGGATCGATGGGACGGAGGTCGCCGCGTCCATGGTGGGCTCTCCGGCCGACCCTCTTCCTCTGGTCGAGGTTGTTCCCAAGTCCGGCGTATTCGACTATGCGGCCAGGTACACGCCGGGAGCGACCGAGTACTTCGCCCCCGGGCGCCTCCGTCCGGAGGTGACCGCGGCCTGCCACCAGGAGGCCGCCCGGGCGTTCGTCACGCTCGGCCTGCGCGACGTCGGACGGGCGGACGTCATGGTCGACGCCCAAGGGATCCCCTGGATCGTGGACGTGAACACGTCGCCGGGGATGACCGACACGAGCCTCCTGCCGATGGCCGCGCAGTCCGCGGGCCTGGCATTCCCGGATCTGTGCGAGCGGATCCTCCAACTCGCCCTGTCGCGGGCCGCTCCTGCGGACGACGTGAGCGGCTAGTCGCTCGGAGCCAACCCCGGTCCAGAGCCGATGATCTCCGACACGATCCGCTCCAGGTCGTCGGCCGAGCCGAACTCGATGACGATCCGCCCCCGCTTCCTTCCCATCTGAATCGACACCCGGGTTGCCAGCTGCTCCGACAGGATCTCCTCCACCTCGGCGAGGGAGATCGCGTCGCTGCGGGGCGTCACTCGGGCGGTCGTTGCCTCAATGGGCGATTGGTCGACGAACCTGCGCACGACCTCCTCCACCTCGCGGACGGACAGGTCCTCCGCGGCGGCCCGGAGGGCCAGGGACCGCTGGGCCTCACCGTCCCCCAGGGCTAGGAGGGCCCGGCCGTGGCCGGCCTGGATCCTCCGCTGCGCCAGGAGTTGCTGGACGTCGGCCGGCAGACCGAGCAGCCGGACGGTGTTGGCCACATGCGAGCGGGACACTCCTAGGCGCTCGGCCAAGGTCTCCTGCCTGAGCTCGAGCTCCTCGAGCAGCTCACGGAACGCCTCGGCCAACTCGATGGGGTTCAGATCCTCCCGGTGGATGTTCTCGATGAGCGCTTCCCGGAGGGACTCGGTGTCGTCACTCTCCCGGACGACCGCCGGGATGGTGGCCAGACCGGCTGCTTTGGCCGCCCGAAGGCGCCGCTCCCCGGCGATGAGCTCGAACCCGGTGTCACCCCGTCGAACGACGATGGGCTGAAGGACCCCTACCTCCTTGATCGAGACGGCCAGGGCATCCAGGGATTCGTCCTGGAACGTCGTCCTGGGCTGGCGGGGGTTGGGGCCGATGGCGCCCACGGGGATCTCCAGCAGCCCCGCACCCTCCTCAACCGCGCCCGGGATCAGCGCCGACAGCCCTCGACCCAGCCCCCCTCGCTTCATCCCCTGCCTCCCTTTCGAAACAGGCTCCATCGACGCTTTTGGTCCTCAACGCCCGGGAAGGACTCGACCTCCTGCTGGCCGGCCTGACCAGCGACCCGTGCCTGCCCCGGCTGCTGCTCTGCCGGCTGATGCTCGCCGGCCTCCGGCTGAACCTGCACTTCAGGCTTTGCGGGACCCACCGCGTCGTTCGTAACCGAGGCTCGACCTCCAGCTGCGGTTGGCTGGGCCGGAGGATCGACCTGCCCGGAAGCTCCCGAAGAACCTGCCGCTGGCCCAGAGGACGATCCCGTCGAACCTATAGTGGGGCTGGTCCCTCCACCCGCCGAGCCTCCCGTCATCTTCAGTTGTCCCTCCTCCTCATCGGGCACCTTGTCCGGGGGCTCACGGGGGAGGGCCTTGCCGTCGCCGCCCGTCTCCGACGGTCCACCGCGCGCTGTGAGCTCGCCGGATGGCTCGGAACGGAGCGGCCGCGGAGCGGTCATCGGGACCGGCTCCAGCGGAGGGAGGATCACGGAGGGCAGGTTGTCCATGAGCGGGACGGGCTCCTCGGCCGGCTCCTTCTCGATCACCTCGCCGGCCAGCTCCCGGTACCGCTTGGCCCCACTGGATCGAGGGTCGTACACCGTGATGGGCTGCCCGAATCCGGGCGCCTCCGACAGCCGAACCGTCCTCGGTATGATGGTGTCGTACACACGATCCCCGAAGTACCTCCTGACCTCCTCCACCACCTGCTCCGAGAGCTTCGTGCGGGGGTCGAACATGGTCATCACGATGCCGCTCAGTCGCAGTGCCGGATTGACGTTCTGTTGCACCAGCCGGACGTTCTTGATCAGCTGACCCAGGCCCTCGAGCGCGTAGTACTCGCACTGGATGGGGACGATCAATTCCTCGGCGGCGGCCATTGCGTTCACCGTGAGCAGACCCAGCGAGGGAGGGCAGTCAAGAAACACGAAGTCGAAGCCGGTCTCGCGGAGCGGCTCCATGGCCTTTCGGAGCTTCAGCTCCCTGGAGAACTGGCTGACGAGCTCGATCTCAGCTCCTGCTAGATCGATGGTCGACGGGATGCCGAAGAGGTTCGGCACTGGGGTCTGGACCACCGCCTCCATGATGGGAGCGTCGTTGGCCAACACGTCGTAGACGGTTACTCTCCGCGCGTCATGACGGATCCCCAACCCCGTGGAGGCATTGCCCTGGGGGTCGAGGTCCACGACCAGCACGCGGCGCCCCATCTCGGCCAGGGCGGCACCGAGGCTGACGGCGGTGGTGCTCTTCCCCACGCCCCCCTTCTGGTTGGCCACGGCGATCACCCTCGTGCGGCGATGCCCGTGCTCTCGTGCCTCTGCTGGACTGGAGGCTCGGTTCACTCTCTCGGCTCGTCTCCCGGAGGGCAGATCTTGGCTCCCAGACCGAGTTTCGTCGGCAGGGTGCTGCACCCACCCATCCGTGTGGCCCTCATTCGCCGGACGTGGAGGTGCCGCATGCGGTCACTGCGGGGTCATGATAACGAGCGGCCCGGAGCTTGCAAGTGCGGGTGTACGGAGCAGGCGGAACGACGAGGCATCGGCGGGCATCTGGTCGGGTTCGCGGAAGCCCCGCCCACCGAAATACACGAGCCTGCCCCCAGGCCGAAGGCGGGGACGTGCGAGGTCCCAGGCTTCAGAGAGTGCAGCGAGGGCTCGGGCGAAACAGACGTCCACCGCCCCTTCGAGCCGGTCCGCTGGCCTGGCCAGGACGAACGCGTTGGGCAGCCCCAGCCGCTCCACGGCGAGCTCCAGGAATGCGGCCCTTCGCCCCCTGGCCTCCACCAGTCCCACCCGCAATGAAGGGCGAGCGATGGCCACCACGATCCCCGGAAGCCCAGCGCCGGAACCAAGGTCGAGGGCGTCGGTGTCGGACGGGTCGAGCGCGAGCACCGCCCGTAACGAGTCGAGGATATGGCGCTCTCTGATCGTGGTCCGGTCCCCCCTCGCCACAAGGCCCCGGGGGATCGCCTTGTCGAGGAGCAGGAGCTCGAACAGTAGGAGGGCGTCTGCCTGATTCCCCATGAGATCGATGCCCAGCTCGGCCGCGGAGTCGACCAACGCGGAGGGGTCCTTGGTGGCCTGCCGGCCGGGGCGGTGTTTCACGTGAAACGCGACCCTTAGGTCCTCTGTCTCAGCTCCGCGGCCGGATCACGACCCGCCGATCGGGGTCTTCACCGCGACTGGAACTCTCGACCCCCGAGACGCCGGTCACGGCGTCGTGCACCACCTTGCGCTCATAAGCATTCATGGGGTCCAAGGCCTCTTCCCGGCCCGTTCGGGCCACCCGCCTGGCGATCTCCACAGCCCTGGAGGCCAGCCTGGCCCGCTGCCGCTTCTTGTAGTCCTCGACATCGACGATGACCCGGCATCGGAGTCCCGTCTTGTGACCCACCACCACCCGGGTCAGCTCCTGGACCGCGTCGAGCGTCTGGCCGTGCCGGCCGATCAGGAGGCCCATGTCCTCCTCATCGTCCTCGGATTCTCCTCCCACGACGTTGAGGTACATCGTCGCGTCGTCAACCTGGGGTTGCACCTCGGCGCTGAGCCCGATCCGCGTGAGCAGGCCCTCGACGAAGTCGGCCGCGATCTCAGCTTGCTCCTCCAGATCCTCCTCGGAGGCTTCCTCCCGTCGAGCCCGGAGTCGAACCCGTACCACAGCTTCCTGAGACCCGACCCCCACGAACCCGGCCCGAGGCTCCTGGAGGATCTGCACCGTCACCTCCTGCTCGGTGGCGCCGAGCTCCGCGAGGGCGGACTCGATAGCCTCCTCAACGCTTGGGGCGCTTCTTTCGACTTCTTCCACCGTTGCCTCCCGAACCGGGCTTCTTGGGGGGTGGGGTCGGCCGGGTGGTCGGTCCCGGCTTGGTCTCCCCACTGGACTTCCCCGTCGGTCCCTCTCGGCGCTGGCGTTCGTCCGAAGCGCGATCCATGAGGGACGCCATGAAACCCTTCTTGCCCTTCTTGCCATCGGCGCGGGCCGCGAGCTCTTCGGCCGAGGGTCGGGTCCTGAGCATGAAGTACTGCTGGCCGATCTGCCACAGGTTCGAGGTCGTCCAGTAGACGACCAGCCCCGCCGGAAAGAAGAATCCGAAGACCCCGAACAAGATCGGCATGAACCTGAGCAGGGCCTGCTGTTGCTGAGACGAGGCCCCGGGCGGGCTGGCCTTCTGCATCTGGCGCTGCTGGAAGTAGGTGGTTCCGAACATGAACACCACGAAGAGGTAGTAAGGGACCCTGGTGGCGGCTCCGCTCCCGCAATCGACCTGGTAGACGATCTGCTTACCGTCGATCTTGTGATTGTCTACCAGGGTGGCATCCGGGTTGCCCGCCTCCTTGGCCGAGCACAGGAGGTTCATCCCCAGGAACCTGGTACCGCCGGGTGCGCCGGGCTCGGTGTTCGCTTCGCAGGTGTCTGGTAGGCCTCCCACGCAGTCACTCGGGCTGGTCACCGGGGGGATCTGCGCGGTGACGTCGGCGTACAGCTTGGAGACATCCGGGATGTGGATGGGGTGCTGCGGGAACCTCAGGACCGAGTACATGGCGATCAGGATGGGAAATTGCAGGAGCACGGGCCAGCAGCCGGAGAACGGGTTGACCCCGTACTCTCGGTACAGCTTCATGACCTCTTCCTGCTGCTTCTGCTTGTTGCCCTTGTACTTCTGCTGCAGCGCCTTGATCTTGGGCTGCACCAGCTGCATGTGCTGCATCGACCGGATCTGCTTGATCCCTAGAGGGAGAAGAACCACCCGGATCAGAACCGTGAGCACGATGATGGTCACCCCATAGTTGGGGATCACGTCGTAGATCTTGGCGATCAGCCATCCCAGCCCATCGAGAAGCCCCTGGAAGAAGGGGGACCAGGGATAGGCGCTGATCACGGATCCACCCGGGGAGTTCCCGAACCGTGCTTACCGAGTATGACGGCCTCATACGCTGGCGGCGGCCCCGATCGCGCCCGAGGGACCGGATCGAATCCTCCCTCGGTGAACGGCTCGCACCGAAGGATCCGCCACGTCGCCAGGGCCGATCCTCTCCATGCCCCATGGAGCAGGATGGCCTCCCGGGCATATTGGGAGCACGAGGGGTAGAAACGACATTG
>Ga0070699_100005583_pt1 | contig 11033 bp, 13 predicted proteins | sample KBSK1503metaG_FD_65473 | JGI IMG/M metagenome (GOLD analysis project Ga0070699, IMG submission 65473) | Corn, switchgrass and miscanthus rhizosphere microbial communities from Kellogg Biological Station, Michigan, USA - KBS K1-50-3 metaG | ecosystem: Host-associated > Plants > Roots >...
GACTAGTATAGTTATGATAGAATTATTTAGGGGCAATTATCAGATGCCTTATTATATTTCCTGCTGAGTCGTAGGAGAATGTTTCTACCGTTCCATTAAAATAAATAACATTTGTCAAGCGATTTAAGGCATCATATGAGTAAGCATTCGTTCTTATCTCATTGTCTTGAATTGCAGCGTCCAGGGCCTTGGATGATGAGTTAGTTCGTGTTTCTCTCTCATTGTTTTGAATCGCTTTCTGCGAATATTGTTCATTGCATCCAGATAAAGCAAGAACATTAACTAAAATTGCCGCCTTCGCAAGCTTTTGTTTTTTCATTTATCTTTCCGTTTATCTTAATATTTAATACTTTGGCTTGTTTAAAACAAGGTTTTTTGCCTACTTTGGGCAATCAAGTCATGGAAGGTTTTGCTGAATAAAGAGAGGACTTGGTTTGCTATGGGGGCTATCTGTTTTTCTATGTAATGCTCGTAGTCTATTTTATGCTTGAGCTTTTGCAGAGGCTCTGGACCGGCTTCTGTTATATAGTATTGGATTATGCTTGAATCTAAGGAATCCAGTAGCCGAGCCGCCTTTACATGAGGAGGGGTTGTTTTTGTGTATTCTTGAAGGCCCTTTCGGATTGATTTCCTATAGATTAGCTTTTCATCCATCTGGCCTAATCTGATTTTTTTCACATACTCTTTTATAAACGCCTCTGGGGGCTCATCATGGAACAGCCGCATTAAGAGCTCTTTTTGGAATTCCCGGGCGGCGTCTGTCCAGTCGCCTCTTATTGCTTCCAAGCCGACTACTTCTAGAATTTCCTCTCCATCTTTTTCAATTAATCCTGCGTATCTTTTTTTTGCTGCAGAAACAATTAACTCTTCTTTTGGATTTCTTATTTTTGGAAACAGCAAAGAAAGATATTGCTTCTCAAATTGAAGCTCAAGAAAAGATTCTCTTCTATAATTTTCCGCGACTAATTTTTCATAGAAGGAATTTATTTCTTTCTCTATTTCCATGCCCAAAGCATTGGCTTTTTGCTTTCCTAATTTTGTCTCTATGAAGACAGAATCGGTATCCATGTAGATTACTTTGTATCCGAGCTTTTCAATTTCTTTTGCTGTTAATTGAATGATAAACTGGCCGAAATGGGTTATTGCATTTGCCATGTCTAAACTAAAATATCTGCAATTTGGGGAGGCAAGAACCCCGAAGAACGAGTTTTGTATAATTTTAATTGCATAACTGGAAAGCTCGCGGCCCTCCTTTTTTGCTTTTTCCCTAGCTTGATGAAGCTTTTCAATTATGCTAGGCAAAATCCCCTGGGAATTTCTAAAATAGGCATGATTAGGGGATTCAATTGCGCCTTTTTCTTTTTTCTTCAGATGCGATGAAGGGTCTATATTGAAAGTTTTTATTATTGAAGGATAAAGGGATTTGAAATCAAGGACTAGAACATTCTTATAGACTCCCGGCTCCGGAGTTTTTACATAGCCTCCTTTAATTCTCTCTTCTTTTTCCTGGTATCTTGTTGTTGGAGAAACAAGGCCGCGCTTTCTCGCTTCTCTTATGTATAAGGAGTCAAATGCGGCTATTGATGCTGTAATCCTATCCAAGGGCATTCCGGTCAGCTGAGATCTTTCAATTGCCAAATCAATAATCTTAGTTTTTTCAAGAATATTATAGACGAGCTCGCAATCCATAAGGTTGTAATCTGAAAGCTTTTGATGCTGCTTTCCAGTAAAGAGGGCTGAAATCTCCTTATGCCTGTCACGGCCCTTTATTATTTTGCCCGAGCCTAAAATAGCCTGGGAAACATCTTCCAAGGTATAAGACTCAAACTTTTTGTTTTTAATTGAGGGAGCTTCCTGGATGAAAGGGTCTTTTACTAAAGCTAGTGCATCCAGGGCCAATCTGCCCGGAATGTCGGCGCTGGAAGAGCGGAAAAATGAAGATTCAATTCTAATAGATGCGTTATCATTTGTCCTGCCTATATCAAATGGAATTTTGTGCTTTCTAAACAAGGCTTGCAGGTATTTTAAATCAAAATTAATAACGCTCCATCCGGTTATGATATCAGGGTCTATTTTCATAAGCTCGTTTTTGAACTGCATTAAGCAGTCATATTCATCTTTGCAGCAAATAACGCTTTGAGATTTTTCACTGGAGACCATAAAATTCTTTTTGTAATTATCTCCATAAAGGCCTATGCAGTACAGCTCTCCTGTATTTTTATCAGATTCGGTATCCAGAGATATAATTTTAAGCTTTGGATTAAAAGATGCGGATTTTATTTCTGGATTGTGGTAAATTCGGTTTATTTTTTCACTTGAAATCCAGTCTCCTGATATCTCAATAGAGCCCAAAATGTCATTGTCAATCATGAATCTGAAATGGGGCTTGATGTCAGATTCATATGTATCTATATTTAGATGGTGCAGTGCTTTTGCAAGCTTGTTCAGCTCTATATGATGGGGGCATGAAATTTTTGCAACAGGCTGGCTTTCAAAATTGGTAAAATTTGTTTTTTCAACTTTAAATTTTTGGAGATACTTTTCAGCTTTCTTCAAATCCGGGGATTTAATGAAGAAATAAGGCTGCAGCTCGTTGATTGAGACAAAAGATTCTCCATTTTCAAGCCTGCCAAACAGCTGAACGTGTGTTTTGCCGTTAATTATCAAATATGACGGGTAAACAATAAAGCCTTTCATGGTTTTTTTTGCAGTCTGGACTTTATAAGTTATCTGTTTGTTTCTAAATTTGCTGAAATTATAAGTTACTTCCAAGTGGTTACAAAATAGAAAGATTTAAATATCTTGTTTTCTATTAATTAAAATGAAGCAAAATAAAGATCCAACTAGCAGAGTGCGCCCAACTATCGATTCTACCTCTTTTATAGAGAATGTGGCTTGTGCAGTTTTTTCAGCAAATATTACTTCTAGCAATCCATTGAGAATTAATAGTGAAGTAGCTGAAGATAGTTTTGACGGCAAGGCGGTTTATAAGTTTAAGGCCAGCTTTAGAGCCCGATATGCTGATATGGATGGTAGACCTAAGACAGGGGCGGAATATATCTCACAATATTTATGTGACAGAGCAGATGGCGACAGTGATATTAGCTTAGATGAATTTAGAAATAATAATCTTAAAGATTTAGCAGGCAGAATACAAAGTTTGGACCCAAAGTTATATCAACTTTCAGATAGATTAAGAGCTTCTCTGATTAATAAAGGATTATTTGTTTATCCTTCGTTTTAGATAATTATTTAATACTCTTCTTCTTGTGTTTTTTAATGGGATTGCAAATAGGAGACATTGTTTCAAGAAAAGAGGCCAAGTTTGAAGATTTGAAAGGAAAAGTAATTGCAGTTGACGCCTTTAATGCAATCTACCAGTTTCTTTCTTCCATAAGGCAGCCTGATGGAACACCTTTGATGGATTCATCTGCGAGAGTAACTTCACATTTGTCCGGGCTTTTTTACAGAAATATAGCCTTGCTTAATGAAGGAATGAAATTGATTTATGTTTTTGACGGGGAGTATCATTCTTTGAAAAGCAAAACTCATGAAATTAGGCAGGGCGCAAAAAGCAGCGCAATGGCAAAATATGAGGAAGCAAAGGATGAAGAAGACATTCAGGGAATGGGAAAATATGCGAGGGCTTTTTCTAAATTGAATAAAGAAATGATTGAAGAGAGCAAGGAGCTTTTGGAAGCAATGGGAATTGCAGTTGTTCAGGCTCCTGGAGAGGGAGAGATGCAATGCGCAGAATTAGTTAAATCTGGAGAGGCCTGGGCTGTCGGAAGCCAGGATTATGACGCATTAGTTGTAGGAGCTTCCAGGCTAATACAAAATTTAACTCTTGCTAAAAAAAGAAAGGTTGCTTCCGGCTTTGTTTATATTGCTCCAGAGTTGGTAGAATATGTGAAAGTTTTAAATGAGCTCGGGATTGACTCTGACCAGTTCATATGCCTTGCCATTTTAGTTGGAACCGATTTCAATCCTGGAGGAGTCAAGGGAATAGGGCCTAAAAAAGCCCTTGCTCTTGTAAGGCAGAAAAAGCATCCTGTTGAAATATTCAGGGAAGTTGAGGAGAGGCTTGACTTCAACTGGCAGGAAGTCTTTGAGATATTCAAAAAGCCAAATGTTATTAAAAAGAGAATTGAATTTCCCAGATTAAATCCTGAAAAGATAAAAGAAATTCTTGTGCAAAGGCATGAATTTAATCCTGAAAGAGTTGAAAACCATATTGCCAAGCTGAATCAAATTAAACGGGAAAGCACGCAGAAAACTCTTTTCTAATTATGGGGCAGAGAACTAACCTGATTTTTTTTAATTATACTGATTAAGTTTGTTATAATTGGGATAACAAGGATAATTAAGCTGAAATTTCCAAAGATTTCTTTTAAGCCCAGCGCTAAGATGATATAAGCTACTTCAAACACAATAGCAAATATTCCTCCAATATAGCATTCTAGTGTAGTGGGATAATGCACTTGAGTGTTATATTTTTTATGGTCGTATGTGCCTATAAATTGAGAGTAATGAAAACCTGCCTTTATACCTAGAATAATTCTAGATATTAAGCTTTCTTTTTTCTTTGATGGCTTGTAAGGAGTATTTTCTTCGTATCTTGTTGAATCGTATAAGCTAAATAGAGAAACAATAATTAGATAAATCGCCGCGGCTAACGTCCATAATATATTCATATTAAACTCTTCTGTATCCGACTATTTGACTGCCTTGATAGATTGGAACTTCGGAATGCTTGCCTCCAGAAGAAGGCGAGCTTTTTATTGCAATGAAGATTCCTATTATTAAAAGGGCTATTCCTGCTATTGTAAGAACGGTATTATTTAATTGGGCAGGCATTTCCAGAGAGATGACTTTTCTTACTCCATTTATTGACAAGGCCAGAGCCGCCAGGCCGATTATTGCCAGAATGTAACCTATTGCTTTGAACATTTTTCCTCTTTGATATTAATAATTATCTTCATATTTAAATTCTTTGATAAGCATTATAAAGCTGCCTGGCATGCTATAAAATATGAGGGGCTTGGATATAATAGGAAATATAGCAATTGTGAAGTTTGAAAAAAATGAAAAGACTAGAGATAAAAAGAAGATTGCTCAAAGCTTATTGAAAAGGCATAAGAGCTTGACGACTATTCTGGAAAAATCTCAAAAAATCCAGGGAAGATTAAGGACTTTCAAAACAAAGCACGTCCTAGGAGAGAAGACCAAGGAAGCGCTGTATAAGGAAAATGGATGCTCTTTTAGATTAAATGTTGATGCGTGCTATTTTTCTCCCCGCCTTGCTGGAGAGCGTCTTGAAATTGCCAAGGCTGTTAAGAAAAATGAGAATGTGCTTGTTATGTTTTCAGGAGTCGGGCCTTTTCCTATTGTCATTGCCAGGCATTCCAAGGCAAAAAAAGTTGCGGCGGTTGAATTGTCAAAGGAGTGCAATAAATATGCGCTTGAAAATGTAAAGAGAAATAAAATTTACAACATCCAGGTAATGCAGGGTGATGTTAGAAAGAAATTGTCTGGAATGAAGGAAAAGTTTGATAGGATTGTGATGCCGAGGCCTAACCTAAAAGATTCTTTTCTTGATGTTGCTTTTAAGGCTATTAAAAAGGATTGCATGATACATTATTATGGATTTTACCTTGAAGATGAAGCTTGGAAAATAAAAGAGCTGATTAATGAAGAAGCTAGAAAAGCTGGGAAGAGAATTAGAATTTTGAGAATAAAGAAAGCAGGCGATATCGGGCTTAGGAAATTCAGATATAGGGTGGATTTTAAGGTTTTGAATTAGTAAATCCCGCTATTAATTGATTAATGAGTTTGCTAGGAAGGAAGCTGCTCTTTCTATATAAGCTTCGTGAGGAACTTCATGTGATGCTCTGTATTTTAGAAGATTTCCACGCTTGCCATGCAGCGCTGAATGCATTTTTTTCATTGATTTAGGCTCAACAACTTGGTCATACTTTCCTATAATAGTCATAACTTCAATTTGCAAATCAGAATCTCTTAAAACTGGAAGGACATCTGTTTTTCTTACTTCTGGAAAGCATTGTTTTGGAATATATCTTATAATTTCCGTTTGATAATCTTGAGTTGAACTAATTAAGGCGCGGTCGCTTGTTAATTTGGCTTCTCTTAAATAAGGAGTAGCAAAGTGACTCCATCCGGTAAATGGGGAGACTAAAACTGCTGATGAAATGCCATGGCTATCTGGATTTTGAGCCAGGTAGTGCCCGAAAATGCCTGCTCCTAGACTCGAGGCAAAAACACCTATTTTTTCTGAATTGAATATTTTATCCTGCCTAATAAATTCAATAGTTTCTCTTAGTTCTGCAATATAATCTTGCAGATTAAATTCGCATTCAATATCACCATTGCACTTTATGTTAATGCCCGGAAAATTTATCTTTATTCCCGATAAATTGTACGGGGAAGAAGCCAGCCTTTCAAGCGCCGCTTCACATCTTCCTCTTTCTGTAAAATGCAAAAATCCTGTAAGCCCTATAACAACAGGAAGGTTTTTTCTGCCTTCTTCCGGCAAATATATTGGTCCAATCATATAAATTCAGAATTATTTTTCTTTTTAAATTGTTGCAGTTAAAGCTTTATTTCTGCCTTAATTGAAGTAGGGGCTTCTCCGCCGTGCCAGGTGAATTTTGGCCTTACCTTCATTGAATAAATGCGCTCTGAATTGTCATCAAGAATTATTGCAGAGCCTTTTAGCGATGGGAGGGAATCCATCTGCTGCCTTATATTTTCAAGAAGATAGGTTTGCATAATTTCATTTAATGCTTCTATATCCGGCTTTGCAGTTACTCTATGTGCAAGGACTATGTCTGCCTGAGTCATTACGTCCTTATGAATTTGCCCGGGCTGCTGCGTTGCGAGCACTAATGAAATTCCTGGCTGCCTGCCTTCTCTTAGCAATTGCATTAAGGCCTGGGTTGCAGGGGTTGAGCCTTCTCTGGGAAGAAACTCCTGAGCTTCATCTATGAAGATCCAGACCAAGGGCTCTTCTCTTTTTCCTGAATATGACAGGTAATCTTGCCCGTGCTGAATTGCCTGGAGCTCTTCTCTTTTTCTTGCATCTAATCTGGATTTGAAAATCTTTCTTGAGATAAGGCTTATAATTAAAGCTCTGATATTAAAAACACCTATTGAACTATAGACTGAAGTATCTAAAATTGTAGTTGTTCCGGCAGTTAGCAAGTCTTTGACTTCTGTTCCTTCCCTGGATTTTGAGAATATGCCCCAACTTTCTGCCGCTTTAAAAAAGGCAGAAACTGCGTTTTTGTTTTCTTGGCCTGACTTCTGGTCATTTTCAATTGAGCTTATAATATCTTGAACATTAAAAGATGGGAAATTCTCCTTTAGTTCTGACACAGACCTTTCAATCAATACCCCTAAAGGAGAAGTAAAATCCAAATTAAAAGCATCCAGCCAATCTTCTGCTTCAAGCTCTGAAGCTTTAAGGGAAAAGGTCGAATCAAATGGGATGTTTTTCTCCTGATAATATGCGGATTTGCCAAAGGGGATGAAAACTTTCACAGGAAGATTTTTTGGCTCCAGATTCCATTCTTTTAGCAATGTATGGTCTTTTTCATTTTTGTATTTCATTGTCCAGAATATTCCCATTGTGTCAAAAACAAGAGAGGCAATGTTTTTTGCATTCTCTGGAGGAAGATTTGACAATTCTTCCGCAATAACTGAAATGCTGTAAGATTTTCCGGAGCCCCTCTTGCCGGCAACTAATATTACATGGCTTCTTGCAACATCCATCCATATCTTGTTTGAAAGAGAAGTATATTGGCCCATTTTTACATATCCCTTTCCCAGGTAAATTATGCCCTTGTCGCCAAATTTTTCCTTATCGCTGGAATCGCGCCCTAAAATGATATCATAAGCCATTAGGCTTTTTAGCAGATGGATTTATTAAATGTTTGTTTATTGGCTTTGAATATAGCTTCTTATGCATAAAGTTTTTAAAGTATCTTTCTTGAAAAGAGATATGACTGAAAAGGAAGGAAAGAGTTCTGGAGAGGCTATTGAAATTCCTATCGGCAAATATGCCGCCAGAATAAGAAATAATCCCTGGATTGTTTCTACTATTGTTCTTGCATTGGCGCTTATTTTAATTTTAATTTTTGGAAGGTCTGGCAGCTCTGCAACCGGATATTCTGTAAGTTCTGGAGATGCCGGAGAAAATTTAGTTGGCTTTATTAACGCTCAAGGCACGGGAGAAGCAAAATTAATTTCAAGCGAGAGAGAGGGAGCATTGTATAAAGTTACTGTTGATTATAACGGCCAGGAAATTCCAGTTTATACGACATTAGACGGAAAATATCTTATCAGCAATCCAATTCCATTGTCTGAAGATGCTGGGAGCTCTGGAAGCGATGCAGGCGCTACAAGTGGAAGGGAAAGAGTAGCTGAAGTTGAAGTTGGAGACAGCCCAGTAAAGGGAGATGCAAATGCTAAAGTCACAATTGTTGAGTTTTCTGATTATCAATGCCCATTCTGCGGGAGATTTTTCCAGGATACTCTTCCTTCAATAAAAAAAGAGTATATTGAGACTGGAAAGGCAAAGCTGGTTTACAAGGATTTCCCATTATCATTCCACGAAAATGCACAGAAAGCTGCTGAAGCTGCAAGATGCGCAGGAGAACAGAGCAAGTATTGGGAAATGCATGACAAGCTGTTTGGCAATCAGGAGAGCCTTGGAGAAAGCAATTACAAAAAATGGGCCAGAGAAATTGGGTTAAATGGAGAAAAGTTTGATGATTGCTTAAGCACAGGAAAGCATGCCCAAGAAGTGAAAGATGATGCGAGCTATGGGGCACAATTAGGAGTAAGCGGAACACCTGCCTTCTATATCAATGGAAGGGAATTAGTAGGAGCACAGCCATTTTCAGCCTTCAAAAAAATAATAGACGAGGAGCTGGCAAAATGAAGATATCAGAATTAAAGGCAGGGCAGGGGAAAGTTGATGTTGAAGCTAAGGTAAAAAGCAAGGCTGACCCTCGCGTAATGAATAAATACGGAAAAGAATTGAAAGTTGCAAATGCAGTTGTTGAGGATGATTCGGGAGAAATAAAACTGACTTTATGGAATGAGGATGCAGACAAAGTCAATGCCGGAGACACTATTAAGATAACAAATGGGTATGTTTCAGAATACAATGGAGAAAAGCAGCTGACATCAGGCAAGTTTGGAAAGCTGGAGGTTGTTTCTTCTGGAAAGGCCTCTGGAGGAGATAATGAGAAGCCTGCAAAAGCTGAACCTGTGAAAGGAAAGAGCGACGAGGATGAAGAGATTGAAGAAGTTGAGTTTTAGCAAGGTTTAAATATATTTATCTTTAGCTTATTTTATGGTAAAATCAGCTGAACGGGATAGAGATTTTCTTTCCGGAGAAAAGCATCTAAATGATTTTTTTGGAAAACAGATTACTTTAGAAGATGCCTGCGGCAAGCTTCTAAGTTTGCCTGACCAGACCAGAGTGAGTTTTGTGTATGAGATACAAGGAATGCCTTCAGTAAAACGAGAGCTTCCAAATGGGATTTCAGCCGGAAAATGGGTTTTGGAAATATTTAGAGGCAAAAATGGAGTATATGCAAAAGAATCAGTTGCGGAAGGCAAGGCCGTTTTTTATTTTTCTCAGGGACATGGGCGAGCTAAAAAAAGGGGCGTTATTTCTTATGCCTTAAGTGAAAATCCTCTTTATGACGGCGCATTTGCGCCCAGATTTTCTTCCGGGTTTAGGCAAACTCGCTTTGCATAATTTTCAATTTTCCGAGAACCAGCATATTTAGTTTTTTTTGACAATACAAAGATTTAAATTATAAATAACCTTAGAGTAATTATTCTGAACATGAAATATGAATTGCCTAAGATGGAATATGAATATGATGCTCTTGAGCCTTTCATAGACGCTAAGACGATGGAAATACATCATACTAAGCATCATCAGGCGTATATTGACAAGTTAAATGATGCTCTTGCGAAACATCCTGAAATAAAAGAAAATGTTGAGGAGCTTTTGAAGAATATTGATAAAGTGCCTGAAGACATCAAAAATGCTGTCAAGAACCATGGGGGAGGGCATATTAATCACAGCCTGTTTTGGCAGATGCTAAAAAAGGATGTTAAATTTGAAGGGAAGATTGCTGAAGCTGTTAAAAAAGATTTTGGAAGCTTTCAGGATTTCCAAAAAAAGTTTGCAGAAACCGCCATTAATAGGTTTGGCTCGGGGTGGGCGTGGCTTGTGTTGAATAAAGGCAATCTGGAGATTGACAGCACTGCGAACCAAGATTCTCCAATCATGGAAAATAAAATCCCCTTGCTTGGATTGGATGTCTGGGAGCATGCATATTATGTTAAGTACTTTTGGAATAGGAAGGCATATGTGGAAGCCTTTTGGAATATAGTTAATTGGAAAAAAGTAAATGAGCTTTATGAAAATGCTATGAAAAAGAAATAATTACTTATTCAAAAAATCAACTTCTTCCTCGGAAAGCTTAAGCTGTTTTTGTATTGCATTTCTTTTTGCTATAAGCTTAATGAGGGCAAAATCCCTCATTGCTCTTTTTGTTGAGCAGTGAACCATTTTCGCGTATTTTTTTGCAATTGACTTTTTCTTCTCTATTTTCTGGTTGTTGAGCCATATTTTAAGTATTCTTTTTGGCGGTTCGTACTTTGTAAAGCTTTCCGGAGCAGGGGAGGATTTTGCAAATGAGATTCCCGCGCTTTGGAAAATATTCTGGTAAATAAGAAAGCGCCAAGATTGATTTTTGTAAATTCGGCCTCTAAAGACGTCTGCTTTGCCTAAAGCATGATACGCTTTCGCCAAGGCCTGGTTTTTGTATTCTTTTGGGATGTTTTCTTCAAGCCAGAGCAAAATCTCGTCCAAGGACATTTTTGTGCTGTCAAAAAGGTTAAGGAAAGGCTCTCTTTCTTTGAAAAGCCTTTTTAAAATTATAAAAATACTCTCCTCCACATCTCTCTTCTCGGTTGTGTCAAGTATA
>Ga0070699_100005584_pt1 | contig 11032 bp, 8 predicted proteins | sample KBSK1503metaG_FD_65473 | JGI IMG/M metagenome (GOLD analysis project Ga0070699, IMG submission 65473) | Corn, switchgrass and miscanthus rhizosphere microbial communities from Kellogg Biological Station, Michigan, USA - KBS K1-50-3 metaG | ecosystem: Host-associated > Plants > Roots >...
GGCGTCCACGGCGACGTCGAGCATCCGCCCGCCGACGAAGCCTCGCCGCTGGCTCCCGGCGACGTCTACCAGGCCACGAAGGCGGAAGCGGAGACGCTCGCCCTCGACTTCCACCGCCGCGGGGACCTTCCCGTGAGCGTGATCCGGCCGGGGGCCATCTACGGCCCGGGCGAGACGCGCCTGCTCAAGCTCTTCCGCGCGATCGCGCGGGGGCGTTACGCGATCGTCGGGTCGGGACGCGCCTATTACCATCCGGTCTACATCGACGACCTGATCGAAGGATATCTGCTCGCCCTGGAGCGGCCGGAGGCGGTGGGGCAGGCCTTCATCATCGCCGGCCCGAGCTACGTCACCCAGCGCGAGCTGGCGGAGACGATCGCGCGTGCCACCGGCGGCCGCATCCTGCCGTTCCGCGTTCCCGCGGCGCCTCTGCGGTGGCTGGGCGCGCTCTGCGAGGCGGTGTGCGTGCCGCTCGGCGTGGAACCGCCGCTGCACCGCCGGCGCGTGGAGTTCTGGACGAAGAGCCGAGCCTTCTCCACCGCGAAGGCGCAGCGGTGGCTCGGCTACGAGCCGAAGGTGGACCTGGAGACCGGCGTCGCGCGGACGGCGGCGTGGTACCGCCAGGCGGGCTGGCTGTGAGCGATCGGGCGGCCCGCGCAGTCCTCGCCGTCGCCGCCTGCGTCCTGGTGGCGCTGGCCTTCGCCGCGCGCATCCCTCAGTTCTGGGCCGACGGCGCCACCTATCACGCCATGGCCTGGAGCCTGGCCGAGGACGGCGACCTGCGCTACGAGGCGCGCGACATCTTCCGCGTCCGGCGCGAGCTGCCCTCGGGCCCGCAGGGCATCTTCCTGAAGCGGGCGAGCGGTGGGCTCATCGGGGACCGCGCGGCCGGCTTCCCGTGGCTGCGGCGCGTCGGGGAAAAGGAGCCGCGCATCTACTTCGCGAAGGCGTTCCTGTATCCCCTGGCCGCGGCGCCGTTCGTGAAGCTCTTCGGCACGCGCGGCCTGCTCATCACGAACGCCCTCTGCCTCTGCCTGGCCATCTCGCTCGCATACTCCGAACTGCGGCGGCACGCCTCCCCGGGGCGCGCGCTGGCGGCGGCGCTTCTCCTCTTCCTGGGGACGGTGGCCCCGCTGTACCTCATCTGGCCGCAGCCGGAGCTGTTCAACCTCGCCCTCGTCGCGGCCGCCCTCGTGGCCTGGCGGCGGGAGCGTCCGCTGCTCTCCGCCGTCCTCATCGGGCTCGCCGCCTACTCCAAACCCTACAACGTCCTCCTCGCATTGCCGCTCGGCGTGGAACCGCTGTGGCGCGGGTCGCCCTCCTTTGCCAAGGGCCTCGCCGCGTCCGCGCTTCGCGCCGCCGTCGTTGCGGCCACGGTGCTGGCGCTCTTCGGAGCGAACCGGGCGATCACCGGCGAGATGAACTACCAGGGAGGCGAGCGCAAGACCTTCTACGGCACGTTCCCCTTCGAAACGCAGGCCGTGACGTTCGGCAACAGCGGCATCTGGGCCACGACCAACGAGCTGGGGCCGTCGGTGGACGAGAGCGGAGCCGAGGCCACCGCCGCCAGACCGGCACGGGGGGCCGCCCCTCCGCGTTCCGGAGCCGAGATGCGCGCGTCGTTCCTCCGCAACCTGGGCTACTTCTGGGTGGGCCGCTACGCGGGCGTGATTCCGTATTTCTTCCCGGCCTTCGTCGCCCTCGTCCTCTTCCTCGTCCGCGGCCCCCGCACCCCGGCCGGCTGGTTGGCGGTGGCCGCCCTGGCTCTGTCCTACCTCTTCTACATATGGGCGATCCCCGACAACTGGTATGGCGGCGGAGGCACGATCGGCAACCGCTACTTCCTCAACCTTCTCCCGCTGGCGATCCTCTTCGTCCCCCCAGGAGCCGAGTGGGCCGTGGCCGCCTCGGGGGTGCTCTGCGCGCTCTGGCTCGCCCCCGTCTTCGCCGCGCCCGTCGCCCACTCCCTCCGTCCCGGCGATCACGCCATGCACCAGCCCTTCCGCGCGCTCCCGCCCGAGCTGACGATGCTCAACGATCTGTCGGTCTTCACCGACCCGTGGCGGAAGAAGCGGCCGGTGGGGGACACGGAGGGCGATGCGCGGCGCAACCAGCCGGCGGATCCGCAGGCCTACTACCTGTACTTCCCCGATGACGGCACGTTTGGACGTGAAGAGCGCGAGGGCGTGCCGGGCTTCTGGCTGCGCGGCGGCACCCGCGCAGAGGTGATCCTGCGCGCCCTGGAGCCGGTGCGGAAGATCAAGGTCGCGGTCACCGGCGGGCCGGCGGGAGACGAGGTCGCGGTCAGCTCCGGCGGGCGAACGCAGACGCTGCGCGTCGGGGCCGGAGAGCCGGCGACGGCGGAGCTCGCAGCCGCACCCGGCTTCGCGTGGTACGACACGTTCGTCCACGTGCTCCACTTCCGATCGACGCGCGGTGCGCCCCTGCCGGGAACGGACCGGACGGTGGGCGCGTTCGTCCACATCGATCTCGCAGTGGACAAGCGCTCACGACCGAACAACTAAGAGCCACGGCTGCGAGCGGAGCGCGATTCATTCGCGCGCAGCGAGCGGGGGGTCTGGGGGGTGCGCCGCTCGCACCCCCCAGCTCAGTGTCAAAACCGGTGGATGTAGGACGCTTTGAAGAAGAAGCCGCGGTTGGTGGTGGTGTAGGAACCCACGCCAGGTAGCCACCCGGTCCCGTCCCACTGCTGTCTCTCGACGAGGGAGCCGTAGCCCGCGTAGGCCACGGTGCCCGGGCGCAGCTCCCAGGAGGCCAGGAGGTCGGTGAGGATGCGGGAGCGGGAGCTCTCGTACTGCACGATGGCCCGCAGCGAGAAGCGCCGGTCGACCTGGAACGTCGTCTTCGTGTTGAGCACGTCGACGGTGTACACCCGCGCGCCGCCCGACAGGCGGTCGAACGTCACCCGGCTGTAGGACACCGACTCGTTGAACCGCGCGGTCGGCTGGAGCGTGAGCTGGGCATACAGGCTGCGCTGACGGCCGAGGTAGGGATCGACCGGGTCGTAGAAGATCGAGCGGCCGAAGTTGTACTGGCCGAAGAAATTGAGCCAGCGGGTGAACTGCGCCTGCCCGAACACGCGGGTGTTTCTGACGCGGAACGTATGGCCCACCCAGGGCTCCTGCCCGAAGATCGTGTCGACCCGGAAGAAGCCCTGCCGCGTGAAGTGCATGCGGATCCCGGGCACGACGATCCAGGGGAGCCCGTCCTGGATGCGGTCCTTGCCGTACTGGGCGAAGACGAAGGGCACGAACCGCTTGAACCAGGGATGCTTCTTGGCGTCGGGATAGAAGCTCGGCGCCACGAACGTCCAGCCCTGCGTGATGCCCACCTGGTTCAGGAAGGCCGTGTCCATCTGGAATCCGCGGTCGTAGTGCTGGAGCTGGGTGGCGAAGGCCAGGCCCTTGGTCTCGTAGCCGTAGAAGACCTGTCCGCCGACGCCGTCCTTGCTCTCCTTGCCGTCGGGTGAGAGCGTGGTGGTCGTCAGGAACGTGGCGCTCGCGCCGTGCGCGCCCTTCTTGATCGAGACGTCGCCCCCGAATACCCGGTTGTGGCCCGCCCCGAACTCGGTGTCGGTAACGATCGCGCCCGCGTAGCTCGACCGCCCGAGGCTGTACTGGGCGCGGCCGATCATGAAGTCCTTGCGGTCGCCGAGGAAGGGGTTCGTCTCGCCGTCGAGCGATCGGCCCGGCGCGTCGTCGCCGGCGGCGAGCATCGCGAAGCTCAGCTTGCCGGCCGCCCCCGTCGCCTTTCCGCCCCAGAACGGGTCGACGATCCTGCGGGTGTGCACGGCGGTGCGCATGACGGCGTCGCCGCCCACGCCCGCCAGCTCGAAGGTGCCGAGCCCCTCCATGAAGAAGGGACGCTTTTCCGAGAAGAACAGCGGGAAGCGCTGGTTGACCTCCACCTGGAAGGCGTCGCTCTCGACCTGGCTGAAGTCGGGATTGATCGTCGCCTCCACCGTCGCCGAGGAGGTGATCCCGTACTTCACCGAAAGGCCCGCGTCGGGCTTGGAGTCCGCCGGCCCGAACGCGTCGGGAGTGGCCCGCACCTCTCGGCGCGAGTACGTGAGGCTGGGGATCAGCTCCAGGGTCAGGGGCTGCTTCAGGTCGTGGAGGGCCATCACGGCATGGGAGTCGATGAAGCTGCGCCCGGCGGGGACGGCCGGCCACGATGCCGACATGCCGAGCCGGCTCACCCGTCTCCAGAAGAGGATCCCCATCCTGACCTCGGCGCCGCTCTTGAACCGGATCGTCGTCAGCGGTATCCGCATCTCGACGTCGTATCCCTGGTCGGTGCGGCGACCGGCGCTCTCCCAGACGAAGTCGGGAGCGCTGTTCTCGCCCGCGCTGGGTGTGGTGAGCACGTCGGCCTGGACGCCGAGAGGATTCACGAACAGGTCGTAGGAGGTCTGGCCGTTGCCCAACGAGTCGAGGCTGAGGCCGACCCAGTCGTCGTTCCACAGATCGTCCCGGCGGCTGAGGCTGCCGCGCACCTTCCCGGGCTCGGGGTCGAGGCAACGGAAGGCGAAGTAGAGGTTGCGGTCGTCGTAGGCCGCGAGGACCTGCGTCTGCTGCGCGAGCTTGTCTCCGTTCAGCGGGTTGTACGTGAGCCACTCGGACAGCGCCAGCGGGGGGCCCTGCCAGACGTCGTCGTCGAGGCGGCCGTCGATCACGGGCGGTGTCGTGACCCGCACCGGTTCGATGCGCGGCCGGTCCGCGGCGATCAGCGGCGCGGCGAAGGCGATCGTCGCCAGCGCGAGGGCGGCGGGCGTCAGGCAGCGGTGGTCGTTCACCAGCTTGTGAGACGCCCCTCCCCGCCGCTTGGTTCACATCGTTTTGCCGCCCAATATCTTGGACACGCGCCCGAGCTAGGCGAGGTCGGTGGGGTCGGCGGCCGCGCCCTGTAGCAGGCTGCGGACGAGATCTCTCTCTTTCGGGTCCCAGACGCGGAGAAGGACGGTCGCGCCCGCGAACGCGGCGCAGGCCAGCAGAGAGGACGCGAAAAGGCCGAGGCCGCCGGTCGCCCACAGCACGCCCGCGAAGACGGCGGTGGCGAGGGCCGGACGCGCCACCACCGAGAGCCACGAGATGCGGTGGCCGAAGAGCCAGAGCGCCACCGCCGTCGCGCCGAAGTAGGCGCCTTCCGTGGCGAGGGTCGCCCACGCCGCGCCGCGGTACCCGAGGCGCGGGATCCAGAGAAGGTTCAGTCCCACGTTCAGGAGCAGGCAGGCGGTGGACACGACGACGATGGTCCGCCAGCGGTCGATGCAGGCGAGCGTGGTCTCGCCGAAATTGGAGAGGAACATGAAGATGGCGGCCGGGATGAGGATGCGGGCGGCGTCGACGCTGGGACGGTAGTTGGCCCCGAAGAGGAGCGCCACGAAGGGCCGGGCGGCGATCAGGCCGAAGACGGCGATGGGCAGCCCGGTGAGGAGCAGGTACTTCACGCCCCGGCGGTAGAGCGCGGTCACACCCTCGGGCGAGCGGGGGTGGAGGGCGGCCATGGTGGGGATCAGGGCGTAGCCGAAGATGCGCGGCACGAGCGTCATGCCTTCGAGGACGAGCACGGGCGCCCGGTACCAGCCGACCTCTTCGACCCCGCGCATGCGCTCGAGCATCACGGCGTCGACCTGGAAGAACATGGTGATCATTGCCCCCGCGTAGGCGAAGGGCAGGCCCTTGTGGAACAGGCGCCACCAGGTCGGTAGATCGAAGGCCGGGCGCAGGGCCAGCACGCGCCGGTGGACCCAGAGAAGCAGGCCCGTCGTGTCGAGCGCGCGCACGCCGGCGAAAACGAGGACGAAGCCCACGACGCCACCCCCCGCGACGAGGCTGGCGGTGCCGAGGCCGAGCAGCAGGCTGCGCTCGAGCAGCAGCGACGCGGCCTCCGCCCCGAAGCGCTCGTGGCTCTTCAGGAGCCAGCGCAACGTCGACTTCAAGGACTTGAGGATCAGGTCGAAGGAGAGCACGAGCACCGCCGTCCACAGGACGCCGTGGTAGCGGACGCGGCCGATGCCGAGGCACAAGGCGAAGGTGAGGATCGAGAGCACGAGCTGGAAGCCGAGCAGGTTGCCGACGAGGCCGGAGGCTTGCGATCGGTCCCGGCTGATGGCGAGCGTCGACGCGTAGGACATGCCGAAGTCGGGGAGGATGCGGAAGAGGCCCACGAACGCCAGCGCCGCGCCGTAGACGCCGAACGCCGAGGGAGCGAGGTACCGCGCGGCGAGGAAGCCGAGGAGGAAGAGCAGCAGGTTGCTGCCCTCGCCCACGGCGGAAAAGAGCGTGTTGCGGGCGAGGCGGCGGCCGGTGGAGGCGTCGCCGGCCGCGGACGGCTCCGTCAGCTCCCCTGCTCCTTGCGCAGGAGGGCGTCGAGCCCGCGGCTGATCTTCAGGCAGCGCTCGGGGGCATCGGCGTCGAGCAGCTTCTGCCGCGCGGTCGCTGTGATGGGCAGGTGCTGGCAGGCCAGGTTCACCCAGGCCATGGGCTCCTTCGACCGCCGCTGCTGGTCGAGGAAGGAGCGCAAGTCGGCGTGGGCATGCAGGTAGCGCGCCAGCGCTTCCACGGCCGGCCCCCAGTCGTCGCCCGGGTCGCCTTCGGGAAGCGGCGTGGCCTCGGCCACCCAGGGGTCCATTCCCATGAGGCTCACGACGCGGGCGCGGCGCTGGCCGTCGAGCTCGACCCGGTGGCCGCCTTCGGCGAGGGAAAGGTCCTCGGCGAGCTGGGCGATCGTCCCGACCGCGTGGGTCTCGCGCGGGCCTTCGTCCTTCGTGCAGACCGCGAGCACGCGGCCTCCGGTCCGGTGCGCGACCTCCACCGCCTTCAGGGCGGGCAAGGCCGCGGTCACCAGCGTGAGGGACGCCTCGGGGAAGAGGCAGATCTCGCGCAGCGGGAGGACGGGGAGCAGGAGGTTGCCCGAAGGCGCATCGCCCGGCTCCATGGTGCGCGGCATGGTACTACGTCCGGCCCCGGAAGCGCCGCGACCACTTGCGCGCGAGCACCGACGTCAGGCTCTGCCGGCCGCGCCCCGGCAGCAGCTCCACGTAGTCCTCGCCGATGCGGGCGATCCGCTCGAGATCGCCGCCGGGGCGCGTGATCGGCACCCCGGGTACCTTGCCGCAGAACGCCGTGCGGTAACCGGACTCGCGCGCGATGCGGCGCGCGGTGTGCCCTCCGGCATGCCACGGGTAGCAGAGGTGGATGACCTCGCGCGGCGTGCGCTCCTCGAGCTCGCGACGCGCCTCGGCCAGCTCGAAGCGGATCGCCTCCTCGCGCTCCGTGGCCGTCTCCAACCGGCCGGTCACGCGCCGTCCGCGGACGAGCCTCCACAGCCGCCGCTCCCAGCCCGGCCGGGCGAAGAAGGGCTCTCCGCCTTCCTCCGCCACGAGCCGCACGCACGCGTGACGGATCTCCTCATCCTCGCGGAAGCGGAGCGCCTCCGAGGTCCGCGGCTCCGACCGCAGGAGGGGCGTGCCGAGGGGCACGTCGGCGGCGAGAAGGTCGGCGCCTTTCTCGTCGATCAGGGGAACGTCCATGGCCGCGTAGCCCCGCCGCATCTCCGGCGTGAGGAAGCCGACCACCTCGGGCGCGGCGTGGATGCGGGCGTGACGCTGCGTGTGGCTCTGGAACTCGAGCCGGCCCTTCCGCGCCAGGACCGCGATCTCCTCCCAGGAGAGGAACGCGTCGTCTCCGGCCGGAGGACGCGGACCGGCGCGAGAAGCCACCCGACCGGGAACGACGAAGACGATTCCCTTCATGCGGTGGCGCTCGAGAAGCGGCTGGCCCACCGTCCACAGGCTGCCGCGCCCGTCGTCGAACGTGAGCACCACCGCCCGCTCGGGGGCCGGCTGCGCTCCGGCCAGGACCTCCAGATATTCGGAGGACGAGAGCGTCTGGTAGCCGTTGTCGGCCAGGTAGTGGAGCTTGCGCCCGAACGAGTCCGGCTCGAGACTGTGGAACACGAAGACCGGCACGTCGCCCCGCGGCAGCGCACCGCCCGTCACGAACGCCGGATAGCGGCCGAGCAGGATATCGCGCGGGACTTCCCAGGACTCACGGATCTGTCGGCCGAGCCCTGGCTTCATCGTGCCTTCTCGGCGAGGACCTCGTCGTAGAGGTCCTGCATCTGCGCGACGCAGGCCGCGATGTCATAGCGGGCCGAGGCTTCGCGGGCCCGCTTCGCGAGCGAGGCGCGCAGCGCCGCGTCGTCCAGGCCGCGCAAGAGCGCCGCCGCGAGAGCGTCGGGATCCCGTGGGGGCACCAGGAGGCCGGTGACCCCGTCCTCCAGCACCTCGCGGCAGCCGTCGACGGCGGTGGACACGATCGCCTTGCCCGCGGCCATCGCCTCGAAGAGCGCGAGCGGCGTTCCTTCGTAGTCCGATGAGATGCAGAAGACGTCGACCGCCCCCAGCAGCGCCGGAACGTCCGTGCGATGGCCGGCGAACACCACCGAGGGCGCGATGCCCAGCGCGTCGGCCTGCCGGCGCAGCGGCTCCATCTGGTCACCATCCCCGACGATCAGGAACCGCGCGTCCTTTCTTCGGGGGAGCACGCGCGCGGCGGCATCCAGCAGATGGCGGTGGCCCTTCTGCTCGCTCAGCCGGCTGATCGACCCCACCACCGGCGCGTCCGCCGGCAGTCCCAGCGCGCGGCGCGTGGAGAGGGCGACGGCGGGCATGACGGGAGCGAACTCGGCGAGGGGGGCGCCGTTCCAGATCAGGCGCACCCGCGTCTCCGGGACGTGGCGCTCGCGGACGAGGAAGTCCCGCGTCGAGCCACTCACGGCGATGGCCCGGTCCGTGAGGCGCGCGAGCATCCGGTCGGCCAGGCCCTGATAGGCCGGCATCCGCGGATCGGCGAAATGCTCGTGGAGGACGAGGGCCGCCCCCACGCGCCGGGCGGCCAGCCGTCCGAAGTCGGCGGCCGCGTAGCCGTGGACGTGAAGGATCGCCGCGCGGGCCTCGCGGGCGACGCGTACCAGGTCGCCGAGGATGCGGGGGTCGAAGCGGCCGCGACCGAGGTGACGCACCGGAATGCCTTGCTCCTCCAGCAGCCGCGACGCCGGCTCCGGGCGTTTGAGCCCGCACAAGGAGACGGTGAAGCGCGCGGGGTCGTAGCGGGGGAACCACCACGAGAAGAGCCGCGAGACGCCGTGGATGCTCGACCCGGCCACTCCGAACTTGTCGCAGACGTGAAGGACGCCGACCGGCATCGCTCAGGAGGGCGGGGTCGGGTCGGGCGGCGCCGTGCGAGAGCTCCACACGACCGCCCCCGACAGGGACAGGATGACGATGAGCCCGGCGCCGACGAGGCTGAACGCCAGAGCGCTGTCGCGGGACAGGCCGAGCTGCCGGAAGTAGACGATGAAGACGCTCTCCCGGATGCCCCAGCCGTTGAAGGAGACGGGCACGGTCTGGACCAGCGTGCAGAGGGGCACGACGAGGAAGCAGGCCGAGAGCGGAAGCGCGATGCGCAGCGAGCGGGCCACCTCGTAGTAGTAGCAGACGACGAGCGCCTGCAGGGCCACGCTGGCGGCGAAGGCCGTCCACACCACCGCCACCTGCTCGCGGTAGACGTGCACCGCGCCCTGGGCGACCTCGAAGCGCTCCCGGATCCACGGGAAAGCGTCCAGGCGCGAGATCGACATGACCTTCCGCGTGGTGCCCGGCGTGACGTAGACGTACGCCATCACGCCGAAGACCACGCCCAGCACGGCGAGGGCCGGCAGGGCCCCGACGAGGCCCCGCACCGTCGGGCCTCCGAAGACGTAGGCCACGACGGCCAGGAGGTACAGCGCGCCGAGGCCGAGGATCCGGTCGATGGCGACGACCGCCAGCGAAGCGGTCGTGGATCCGGTGAGCCGCGAGCTGTCTCGCACCCGGATCACGTCTCCGCCCACGTTGCTGGGGAGGAAGTTGTTGAAGAAGGTGGCCACCAGGTACGAGGCCGACAGGCGTCCCATCGGAGCCTGGTAGCCCTGCGCCCGGAGCAGCAGCCGCCAGCGCCAGGTGGCGAGGGCGAGGGTCAGCGTGTAGAGGGCGAGAGCGCCCGCCAGGAGCAGCGGATCCCCGGAGCGCACGCGCCGGGTCAAGGCGGCGAGGTCCGTGGTCGACAGCAGGTAGGCGAGCAGGGCCAGGCTCACCCCGACCTTCGCGAACACGAGGACGCCCCGCCTCACGTCTTCTTGTTGAGGATCTCGATGGCGTCGATGTCCGCGCCCTCCGTGATCGTGCCTCCGGCCAGGCAGGGATAGATCTCGCCGTCTTCGATCTTGAAGTAGCGCGCCTCGGACATGCCCGTGCCGCGCAGGTCGAAGTCGCAGTGGTGATCCGGGGGGGGTAGGCCGGGCGTTCTCTCGCCGCAATCCTCACGCAGGCCAATGAGGACGAAGGGTCCCTGCGGACTGGTCGCCCCGTAGAGCGTCACCGGCTCGCTCCCGGTTTCTTGATAGACACGAACGTCGGCGCCCGGACCGTCGACCGCGGTGTCGCCCATGTCTACCGTCACGTACCCGCCCTGGCCCAGGCTCATGATGCCCGTGTACTGGTCCTTCATGCCGAGGGCAACTGCGTCAGGAGGCCCGAGGACCTTGCTCGGGTCGTTGTAGCCATTGTGCGTCAGCGTGCACTCCGGTAGCCACCAGTCCACGACGGACTGCGCGAAAGTCCCGCCGGCCGCGGACCTCGCCGTGCTCGCCTTCGCGCCGGCATCGGGCGGCGGCGCGTCGAGGCACGGGGTGAGCAGACGCCGCGCGCGGTCGCTGCGCAGGAAGGCCAGGAGCGCCCGCGCGCCGGAAGGATGGGGCGCGTCGGCGATCAGGGCCGCGACGGCCGTCAAGGGGTGCGCGCCCGAGGGCCGCTGCTCGCCGGGGCCGGCGAGGGAGCGGGGCACCATCGCATAGCGGGCCCGCCGCAGCTCGTTCGCGTCCCGGGACACCCGCACGCGCTCTGCGGGCAACCCCTGAAGCGACTCGCGCGCCGCGCGGCTGGCCCGGCCACCCATCACCGACACTC
>Ga0070699_100005589_pt1 | contig 11029 bp, 13 predicted proteins | sample KBSK1503metaG_FD_65473 | JGI IMG/M metagenome (GOLD analysis project Ga0070699, IMG submission 65473) | Corn, switchgrass and miscanthus rhizosphere microbial communities from Kellogg Biological Station, Michigan, USA - KBS K1-50-3 metaG | ecosystem: Host-associated > Plants > Roots >...
CGCAACATCGATCATCTGCTCGATCACCATCGCTTTGAGCTGATTCGTCACGATGTGGGGCGTCTCGAAAAAGGTGGGAAGGCCCGGTTCGCCCATCCCTATCGGCCAGCTTCGCCTCGGATGCTAGCCCTACCTCGTTACCGGCTCGTTTCGGCCTTGTGATATCGCCGCGAACCGGCCCGCCGTCACGGGCGGGACGATGCCGAGGTCCCTGACGGCCACGGCGATACGCGCGCGCTGTTGCTCGATCACCCCCCTGGAACTCGGCCGCCGAAATTGGCGATCCTGCCCGGTGGCGGTCAGCCGCTCCATGACCACCGGAGTCGGCGACGGCCTGAACATCCCCCGCAATGCGTGGGCATCTCATGTGGGCCGAAAAATCCGCCCAACCCGTCGAAGCGCCGCCCGGACGATCCATGCCATGTAACCGATCTTCGCCGCCTCTTCTCGCGAGGCCTCGTCGAGCACGGCCGCAATCGCTAACCGCCGTCGCGTCCCGCGCAGCGTCTTTCCTGCAGGATGCTGCCGCCGCGTGCTTCGCTTCTCTCCAACGCCGCCGATCACCTCGAGTGGCGCAAGTGGCAACGCAGGCGTCCGCGTGCCCCGGTGCCCAGATTAGCTGTCTGACGCCGAGCCCGAAGGCGGCCGCGCCATGCATTCGTTCCCCTTCCCGCTTTGGCCATTGTGACGCGAATCAGCGTGGCGCCGTTCCCGGAAAACTCGACGCTCGACTTCTAAATTCCCCTATTTTAGAAAACAGGTTTGTATACACGAATCACTATCGTTGTCCTGGCATTGCTATTGACGGCCCGCAACGATGAAGGGCCGCCCGCCGTGCCCGCGCCCATCAGCTATTGGAAGAACCGTGATCAAGCCCGGCAAACCGGTGACCGCATCGACAAGCGAGCCCCGCACGATCCGCTGAGCCACCGGGAAGCCAAGAAACCCGCAATTAGCGCAAGCTTCAGCCCTGCCGGACGGGGCTTTTTGTTTAGCGCTTGACAGGGGTTCCTAGCGCGCCTCCTTGCGATCGGTAGGGGCAACGGGAGGAGTTGGCCATGAAGACTGCTATCCTCGCCTATGTGATCGCTTTCGGCGGCTTGTCGGGCTCTGGGGTCTTTACGTTCTGATCAGGGAAAGGGTCGCTGAACTTCGCCTGAGGGATTACATACCGGCGATCCAAACCATAGCTGTCGGTTTTGTCCTGATTGGCCTTGCGCGGGCCTTGCAGCTGTTGCTCCGATTTTTGCCGCGACCTACCATAGGATCATTTTTTAGCTGGCGGGACGGCGTCGTTCCACCGCACAAGCGGGTGACACGTGGTGATGCCAAAATAGGCCGAATGCCCGCCCCATTTTGCGGGTGTGGTGGCCAACCGCCACGACGCGGCCGCTGGCGCCCCTGCGATTGCGCCGCGAGATTGCAGACCGCGTCCGGCTGCGTTTCCTGCACGATGCGGATGATATTGGTCGCGTCGGTTACATCACCATAGTGCAGTTGGAACGAAATGCCCTCCTCGTGCAGGTCGTGGATGAGATGGTCGACGCGCTCGGTGTTGAACGACGACGAACGACGTTTCACGCCGTGGACGACATATCCCTTGGAGAGAAGAAATTCGGCGAGATAGGCGCCATCCTGCCGGTTGCGCCGGCGATGAGGGCTACCTTGCTTGACGATCCAGCCATTCATCGCTGCCCATTAACTTTGCGACCCGCCCACGGTCTTCAAGGAAGCGCCTTCGCCACGCGATCGCACGGACGACGGCGGGGTCGACCTCGACCAGTCCTGACTCGAAATAGCGCCGGAGGGCCCGACGTGATGAGGGCGGTCAGAAGGCCAATCGCGCTGCCCTACCCGCCGCTTCGGCCGCCAAGGGGGAGCAGCATCCTACTGCCCCGCGTAAAATACGCGGGATTTACGCGGCTTAGGTAATATAACACCATCAGTTGCCACCTTCCTGATCACTGCGCTCGATCTCGACGCCAAGGCTCGCGAGCGGTTGAACTCCGGCGTCCGATCCGTGCTGCTCAAGGAAACGTTCCGGCCCGCTGGTTTGGTCGAGCGCATCCGGCGGCTCGCCGATAAGCGAGCTGCGGCCAACACCGGTATAATGACGGCATCGTGACTAAAGCCTGCTGCCGGTCGCCGGCAGGCTCGAGTTGGCAGCATCGAGCAAGGTGGCATCCCACGGACAAACTTATGAGCGAAATCGAAAGTGTTCGAGAGTCGGGGACCAATTACGAAGTCAAGGTGCACGGCGAATGGACGCCGACGGTCAATCGATTTATCCGCGCCAGCACCTGCTTGGGTGAGATTGGCGTCTGCTTCTGGGATTGATCAGCACTGAAAATGTGTGCCGATCGGAATTTCGCGACGTCATCATATCAACTTGGGCAAATGCCGTTCGTTGTGGACATCGGTTGAAATGAGACTTCTGTGGCAGGGAGGGCTGGGAGCTTACTACACGGAGCTGAGGAATAAGCGCATTCAACAGAGCCTGGGGCGTCGCGTCTTGTGAGTGCGCCCGGGCATCGATTATCTTCGTGTCGAAAATTGGTTGCGATGATTTTTGATCGTACCGATTGAGACTCCCGCCGAATCTAGGTGACGGAAGGGATCAGCTCATCGCCGCGGCCGATGTCTCGCCTTTGCGATCAGTCGACGGCCATCGCGCGCGCCTCGCTCACCCGGCTGCAGCGCGGGCAGGCCGCGGAGAAGCAAGCACGGCAGAAACGCTTGCCGCAAGATGGGCAGGGCGCTTGGAAGGCGGGTTCGGTCAGATGCAGCTTGTCGTCGCAGACGAGACGCATCCGATCGCGGCCTAGGCCCGCCTCGCACAGCGGCGGCTCGGCCGTTTTGACCAGCGAATGCCAGTCGAGTTGGACCAGCCGCTCGCCCTTGCGGCGGCGGATCAGCACGTCGAAGCGTTGCACCGGCAGATAAAGGTCCAGCGCCTGAACCCATTCGACGGTCACGCGCAGGGCGTAGTTGTGGCGCAGATCGTCGAGCTTGGCGCGGTACTCGCGCTCGATCGCCTCGATACGCAATTTCTCGCGCCGTCGATCGGCCTCCGCCCGGTCTCCTTCTCCCGGGCCCAGCGCCGTAAGGCGCTTAAGCGATGAGTTGCGCAGGTCATCGTGATAAGCATGGACCCGTTTGCGGTCGCGCTCGAGCCGGCGGCGCATGGCGCGCACAAACGGCTCCAGGCTCTCGCGCACCTGCTGATCGAGCAGCGGACGGACTCGGGCCGCGAGCGTCACTGCGCTCCATGCCGGCGTGGTCGCACGCCTGGTCGTCGGATCGGGCGCGTCCCAATCGGGCATTTGGGCCAGCGCCGGCCGCAGGCGCGCCAGGATGTCGCTTACTACCGCGCCGGTGCCCAGGTTGAAGCCGAGCCAGATCAGTCCCTCGCGTTTCTCATCGGACACGGCCGTGTAGCGGAAGGCCAGCAGCAGGCAGCGCGTCCACGTCGCGGTCATGCCCTGGAAACGCCAGACTGCGTTGGGGAGATCGAGCGCACGGTCGAGCACCTGTTCGGGATCGCTCGGCGCCGGAACGCCGGCTATACGCCTCACCTCGCGCTCGCTCCAGCGTCCCTCGTCTCCCAGCAGCGAGCCGAACCGGTCGAGCCAATCGCCATCGAGCCCGATCGCGATCGCGCCATGGGGTCGCTCCGTTCCGAATCCCAGCCGCGTGAGCTCGGGCCAGCCCATCGCTTTCTGCAGGCGCGTGGGCGCGAGCACTTCGAGACCGTCGGGATCCACGACCTCGATCGCGGCGCCTTTGCGCTCCAGCAACTCCGCGACGAAATCCCGAAGCTCGCTCATCCGGCTCGCCTTACGCGGCCTCGAAGTCTTCGCCGAACAAGGATTCGTCCAAGGCCTTAGCCCCCTCGTGATGCTGCTTCGCCTCGTATAGGCGGCGACCGAGGGCGTCGAATGCCTGGTCGCGGCTGGCATCGGTGGTGCGGAGCCAGGCATCGAGCATGAGGTCAGCGAAATCGCGATCCTCCTCGAGGCCGCCTAGGATCGCGCCAACTTCGCCGACCACGAGCTCGAACATGGAGATCTTATCGTCGAGAAGATGGAGAATCTGCTCCTCCAGCGTGTCACGGGTCACGAGATTGAACACGAATACCTCGCGCTGCTGACCGATGCGATCGATGCGTCCGATGCGCTGCTCGATGGACATCGGATTCCACGGCACGTCGAAATTGATCAGCGTATTGCAGAACTGGATGTTGCGGCCCTCGCCGCCCGATTCGGTGCAAAGGAGCACCGGCACTCTCGCGCAGAAATCGACAATGGCGGCGTCCTTGTCGGGGCCGCTCATGCCGCCTTCAAAGCGCGCGAAGGCGAAGCGTCCACGCGCCAAGAGGTGGGCGAGGTGATCGAGCGTCTCGTGGTAGTGGACGAAGACCAGCTTCTTCTCATCCGGATTGCGCCGCAGCAGGTCCAGCAGGGCGGCCTCCTTGCCGCCATCGCCGACCGACGCCCAATGCTGCGCCAGTGCTTGCCAGTCGGGGTCGTCGGCACAGCGACCGGCGAAGCGCTTGACGGCAGCAGCTGCGGCAGCCGGAGATGATCCGGCGGCACCGAGCAGATGACGCAGCGCAAGCCGGTTTGTGCCGCTTCCTTCGGCCGCCAACCGACGCACCGCCGCCGCCAGCTCCTGGTAGGCCGCCCGCTCGCCCTCGGCACCGTCCACGCGGATCGTCACAGCGTGACGGCGCGGCAGCTTTAGCGCTACCACGGCACGGGTGTTGCGTACCATGGCGTCGCGCATCAACGCGCGCAGACGTTCGGGATTGGCGGGCTGGCGCGGCTTGCCGGGGGTCATATAGGCGGCACGAAATTCCTTGAATGTCTTGAAAATGCCTGGCTTGAGTAGGGTGAGCAGGTTGTAAAGCTCGGTGAGATCGTTCTGTACCGGTGTCGCCGACAGCAGAAGCAGAAAGCGCTTGTTGAGCGCGTCCACCAATTTGTAGCTCTGGCTCGTGCGATCGCGCAGATGATGGGCTTCGTCCACGATGACGAGATCGAAGCTGCGGGCGAGGAGGCGCTCGGCATATCCGCTTCGGCGCGCCAAAGCGAGCGAAGCGATCAGACGCTTCTGGTTCCAGAACTGGTCCGGGTCGCTCCGCAACAGCGCGTCGTGGGTCGTGGCGCAGGAAATATCGAACTTGGTCTCGAGCTCCTCCCGCCATTGTCCGACCAGGGAAGCGGGGGCAAGCACGAGCACGCTCTCCGCCATGCCGCGCAGCAGGTACTCCTTGAGAACCATGCCGGCCTCAATGGTCTTGCCGAGCCCGACTTCGTCGGCGAGCAATACCCGGCCGCGAAACTGCTTAAGCACCTTGCGCACGGTCTCAATCTGGTACCAGAAGCTTTCGATGCCGCGGAGATGCGGCAGGCAGAGCAACTCGTCGAAACTCTGCGCCAGCCCGAAATGGGCAAGGCGCTCGCGCAGGCCATACCAGCCGCCATTGCTTTCCGGCGGCTTGTGCAGCGTGCTTAACAGCGGCGCGAGATCGAGCTCGGCGGTGAATGGAATGTCTATATCGATCAGCGGCAGCCCAGCCGGCGCAGGCGGTGCGGGCAGTGCCGCAGGCGCGTCACGTGCGCGGACCAGCCTGCTCCTGTCTTGAGGCTTGCGCGGCTTGGTCCGTTGGACGCGGCTCCCCCCGGTGCCGGAGGTAGTGCGCTTGCGACGGCCAACGATGTCGCATTCGAAAATCCGGTCGTACTGACCAAAGAGCCACACCCGCCGCGTCCAACCGCCAGGAAAATACTGCAGGGCGTCGAATCTATTGGTGAGTTGATGGGCTTCCAGCACCGAGCGTGCCAGCCCAAGCTTGCTCTGTTCCGCGAGCGCCAGCGCACGCAGCAAGTGGTAAGCGCTAATCGCAACATAACGTTTCGAGAACCGCTTCAGGAAAACTTGCGCTCGCTCGGGATTCTGATCGAGGAGCGCAGCGGTGGTGGCGAGCAGCAGGATGAGGCCGTCGCCTGGTTGCGCCCGCACCGCCTCTTCGGCCCGCGCTAGAAATCCCGATGTGCGATTCGGATCGGCGAATGCGGCGCTGAGAATTTGATCCCATCCGCAGATGTCTTCCGGCTGATCCCCGAGGGGCAGAACCCTTTGCGCGGCGGAAGCACGAGGCATGCTAATTCATATTGTCTCGGCCTTCGAACAAAGCGGACGAATCGACGATTCGGTCCGTCAAGGTTATCAAGGCGTGACGTGCGATCAAGCGCGTCGCAGCGCCTCTGCGACGCCCGCCTGTGGACAGCTCATCCCCGCCTTGCGACAGATCTCACCGATCGCTGTGCTTCCATTGCGCGTCGGTAACCCAAGCTGAAGTTCTGGGCGCAGTGCACCGCGTAAATCGCTATTTACGCCGAGGCAGAGGCGGGGGCAAAGGAGTTTTACACTCACTGGTTTTGGGCGGGGACAGGGCTTCGGCAAATACGCCAAGTCATGCGCGAGGCAATGCGCGAAAAGGTCAAGCGGCATTCGGTTTGGTATCTCGTAGAAGGCGGCGTCATGATTGTCGCCGGAATTCTCGCGCTGGTCCACCCAGTGGTGTCGTCAAAACTCCGCCGCCACTAGCCGGTGACGTCTGCGATGGTATTTTCTCCAGTTGCATGTATCCTGATAATCCAGCCTCCGGATCGGCCTTCATGGCTGAACGTAATGTCGATGCCCGGCCCGCCAGCGCGGGGATTTTGGGCAACATGAATTTCTGACAGGTGCCCAAATCAGGCCGCCAGCGCTCTCCTCCGCTAGACGGCTAAAGACCTCGCCGAGGAAATCCGCTCTGCACGAATCGGCGCGCCGAGCTCACCCAAAGCGAAGGTTCGATGACAACGGCCAGCGATTTGGCCGTGCGCGCGGCGTCAATTCATTGACCAGAACGGCGGAGGGCCGGAGTGCCGTGAGGACTATCGAAGATGGTGTTGATGTGCTCCTCGAGCCGAGTATATACATGTGACATTGAGCGCGTGAACGAACGTTGACGACTTCCTGGAAAAACGTGATCAGCCCAAGGACGACCTGCGCGATACTGCAAATTGTGCAACTGACCTTGCCTGGTACAGGCGACACGTGAGCATCACGTAGAACCACCAGTGCGTTGGTAGCCAAAGCCCGCGTAATGGTGATCGCGATCGTCTATCCCTCCGCCGGGTGAATGAGTGCGAGCGGAACTCGGCCATGTTTGCGATAGACTGAGAAATCGGAATCGAGCGTCAGTACGACGTGTCGCTCATAGATTTCGGCCATCCGCACGATACACGCATCGGCGAGCGACATCGGTCTGTCCCGATATTTCTGATGCAGCTTGCGCAGGGCGGAGATGTGCTCGTCGATGCGCAATGCGATCATGAGCGCACCATTTTCAAGAAGCCCGAACAGTGCATCATGGGCCCTGGAGAAACGCGCGAGCAGATGCATCGCCTCGGCTAGCACCGGCTCACACACGAGAAGCGGCGTGTCCAGCTCCTCGATCCGCTCGGCGACCCAGCGGTGATGCTTTTCCGCTCGGTCGAGAAAAGCGACCAGCGGCCCCGTATCAACGATGGCGGCGCGCATCGTGACCGAAGCCCGTGAGATACTCGGGATTCGAAGCAAGGTCCGGAACCCCAGAATCCACCGCTCCGCGTGCACCCTTCATCAGTGCGGCCAGGCTCCGACGCCGATGCGATTTGCGCGGTGCTTCGAGCACGAGCCGCAATCCCTCCTCGACCAGATCCTTGAGCTTGCGACCCCGCAGTGCCGCCTCCGCCTTGGCCCGGCGGTAGAGATCATCCGAGACTTCAACCGTGGTCTTCATCGCGCGCCCATTTCGGCATAAAACCATAAATCCATATTTACGGATGGCTCCCCAAAAGGCAAGCCCTACTATCAGAGAAAGAGGGGGCGAGGCTCAGGTTGCCGCTGGCCAGTTGGGCGCGCCGTCGGAGCTGGCCAGGGTTGCGGAGACGGCGCGAGCGCGGGCGGGGACTTGATCGTCTGCGCGGCTCTTGAAGCGCCAGCTGTCATTGCCGGTCTCAATGATGTCGCAGTGGTGAGTCAAGCGATCGAGCAACGCCGATCGCATCGTCCACAACGCGCACCGGATCAATCTCACCGGCCATAGCCTGCGACGCTCTCGTGCCAACAAAGCATCCAAGGATTGACCGGCCCACCACCGAATGCCAAAAATTATTCGCCAGCGAGGGTGCCAGACCCCGGGCGACATCATGTCGGAATCCCGGGCGACATCATTCCGGAATCCCGGGCGGCTTCGTCGGAATTCGCACAATGAGCTTTACGCTTACCCATTCCACCGTTGTAGCGGTTGCCAGAACTATGCGCGGAAGTTGGTGACGGCATGAAGGGGATAAGGCGGCGTATCGTGGGGGTGTTCGACGCGCCTCCACTTCTCCACCGCGCGCCATGGGCTACCGCAAACTCTCGGCTCGCCCGCGCCACCATGCCGACGCCGACAGGATGCCGATGGTTATTGCGCCTTCGATGCTTCAGATGCTTCGCTCACGGCCGACAATGACCCTTAACAGCAGTCGAGTGGTTTTGTTATCCGCCCAGACCAAGAAAAATTAGGATCGCTTGATTGACGCGTTCCATGTCTTTGGCGTCGAGGTGCCCGATGCGGTGTCTCAGTTTATTTTTCGGCACTGTCGCGATCTTGTCGACCATAAGTCGAGAAAGAGCATTGAGGCCGTTGCGTTCGTTGGGCGCAATCAGAATGCGAAACAACGGCGCTTCAGTTGGATCGGTGGTAATGGCGCAGACCGTAATGGATTCGGTTGCATCGAAGCGGTCATCCTGCAGAACGACCGCAGGTCGCGGCTTGCCCGCGTAATGCTTGCCACCGGCGACCGTCCATATTTCTCCCCGCCTCAATCACTCACCCGGTTGCATTGAGATTGCATCGATAAAATCCTGGTCCCGTCGCGCATACGGGCTCCGTGCCACCACCTGCGATTGACGATGGGCTTCAGCCTTAAACGACGCTGTGCGCGTGTCGGGTACCCAAATCTGGATCGGCCGTAACCCTCGCGCGCGCAACCTCTTACGATGGGCACGCACCTTCTCGCGGGAGGACAGACGCTTTGGAGCAGACCGGCGCTTTGAACTGGAAGCCATGGGGCAACTCCCGGAATGGTTACATGTAACCTACCCGAAGACACGCCGTAGTGCAACATCCGAAGATGGTTCATTTTTCGGCACTGTCGTGATCATCGACCATAAGTCGAGAAGGAGCATTGAGGCCATTACGTTCATCGGGCGATGATTCTGTTTCCCGCTCGGCCTTCGCGACTGAACGTAATATCGATGCCCGGCCAGCGAGCGCGGGGATTTTGGGCAACATGAATTTCTGACAAGTGCCCAAATCAGGCCGCCCGCGCTCTCCTCCGCTGGACGGCTAAAGACCTCGCCGAGGAAATCCGCTCTCCACGAATCGGCGCGCCGAGCTCACCTAAAGCGAAGGTTCGATGACAACGGCCAGCGATTTGGCCGTGCGCCGCGACGACAATTCATTGACCAGAACGGCGGAGGGCCGGAGTGCCGTGAGGACTATCGAAGATGGTGTTAATGTGCTCCTCGAGCCGAGTATATATGTGACATATCTACTTCGCCGACGAGCGCGCGATGACGAAAGCGAAGCTGTTTACGACTGGAGGCAGTCAGGCGGTCCGCCTGCCCGCTGAGTTCCGGTTCGAGGGATCGGAAGTGGACATTCGGCGCGATCCTGTGACGGGGGAAGTGGTGCTTTCGAAGCCCACAAGATCATGGGATGATTATTTTGACTGGGCGCGAACGTTGGATCTTCCTGACGACTTCCTGGAAAAGCGTGATCAGCCCAAGGACGACCTGCGCGATTGGCTGCCGACGCCGAGGCGCAAGCGTGGCTGAGTTCCTGCTCAACACGGACGCCGCGTCGCGGCTGATGCGGGCCGAGCGCTCCGCTATAACCAACATGCGCCAATCCGGTGCGAAGACTGTGTCGATATCGAGCGTCACAATGGCGGAGCTCGTCTATGGCGCTCGCCTTCGCGAGGACAATCCGTCCGTCATGTCGGCCGTGCGCGCCTTCCTGGCTCGGATATTAATCCATCCCTGGGATGAGGCAGCCGCCGAGGCGCATGCCCGAATTCGTATCCTTGCCAAGCGCCTCGGTCGAAGCGCAGGAGCATTTGACATTATGATTGCGGCTCACGCTGACGCGCTTGGCGTGACGCTGGTAACAAACGACGCGGCTATCAAGAACTTGGCGATCGACGGCTTAAAGATTATCAGTTGGTAGTTCTTGCGGGCGCAGCCAATTTAGCGACAATTTCGCTTGGCCTGCCGGGACGCAACGACGCTCCAATAGACCGCCATACCCTCGGGTTCTCCATCAAGAACGGCGTCAGGTTATCCTGCGTTATCGCCGGCCTGGGGCTCGTGCAAAGCCTCAAGCTGACGGCTCCGTAATTAGCTGCGCCCGCAACTTCGGCTCAGATAGCAAACGGTCAAAATATGCGATGGTGTTCACCAGACCGTCCTTAAGCATCGTGCGCGGCTTCCAATTGAGCAAATCCTGGGCGCGCGAAATGTCGGGCCGGCGCTGCTTCGGATCATCCTGGGGCCGTGGACGGTGAACTATGCGGGAATGCGAGCCGGTGAGGTCGATTACCATGCTGGCCAATTCCAGCACCGAGAATTCAACCGGGTTGCCAGTATTCACTGGACCCGTCACCTCAGCTGACGTCGCCATTAGTCGGATAAGTCCGTCAATCAGATCATCGACATAACAGAAGGAGCGGGTCTGCGAGCCATCGCCGTAGATGGTGATGTCACGGCCAAGCAGCGCCTGAACGATGAAATTGGACACCACCCGCCCATCGTTCGGGTGCATCCGCGGGCCATAGGTATTGAAGATCCTGGCAACTTTGACCTGCAATCTATGCTGCCGCCAATAGTCAAAAAACAAGGTCTCTGCGCAGCGTTTGCCTTCATCGTAGCAGGAGCGCGGGCCAAT
>Ga0070699_100005590_pt1 | contig 11028 bp, 9 predicted proteins | sample KBSK1503metaG_FD_65473 | JGI IMG/M metagenome (GOLD analysis project Ga0070699, IMG submission 65473) | Corn, switchgrass and miscanthus rhizosphere microbial communities from Kellogg Biological Station, Michigan, USA - KBS K1-50-3 metaG | ecosystem: Host-associated > Plants > Roots >...
CTGAGCCATAGACATGAGCTGTTAGCATAATATCGGCCGATTGAGGATTGGATAAATAAAAGTAGGTTTTCAAGATGTGGACAACAAAATCCATGGGCGTCACATCATCATTATGAATAATGACCTGGAAGAGCGGTTCAAGCTCGGTATCTGTCTCTTCGATAATTTGAATTTCAGGAATGGTCTGCTGCTTCATCATTTACTTCAATTGATAAGGAAAGCACAATACACTGGCTACATATCGGTCAATTGTTGCATTTCTTCCTGGCTGAGTTCAATATCGGCTGCTTCAAAATTCTCTTTGATGTGCTCAAGGTTGAACGACATGGGAATTGTGATCACGCGCGGTTGAGCAATAACCCAGGCCAACGCGATTTGGAAAATCGTTGCATTGTGAGCCTCGGCAATGGTTTCCAAAGTTTTGGTTGAGCGCAAGTTGCCTTTATCTACAGGTTCATAGGCCGTAAGCAAAATGTCGTTTTGCTGGCAGTACTCAAGCAGACCGTTTTTCGCATACGAGCGGTTAAAGACACTGTAGGGTACCTGGTCCGTAGCGATCGGGGTTTCGCAAAGTTCCTGTGATTGCTGAAGCAGTTTCAGGCTGAAATTGCTCACACCTAGATACTTCACTTTTCCATCATGAGCAAGTTTGTTGAGGGCGCGAAATGTCTCTTCCAGTTGCATACGTCCTTCGGGCCAGTGGATGAGATACAGATCCACATAATCCATTCGGAGGCGACTTAGGGAATTTTCACAAGCGGTCAGCACTGCCTCATAATTCAAATGGCCAGGCATGACCTTGGATGTGATGAAGACATCTTCCCGCTTCAAACCGGACCCGCGAACTGCTTCGCCAACCAGTTCTTCGCCGTGGCCCGAAGCGTACATTTCTGCCGTATCAAAGTGAGTGTAGCCGATCTCGAGCGCATAACGAAGCGCATCGAGGGATTTCGAATCGATTGAATGATTGGGCGATACACCGCCGCCGATCTTCCAGGTGCCGTATCCGATTTTGGGAATAGTGAGGTAGGGAATGGTTTCGTATTTCATATTCCTATTTTAACCCTCAAATATCCATAATTGCCCTCAACTTCTGCACAAATTCTGCATATTGGACCGGTATCCTATAGGAAAAATAATTTGGAGAATACTATGTCGAATCTATTGAAAAATAAAAAACTCAGGAATTGGAGTCTAATTCTTGTAATACTCGTTGCAGCTTTCTTTGTCGTGCGGACTTTTTCGCCTGCCAGAGCCAGCAACGCAACTGCCAGCTCTATCGAAGAAGTAGTCTCTTTGAACGTCACGGAGACTATTGAGGCCTCTGGATCATTGGAGGCTCAACCGTTTGCCGCCTTAACCTGGAAAACGGCTGGTGTTGTAGAGAAGGTCAACGTGAAGCCGGGTGATCAGGTGAAGAAAGGTGAGATCCTGCTGGCGTTGCAGCCGGAAAGTACGACAGCCAGTATCGTTTCAGCCCAAGCCGACCTCATCAACGCGCAGGAAACGCTGGATGATCTTTTGAATTCCGGAACTTCCCTGGCACAAGCGGCCATCGATTTGAAAGATGCTCAGGAAGCTTATGATAAGGCGCAAAATTATCTCAATTATTTGACGACTGATTCCAAAGTCCCTCAGACCATGTACAGCGCCAAATTGGTGGAAACACGGAATGGCTGGCGCTATGAATATGACACCAACAATTACAAAGGTCCTGCACCGAAGGAGTGGATCGTTGACGCTCAAAACGACCTGACTCTGAAAGCCGCACAGTTGCAGGATGCACAACGTGAATACGACCGACTTCTGGCGGGTGAGGCCTCAACTGATGTGCTCGCCGCACAAGCAAATGTGGAGGCAGCCCAGGCAACTGTGAATTCACTTTACATCCTTGCGCCGTTTGATGGAGAAGTGCTTTCGGTGGGTAATGTCGTCGGTGATTTGGTGGATTCGGGTGAACTGGCAGTGAACTTTGCGGATTTGAGTCATCTCTATGTGGAATCACAGGTGGATGAATCGGATGTGGCGAATATCAAAGTGGGGCAGCAGGTTGAGGTCACGTTGGATGCGTTGAGCGGAGTCACGTTTACAGGCAAGGTCTCAGAGATCAATCCTGTAGGCGAAGAAGTATCGGGGCTCGTGAAGTACACGGTCCGTATTGACTTGGATACCGTCACTAATCAATCATTCCTGCCTTTAGGAACGACGGCGAATGTGGTGATTCACGTGAAGGATGCAACGGCTGCTTTGGCTGTGCCAATCACAACTGTGCAGAACGATGCCAATGGAGAATTTGTTGTAGTTGTACAGAGTGATGACTCAACCCGGCGTGTGGATATCGTCAGTGGCGCGATCGTGGATGATGAGGTGGTTGTGAATGGTGATTTGAAGGCAGGCGACCAGGTGCTAGTGAACAATGGCAGCAGTTTCCAGGCACCTAATCCGTTTGGTGGAGGTGAAGAATGATCTACGCGGAAGATCTGACGAAGGTCTATCAAATGGGTGATAGTGAAGTGCGGGCGTTGAACGGCGCGAGCTTCACTATCAAGAAAGGAGAGATGGTCGCGATCATGGGACCCTCAGGTTCGGGCAAAAGCACATTGATGTCCATCATCGGCTGCCTAGATGTGCCAACGGGCGGAAGTTATATGTTGGATGGTGTGGCAGTTGAGAATATGGACGAAGCCGGGCTGGCCGAGGTGCGTGGCAGAAAAATTGGTTTTGTGTTTCAGCAGTTCAATTTACTAGCACGCACCAGCGCGTTGGAAAATGTCATGCTGCCGTTGACCTATGCCGGGATTTCTGGGAAAGAAAGAAACGCTCGCGCCATGAACGCATTGGAACGAGTTGGACTCGGCGAGCGTACTCATCATGCTCCTAATGAACTCTCAGGTGGACAACAGCAACGCGTGGCAATTGCACGAGCGTTGGTCAATGAGCCAGCCATTTTGTTAGCCGATGAGCCGACCGGCGCGTTGGATAGCAAAACGGGCGTCGAGATCATGGACTTGTTCCAAAGCCTGCACAAGGAGAGTGGTCAGACCGTAATTTTGGTTACCCATGATGCATATGTGGCGCGGCATACGGAACGGATTATCAAAATTTCAGATGGAAAGATCGTTTCTGATGAAGTGAATGCCAACCAGGTCAAAGCGGGTGCGCCAAGACCTGAGGAAATTGTATAACCTGTTTGTTTGGTGGTCGAGTGGGTCGAGCGACAGCGAGAGCCCATATCGAGACCACTTGGAATTAGGAGTATTTATGTTACGTGTTGTTTCGATATGCCCTCCGCTATACTTCGGGCTACGGAACCACCGGATTTTGGAGGTAAAGATGTTGTTTTCAGAAAATTTCAAGATTGCCATTCGGGCGCTGCGCGCTAATAAATTGCGCTCGATGCTCACAATGCTGGGAATCGTCATCGGTGTCGCGACCGTGGTGGCATTGCTTTCCATCGGCAAAGGCGCGACTGCCAGCATTACGAGTCAAATTCAGAGTAATGGTTCGAATCTGTTGACAATTTCTGCTGGCAGGCAACAGGCTAGGGGATCTCGCCAGGGACAATCACAACAGGCAAGCCATTTGTATTATGCAGATTATCAACTGCTTCAACGTTCATTGACGACGGACATCCGCGCCATTGCACCAAGTTATCAATCGTCTTATATCGTAAAGTATGGAGTTGAAAGCTTCAATGTGAATGTGACTGGTGTTACGGAGGCCTACAAGGAAACCAATTCTCACGAGATGGCGCTGGGACGTTTCATAACCGATGGTGATAACAAGTCACAGTCATTGGTGGCAGTCTTGGGTTCACAAACAGCGGAAGATTTGTTCGGCGGGCTTGCTCCAATCAGAAAGACCATTTCAATCAATGGTATAAAGTTCGAAGTCATCGGTGTATTGGAATCCAAAGGTTCCGGGTTTAGTTCTTCGGATGATGCCATCTTCATCCCGTTGGATACCGGATATAACAAACTCTTCGGTGAGACAGCCACCTACAACGATAAGAAGATCGTGAACAGTATTTCGGTCTCAGTAGCAACCACCGAAGCGATGGATACCGTCTCAGCTCAGATTGAATTCCTGCTGCGGCGTGCCCACAAGCTGGCGTCTTCCGAGGAATCGGATTTCAACGTTTTGAACCAGGCAGATTTGTTGAGCACGTTGACCTCCGTAACGCAGACCCTCACTATTTTTCTCGGTGCTATTGCAGGTATCTCTCTGTTGGTGGGCGGCATCGGCATTATGAACATCATGCTGGTCTCTGTCACCGAACGGACTAAAGAGATCGGTCTGCGGAAAGCGGTGGGCGCGACGAAGAATCAAATTTTGACGCAATTCCTGATCGAGACGATGACGTTGAGTCTGCTCGGCGGTATGATCGGGGTTTTGCTTGGCGTGGGTATTGCATCTGTATTTTCCGCGACTGGCTTAATCACCTCCGTCGTCACCGTCGATTCAATTGCGCTGGCGTTTTTCTTTTCGCTTATCATTGGCGTGTTTTTTGGGATTTATCCCGCCTTCCGCGCCGCGAACCTGCACCCGATGGTGGCGTTGAGGTATGAGTAAATTTCATAGACTTGACATGTCTCCACGAGTAGTAGTCAAGTCATGACCCTGGTCCGCGCGTCATTTGCGAAATGCCAGGCTGCCGATGAGAAATGTCAGGTCTTATAATCATCTTATGCCTAAGAAAATTCTCCTTGTTGATGACGAACCCGAGATTCTCGAAATCTGTCGCGATTATCTCAAGGCTTCGAGTTATGACGTTGTCACAGCCAAAGACGGCGCGCAGGGATTATCCATAGCGCGGCGTGAAAAGCCTGATTTGATCGTGCTCGATTTGATGATGCCTGAAATGGATGGCATGGATTTATGCCGTAAATTGCGACGGGAAAGTAACGTGCCCATTATTATGCTTACAGCTCGCGTTGAGGAGACTGACAAACTTATTGGCTTGGAGATCGGTGCGGATGATTACATGACCAAGCCGTTCAGTCCACGTGAGCTGGTGGTGCGGGTACGCGTTGTGCTGCGCCGCGTCAGCGGCGACTCGACCGCTGAAATGATTAGAGTTGGAAATGTTTCGTTGGACAGAGCCCGTTACACGGTCCAGATGGGGAAGCGGGAGGTGACCTTGACTCCCACAGAATTTGAAATCATGGCAACGTTGATGAGTCAACCGGGTCGTATTTTTTCACGCAATCAATTGCTTTCCGCTGCACACGGTGTGGCATTCGAAAGTTACGAGCGCGCCATCGATTCGCACATCCGCAATCTGCGCCACAAGCTAGAGCCAGATGAGGTCATTCTCACCGTGCATGGCGTGGGCTATAAATTTCATGCTGAGCCAAGTCGAAGCATCGAGAGTTGACATGCAATCCTCGGTCAGTGAAATTCGCCGCCGGTTATTGTTCCTGTTATTACGCGCCTTTGTGATCGTGGTTTTTCTCTCGTTCTTGTTTTTCACGTTCATTATCGGATATTTTTTGACATCCTCCTTAACCCCTGTGCCGTTCCCCTTCATCAGCACGCTCGAAGGCTATTACCTTGCTAAAGGAAATTGGGAGGGCGTGGAGACTGTTTTTGATACCATCAACGGTTTGGATAGGATGGATGCTTTGTTGTTGGATACAGAGCAACGCATTGTTCTTGACCGAAGACCTGATCCCCCTGCGGATACTTCGCCTGTTTCGACGTTGGGTACTCGCTACGAAATTCAAGATGACGATGTGGTGTTCGCACTCAACATACGTTCCCAGACCATTGGCTATCTGGTGATTCCAGCTTATACCGTCTCGGATCGCTTCGGGCTGGCGCGGGCGATTGTTCTTCCTGTGGCGATTATTTCTTTTGTTCTGGCAATTTTTCTCGTGATTGTGTCTACGCTGCTGGTGCGTCGTTTCGTCAACCCGCTGGCAGACGTGATCTACGCCGCACGCTCTGTTGCAGGTGGTAAGTTGAACACACGCATTCCGACGAAGGGTCCGCAGGATTTACGCAGCCTCTCTGAGAGTTTCAATGAGATGGCTTCCTCCTTGGAACGCAACGACCGTGAACGACGCGCGATGCTTGCTGATGTGGCCCATGAACTGCGCACGCCACTCTCTGTGATTCGAGGTCGGCTGGAGGGCATCGTGGATGGCATCTACTCTGAAAATGGACCGCAAGTCTCGATGGCGTTGGAGCAGACCTATGTGCTTGAGCGACTCGTAGAGGATTTGCGTTTGCTCACGCTGGCAGAGACGCGTCAACTGGCGTTTGATAAAACCAATGTGGATGTTGGCAGCTTAATCGAACGTGTCCTGAGCATGTTCTCTGCCGAAGCGCAGGAGAAGAGTATCTCTCTGTTATTCAGCGAGAAAAATGGAAATCTCTCCGCAACTGTTGATCCACAACGTTTGGAACAGGTGATGAGCAATTTGATCGGGAACGCGCTGCGTTATATTGCTGATGGCCGAAAAGTTTGGGTCACCGCAAATAAGACATCTGACAGTTTACGAATTACCGTCAATGATAATGGCGCGGGAATTCCCGAAGAAGACCTACCCTTTATCTTTGACCGTTTCTGGCGTAAAGAAAAATCCCGTACCCGCACCACAGGTGGAACGGGGTTGGGCCTCGCGATCGCGAAACAACTTATTGAAGCGCAGGGTGGAACGATCGAAGCGCGGAATTTATCGGATGGTGGATTGCATGTAACGATTGAGTTTCGGGATCGATAATTTTCATCCGAAAATAAAAGAGCCGGACATTTTGTCCGGCTCTTTGGTCTTAAGATTATGGAAGAGGCGGGTTGGCATTCTGTGCCAGCTGAAGCGCCATCTCAGGGAACCAGCCTCCAGCGGGCGGATCGATCAGACCCCATTCCGGATCAACTGTTGAGCCGCCGGGTCCAAGTCCGCGGGTGCATTCGCCGTCTGACTCGCCTGGAATCTTCACCCACAAATAAGCATCGATCAAGGCATTGCCGGTATTTGCGGTTGGTTGCAGGCCAAGTCCACGATCGGGTGGATTGCACCAATCTTGTGCATCGGGATAACTCACAGATGGAGTCCACGGTCCTTGACCGTTGCGGCTGGTGTCAACCACAAAGTGTTTGAGAACTGATACAGAATACCACCAGGTCTGACTCTCGACGTTGTTTGTGTACCACTGATCTGTCAGACCCCATGTGCTGAAATCGTTCGGGTTGGCGGGGAAGTATTGACTTGCGCACCACTCAGAATGGCCATTGCCCCAGGAGGATGGATGTGATGCAAAGGCAATACACTTCGAGATCCAAGGGCCATACTTTTCAAGTCGTGAGTTCAACTGATAGTTGGAAACGTTCAGGAAGAAACCATCTGCATCGCCGACCCTAGCTTGAATCAAACGGTCCGCGGCATCACCAGCGCCTAACCAACCACTATGAGTGCCATCCAGGTAGACACTGGTGTTCGGGTTGGCCTTGAGTTTATCGACCGCGTAGTTCATCATTGCAAAGCGGTCAGACGCCGCAGTAGCCGGGTTGGCCTCAGCAGGCTGACACCACTCATAGTTTGGATTGGTAACCCAGGTGTCGCGGTTTGCGAATGGGTTGTACCAGGGGATGATGCCCAAGCCATCGGGCTCAAGAAGAACAACAGCTTTTTGGCTGCCAATTCCCGCGGCGAACCCATCGATCCAGGCTTTGTATTCATCCATGGTTGTCGCGCCACCCGCACTGAACTGCGCGCAATCGCGGAATGGAATGTTGTAAGCGACCAGCACGGGGACCTGTCCCTTATCCGCCGCGCGTTGGACAGTGTTCCGAACATCCTGTAGCACCGTCTTGGGTGTACCTTGGGTAAACCAGACAGCCTGCGGCGTTCCGATCATTTTTCGAATCAGATTGGCATCCGCTTTATTGCCGCTGGAAGTGAGATCAGCAATCTGTTCGATTGCGCCGTGATTCACTTTAGGAACGTAGAATTGGGTATTCGGGTCAAGGCTTCCGGCGGCTGGTTTTGCCAGAGCAGGCATAGCCGCTGAGGCGATCAGTACTGCCAGAAGTGTGCCCATTGCCAGAGTATGTTGCCATTTTCTTGTTTTCAACATTTTCTCTCCTTTTGATTTTGCAGGTCGATGATTCCTGCAAGAGATTTGATTCACGTCCCTGCCATCGGGGCCGGAATCGCAAAATTGGATAAGACATACATTAAAGAGTGGGAGCAGAACTAGTGTCAGTATGGCTTTTGGAGAGAAAAAAGTCTTACAGAATATTAATCAGTACAGACAAAATATTGACCGATGGAGATTGGTTTGCTAAAAATAACGCTCCTTCATTATTTGAAGATTAAATCACCTTATTTTTTTAAGTGTAAAAAATTAGGCAGTTTCAATCTTGATATAGTCGCTCGGACTCATACTCACGCTTTTACTCGTTTCCTTTGCCGATGCATAAACTGATTATACGAGTAAGTTGGATGAGGTGCCCTCACCTCTCGCGTGACCGGAGCCTGATTCTGTACCTAAAACAAATTCAACTTTGAAAATTCTGCCCAATCTAATTCTGTCTTGTATTGATACTCCGGCCAGAATTTAACCAAGCCATTTTCCAGTTTTACCGTCACGATACCGTGATACTTTCCGTGCATTTGGAATGAATATTCGCCAAAGCCGACTTGCTCTGCTTCATTCAATGCCAGATGATGCCATGTCATGTGCATAGGAATTTCAGGACCGTGATCTCCACCGAAGAATTCATATAACTCATCCCGCCCATGATAGACCTGTTTATCGGGAGGCTCAATATAGACGGCGTCTTCTGTGAAACAGTCCGCTGCTTTACGTGCATCGCCTTCGTTCCAGCCATCCGCGATGGTTTGCATGAAGTGTTTAAATTCATGGTTTGTCATGTTCATGGTTTATTTTCGAGCTTGAGAATGGGACTATATCGATTCGAGTAAGGATAGGACCAAGGATTGCAAGGAACAACACATAGGCGGCGGAAAGCGCTCCCAGCTGTGGTTCCAAACCTGCGCTGACGCCCAACCCCGCGATCACGATGGAAAATTCACCGCGTGCCACTAACGCCGCGCCTGCGCGAAAGGCTCCCGCAGAATCGATCTTTGCACGGCGGGCAGACCACCAGCCCGTGAAGAGTTTTGTCAGAGTGGTAATTAGTCCCAGAATAACCGCGAGCAGGAGAACGGGAGGTAAAGAGGCGGGGTCAATTTGAAGTCCAAAGAATAAAAAGAAGATGGCCGCGAACAAGTCCCGCAATGGACCGAGCAGTTTATGAGTCCGTTCGGCGATTGGATCGGAGAGAGCGATACCCACGAGAAATGCGCCAATTGCGGCAGAGACTTGGAGCCGTTGCGCCAGCCCTGCCACGAGAAGTACCAGGCCAAATGTAGTATAGAGAATCACTTCATCGGATTGATGAGAAATCAGCGAACTCAAACGTTTTCCATAACGCAAGGCAATGAAAAGGACAGTGCCTACTGTGGCAAGAGCAATGAGAATGGAAAGACTTGCTTCAACCAATCCCTGCCCGATGAGGAGAACAGCCACCAACGGGAGATATAAAGCCATAGCCAGATCTTCGATCACCAGAATCGAAATAATGATCGGCGTTTCCTGATGGTTCAATCGATTAAGCTCTGCCAGCACTTTGGCGATGATGCCAGATGAGGAGATATATGTGACGCCGCCCAATAGTGTTGCTGCCAGCGGACTCCAGCCCAACAATAGGCCGGTGATGAGTCCAGGTGGAAAATTGAGCAGGAAGTCAGCGACGCCCGCGGGCAGACCCGTTTTCAGGTTTGCGCTTAGCTCTTCACCTGAATATTCCAATCCCAGCATGAAGAGCAGAAGAATTACGCCAATCTCTGCTCCGATGTGCACAAAGTCTTCGCTGAATTGGAGTGGAAGAATTCCGCCGTTGCCAAATGCCAGCCCTGCCAAAAGATACAAAGGAATGGCTGAGAAGCCCCATCGGCTAGCCAGGCGTGTGAGGAGTGCCAGACCGATGATGGCAACCCCCAGTTCAATGAAAACAAATGAAATATCTGGCATGCCTTATTTTACACAAGAAAAAATCCCACCGTCTGTTCAGTGCGGGACTTTCATTGCAATGTTTTTTAGGTATTGATGACTTAATTCACAATTGGCAATGTGAAGAGAAATGTGCTACCTTGCCCTTTACCAGTTGATTCAACCCAGATGTGGCCATTGTGAACTTCAATGATCCGTTTCACGAGCGCCAGTCCCACACCGGTGCCTTCGGTTTTGGGGTCCAGTTTATCGAACAGACCAAAAATCTTTTCGTGAAAGGCAGGGTCAATCCCAACCCCGTTGTCACGCACAAAAAATATTTTCTCGCCCTTTTCTTCACAGACTCCAATTTCCACATGCGGTTTCTTTTGGTCGTCCATGAATTTCGCCGCGTTATCAATCAAATTTTGTACAACTTCCACGAGCCGTTGGCGATCTCCGTGAACAACGGGGAGATCGTTGGCCACTTCCACTTCAACCTGGCCCATCATCAATCTGCCTTTTGTAAGCGCTAGAGCCTCTTCCACAATACTATTAAATGGAACATCCAAAGGCGGATTCATGAGCCGCCCAATGCGCGAAAGTTCAAGCAACTCATTGAGGAGGCGGTGCATTTTATCCTTGGCTTCACGGATCCGTTCCAAATCCTTTTCCAATTTGGCGGTGTTCCCGGAACGTGCATCCTCTTCCAGTAAGCCGACAAATCCGCCGATGGTGATCAATGGACTTTTCAAATCATGCGATACGGTGTAAGTAAACCGTTCCAATTCAGCATTCTTTGACTCTAATTCCTTAATCACTCGTTCACGTTCGGCTTCGGCACGCTTGCGCTCCTTGAGCTCCTGTTCTGCTTTGGCACGGGCTTCATCAATTTTGCGTAGTGTCTGGCTAAGCAGAAATGTGGATATAATGATGTAGAGGGTCTGGGCAGCCCAAAAGGCGAAAGGTGGCGTAGCTGTGTCTGATTTAGGTAGAAAGCCGGTTTGTCCAAGTTCGATCACAATG
>Ga0070699_100005591_pt1 | contig 11026 bp, 8 predicted proteins | sample KBSK1503metaG_FD_65473 | JGI IMG/M metagenome (GOLD analysis project Ga0070699, IMG submission 65473) | Corn, switchgrass and miscanthus rhizosphere microbial communities from Kellogg Biological Station, Michigan, USA - KBS K1-50-3 metaG | ecosystem: Host-associated > Plants > Roots >...
CGGTACTGGACGTTGGCGTGCTCGTTGCGCACGTGCAGGAAGCCCCCGCCGGTCGAGTCCTGGGTCACACCGGGCGCCTGCAGGATGAGTTGGCTCAGGGGGGCATTGTCGCCCTGGGGCAGCGTCTCGATGGCCTGGCGGTTGAACTCGAAGGTCGACGCGCCGATGCGCGGCTGGATGCTGATGCGGGCCTCTTCCAGGCGTTTGGCCGCGACCGCGAGGTCGAGCGCCTGTTTCGAGGCGAGGTGGAGATCCACACCCGTCGCGCCGGTCTCGGAGACCGTCACGACGGAGGTGGCGGTGTCGAATCCTTCCTTCTCGCCGACGACGACATAGGAGCCCGGCGTGACGTTCGAGAAACTGAACATCCCCTGGTCGTCCGCGATGGTCTGGCCGACGACCCTGCCGTCGCTGCTCTCCAGCCGAACCTGGGCGCGGCTCAGCGGCCGGCCGAGCGCGTCCTTGGCCGTGCCGGTGACCTGGCCGGTCTGCGCGGCGACGGGCGGGACGCCGCTGACAACCGCGCAGACCAGCAAGCCAATCGTGACAAGCGCCCAGAAGGGGTCTCGTTGGAAAGATCCGTGCATAGCGGTACTCCTCCCGATCGATGAAAGGTCGCCTAGGGGCGCCGAGCGCCCGTTAAGAAGCGGACTACAGGTGCGACCGAATCAGCCTAGGCGAGTGGAGGAGCGCGGGATGCTGCGATGAGGACATCGGGTGCCGGGACGTAAGGGGCCGCTGCGTGCACCGTCCCGCTGGCGATCAACCCTGTGCATACGGACGGAGGGGTTGACAGCACAGACACGAGCCCTGCCCTTGCGGTCAGTTCGGCGAGGGGACATTCGGCGTTGTACCATCCGTTGGATGGGCGGGCGTGCGTGTGGCCCGACGCGGAAACAGTCAGGCCGAATGCTAACAGGGCCAGCGTCAGCACAAAGCAGACGACCCGCCTGCCTTGGTAGCGCGATCGGTGGTCCGAGCCAGACGTCCACATTGGCGGCCTCACCATACGTTATATGGACCAGCCTTGGCAATATCCTGAGAGCGTCACCTACAACAACGGCGGGGGCCGCGAATTCCTCCGCGAGCGGTTGTGCGAGGCGCCCACTGCAAGATCCCCTTTTAAGCCACGGCGGGGCAAAATGCCCCAATGGAGTACCTTCCGGTGGCGTAGACTGCCGCCATTGAGAGAAGGACACGGGATCACCCATGTGGCACCATGGCGTCATCGACGGCCACAAGGAGGACAGTCAGGTCTACATCCTGGCGACAAATCAAGAAGCCGCCTGGCCAGACGGCTTTCCCGTTCGTCTTCGCTGCCGATGTCCCGGCGCCACCAAACTCCTTGTAGTCCGACAGGCCCTCATCCTTAGAAGAGAACTCAACGATCCAATGATTTGTCGTCCGTAGTGCGCCCGCGGTTGCAGACCCCGCCATGACCGAAATTGCACGCACGTGGGGCCTATCCTCCTCGCGGTCTTTGCTCATTCAGTAGCTGGCTTGGCGGACCGGTGCGTGAGGCGGTCAGCCGAAGTGGACCTCGGCCTGGAACCCTCTCGGCGACTCGGCTATCACTCGGCTAAAGTCATGCGTCGGCATCCGGGGTATCGCGCTCAAAGGGGAGCGCCGGGACTGCAGGAAAGTTGCAGGGATGCTGGCGATGGTGGGGCATGACGGGCGCCGGAGCGGGGACGGCGCGGGGTCTGAAAATCCTGGTGTCGGCGGTTCAATCCGTCCCCGCCCACCATTCTTCTCTCCCCCGCAAGGACTTAGCCCGCCCAACAGTGGATCGAGAAGAAGTGAGGGCCTGAGTCTAGGACCGGCAACCCATTTGAGGGGTTAGTCTGCTACCATGCTGCTACCAGAACAGCCGGTACCAGGTGTATCCTGGAAGACATTGAGCTATGCCGCGCTGCTTGCTTCCCGTACGCTTAGGTCTCCTCGGGTACCCTGAGTACGTGGAGCGGAACAGTTCGTAATCAGTAGGTCGCACGTTCAGCTTCCTTCTCCGGCTGGCAGTTCCTTTCTGGCTGCTATCTAATTAGAAATTAGTGGGTCGCTATCTGCCGGCCGTACGGAAATCGGCGGGACCGCACCGCAGACTGCCTGGGTGCCCCCAGGCTGAAGCCGGATCGCCGGAGTGGGTCTCCTAGGGGGGTCCCTAGCGAATCTTCAACCTGGGCTCAGCGGCTTCAGCAGGCGGCCTCTGGCTACATCTGGAACGATCAAGGTGAAGTGTGCCTAAGTCCGGCCTCGGAGAATGAATTGAGGATCGCGACTGCTCGCGGCGTGAGCGACGCTTTCTGGAGGGTCCCTGAAGGCGACGTGGTCGACCCGTGCAGGTCCAAGGACTCTGTCATGCCTAGGGGAACGCGGATCGCTGGGCGGTTTGTAGCGGTGCTTGCCGGCCACATGGCAGAGAATGAGCGATGCAATCGTCAGGTGTCAGAACTCTGAATCGCATGGGCTTGGTTATGCCCGAGGTTGTTTGATCGACAGTTTACTGGCATCTAGCTGGACTGCGCGCCACTGAACGATCCGCAAATGCCGAAGCCATTCGCCACTTTGAAGCTGGGTTGAGGCTGCTCGATGAACCCCAAACGATCGAGGTATCACGAGAGGCCGTTGGGCGCGGGCCAACTGCCTGGCGTCGAGTTTTTCGCCACCGGAGATCGGTGGCGCGGGCTCGGGGCTCGAAGAGACGCTGGAGAACTACGAGGCGCCTCGTCGCACTGCCGAGCCCGCCACTCAACTCCCCCCACGGTTCTCGCCGGTCATGGGGCGCTTGCGATTGCCCGATTCGCCGCCGCGCTAGATCCTCGCCGTTCACCTGTCGTAGCCGGTTTCCAATGGTGACATCCAATGTGCTTTACGCAATGTCACGCATGAACGCCTGGGGGATGCGACTTTCCGAGAACAGCCATAGTAGGTCTCTATGGGACTCTTTTAGCGCCGTAGGAGCTTCGTTCCTCTCTATCCAATCGTTCGAGGATATCGGCGGCATTCTTGTTGGTAGTACCCGTTCTACCTTGGCGGTAGACACCCTGGATGCCGTCGCTGATGTCCCGAGGTTCGGCCCCCGTCAACGGCGTAGTAAGCGTCGGGACTCCGCGTGGCAGTACAAACGAGGCACCCGTATCAATTGCCCATCCACAACTTGCACCACAGATCTGGGAGTCCCGGCGCGTATCACGATAGTTTTCCCCGTATCTAGCTTGTGCGGCCAGGCTACCGTGAGACACCAGGATCGCCAGACCACTTGCAACACATCCCGTGATAAGAGTTGGGCGCATCAGAATGTTCCTCCGTCTCATTGGATTCACTTGCGGCGGAAGGTCTTGATGACGTTGCCAATGTCCTTTCCGAGTTGATAGTTGGGATCTCCCTCGTGTCTTGCGTCTTCTTCCCTTTCCAGAGCATCGCTACGCTCCTGTTGATAGCGCCGCCGCTCTTCGTTGATCTTGTATGATTCGACTGCGCGCTGCTGTTGCTGTTCGTTCTGCCAATCAGCCCGCTTCTGCTGTTGAAGCTGATACTCTCGGTCTCGTTGCAGCTGTTCCATTTGCTGTTGGCGATTAGCTCTCTGTTCCTCCTGCTGTAGCTTCCATCGCTCCAGGTCCATCTGGTAGCGCTGGAGTTCATACTGGCGGCGCGCTGCGTTAGGGTCCTGGGCAGCGGCGACTGTGGGACTGATCAGCATCGAACCAGCTACGAGGGTGCCGAGCACTAGAGTCATCGCAACTCCGGGTCCGATTCTCATGTCTCTCCTCCTTGTTCGGGGTCGAGATAACTTCCCACCGTCACCAGGGCACGTTTCAAGGGACGGTATTAGCAGGATGGCTGCCAAGTGTATTTGGCCGTAATATTCAATACTTGCGAGTGGAAAGGCGGTTTCGACAGGCCTCGCTAGTTGTTCGACGGTGATTCGACACTGTCGAACGCTCTGCCTGGGCACGCGTTCGCTAGCGGCGCGTATGACGAGGCTTCTCGAACTAGCCGCGCCTTGGCCACGCTGGGGCCGCTCCCAAGAGTAGATGCCGCGAGGGTTGTAGAGCTAACGCCACGCCTCGAAGGCAATCGGCAGGAATTCGAAGCTGTGTCGCCAGGTTCATGGTCGATCGTTTGCTACCAGGCAGCTACCAGGAAGACATTTAGCTATTCACTTAGCTATTCGCTCGATGCAACTCTTAGTCTGCGGGTCCGAGGCCTTGACGGCCCACTAAACACAGGGAAGGGTTACGAGGCGCTGATACGTCGTGACCCCCCGTCAATCTCAGTGTGCTCTCCGCGAACTAACAGGAGACCCACTCCATTGCGTTGCGCACGCCGTAACCGATGGTGGTCGCCTAGCGGGCGACACCGACCGCGTCTTGTGGCCGCAAGTGGAGGCCCTCGACGTCGTCGAGGGTCAGGTGTCGGGGAAGGACGCGGCGCTCAACCATCGGGCAACGGGAGGGCACCGATACCCGGACCCACTCGGGTGCGGGTCGACAGGTGGCTCGGCTAGCAAGGGCCGGCCAAACGGACTTCGTACCCGGGACGTCCTCTTCTGCCAGACGGCTAGGGCAGATCACTGCGGACGGTGCCACGGCGGTGCTGCGCATCACGCCCCGACGCTAGCCGAGTATCGCGCTCGTCAATCGCGGGCCGCCAGCTTTCGACAGAGTCGAAGGGGTGTCGACCGCCCTCGTTCGACACCCAGCAGTCCAGTGTAAAGCCTTGTTCGATCACCGGTTGTTGGGTTGGCCCGTCACTTGCGAATCAGGTTGGTGTGTGCCGGCAAGAAACCGCCGGAGGGGAGGAACTAGGCGGTGAACATGACACCAGCTAGGGAGAAAAGCCATGGAGCTGAGCCCGAGTTCGAACGTTCGATCGCGAGTAGTGGCCCTCTTCGTTTGCACTATCGTCGTCGGTGCGTCATTAGCATTCACGCCGACAATGGCGTCCGCTCAGTCGTGCGACGGTGATACGAACATTTACGCGCGGTGCGGCGAGGAGCTCCGAAGCGGGCTGCGCAATACCCTGCGCTATGGCGGCTCTGACTACGACGACACATTCAAGCGGGCGGAGAGCGTCCGCGACGCCCTGAAGAACTGCATTAACTGCGCTCTGGACCACGTGGGAGACCGGATCAACAACTTCAACTCCAACGGTTACTCCACTCGCTCGGGATCCAGGGGCGCTGGTCGGTAGGGAGGCTGACGGCGAGGCGAGGACAGCGGCCCTTGCAGGTCGAAAGACCGCGAGGGCCGCTTCGTGACTGGAGCCGTGATCGGTCACTAGGCGGCTCCGCGGCACCCATCGTCGCCTGCGGGACGCCCGTCCACTCGACGGTTCTGCGGAACCTCGCTGATCGAAGACAGAGATCAGGTAGTACTAGACTCGCGACGACGAAGTAATAACTGCCGTCAGGCTGCCGCTGCTCATTGGGCCGTGTCGGCTGACCCGTACTCAGGGCCCGCGTGAAGGGGCCAGGGCGGTGACCGGACTCGCGTCTCTTCCGGCGCCGGTAGCCGCTTCCACACCCATGCAGGGGTGCCCGAGGAGACCTAACTCAGGGGTTTTCGGTGTCAGATTCGTGAGGCTCTGCTCCGCGCTTCACCGCCGCCGGGCTTGCCAGCGGGTTCGTTCGGGGTCCACCTTAATTGGATAGGGCCCTCGGCCATGCCCAAAATCTTGCGGTGAACCGGCGCGGCAGTACTTACCGGACCCCGCACTCGAATTTGCGCTGACGGCGAACACGGCGCCGTGATAGAGGGATTATGTGCTTAGGGGATAATCTATCGGCCTAGTGTGCTTACTGCGTGGGGAGTCAACGGAAGAACAAGCCACCGCGCGTGATGTGTTTCACTAGCCTCAACACAGATAACTTGGAGCCCTTGCCTTGAAACTAGCGGTCGGCGTGGAGTAATATCCGGCGCACCATGAGGAGTCTCGAGGGACTCTTAGGCGACAGCGCCCTGATCCATGATCTTCGAATCCAGGTCACGCGCCTCCTCGATCGCCCTCAGGGGACGCGCCGCCTCCCGGCAGTGCTGATTACCGGCGAAACAGGCGTCGGGAAGGGCCTACTGGCCCGAGCAATGCACGATGCGAGCGACCGCCGCACGGCCGCTTTCGTGGCGATCAACTGTGCCGCTGTCCCCGAAACCCTCGTCGAGGCCGAACTGTTCGGCTACGAACGCGGTGCCTTCACCGACGCCCGGCAGGCAAAACCAGGGCTATTTCAGGCCGCCCACCGAGGCTCCCTTTTCCTCGACGAGATCGGCACCTTACCTCTCGCTCTGCAAGCGAAGCTCCTCACCGCAATCGAGGAGCGCCAAGTGCGCCGACTCGGCAGCACCCGCCCTGAATCGGTCGACGTTTGGATCCTTAGCGCATCCAATGACTCGCTCCCCGCCGCAGTCGGCGCCGGTCGCTTCCGACCCGATCTCTACCATCGCCTTTCAGCGCTCACGCTCGAACTCCCGCCACTGCGCGCCCGTGCCGGCGACGTCCTGCTCCTGGCCGATCACTACCTCGACCGGGCTTGTCGAGACTACGGCCTTGCTCCAAAGCACCTCACGGCGGATGCTCGGCGTGCTCTGCTGGCGTATGCGTGGCCCGGCAATGTCCGCGAGCTCATCAATCTCCTAGAGCGCACCGCACTGCTTGCCGGTGATGATGCGCTGACGGCTAGGGATCTTGGCCTGCCAGTCGAGCGGGATGCGGTCTCAGGTGGCCCCCGTCAGGGGCGCGCCGTGTCCGGCGAGTCGCCCGATCGGTCAGCCCCACCGAGCGTTCTCGAGCGCGATGATCTGCTGGGTGCTCTAGAGGCGACTAAGTGGAACCTTTCGAGAGCTGCCGCGCGGCTCAACATCCCGAGGAATACGCTCCGCTACCGGATGGAGAAGCTGCGCCTCCGTCCAAGCGCCGAGCAGAGAAACGAGCCCGCCGGCGACCACGAGTCGCTGGCTGCGCACCTGACCCCACAGATTAGATCGCCAGGTCAGCAGTCAGGTGACGCTCCCGCGCCGCGGCAGGATCATCTGCGCTGGGAACGCCGCATCGTGGCGGCACTCCGGGTTGAGATTGTGTCCAGCCAGGGCTCATCAATTGAGGAGGCGGCACCCTGGCTCCAGAGTATAGTCAACCGTCTCAAGGTCCTTCAGGCCCATATCGAGGAGCTATCCCCGCGAAGTGTCGTGGCGGCTTTCGGCGTGGTTCCAGTAGAGGACGCTCCCACGCTCGCCGTCCAAACAGCACTGAGCCTGGTTAGATGGCGCGAGCGCCGCCAGGAGGAAAGCGCCCCCGTTATTCGGTGCGCCATTCACGTCGCCGAGGGTCTGATCGCGCGGAGCTTCGACACCATGGGGCTCGACCCCGCTGACAAGCGCACGATTTCCACCACGCTTGAGCATCTCGCCAGCGAACCTGGCTCGGAACTTGTCGTGGTCAGCGCCGCCGCGGCACGGTTCCTCCACGGGCGATTCGTGATGGAGCTCTTGACGAGCCGCAGCCCTACCTCCGTGCCTGGGTACTCTGTGGTCCGGGAGGGGCGGGTCGAGACGCAAGCGACCACCGCTTTTATCGGTCGCGACCGCGATCTAACCGCGCTGGATGACCTCCTCGGACTTGCCGAAGCGGGCCAGGGCCAAGTTATCGTCATCATCGGCGAGCCCGGTGTAGGCAAGTCACGTCTTGTCGAGGAGTTCCGTCGGGCTCTTGTCCACGATCGCGTGACGTACCTGGAGGGCCGGTGCGTCTCGTACGGTAGTTCGATGCCCTACCTGCCGCTCGTCCAGCTACTCAGCCACACCTTTGCGATTCTCGAGACGGACACGCCCGATGCAGTCCGTACCAAGGTCCAGAACGGTCTGGCGGGGCTCCGTCTACCTGTCGACGCCAATATCCCCTTTCTTCTATACCTGCTCGGCATCAAGGAAGAGTCGGCAGAGCTCGCGGCGCTCAGCCCAGAAGCCATCAAACAGCGCACCATCGAGGTTCTGCGTCAGCTCACGCTTGCTGGGAGTCGGCGCCGACCCCTAGTGATTGCCGTCGAGGATCTCCACTGGATCGATCCGAGCTCCGAAGAATGCCTCGCCGCTCTGGCCGACATGCTCGCCGCCGCGCGTATTCTCCTGCTCGCCACGTCCCGCCCGGGCTACCAGGCGCCATGGCTAGGTCGCTCCTATGCAACGCAGTTAGTGCTTCGCCGCTTGCCAGCCAGCGACAGCCTGGCCCTCGTCCAGGCCTTAACAGAGGGCTGTTCGCTGTCAAAAGGGCTGCTAGACACCATTGTTGCCCATTCCGACGGGGTACCATTCTTTATCGAAGAGCTGACGCGCTCAGTCCTCGATCATCCGGAATCGGACTCCCGTATCGAGGTGCCAGACACGATCCAAGGCGTGCTCAACGCTCGCCTGGATCGGCTGCTTCCGGAAGACCGCTCGCTCCTCCAGGCTGCAGCAATTCTGGGAAAAGACATTCCCGTTTTGCTTCTACGGCAGCTCACTGATCTCCCTCCCGCTGAAGTTTCGCTGGCACTCCGCCGTCTCCAGGCCGCCGATTTCATCGTGGAGACGAACCTTGAGCCGGTGCATGAGTTTACGTTCAAGCACGCGCTCACGCAGGACGTTGCCTACCTGAGCCTGGTCGACGAACAGCGCCTTGAGCTCCATGCTCGCGCCGCGACTGCCATCGAGGAACTAGCGCCGGAGACGCGCGAACGGCGCCCTGAGCTCCTAGCCCACCACTACACTCGGGCCGGACTGAATCAACTCGCGATCGCGTACTGGCATCTCGCCGGCCAGCGGGCAGTCGAGCGGTCCGCGAATGCCGAAGCCATTCAGCATCTGGAGGCCGGACTGTTGCTGCTCGAGGTTCTGCCCGAGTCGCCGCTGCGCCTCTTGCAAGAGCTCACCCTTCGAACAGCTCTGGCTTCCCCGCTTGTAATGCTCCGAGGATACGGCATGCCAGAAGTCGAGCAGCATCTGTCGCGTGCCCACGCGATCTGCCTCGAGCTCGGCCCTACTGCGGAATCTGCGCCCGTCCTCTTTGGACTGTTCCGCTATCATCTCGTGCGCGCGCAGTACAAGCGCACCCAGGAGCTCGCCAGCGACATGTTGCGTGTTGCCATCGCGGCGGCTGACCAGTCGCTACACGTAGTCGCGGCCGCGATGGCCGGTATCCCGCTATTTTACAATGGCGAGTTCCTGGACGCGAGGCGACATCTCATCGCATCGCTCTCGATCTACGACTCCCGTACGCACCTCTACGACAACGCGACCTTTGGCCAGGACCCTGCCGTCGGCGCGATGAGCTATTTGGCCTGGACCCTCGCGTTGCTCGGTCAGGGACGCGCGGCTAGCGAGCACGCGCAGCGCTCCGTGGAAATCGCCCGCGAACGTCGGCATCCGTTCACCCTGGCGTTTGCGCTACACTCGGCAACGCTCGTGCACCTAATCCGCCACGATGCCGTCGCGGCAGCGCGAGATGCCGGTGAGCAGCTTGCAATTTCCGAGGAACAAGCCTTCCCGTTCTGGAGAGGGAGCGCCCTGCAATTTTTGGGATGGGTGGAGTGCCGTCAGTCGCACACGGCGGCGGGACTGGCGAAGATGCGTGAGGGCCTTACGCTGTACCGCGCTGCTGGCGTCGACATCGGCAGCTCGATCTGCGCCTCGTTTCTGGCCCAGGCCCTGCTCGAAGCGAATCAGCCTGCCGGGGCAATCGAGGTGGTCGATGAATACGTCGCCTTCTCCGCCCGTTTCGGTGAGCTCGCCTACCACTCTGACCTCCTCGCGATCAAAGCCGAGGCTCTCGCGAGACTCGGGGCCTTCGATCTCGCGCTCACCATGCTCCAGAACGCCATCGCGCTCGCCGAGGACCAGCACACCCCGGTGTTCGCGCTGCGGGGCCTTCTGCGCCTCGCGCGGATCCACCCCGACGGCCTGGTCGGCGACGATCGCAACCGCCTCCGCCGGCTTCATCAGGAGCTTGCTGGTCATGATGACACTCCGGATATCCGGGCTGCGGGTGCGCTGTTAGGTCTCCTACACTAGGGCCGGACTCGGACAACCCGCCGCGGCGGAGAGCCTGAGCGCCGCCGCTGAGCACCTCAGTAGGTCGCGGGCTCAACTCCCGACGACAAGGAGCACTTCTGGGTCATATTCCTTGAATACGCAGAACCCCCGGCTCCAGTCGTGGGCACCGGGGGACGACTTCTGTGCTCGAGTGACGATACGGCGTCAGCAGGGCCGGTTCTCGAGAACCGAGTTGGTGCTACCACGCTGCTACCAGAACCAGCCGTGCCAGGAGTACCTTGGAAGACATTCACCTAGTCCGGATCGCTTTGGCCGGTAGGGTTTAGGTTCTCTTGGGTCTCCTGAGTACGTGGCTCGGGGCAACTCTTAATCAGCGGGTCCAAGGTTCGAGTCCTTGACGGCCCACCAAACACGTCGGCCACTTCCAACACATCGGGAGTGGCCGATGCTGCTTTTGCTACCTTTTACCGAATCTTCAAAGCTGGGCCCAGCGTCAGCAGGCGGCCGCTGGGCGCCTAGCAGCTACGGTCTCGGGCGCGACGAAACTGCCCGCCTTAGGGAAGCCGCGTACTCGTCCTCAGTGATCGTGCGGATCTCCTCGACACTAACCCTTCCGCGACTCCCTGGTATCGGCTTGGTGAACCAGTGCACCCGGAAATAGCGCGGTTTTCCACTCATGGGGCAATAGCCCGCAAGTTGCTCTTCGACGCCTTCGAATTGCGTTCCTTCCTTTCGCAGCTCACGTGAGATGATCACCACCCCGAAGAGACCGCCCTCTTGCCAAATAAACTCTTCCCGGTAGCCCATCCAGTACTCACCTGCATCCGGCCTCACTCGATGACCTGATCCGCCCGCGACAGAAGCGACGGCGGGATCGTCAGGCCGAGGGCCTTGGCGGTCTTGAGGTTGATGACGAGCTCGAACTTCGTCGGCTGCTCGATGGGCAGGTCGGCGGGCTTGGCGCCCTTGAGGATCTTGTCCACGTAGGTCGCGGCGCGCCGAAA
>Ga0070699_100005593_pt1 | contig 11025 bp, 10 predicted proteins | sample KBSK1503metaG_FD_65473 | JGI IMG/M metagenome (GOLD analysis project Ga0070699, IMG submission 65473) | Corn, switchgrass and miscanthus rhizosphere microbial communities from Kellogg Biological Station, Michigan, USA - KBS K1-50-3 metaG | ecosystem: Host-associated > Plants > Roots >...
GCCTGCGTCGCCCGCAGTTGCGCGAGCACGCGCGGATCGAGCAGGCGTGCAATGTACAGATAGAGGTCGTTGTAGCCGCGCAGCTTGATGATGGCGGCGACGTAATTGTCATCGAGGAACATCGCCACTTGCGGCTCGGAGTCGTTGATGGCGGCCAGCACTTCCGCCGATGGCTTGACGAAGGCCTCGTTGATCTGTCCGTCGACCTGGTCGACAACGTTGAGGTCCTTGTCGAGCAGCATAACGGCCGGCAATCCGCGGATCGAGGCTTGAACCGCGAGGAACTGATGGAACTGCTCGCGTGACTGCTCGAACAAGGGCTTGGCGCGCGCGAGTTCGATGGCAATGGCGATGCTGTCGGCGCGCACGAACTGGACGTGTTCGCGCACATAGGCGTCGGCCACGATGAGCGAATTCTCGATCAGCGCCTGCGTCTGCTGCGAGAACAGGCGGTCGAGGCCCCGGTCGAGCGTCACGCTTGCCACCACGGCGACCGCAATCGCGGGGACCGCAGCGATGATGGAGAACAAGGCGACGATGCGCACGTGCAGTCGCGCCGCCGCGCGCCCGCGACGCCTCGCCTGCACGACTCCCCACACCTCGCGCGCGATGACCAGAATCAGAAGAAAGACGGTGACTGCGTTTGCCAGCAGTAGCGTGACCACGACCTCGTGGGTGGGCGCGATCGGCGTGAGACCGGCAAGCACGACGAAGGTCAGGAGCGCCGACAGCAGGGCGAGCGCAACGGCGGCAAGACCAAGCGCTCGCGGGATCCATCCCGGCGTCGGCGCCGCGGCAGCAGTGACAAGTTCGGTGGTGGCGGCTTCGCCGACGTTCATCGACTCATCTCGTCCCAAACGGGAACCCGGCGGGGCGCGAAAATACGCCCGTTTAGGTGCCCCCCATTGATCGATGGTCGTGTGGCATTGATGCTTTTATACAACAATGTTGCCGAATTGCGACAATTCCGGGGCGTGCAAGGTCGCCCTGTGGCCAATCGGCACCATCAAAAGCAACGGGGGGGCGTCAGCCGCTGCTGCGGAAGACCTGGATATCGAGATCGCGGATTTTCTTGCGCAGCGTGTTGCGATTGACCCCGAGCAAATCCGCCGCGCGGATTTGGTTGCCGCGAGTGGCCGCAAGCGTCACCGACAGGAGCGGATGCTCGATCTCCCGTAGCACCCGGTGATAGAGGCCGGGTGGCGGCAATCCGTCGCCGAAGCTGGCAAAATAGGACGCCAGATGCCGCTCGACGGCGGCCGAAAGGCCCTCCTCCGAGCGCGGCTCGTCGCTGGCCGAAACCATGGTCGGCTGCGATAGTTCGGCGTCGATCACCGCCGCCGCGATCGTTTCCTGCGGATAGAGCGCGGCAAGCCGGCGCGCGAGATTTTCAAGCTCGCGCACGTTGCCAGGCCAGCGGTGATGCTTGAGTCGCTCAAGCGCGGCCGGCTCGAGCTGCTTGCCCGGCAATCCCTCGCGCTCGACTTGAGCGAAGAAGTGTCGGATCAGATCGGGCACGTCTTCGATGCGTTCACGTAGCGGCGGCAGGCGCAACGGCACGACATTGAGGCGGAAGAACAAATCCTCGCGGAATAGGCCCTGCTGGATGAGGATGCGCAGGTCCTTGTTGGTGGCTGCGATGATGCGCACATCGGCCTTGATCGGGGTGCGCCCGCCCACGGTGGTGTATTCGCCCTGCTGCAGCACGCGCAGGAGCCGCGTCTGCGCCTCCATCGGCATATCGCCGATCTCGTCGAGGAAGAGCGTGCCGCCTTCGGCCTGTTCGAAACGGCCGGAGCTGCGGGTATTGGCGCCGGTGAACGCGCCCTTCTCGTGGCCGAACAATTCGGATTCGATGAGGTCGCGCGGGATCGCAGCCATGTTGATGGCCACGAACGGACCGCTGCGGCGCTTGCCGTAATCGTGCAGCGCGCGTGCGACCAGCTCTTTGCCGGTCCCGGACTCGCCCGAGATCATCACCGTGAGATCGGTCTGCATCAGCCGGGCGAGCACCCGGTAGATTTCCTGCATCGCGGGCGAGCGACCGACCAGCGGAATGGACTCGAACTCGTCCGGCTTGGCGCTCGGGCGCGTGCGCTCCTTCGGCTCCGCCAGCGCCCGGCCGACGATCCCGATGAGTTCCTTGAGATCGAACGGCTTCGGGAGATATTCGTAGGCACCCCGCTCGGACGCGCGCACCGCGGTCATGAACGTGTTCTGCGCGCTCATGATGATCACGGGAAGCTCCGGCCGCAGCTTCTTGATGCGCGGCAAGAGGTCGAACGCATTCTCGTCCGGCATCACGACGTCGGTGATGACGAGATCGCCCTCCCCTTGACTGACCCAGCGCCAGAGCGTCGCGGCATTGCTGGTCGAGCGGACTTCGTAACCTGCGCGCGACAGCGCTTGGTTGAGCACGGTGCGGATCGCCGCATCGTCGTCGGCAACCAAAATGTTTCCAGCGGGCATTGGCACCTCTTTAGGCAGCGTCGCCCGGCTCGGCGTCGTCGCCCAAGAACATGGGCATAAGCACACGAAAAATCGTACGTCGCGGTTGCGACTCGCATTCGATGATCCCGCCGTGATCGCCGATGATCTTGGATACCAGCGCGAGGCCGAGGCCCGATCCGGTCGGTTTCGTCGTCACGAACGGGTCGAAGAGGTGGGGCAACAGGTCCTCGGGAACGCCGGGTCCGTTGTCCTTGACGCAGAATTCGAGCGGCAGCGATACGCGCGCCTTGCTGCCTGGCAGCGACAGGCGCACGCCCGGTCGAAACGCGGTCGAAAGCTGAATCTCGCCGTCGACTGCGTTCTCCCCGATCGCCTCGGCGGCGTTCTTCACGAGATTGAGGAAGACCTGGATGAGTTGATCGCGATTGCCGAGCACGGGCGGCAGCGACGGATCGTAGTCCTCGACGAACTTGATGTGACGCGCAACGCCCGAATGTGTGAGGTGCTTCACGTGCTCGAGCACGGCGTGGATATTGACGGATTCACGCTCGATCGGCCGCTCGTCGGTGAACACTTCCATGCGGTCGACCAGCTTCACGATGCGGTCGGCTTCGTCGCAGATCAGCCGCGTCAAGGTGCGATCATCATCGCCGACCGATTGTTCGAGCAGCTGCGCCGCCCCGCGGATGCCCGAGAGCGGATTCTTGATCTCGTGTGCGAGCATCGCCGCGAGCGCGATCACCGAACGCGCGGCACCGCGATGGGTGAGTTGGCGGTCCATCTTGTCGGCGATCGTGCGCTCTTGCAGCATGACGACCACGTGATCAGGCCGCTCCGGCAACGGCGCCACGTACAGGTCGACCAGGCGCTCGCCGGGATTGCGCGGCGTGCCGAGATCGACCTTGTACTCGCTGACCGCTGCGCCGCGCCCGCGCACCTGGTCGACGAGCGCGAGCAATGGACTTCCGAACGGCACCAGCTCGCCCAGCATGTGGCGGCGCAGCAGCGGCAAAGACGCTTCAAAAAAGGACTCCGCCGCCGCATTGGCGTTTGCGACCCGCCCATCGGCCGCAACCATGATCACCGGATGCGGCAGCGCGTCGAGAACGGCATCCGAGGTGCCGGAGGGAAGCGTGGGCATCGGCTCGAGCCGGCTCACGCGGCCTTCCTTTCGCTGCCGTGTGGCGTTTGAGGCGCTTTTTGCGGCCAATCGCAGTCTCCTTTGCCGGCCTGCGCCCCGGAGGCGAAATCGGCGTAGGCATCGGCCAGGTGGCGGCGGACCGCGGTCGGATCGTCGGCCGTCAGCACCCGGCCGCGATGCGCCTTGAGCGCGGCGTCGGATGCACCCGCGGTCTCGGCCGCGGCATCGAGCGCCCAGCCGAGATGCTTGCGCGCATGGCGGCGGCCGATGGCGCGGCCGTGGTGCGAGAGCATCTCGTCGTAAAGGCGATCAATGATGGCGAACTGGATGGCGAGCGGCGGTGCGCTTTCGCGCCGGCCGACACCAAGGCGACGGCCGATTTGTCCCGGCAGCCACGGACGGCCCTGGGCAGCACGCCCGATCATCACCGCGTCGGCACCCGAGGCCGCAAGTGCGGTCACAGCGTCCGCGTAAGTGCAGATATCGCCGTTCACCGCGACCGGAATTGCAACGCTGTCCTTGACGGCGCGCACCGCCGCCCAATCGGCGCGGCCGTTGTAGAACTGGCAGCGCGCTCGCCCGTGTACGGTGATCAGACGCACGCCCGCCTCTTGCGCGCGGCGGGCGAGCTCGGGCGAATTGATGGTGCGATCATCCCACCCGAGCCGCATTTTGAGCGTTACCGGCACGGACACCGCGCCGATGGTTGCCTCGATCAATGACAGGGCGTGGTCGAGATCGCGCATCAGCGCGGAGCCCGATTGCCCGCCGGTCACCTGCCGCGCCGGACAGCCCATATTGATGTCGATGACGGCAGCGCCGGAGGCCTCGGCGATACGCGCGCCCTCCCCCATCCAGCGCGCCTCGCAGCCGGCCAACTGTACCACGTGCGCGCGCAGGCCCCGGCCCTCGGCGCGCAGCCGCGCGTCGGGGCAGCCCTCGCTGAGCGCCGCACTCGCGGTCATTTCGGAGACGACCAAGCCGGCCCCGAGCTCGGCCACCAGGCGCCGAAACGGAGCATCGGTTACTCCCGACATCGGCGCCAAAATCACTGGGTTCGGCAGCGTCAGATTGCCGATGACCACCGGCCGGAGGCGGGAAAAAGGCACCACTGGAGGCACTTAGCGTCCTTGCACACCGATTAGGCGTTATTCCCCAGCTGCATAGAGTTTAGCCAATTCCGGCAAATGCGCAAGTGCTGCACTGCAAAAATCCCCATTTGATCCAAAGCGGCGCGCCGGCTGGACCAAATGCGAGTTTGCGGCTCGGCGGCGACGCGCTAAAGCCAAGACCCAACGCCATCAGTCGGATCGAGCACATGGCAGCGAGGGTCGCAGCCGTGGTCGTGGCCGGGGGCCGCGGGCTGCGCGCGGGCGGGGATTTGCCCAAGCAATACCGGCATGTCCTGGGCGAGCCGGTCATCCGGCCGAGCCTTGCCGCCTTCGCCGGGCACGGCGGAATCTCCTTCGTGCAGCCGGTGATCCATCCCGACGATGCCGCCCTGTTCCAGGCAGCGAGCGCGGGCCTCGATCTGTTGCCGCCGGTGGACGGCGGGGCCTCGCGGCAAGCCTCCGTGCGCGCCGGCCTCGAGGCATTGCAACCTCATCGCCCCGAATTCGTGCTGGTGCACGATGCGGCCCGCCCGTTCGCGTCGCATGCCCTCATTACGCGGGCGATCGCCGCCGCATGCGCGAGCGGAGCGGCGGTCCCCGTCATCGCCATGGCCGACACCGTCAAGACCGTCGATGCGACAGGCCGCGTGACCGGCACGATCGACCGCGCGCATCTGCGCCTGGTGCAGACCCCTCAGGCTTTTGATTTTGCCGCCCTCATCGAGGCGCATCGCCGGGCGAAAGCGGCGGGCCGCGACGATTTCAGCGATGACGCCGCGCTCGCCGAATGGGCAGGTGTCAAGGTCAGCACGTTCGAGGGTGAAGCCGGAAATGTGAAACTCACCACCGACGAGGATTTCGTGCGCGCCGAGGCGGCCGGGCTCGCGGCCTTGAGCGATGTGCGCACCGGTTTTGGCTTCGATGTTCACCAATTCGGCGACGGCGATCATGTCATGCTCGGTGGGGTGCGCATTTCCCATGGGCGTGGATTGTCCGGACATTCCGACGCCGACGTCGTTCTTCACGCGCTCGTCGACGCCATCCTCGGGGCACTAGCCGACGGCGATATCGGCGTTCATTTCCCCCCGACCGATCCGCGGTGGCGCGGCGCCTCCTCCGATCGGTTCTTGGCGTTCGCGGTCGAGCGCGTGCGCGCGCGCGGCGGGCGCATCGCCCATCTCGACGTCACCATCGTGTGCGAGGCGCCGCGCATCGGCCCTCATCGCGATGCGATGCGTGCCCGCATCGCCGAGATTGCCGGCATTGCGACCGAGCGCGTCGGCGTGAAGGCGACTACGAGCGAAAAAATGGGATTTACCGGCCGTGGCGAAGGCCTGGCGGCGTTCGCCAACGCCACCGTGCGACTGCCGTGGAGAGAGCGGCTCTAAATGGCGGGTCAGGAGCTGACGCAAGCGGCGCGCGCGCTGCTCGACCTCTGTCGAAGCAAGAGGCTCATCCTCGCCGCCGCGGAATCGTGCACCGGCGGGCTCCTGGCGGCGACGCTGACCGAAATCCCCGGCTCCTCCGACGTGTTCGAACGCGGCTTCATCACTTATAGCAACGAAGCAAAACGGGCGATGCTCGGCGTTACGCCGATGACGCTGGCAAAGCATGGCGCGGTGAGCCGTGAAACCGCCGAGGCCATGGCGACGGGCGTGCTCGCGCACGCGCCGGTCGACCTTGCGGTGTCGATCACCGGGATCGCCGGACCGGGCGGCGCGGTGCCCGGCAAACCGGTCGGGCTCGTTTATCTCGCTGCCGCCTCGCGCGGCGGCCGACTGATCCAGCACGAGCGCAAATATGGCGACATTGGGCGTGCGCAAGTGCGCCGCGCCTGCGTCATCGAGGCGCTGGCGATGCTGGGCGAACTCGCCGCGAGCGAACAGGCCAAGCCGCCGATCTCGTCAGGCTGAAACGCGTTTGTGCCGCAGACATTCAGCGGCGAGCAGCGTCCGAACGTTTTGCACGGGACTTCACCGCCACTCACCGGGCATAGACCACGTCGGCCCGCCGCTCGAAGGCCGCGGCAAAGCGGCGGAAGGCGGCATCGAACATCGCGCCCATCAACAGACTCAGCGTCCGGCTCTTGAACTCATACGAAATGAAAAATTCCACCTCGCAGGTTTGCTCGCCGGTCGGATGAAAGATCCAGCGGTTTTCGAGCCTGCTGAACGGGCCTTGGAGATACTCGACCAGGATATGCAAATTGGGTCGGTCGAGCGTGACCCGGGTGGTGAAGGTCTCGCGGACGAACTTGTAGGCAACCGTCATGTCGGCGACGAGGACCTCGACGCCTTCCGGCTCGGGGATGCGCTTGCGGACCTTGAGCGCGCGGCACAGCGGCACGAATTCCGGATAGCGCTCCACATCGGCCACGAGATCGAACATGTGAGCGGCGGAGTGCCGCACCCGGCGCGTGGTAGAGAATTCGGGCATCAGCCCCTTCCGAGCATTGCAAAGAATTCGTGGGCATCGCGATCGCTGCGAAGCCGGGCGATGCGCAGATGGCCGCCGAAACGTTCGATCGCATTCACGATTCGCGGCCGGTGCTTTTCCGGAAAATTCCAGACGTAGCGAAGGAACGGAAGGTCGAACCGTTCCGGGCACGATGCTGGCAAGTCCGGTCGCGTTCGGCCGTAGCCCGTCAGCGTGCGCAGCAGCACGCGCCGCACGCAGATCGACCGGGCATAATCGAGCCAGACGAGAGTATCGGCACGCGGCATTCGAACATCGTAAGTGTTGGAATAATTCCCGTCCATTATCCACTCGGGCGCTCCCGCAAGCGCGATGACCTGTTCCCGCCAATCTTTGCTATCGGGCAACTGCCAACCTGCGCGCCAAAAATGAAAATCGAGATGAATCAAGGGCAGCCGCAACCGTGCGGCGAGGCTCCGCGCCAACGTCGTCTTGCCCGCGCCGGCGCAACCGACGACCATCACGCGGCGCATCGATCCGTCAGATGCGCGCGAGCTTTGCATCGCGCGCCGCCTTGAGCCGCGCGAAGTCCTCGCCCGCATGGTGCGAGGAGCGCGTAAGCGGCGACGAAGAGACCATCAAAAAACCCTTGGCGTAAGCGATGGTCTCGTAGGCCTTGAACTCGTCGGGCGGCACGAAACGCACGACCGGATGGTGCTTGCGCGTCGGCTGCAGGTATTGGCCGATAGTGAGGAAGTCGACGTCGGCCGCGCGCAGGTCGTCCATGACCTGGAGAATTTCGTTTCGCTCCTCGCCGAGTCCGACCATGATGCCTGACTTGCTGAACATCGCGGGGTCGAGCTCCTTGACCCGCTGCAGCAGGCGGATCGAGGCGAAGTAACGCGCGCCGGGTCGCACGGTGAGATACTTCGAAGGCACGGTCTCGAGGTTGTGGTTGAAGACGTCGGGCCTTGCCACGACCACCGCCTCGACCGCGCCGTCTTTGCGCAGAAAATCGGGCGTGAGCACTTCGATCGTCGTGGCCGGGCAGCGCGCGCGGATCGCACGAATGACGGCGGCAAAGTGGGCGGCGCCGCCGTCGTCGAGATCGTCGCGGTCGACCGAGGTCACGACCACGTGGTTGAGGCCGAGCTTTGCCGTCGCCTCGGCGACCCGTCCGGGCTCGGCCGCATCGAGCGGGCCAGGCAGTCCAGTCTTGACGTTGCAGAACGCGCAGGCGCGCGTGCAGGTGTCGCCCATCAGCATGAACGTCGCGTGCTTCTTATCCCAGCACTCGCCGATATTGGGGCACCCCGCCTCCTCGCACACGGTATGCAAGCCGTTCGCCCGCACGATCGCGCGCGTCTCGCCATAACCCTTGGACACCGGCGCCTTGACCCTGATCCAATCGGGCTTTTTCAACGCAGGTGCGTCCGGCCGATGCGCCTTCTCCGGATGGCGCGGTCTGCTGCTGGCGTCGAAAATGACGGTCATGGAAGCTCCGGGACTTACTTACGGATGTGCGACAGCCGACGCAAGCCGCACCACTGCGCAAATGTGGCATCGGATCGCGGGCCGCAAGCATGACATCTACCGCCGCCCGATGCGCTTGCCGCAGGATCGAGAGCGTCCAATAGCCGCGAACTATCCAACCTCATCGCAGCGCACGATGTATGGGGATGGTGACACGGAGTTGTGATGATCGTCGGCTGGCCTATCGTGGTGGTGGACGCCATATTGTGGCTGCGGGACGGAAAGCGATGGAGGATGACATGCCGATCAACAGGCAGCGGTTTCGGTTGGATTGGTTGCGTCCGCCCTGGGTCTTGGAATGCTCCTCGCCTCGCCCGTCGATGCCCGGCCGAAGTACCGGCAGCAGCCCTCCTTCACGCAGTACTCCTACGGCACGCCGGGGGTGTACCGGAACACCCCGCCGGGAAATGTGGTCTGTTGGACGCCCTGCGGCCATCCCGGATCGATCGTGATGGGCGCCGACCCCGACCCATTCATCCGTTCGCAAATTCTGCGTGACGCCAGCGGCTTCTTCGGCGGCGGCGGCAAGTAAAGGTTCCACAAGCGGACGTGAGGCACCAGCGAGCACCGACAGGCTGCGGAGGACATCACCCATGAAGGCGACATGGCGCGGTCAGGTGATTGCGGAGAGCGATCGAACCCTCGAAGTGGACGGATACCGGTATTTCCCGCGCGAAACGGTCCGGATGGATTTGCTGCAGCTGACTCCGAAGACGCCGAGCGACCTGGCCTGCCCGCACGGAGTCCAGTTCTACGACCTCGCGGCGGATGCCGCACGCAGCGAGCGCGCCGCATGGTCGTACGAGGCGCCGCGCGCCTCGATGAAGCAGGTCGATCATTGGATCGGTTTCTGGAACGACGTCCAGATCGCGTGATCTCGGTGTCCGCCGGCACGTCCCAGTGCTCGCGCGCCGCCCCACTCGCCTCACCTTATTTGGAAAACAAGGCCGCCAGTTCCTTTGCGCCTTGCAACTTGCTCTCTTGATCCATCGTGGCGTTGGTCGCGGCCAACAGCTTTGAAACCACGTTATTGCGAATGGCGATCGGGTTGCGCTCATAGCCACCCGGTTGGAAGAAATTCGAGGTGGGCACTCGTTCGCGCCACGCCGGCGGCATCGTGATGATATCGAGGCCATTGCCATCGCCGGTGAGGTTCATCATCTCGAGCTCGGCCGCACTCAATACTCCGCCAGATCCCTGCGCGCGCGCGAAGACGATGGAATCCAGCAGCTTTTGCGTTTGCAGCAAAGGACCAACGTCCAAATCCAGATTCAGCGCATGGACGCCGAGGCCTTTGGGCGTGTTTGCCAGCTTGTCGTGCGCGCTCCAGGTATCCGGAACGCTTCGGCAGAAAGCGACCATGCTCTTGAGCACCGCGAGTTTTCTCTGCAGGGTCTTCTTCGCCTCATCCGTTAATCCCGCGGCCTTCGCGCTCAGGATCCTGATGAACTGATCGCCCTTCTCCGCCATGAGCTCGACGCTGTTGGTGGCCAACAGCTGGTTGTAGCCCAGCGCGGTGGAAATCGCCTGCGCCCCCGGCCTCGGCTGTTCCAACCCCGCTTGCACGTCATATTTGCCGTCCCCGCCGGCCTCGAATCCGTAAATTCGCACGGCCTGTTCCTTCGTCAGCCCGGCGGCGGAGGCGACCTTGGCGTAGGCGCGTTTGTACTCCATCTCGCTACGAGGCTGCTGCGGAACAAAGTTGAATTCCTTCGCCGCTGCCTGCAGAAAGTCGGCCACGACCGGCACGTACTTCCTTGGTGGCGCCTCTTCGGGAGGTGCCGAGGGATCGACCGGTTTCGGCGGGCCAGAATAGACCGGCGGCTGGGTCAACACGTAATCGCCGAGCACAATGTCCTGATTGTTGCGGCGTTTGGCACGTCGCAGCCGTCTCTTGTCCGCGATGGATTCCCAGTACGCGTCGGCCTCGGCCTCGTATTTCTGACGCGCGAGGGTGTACTCCTCCAATTTGCGACGATATTCGGCCATGGCGAGCGCCGACGGCGCGGCGGCCGCCGATGCTGCCACGCGCTTGGCGGTGTCCGCCGTGGCTCCCTGATTGGGCGACAACAGCAGCGCCGCGAGCAAGCACCCGCAGCACCTTCGAATTGGATAGCGCCCCATGTCCCCTCCAATCCTCGTCCGGCGAAACGTCACGCGGCGTCGTCCAGGTTGAAAAAACGCGCTGCATTGCGCCAAAGGATCTTATCCTTGTCGGCCTCGGGGATCGCTAGTCCTTTCACGATGCCGATATGCTCCCCGGGATCGATCGGCACCGGGCCGTAATCGGTGCCGAACATGACGCGGTCGACGCCGAACACCTCCACCGTCTCGCGCACGTGCGGCGCCCAGAAGCCCATGGTGTCGACGTAA
>Ga0070699_100005594_pt1 | contig 11024 bp, 10 predicted proteins | sample KBSK1503metaG_FD_65473 | JGI IMG/M metagenome (GOLD analysis project Ga0070699, IMG submission 65473) | Corn, switchgrass and miscanthus rhizosphere microbial communities from Kellogg Biological Station, Michigan, USA - KBS K1-50-3 metaG | ecosystem: Host-associated > Plants > Roots >...
CTGGGAGGTCGTCTAACGGTAGGACTGCGGACTCTGAATCCGCCTATCGGGGTTCGAATCCCTGCCTCCCAGCCAAGCCTATTCATACAGTCGCGGGCAGTCGTGTGACTTTACCCATGAGTTTGCCGCAACGGCAAGCTTATGGTTCCATTGCTCGTGGACTCCTGACCCCGCTCAGCGTCAACTAGGAAGGCCTTGATCGCCTCAACAGACGCTGTCTCCCTCTTTTCATTCAGTAGACGTTCTGCTACCGCCTCAATCGCGGTTGTCTTGGGCAGCTTGGGCCAGAATCTCTTGAAGGGGCCGTTGGAGTAATAAACGTCTGCGCTGGTGATCTTGTCGTTGATTGCAAAAACGTAGCCGATCACATCAGTCTTTCCTTCCAGTACCGAAGTGCTACCTCCCTTGACAACTTCCGCTTTGTGCTTTTAGAGTATGCCCACTCTTTGATCGCTTGCGTGCGTTCCACTGGCTAGGCTCTAAGCTCTGCTTGTCTGCCAGGCGTGGTACGTCCCAGTGCGGGCCGCTTCGATCCTGTCGAGTTTCTTATAGTTCAGCCCGAGACGCCTTCTGCCAGACGCGCAGATTTAGCTAACAGAGCTAGCCATCGCAAATCTCGCTGGAATCTGGCTCAGGACGCTTCTCAATCAGTTGTGCACTCAGTTGTGAGTGCTACAACCTTGAAAACCTAACAATTCAATCAGTGAAAGGAGAAAAGGTCATGAGAATCAAAAACCGATGGCTTTTAGGAATTGGGGTCACACTATTGTGGATTACAGCCACAAGCTCAGTTGCTATGGGCCAAGCTGCACATGTCCGCTGGGACATCGTCAGCGTCGCCACTGGACCCCCTCTTCCAGGCGGCATTGCGTCGGCGAGGGCTCAGAATTGCTCGAAGATAACGCTCACTGGCTCGGGAACGTTCGTCGCGCCTGCAGGCGGCGGTGGGACTTCCAGCGGCGTCACGGGTGGGGGGACCTGGGAGACCTTCAGTGCTACAGCCCCATGCACGTGTAGCTCGACCGCTACTGGCACGTCTACCGGTAGCGGCACGTATGTGGTGACCGGACTCGTACGGTGGGACGAGAAAGGTACGTTCCCGGCGCTTCCCGACAGTGCGGTCGGTGGCCTTGCCATCCTGCGCGTTCAGTTCTCGGACGGAAGCCGCGGAGTTCTCGTTGTCAGTTGTCATAGTCCCAGCGGCAGCGACCCTGCGATCTTCGAAGGCATTACGGTGTCGAAGAGCTTCGTGGACTACTGGAACCGCGAGGCGCCTTCAGGTGCGCCATTCGTGGACGCAAACCGCACCCTATTCCACATCGAGTAGTGTGCTGTCCCGCAGATATAAACTAAGGGCGTACCGGCGCGTTTGTGCCGCCAAGCGGCCCTATCTCTGAGCTCGACGCACCCCTTGCCAAACCACGTATCTGGCCTATGGACCGATGTCGAGGTTGGCTCCATTTTGGCTTTAAAGCAAGACCTCTTACGGAGTCGCACTCAGATCAGCGTCAGCAAGACCTCGATGGCGGCACCATCTGCGACTTGGACTTGCTTCCGAGCCCTAACCATCCGCTGGAATTCAGGGGAGTAGGCACGTAGCTCAAGCCAATAACTTCCAGCCGGTATTCCTTCAAGCAGGAAATTGCCGCGCACGTCGATAGGCGACCACATCAACTCACGTTTCCCGTCAGGCCAGAACAGGGCCACGTTTACAGTTGAGACCTTTGTCGATTTCTTGACGGTTTCGGTGATATGTAACTTGCCGTACCTATCGATCTCACTTGATGCCAACGACCATCGAATCGGGGCCAATCAGGTGCTCGACCCTGGTTGCGCTAAAGCCTGCTTCTCGCATCCACCCTGAGCAATCCTTACCCGTGTAATCAAAGCCGCCGGGAGTTTCGATCAGCATGTTCAGGCTCATCAGCAAACCAAAAGCATTCTGTCGTCGCTCGTCATCAATCAGCGCTTCAAACACGATCAAGGCGCCACCATCAGGAAGTGCCGCGTAGGCTTTGTCGAGCAGCATGCGTTTTTCGCTTAGATCCCAATCGTGCAGGATGTGTCCCATCGTGATGACATCAGCCGAGGGCAGGGGATCGTTGAAAAAATTGCCGGGGTGGAAATTGAGTCTGTCACTCAGTCCATGCGAAGCTGCATACTCTTTAAAGATCGGCTCCACTACCGGCAAGTCGAAGTTGACGCCTGCAAGATGCGGATGAGCGAGAGAGACCTGAACGAGCAAACCTCCTTGCGCTCCGCCCACATCAATTAACGTTTTGTAATCCTGCCAGGGAAACTTCCCGGCAATCGCCTTCGACGCACCCATGCTCAGCCCCGTCATCGCGCCGAGGAACAGCCGCAACCGGTCCGGATCTCCGTAAATGGCTTCAAACAATCCTGCGCCGCCAGTCTTGATCTCATTCTGAGGCAGCCCTGTTCGTAGGCCTTCACTCAGCGCCCCCCAAAAGGGATAAAGTCGTTCGTCAGCCATTTCCAGCATTCCGCCAATGTAGGAAGGCCTGTGACGAACGAGAAAGAAATCAGTCTCGGTTGTGTTTCGATACCGATCAGCTTCGCGTTCGAGCATGCCAAGCGCGACCAGCGCATCAAAGAAATCGCGGGTGGCACGGGGATGTAGTTTCAGATGTTCAGTTAGTTCCTGCTCGTTCAAGGGACCGGCTGCCAGTTCAGTGAACAGTCCTAACTCGATTGCGCTCAGAAGTGTTTTGGAACCCCAGAATCCCAAGCCGAGCTGCATGATTTTGTCGGGGGTAACGGCCATCCTGGTTGCCATGTGCGAATCTCCTCACTCTTGGGTGGTCCTTGATCTATTGGATTGAAGGATCTTGAAACCGATGACAGTGGGTGGTTCAGATCCAACCTACATGCGAGCACGCACGGATGTTCTCGAGTCCACCAACTCCGAGTGTGTGAGTTCTCACACAGTCTCTGTGGCCCGAATCTCTGGAAGTAGTACATGAATTGACGGGTTATTGCAACAATCGGTTATTTAGATCGCGCAATGCGGCGAGGTTTTTATCTCTCAACTCAAATCTACTTTTGCCAACTTGCATCTCAACGACCTGGCCCAGCGCAATCTTCTTGAACACATGATAGGGGACTGTTACCTCCAGGGTTTCAGCCATTACGTCATCGCCATTCTGACTGATCAGACCCATGCGGCCAAGTCTGAGCGTTTCCGCATCCGCCACAACCGATAGGTCGCGTTCGTCGAGGGGATGTCGCCCGGTCCAATCTTTGGTCACGAAGATCAATTGCAAGCTAACATAGCGAACAACACTTAGCTGTATCCCCGGACAGTGGGCCGAAACTACAAAACTCACGCAGACATCTTTGAAATTACCTTTGGCGCCGGCGCATGTCACACGCATCTTCCTTAGCGTCACGACCGTTTCATGACTGAATCCATCGTACTTCGACTCGATGACGCCTCCATGATCTGGAGTCTGTGACAAGTGCGAAGCGGCATAGACTTGCCCAAGTGACTTTCGTTCGCACGGCTGTCCGCCTGCTGGTTGAAAGAGAAGAGCGAGGCCGCAGGTTAGAATAAAAGTAACCTTTTTCATGTTAGTCCCCAGAAAGTTGAAGTTGACAAATGTCGGAGCAGTGAGGTGGAGCTATTGGGCAAGAAACGTCGGCGACCGAATACAGGAGCGCCACAAACAACATAACGAAGGTCAATCGACCATGTCAATTGACTATTTGGTTCTTTTGCGGAACGAGGGATCCAATTGATCGGGTTCAAAGCACTCAGTACAGAACCGCGAGCGTAGCGACCGGATGCCACCATTCAACCTCAAACCGATGTAATTAGAGCAACGCGAGAGTTGAACGGCGGCATCCGGTCGCTACGCTCGCGGTTCTGTACGCAGCCCGTTTGCCTTCACTTTCACTTTCGTCGGACCTGTAATAAAGTCGCTGCGCACTTCAGGGTCAGCATGAGGCAAACATGAAAGCTTCTTTGTCAGAGGAATCTTTGCGCGATCTTACAGACCGGCTGCGACAAGCCAATGAGGCCTTTGCCGCGATCTACAAGGGCGAGACAGGTCGCCGGCAACCCGTGCATACGGTCTATGGAGGCGCTCATCTTTTCAAATCAGACTCAGCCAAACGGCTGGGTTCACTGGCGCGACGTTCACTGGATCAATTTGCTCCCGACTTCCTGATGTTTGCGAAAGCAATTGGTTTGCCTGGCGCCGACCAACTTCCGGAATCACTCGACGATGCCAATGATCTGATTTCTATACTTGAAGCAAGTCCCGACCGCATGCGTCGCGCAAACAAAGAGGCATGGTTGGCGCACACCATCTACAAAAGGGTCACTGAGAAGTTGCGCCACGAACCTATCGAAGATTTTCGCATCGATTTTGAAGACGGTTATGGGAATCGTCCCGACGAAGAAGAAGACGGTCATGCGGTATCAGCAGCAGCCGAAGTCGCAGAAGGAATCAAGAACGGAACTCTGCCGCCGTTCATAGGCATTCGCATCAAACCCTTTAACGAAGAGTTGCGCGCGCGCAGCATCCGGACTTTGGATCTATTCATAACGACACTTGTGGAGCAAGGCAGTGCTCTTCCGGATAACTTCGTCGTCACACTGCCGAAGATAACAATTCCTGCACAGGTTTCCGCCATGGCGGCCTTGCTTGAAGCGCTTGAGAAGCAGCTGGGTTTGTCTGTAAACAGTTTGAAGTTTGAAATGATGATTGAAACTACGCAAGCAATCATCAATCATCAGGGCGAGATTAACCTGCCCTTATTGCTGGCCGCCGCGGAAGGTCGTTGCGTGGCGGCACATTTCGGCACCTACGATTACACTGCCGGCTGCAACATCACAGCTGCCTACCAGCACATGATGCACCCGGCCTGCGACTTTGCGAAGAACATGATGCAGGTTTCTTTCGCCGGCACCGGCATCTGGCTCTCAGATGGCGCTACTAACATCATGCCCGTCGCTCCACATCGTTTTGTTGAAGGTGGCACACCTTTGACGCAGGAACAGATCGAAGAGAATCGGCTGGTGGTCCATCGGGCATGGAGACTTCATTACGATCATATCCAGCACTCGTTGCAAGGCGCCTTCTACCAGGGGTGGGACCTGCATCCTGCACAACTACCGACGCGTTACGCGGCCGTGTACGCCTTCTTTCTTGACAGTCTGGAAGCCGCCTCAGAACGATTGAAGAATTTTGTTGAGAAGGCGGCGAAGGCAACGCTTGTGGGAGATGTGTTTGATGATGCCGCAACCGGACAGGGACTACTCAACTATTTTCTGCGGGCTATCAACTGTGGCGCAATAGCTGAAGAAGAGGCACTCTCACTTTCGGGGTTGACGCTGGAGGAGTTGCACTCGGCATCGTTCGTTAAGATTTTGAAGAACCGGCAGAATTTGTAATCTGACCTTCTCTCTAGTAGTGAAGTAGTGACCTTCGCTGGTAGTGTGCTAATGTCACGCCCCATTGTTCTCGGTGTTTCTCCGTGTCTCCGTTGTGAAATGGTTGCGGCGCTTTTATCACCACGGAGGCACGGAGAACACTGAGAATGCACTAAGAACGATGATGAACTCTCGACCGCCGCGCCTCCGGTTTTTTCATGCCCAACTAGTTAGGTTTTCAAACTGCCGCAACTTTGAAGTTTGTTATCAATCATTAGCACATAGGGGCTACCGAGGATAACTATGAGCGCATTGAGAAGAGCTGTTGCATTTCTATTGATTGTGGGTTTCACCGTTACGACATTGACCGGCCAAAAGAAACAGACTCGAAAAACAGGCGGCGATCCCGAGCTAGAAAAAAAGATCGCGCGCTTTGTTCCGACAGTCCTGACCGCAAATACCACATCGCTTTCGCCGAAAGATCGCCTCGCCTTGAAGAAAATAATTGAGGCTTCGAAGTTACTCGACCCATTGTTTCTTCGGCAGGTTTGGAGCGGAAACGAGGCGCTCGAAAAGAAACTTCAAGCCGATAAAACGGTGGTGGGACTCGAGCGTCTCCATTACTTCCATATCAACGATGGCCCGTGGTCGCGTCTCGATAACAACGAACCATTTATCGAAGGTGTGCCACGCGAAAAGCCGCCGCAGGCTAACTACTACCCAGACGATATAACGAAAGAAGAGTTCAACGCGTGGGTGCAAGGTCTCTCCCCGCAAGAAAAGGAGAAAGCCACCGGCTATTTTTATGTGATCCGGCGCGACGCGAACCGCAAACTAATTATTGTGCCGTATAGCAAAGAGTATCGAGAGTTTCTCGAACCAGCTTCGAAGTTGTTAAGCGAAGCTGCCAGTCTTGCCACTAACAAGACCTTAAAAGATTTTCTCAGCAAACGCGCTGCTGCTTTCGCATCCAACGATTATTACGACAGCGACGTTGCCTGGATGGACCTTGATGCCCAGATAGACGTGACCATTGGTCCATACGAAACATATGAAGACGAGTTGTTTGGATACAAAGCGGCGTTTGAAGCTATTGTGACGTTGCAGGACGAAGCGGAGAGCGCGAAGCTCGCGAGGTTCGGCCAGTATCTGCAGGAGATTGAAGATCATCTCCCACTGGATCAGCAGTATCGCAACCCCAAACTCGGCGCGGCCTCCCCGATTCGAGTAGTCAACGAAGTGTTCAGTTCCGGCGAAGGCAATGACGGCGTACAAACAGCTGCGTTTAATCTTCCCAACGACGAACGCGTCGTTAAAGAGAAGGGCTCGAAGCGGATCATGTTGAAAAACGTGCAGGATGCGAAGTTCAACAAGACGCTCATTCCGATTTCGCAGGTCGTGCTGGCTCCCGCGCAGCAAAAACTCCTCTCCTTCGATTCGTTCTTCACACACATCCTGACACATGAACTAATGCACGGGCTTGGTCCGCATAACATCAATGTAGGTGGACAAGCAACGACTGTGCGTTTGCAACTCAAGGAGCTCTACTCCGCGATTGAAGAAGCGAAAGCCGATATCACGGGCTTGTGGGCCCTCCAGTATCTGATTGGTAAAGGCGTGGTTGATAAGGGGATGGAGCAAACCCTCTACACCACTTATCTCGCGAGTGCTTTTCGTTCAGTCCGGTTCGGTATCAATGAAGCGCATGGCCGTGGGGTGGCCATGCAATTCAACTATCTCTCTGACGAGGGTGCGATAAAGTTCAACGATAAAGCAGGAACGTTCAGCGTAGACCACTCAAAAGTGAAAGAAGCGGTGCGCAAACTAACCCACGATCTGCTCACACTCGAGGCCGAAGGTTCATATGAGAAGGCCAAGGCCATACTTGATAAGTATGCTTTGATTAGACCACCAATGAAACAGGTGCTGGACAAGCTGAGCGAGGTGCCGGTGGACATCGAGCCGATTTTTCCGTTGACGAAGTGAGGAGCAGGGAGCTTTGTATTTTGTACTTGGAACTCTGACCTACTGGCCTGGTATCAGATCGGAATAAAGCACAAAGTACAAAGCACAAAGTACAAAGCACTAAGCACAAAGTACAAAGCACTAAGTACAAAGCACAAGCAACCGATCACGATCACCGTCTGAAGTGTTTTCTGAAGAACGTAGCAATCTTCCAGGCGTCGATCGCCTTCCAGGGCATTTCCGCAGTTGTGTAATGCCCGCAGGGAAGCCACACAACGTCGAGCGGTAGGTCGTAGTCTCGCGCTTCCTTGATCGTGGCGTGAGTCAAATCGATCGGAAAGGTCAGGTCATATCGCGCGACGATAAAGCGCATCGGTCTGCGGCGCATTGCGGCAACGCGCGGGATGAACGGCAACGGACTGACAGGCGCCCAACATTGTCGCAGCTCATCAAGCGTCAGATGATCGCCGAAACCTTCACGCACGTGTTGCGTAGACAATCCGTGCCAGACCACATCCGCCACGTAACCGGAAACATGATTGAAAGCGCCTGCATCAAGTGCCGGCTCGTGTGCAAATGCGAGAAAAGCAATGCAGGAGCCAACACTGGTACCCAGAATACCGACACGTTCGTAACGCTCGCTCTTTAACCAACTCACTGCAGCACGAGTGTCGAGTACGGCCTGGCGCATCGACTGAACCGTGCGGCCCACGTTTGTGCCGACAAGGTGGTCTGCACGTTCGAGTTGCGGAGGCCTGCGCTCTTCATGATAGGGGAGCGTAAGACGCAACGCTGACATACCGATCAAGTTAAAGATCCGGCAGGCCTCGACGTGGCTGTTTGGCTGGGCATTCCATTGCGGTAACACGACAACGGCAGCGCGCGGTTGTTTCTTGCTTCTCGGTTTTGCGGGAAAGAATCGCGCGCGCGCGTGATTATTCTCAGTTGAAGGAGTATCGATCGCACTGGTCCACGTAAGTTGATCGTCCGTCAGTTGATAATCTGTGATTTCGGGCAACGTGTAGAAATCATCGCTGTTACTCATCACCCGTGTAGTATGCCGGCGAAAGACTTCAAGTGGATCCTCGCCGTTGACGTGGTCAGTGATGTACGACAGACCCCAATCAAACGGGCGCACCAGACGATTATTATCGCGTCTGTGATACCAGCGTTCGCGCCGGTGCATGTAAGCTTTCCACAAGATTCCAGTACTCCGTGGCCGACCAAAATGATTAGAGTAATCCTAAATGAATCAACGCTGGATGTAAAAAGTGAGTCGCAGAGCCGTCGGTGTAAAAGCTCGGAATACGACCCGGGGGATGTGTGGAAAAAGCAATCATTGGTCATATATCATTTGACGTTTCTCATTTGGCCATTTAGGTGTGTCTATTGAAACTCGCAGTTGTGCCTCCGTCAGTTTGAAGGTTATAGCCAATGACAAATGAAAAATGTCAAATGATATATGACCAATGATTAGCTTCACACCGCGGCTTTAGCCCGGTGTCAAAGGGCACTCCCAGACCTGAAACCGTTTTAACGGTTTGGAATGTGGCATTGAATGACGCTGTAAAGAAAAGGCTAGGACAACGTACTGGGCGGCTACGCAAAGTCAGAACCGGGAGCGGTAGCGACCGGGTCGAAACGCATGAACAACCGTTTCCCTTTTTCCAATAAGGACAGAATTTCTAATGAACGGCGTCGAACTTCCCGACAACCACCCGGTCGCTACCGCTCCCGGTTCTGACTTTGTGAAGTCACGGGGCGGCCTTATCTTCACCTTCCGAGTTTTCAGCCCAGTCTTCAGAGGTAGGCGATGCGGAACAAACGAACGATCGTCGCGCGTTTAGAACTGCTCCCGCCATGCCCGTATCGCATTAGCGTGCTTCGGGTAGTGGTTGTACGTGTCGAGCCATAGACGACGACGGAAGCGCGTCTCCCGCGTTAACAGTTCTTCGGGCGCGCTTTGGACATAGACGATGAGCCGGCGGTGGGTTTCATCCTGTTGCCTCAGTACGTCGAGCAACGAGAGGCCTCGTATCTGTTTCGTCATTAAGGCATTGAAGGCGTCGATGCCACCGTACTTAACAGAGTACCGCGGTAGCCTGCCTCCCATGATGATGAGCGGCAGATGCTTCAGCGCTTCCTCCTCCCACCATGTCACGTGCGCGATAATGTCTTTCACCGACCAATTGCCCGTGACGCCGGGTAGGGTCATCTGCGAGTCTGACAAACCAGCGTAAGACTCCTTGAATGCTGTCCACCTCTTGTTGAGTTGTTTCAAAAGCTGTTGTCTATCCATGGGTTTCAGATCACTGCGCATCGTGGAAAATGATGCCGACCGTATGACGATGTCCCGACCGGATGCCGCTCACGCCGTGCCGGAGATTCACGCGATACATGCCACTGTTACCCTTCACCGGGCGATTGTGAACTGCGAATACAACACCATCTCCCTGTCGAAGCGGCACAACTATTGGCCGCGACTGCATACGGGGCCGTTGCTCGGTCATCACGAATTCGCCGCCCGTGAAGTCTTTGTCGGGTTCAGATAATAGGATGGCGAGTTGGAGCGGGAAAACATGCTCGCCATAGAGGTCCTGGTGCAAACAGTTGTAATCGCCGGCCCCGTACTGGAGCAGAAGCGGTGTCGGTCTGATCTGGCCGGCCTGGTGGCACCGCTCGATGAAGTCAGCATGCTTCTCTGGATAGCGACCATCAATACCCATCGCCATGTTCCATCGATTGGCGATCGGAACAAGATGCGGATAGACGGTCGTCCGGAGCCTCGCGATAAGGCCGGGCAGCGGATAGCTGAAATACTTATATTCTCCCATCCCGAAACCATGGCGAGCCATCACAACATGACTGCGGAAGATGGCGCCGTTCGGATAGAGGCCTGATATCGCCCGGCATTCATCCGGAGAAAGAAGACGCTTGATCATCGCACTACCTTGCGCATCCAGGTCTTGCGAAACTTGCTCCCAAGCGATCGAGTTAACTCGTTCCGCAATGCTTTTGGGACGCGAGATGGGTGATATTGTTTTTGCTAAGATGTTCTTCAAGTCTCTCCCGAAGCTTGCTGCTACGAATAAAGAATAGCAGTGCCTCCTGATCCTGACACTCCGATTCTTGCTTTCAAATTCGTAGTCGCTACGAGGAACGATTAACAGATGTCACGAATGGCAGTGGAATCTAGTCAACGTCAGAACCGAGGAGCGGCCCGATCTCTTCTGAACCAATGAAGTGTTAGTTGAGTGTCTCGGCAACGACCCGGTCGCTACCGCTCCTCGGTTCTGACCTTGAGTAGAACCTACTGCCATTCGTGACAACTTTTATGGGTAACCGTGTTGTGGGAAGTGTAGCGACGTCAATCCTGGTGGCACTCAAGGAGCGTTTTCACCAACAGCTCGCGCGCTCGAGTCGTTGAAGATGAGCATGGTGGGTCGATATCTCAAGTCTGAACGAGTTGCGCTTCCACTGTATCTTAAGTCTTCGCACGTTTGACCCGGTCGCTACCGAGACCGTGTGAAAAGTCAGTCGAGTGAGGAAGGACACCAAGATGATCGCAACTCAATACGGTACCGCGAGCGAAGCGACCGGATGCCGGCACTCAACCACCGTTTTAAGAGTTCTTGGGATTATCGAGTGCCGGCATCCGGTC
>Ga0070699_100005595_pt1 | contig 11024 bp, 10 predicted proteins | sample KBSK1503metaG_FD_65473 | JGI IMG/M metagenome (GOLD analysis project Ga0070699, IMG submission 65473) | Corn, switchgrass and miscanthus rhizosphere microbial communities from Kellogg Biological Station, Michigan, USA - KBS K1-50-3 metaG | ecosystem: Host-associated > Plants > Roots >...
CACGTCGTTCAGGAAGCTGTTGCGCGGGTCGTAGTAGTCCTCCGCATTGCCGTGAAAGCCGCAGGTCCGGAAGAGGTGGTCGCCGACCGCCCGCGCGATGTCCTCGGGAGGCATCCGGGCGTCGGCACGCGGCTGCACGGCGGCGGCGAGCTCGTCGAACTCGGCGAGATAGCGCTCGGGCCGGAGCTCGGGGTAGGCGATGCGGGCGATCTCGAGCGCGCCACGCCCGAGCCCGCATCCGTCTCCGTCACCAACGAGTGCGGCGAATTCCTCGCGGAGCGAGCGCACGGCGACAATTTACCTGATTGCGCGCGCTCCCGACAGTCCGGGACGTGCGGCGTCGATTGCATCGCGCGGCGGCACGTCGTAGAAGTCGCGCCCTTCGACGCATGGCGCGTGAGGCGGCTCGCGGCATGACCGATCGGGTCCGGACGCTGGCGGCACGTTTCGAGAGCGTGCCGTACAACCGCCGGCTCGGGGTTCGCGTGGAAGCGGGATCGGCGGATGCAGTACGCATCCGCGTGCCGTACAAGGACGAGAACTCGAACCCGGGGCGGGCGCTTCACGGCGGCGTTCCGGCGTCCGCCATCGACGTTGCGGGCACCCTTGCCGCGTGGGCGGGCATCGAGGACCGGCCCGGCCTGCGCAACGGCACTCTCGACCTCTCCGTCGACTACCTCGCGGCCGCGATCGGCGAGGACATCGTGGCCGACGCCCGCGTGCTCCGCCGCGGGAAGGAGATCGTCTACGCCGACGTCGACGTGGCCAACGACGCGGGCAAGCTGATCGCGAAGGGGCTCGTCACCCACCGCGCGATCGACCCGGCGGCGCATCCCGGCTGGGACGCGCGGCAGCTCGTCCGCCCGCCCGATCTGCCGGTCGAGGTCGCCGCGGAGGTGCCGCCAATGGCCCGGGCCCTGGTGTCCGTTCCGTTCATCGCAAGGCTCGGCATGGTGGTCGAGCGGATGGCGGAGGGGGGCGCGACCATCCGCATGCCGTTTCATGACGACAACGCCGATGGCGAGGGCGCCGTACACGAAGGCGCGCTCGCGGCGCTGCTCGACACCACGGGCGCGATGGCGTCGTGGTCGATCGTCGGGTTCGATCTTCGTCACAAGGCATCCACCGTGGGCATTCATCTGAGCTACCCGGCGCGCGCCGTGCGGGAGGAGGTGTCGGCCCGCGGGTGGACCCTCCGGCGGGACAACGAGATCTTCCTGAACACGGTGACCATCGTTGGCCGGGCGTCGCAGCAAGTCGTCGCGACCGGCTCCGTGACGTACCGGATCGTCGTCTCCTCGTGACGCTCTGCTTGCGTCCCGCCGGAGCAGCGTCTAGCGTGCGTCGCCGTGAACGCCGCCGTCAGCCTCATGGGGAAAGTCCTCCCGGCCACGGTGCACATCCGGGCCGAGATCCCCGAGAGCCACCCGTCGTCGCGTATCCTCGGCACCGAGCGGATGGGGACCGGCACGATCATCGACGCCGACGGTCTCGTCCTCACCGTGAACTACGTCGTCCTCGGCGCGCCGCAGGTGCGCGTCACGCTCCTCGACCAGCGGTCCTACGTCGCCGAGGTCGTCCACCACGACTTCGCGTCGGGCCTGGCGCTGGTGCGGCTGCCGGACCACGGGCTGCCCGCGCTGTCCCTCCGGCGTCTCGCCGGTCTGGCGCTTGGTGACGAGACGTTCATCGTGGCGAGCGTCGGGGAGGGTTCGGCGCGCGTCTCCAACGGTGCGGTCAGCTACATCGGCCCGTTCGACGCCAACTGGGAATACGTGCTCGACCGGGCCGTCATGACCACCGCCATGAACCCGGGCCTGGGCGGCGGCCCGCTGCTGGACGGCCTCGGGCAGGTGATCGGAGTCGTGTCGCTCAACTTGAACGAGATCGGTCGCTTCTCTCTCGTCGTGCCTGCCGAGTACTACCTCGAGGCCACGGATCGCTTCCGGACGCCCGGCCGGCCCGCCGGCGCGCCGGGCCGCGCCTGGCTCGGCATCTTCTCGTACGCGATGAAGGAGCACGTCGTGATCGCGGGCCTGCTGCCCGGCGGTCCGGGCGAGCAGGCGGGGCTCAAGGCAGGCGACGTGATCCTCGCGGTCGACGGCGACGAGGTGCGCGACCGGCGCACCTTCTACCAGCTGCTGTGGCGGCGGCGTCCCGGCGACGAGGTGACGCTGGAGGTCTTCCGGGGCCGGCAGGTCCAGACCGTACGCGTCGCCTCGGGGGACATCGAGGCGTTCTTCGCGTAGGAGCCCGGTGCGCGCCACGATGCCGCTCGGCGACTTCCTGGTCGCCTACCTGCAGAGGATCGGCGTGACGCACCTCTTCGGCATCCCCGGCGACCTGGTGATCCGGCTCTTCCTGCGCTTCGGCCGGCGGCGCGCCTTCCGGATCATCACGCTGTCCCACGAGCCCGGCGTCGGTTTCGCCGCCGACGGCTTCGCACGCGCCACCGGGCGGCTCGCTGTCGTTTGCGTCACGTACGGGGCCGGCGGCCACAACATGGTGAACGCCGTCGCCGGCTCGTTCTCCGAGCGCGTGCCCGTGCTCGTGATCAGCGGCGGCCCCGGCGAGGACGAGCGCAAGCTCGGCATGCTCATCCACCACCAGGCCAAGGAGATCGAGTCGCAGCTCCGCATCTACCAGGAGCTCACCTGTGCAGCGCGCGTGCTCGACGACCCGCGCACGGCGGCCGAAAGCGTGCACGACGTCGTGCAAGCCGTGTGGCGCGAGCAGCGGCCCGGCTACCTGGAGATCCACCGCGACATGGTGGAGCGGCCGATCTCGGTGCCGCGGGAGATCATCGACTGGGACGGAACCCTGGCTTTCCGTCGCTCGGACGAGCGCAAGGTGGAGGAGGCGGTCCGCGAGACGGCGGAGCGGTTCAACGCCTCGCGCCGTCCGCTCACCATGCTGGGCATCGAGACGTTCCGCTTCAAGCTCCAGCGCGAGGTCCGCGAGCTCGCCGAGCGGATGGGTGCGCCGGTCACCACGACGGTGCTCGCCAAGGGCGCCTTTCCGATGGACCACCCGCTCTACATGGGGGTACACATCGGCCCGATCAGCCCGCGTCCGATCGTCGAGCGCGTGGACCGCGCCGACCTGGTCGTGAACCTCGGAACGCTGCTCACCGACATGAACCTCGGCAGCCGGCCGCCGAGCATCACCCGCGATCGGTCGATCTGGGCCGTTGGCGGCCGCGTCAACGTGAGCTTTCATACCTACACCGACGTCCAGATCCGGGACTTCGTACGCGGCCTGAGACGCGTCCGCCTGCGCCGCCATCGCGAGCGGGTCCGATACTGCGACAACCTGCCGCCACCCGCGGAGGACGTGTCGCGCCGCTTGCGCGTCACCGACGTGCTGCACGAGGTGAACCGGTTCCTGCGGGGCCGTCGCGGCTACGCGGTGGTCGCCGAGTCGGGAGACATGCTGTTCGCCGGGCTCGACGTCCGCGTGGAGCGCAACGGCGGCTATCTGGCGCAGGGCTACTACGCCTCGATGGGGTTCGGGGTGCCGGGCGCGCTCGGCGCCGAGCTCGCCACGGGGCTTCGCCCGCTCGTCCTCTGCGGCGACGGTGCCTTCCAGATGACCGGACCCGAGATCGCGCATGCGCCGCGCTACGGGCTCAAGCCGATCGTCCTGCTGATCAACAACGGCGGCTGGCAGATCTTCCGGCCCGTCGTGGCCCTTCCCGAGCTGCTCGAGCTGCCCCAGTGGCCCTACGCCGAGCTCGCCGAGGCCTGGGGCGGCCGGGGCTTCCGCGTCGAGCGTATCGAGGAGCTGCGCGAGGCGCTCGTCGAGGCCGATCGCCAGCCGCAGTTCGCGGTGATCGAGGCACTCCTCGGGCCGAACGACCTCTCGCCCGTCTCCCGCAAGTACATCCGGGCCTCGGCCCGCCGCGGGCGCGTGGCCAGCATATGATCGCGCCCCGCCGCTCTTACGATGAGCTGACCGCCGGGTTCCGCTGGCAGGTTCCCGAGGAGTTCAACTTCGGCGCCCTGATCGACGCGTGGGCGACGGACCGCAGTCGGGTCGCGCTCTACTGGGAGGACGAGGCCGGGCGGCGCGAGCGCTGGACGTTCTGGGACTTCAAGCAGGCGAGCAATCGCTTCATGAACGCCCTGGCCGGACTCGGCATGCCGCCGGGTGCGCCGCTCATGGTGATGCTGCCGCGAAGGCCGGCGTGGCAGGTGGCCGTCGTCGGCGGCCTCAAGCTCGGCGCCCTCGTGATCCCGTGCACGGCCTCGCTGCGCGCGAAGGACATCGCGTATCGAGCCCGACACAGCGGTGCCCGCGCGATCGTCACGACGCTCGACCTGGTGCCCGAAGTCGAGGCCGCACTCCGCGACGTCCGCGAGCTCGACATCCGCATCGCGCTCGGCGGCGCGCCGGCGGGGTGGCACGATTTCGACGCGCTCGTCTCGCGCGCCGCGTCGACCGGCGTTCCGGCGCGCACGCGGACCGACGAGCCGGCCCTCTGCTTCTACACCTCGGGCACCACCAGGGAACCGAAAGCGGTCCTCCACACCCACGGCTATCCCTTCGCCCACCGCTACACCGGCGAGTACTGGCTCGACCTGCAGCGGACGGACCTCCACTGGACGACGTCGGACACGGGCTGGGCGAAGGCGGCCTACGGCGTGCTGTTCGGCCCGTGGATGAACGGCGTGCCGGTGCTCATGTTCGACGGCCGCTTCGATCCCGAGCGCGAGCTCGATCTGCTCCGGCGCTACGAGGTCTCGGTCTTCTGCGCGCCGCCGACCGAATATCGGCTGCTCGTCAAGCAGGAGCTCGGGCGCTGGCGGCTGCCGCGGCTGCGGCACTGCACGGGGGCGGGGGAGCCGCTCAACCCCGAGGTGATCCACGCCTGGCATGACGCGTTCGGGCTCCTCATCCACGACGGCTACGGGCAGACGGAGACGACCCTGCTCGCCGCCAACCTGCCCGGACTGCCGATCCGGCCGGGCTCGATGGGGAAGCCCTTCCCCGGCCACGACCTCCGCGTCATCGGCGAGGACGGCCAGGAGCTGCCGGCCGGCGAGGTCGGCGATCTGGCACTCCGCGGGCACCCGCCGTCGCTCTTCCGCGAATACTGGCGGAGTGCCGACGAGACGGGAGCCTGCCGGCGTGGCGAGTTTTACGTCACGGGCGATCGCGGCAGGCGGGACGACGACGGCTACTTCTGGTTCGTCGGCCGTGCGGACGACCTGATCATCTCGGCGGGTTACCGGATCGGCCCGTTCGAGGTGGAGAGCGCGCTCCTCGAGCATCCGGCCGTCGTCGAGTCGGCCGTCGTGGCGAGCCCGGATCCCGTGCGCGGCGAGATCGTGAAGGCCTTCGTCGTCTTGAAGCCGGGCCAGCGGCCCGGGGACGCGCTGGTGCGGGACCTCCAGGAACACGTGAAACGAGTGACCGCGCCGTACAAGTACCCGCGCGAGATCGAATTCGTGGACGGCCTGCCGAAGACGGTGAGTGGGAAGATCCGACGCGTCGAACTGCGCGAGCAGGAGCGGCGGAAGAAATCCGGCTGAATCGCCTCAGCGCAGGCCGACGATGGCAATCGACGTCTGCGCTTTGAACTTGCGGTTCAGGTTCAGCAACAGGGCCGTGATCGCCTCGAGGTAGCGCGCGTTGGCGAGGCGGCCGGCGTCGACCGCGCGGAGGCCGGGGAGCTTCGCCACGAGCGCCGCCACTTCGGCACGGGCCGTCGCGTCGTCGCCGCACAGGACCACGTCGCCCTCGAGCGCCGCGTGCAGATTCTGCAGCCGGCCGGCGGGTACGTTCTTGAAGGCGCTCACCACCCGCGCCGACGGCACGGCCTGCTGCACGAGCTCTCCCGCCGAAGGCGCTCCCGGCAGGGGCGCGAGCTCGAAGAACCCGTCACGCTGGACGACGGGGACGGCGACGTCGATCACGAGCTTGGCAGCAAGGTGGCTGCGCGCCGCTTCGAGGAAGCCGGGTAGCGCGGCGGCCGGCAGGGTGAGCACGATCCGATCGCAGCACTCGATGGCGCCCCGGTTCTCCAGGCCCTCCACCTCGGCGCCAGGCACCGCCTCCCGGATCCGACGGGCGACGTCGTCGGCCCGTGACGCACTGCGTGAGCCGATCACGACCGCCTCGCCCGCCTGCGCGAAACGAAGGGCAAGACCGACGCCCTGAGGCCCGGTGCCGCCGATGACGGCGAGGCGGCTCATGACCGACTCACCATATCGGCCGCCGATTCAGTTTGAAAACCCGTCCCCGCTGCGTATAGTCCGCCGCCGTGCGCCGTCTCTACCTCATGCGGCACGGGGAGACGCTCTACCTCGGCCGTCAGTCGGAGGACGGCAGCGATCTCACGCCCGACGGACGCCGGCAGATCGAGGCGGCGGCCGAGCTTTTTCGCGCCGTACCGCTCGACCTGGTGGTCTCGAGCCCCATGCGGCGCGCGGTTGGCACGGCGACCATCGTCGCCGCGACGCGGGGCCTCGAGGTGGAGCGCGTGCCCGAGCTGCGCGAGCTCACCCCGAACGTGAGCGACGGAATGCTCCTCGCCGAGGTGTTCTCCCAGGTCCTCCGCTTCTTCTCGAGCCCGACGGTCACCTGGGATACGCCGTTCGTCGGCGGCGAGACGTTTCGAGAGCTGCGCGCTCGGCTGCAACGCTTCCTCGCGGATCTGCTCGGCCGGGGTGGGTGGTCGAACGCGCTCGCGGTGGCGCACGGCGGCACCAACATGGGGCTCCTTGCGTGCGTGCTCGGCCTCTCCGAGGGGGAGATCCCGCGGCTCGAGCAGGACCTCGGCTGCACCAACGTCGTCGACTTCGATGACACCGGGCGGCCGCTCGTCCGCCTGGTCAATTTTTCGGCCCACGACCCGCTGAAGGCCGGCCTGCGGGAGCCGAGCTTCGAGCGGCTCCGCCGCGTCCTCGAGGCGCGGGGGCAGGCCCTGGGGGGTCTGCGGTGGCAGGGGATGGACCGTGACCCCGAGGTGTGACCGGGACGGGACTTTCCCCTTGACTCTGGGTGAGGGGTGTACTAGCTTTTCTTTCGAAAACTGCGTTCTTAAACCGTCTCCCCCCTGGCAGCGACCCGATCGACCAAGGACGCGGCCCATCTCACGCGCACTGCCGGACGGAACGTCTTCGAGAGCCGCTCGTTAGACCGTCGATCATGAATTCGTGTCCCGCGGTGATTTCGTGTCCCCAGCAGAGGGCTTCGCTGTGAAGCGGGTCGAAAAGCGAGTCGAGGAGAAGAAGGTGCGCCTGGAGGCGACGCCTCACGCCGCGCGCAGCCGGGTCGCGCCAGCCACCGCCCCGCAGCCGGCGCCTGCCACTCGGGACGCGACCCCCGAATCCGGAGCGACAGAAGAGATCGACCAGGTCGTCTCGATGCTCGGCGACATGGACATCGAGGTCGACACGGTCGAGGACACGGCGCTTGCGGAGGAGCCCGAGAAGGCGCCCGAGACGGAGTGGGTGGAGGAGCCCGCGGAGGCCGAAGAGACGGAACGCGGGCCAGGCGAGACCGCTGACCCCGTCCGCATGTACCTCCAGGAGATGGGCGGCGTTCCCCTCCTCACGCGCGAGGAGGAAGTCGCGATCGCCAAGGAGATCGAGTCCGGCGAGCGCGAGGTCCGCGAGGCGGTCTTCTCGCTCGAGCCGGCGCTCGCCTACGTCATGAACCTCGCCGAGAGACTCCGGCGCGAAGAGGTCGAGGCGCGGCACATCTTCGGCGACGACGAGCCGGAGACCGAGCCGGCGGAGGGGAAGGAGGACAAACGCGCCGAGGCCTTCCTCCGCCAGGTCGGACGTCTCAAGCGGCTGGTGGGCGAGCGCGAGAAGCTGGTTGCCGAGAGCGGCAAGGCCAAGACCTCCAAGGCGCGCCGCGAGCGGATCGAGAAACGGCTCGATGCCATCAAGGCGGCCATCCGTGACGTGCTGGTCGACACGCAGCTCGGCGCCAAGCACGTGACCACGCTCGTCGACAAGCTGAAGGAGGCGCAGCGGTTGCTCGACACCGAGCACGTGGAGATTCGGCGGCTCGAGCAGCGCCTCGGCCATCCGGCTGCCGATATCCTGAAACACGCCGCACGCATCCGGGCCGACGAGAAGGATGCGAACCGCAATGCGAGCCGGCTGTTCCACGTGCCAGCGCCGCAGGTGGTGGACGCCGCCGACACGGTCCGCGAGGCACGACGCAAGAGCCAGCAGGTGCTGCGGGAGCTCGACATGCCCGCCGACCAGCTCCGCTCGGTCCTCGTCACCATCCGGCGCGGCGAGATGAAGGCGCAGGAAGGCAAGAAACGTCTCATCGAGGCCAACCTTCGCCTCGTCGTCTCGATCGCCAAGCGGTACACCAACCGGGGGCTCGGCTTTCTCGACCTCATCCAGGAGGGGAACATCGGGCTCATGCGCGCGGTCGAGAAGTTCGAGTACCAACGCGGCTACAAGTTCTCGACCTACGCGACGTGGTGGATCCGGCAGTCGGTGAGCCGGGCGATCGCGGACCAGGCGCGTACGATTCGCATCCCGGTCCACATGATCGAGACGATCAACAAGGTGATCCGCACCTCCCGTTACCTCGTCCAGCAGTACGGACGTGAGCCCACGGCCGAAGAGATCGCGCAGCAGATGGAGATGCCGGCGGACAAGGTCCGCAAGGTACTGAAGATCGTGAAGGAGCCGGTCTCGCTCGAGACCCCGATCGGCGACGACGAGGAAAGCTCGCTCGGCGACTTCGTCGAGGACCGCCAGACGCTCTCCCCCGCGGACGCCGCCATGGCGCTCTCGCTCGAAGAGCAGACCCGCAAGGTCCTCGCCACGCTTACGCCGCGCGAGGAGCAGATTCTTCGCCTCCGATTCGGCATCGGGGAGCGCTCGGACTACACGCTCGAGGAGGTTGGCCAACGCTTCGCGGTCACCCGCGAGCGCATCCGGCAGATCGAGGCCAAGGCGCTCCGGAAGCTGCGCAGCCCAAACCGCGCCCGCGCGCTCGAGACGTTCGTGGGGCGCCAGCCGTGAGGAGTCGCGTCCGGAAGTAAGACACGTCGACCGGCTCGCGCCATCTCGCCGGTCGGCCGGAGGAGCGGATGCTCGAGAACCTGGAGAAGGAGCTGAGGAAGTGGCGGCAAAGCCGAGCTTCCAAGCCGCAACGCGAAGCGCCGACTGACCGGCGCACCGTCAAGGTGAACGGTCAAGAGGTGGTCGTGGTGCGGAAGAAGCAGAAGCCGCGGTCCAACGCTCCGGAAACTTAGCTAGCTTCCATCCTCGTCGCGGCCGGCCGGCGCGCGTCGCCAGGCCGTCCGCAGCGCGCGGCCGCTCGGCCGTCCGCACGGAGTTTGGCACAGCAACCGGCGGGTCGCCCGTTGCGCTCAAGTCCCGCGCCCGACGTGCCGATATCAGAGTCGGGAGATCTCGCCATGACCAATGCCGTAGGGACTGCGCAGGATCCCGTGCTCGAGCCCGTCGGTGCTCCGTCGCGTATCGCCGACTCCGGGGTGGAAGCGACCCGCGCGGCGCTCGACCAGCAGCAGCTCGAGGGACGCGAGGCGGTCCAGCTGGTCGACTCTGCGGCCGCGGGTCCGGACAGCCAGCCCGTGGCCACCGGCGGGTCGAAGGGTCAGCTCGTCGACCGCCGGGCGTGACGTCCGGCTCGCTCCGTCTCCGTTGACTCGGGGGGCGGAGCCGCTATGCTCGGCTTCCTCATGCGCCGTGCGGAGGCGACCCTCGGTGCCTGAGGGGCCGGCCGAGCCACGACCGTCGAGCACCGTGATCCTCCTCCGTGAGGAGCGCGACGCCGCCTTCTCGGTGCTGATGCTCGAGCGCCACGGGAGCATCGCCTTCCCGGGCGCCCACGCGTTTCCCGGGGGCGTCGTCGACCCATCCGACGGCGACGCATCCGACGCGACGCTGCCGAGCGCCCAGCGTTGGGCGCGAGCAGGCGAGGGGGACCGGCCGCCCGACGCCATCGTGTACTGGATGGCCGCGGTCCGCGAGCTCTTCGAAGAGGTCGGCGTGCTGCTCGCCAAGGCGCGCGGCCGTCTGGTCGACGGGCCGCTGTCGCCCGAGTTGGTCGAGCTGCGCCAGCGCGTGCAGGCAGGCGAGCCATTGGGGCGCTTGCTCGCCGCCGCCGATCTGGTTGCCGGCACCGACGAGCTCTTCTACTTCGGTCGCTGGATCACCCCGCCGTCCAACCCTCGCCGGTGGGACACTCGCTTTCTGATCGGTCGCATGCCCCCGGGCCAGGAACCGGTGGTCGACGGTACGGAGACCGTGAGCTGCGCCTGGTTCACGCCCCGGGCCGCGCTCGCCGCCTACGAGGCAGGCGCGATCAGCCTGATGCCGCCGACCGTGCGCACGCTCGACGACATCAGTCGTTTCGGCTCGGTCGGCGAGGTGCTCGAGGACGCCCGCCAGCGCGTCGTGCGCGCGGTGCGACTCGAGGTCGCCATCGAGGACGGCATGCCCACCATCGCGTACCCCGACAACACCGGGAACGTCGATGTGCCACCCCGGCGGCTCGTCCTGCGTGACGGTCGCTGGCGACCCGCGCAGTAAGCCGACCCGAGACTGCGTCTCGGGTCGGGATCGGAAGCGAGCATGCGGCGTTCGGTGGGCAATGCGAGCGTCATGCCGCGGCCGGCGAAGCCGGCGCGGCACAACGTGGCGCTCCGAGGTCCTCGCTCGATCGGCTTACCCCGTAGCGCGGAGGTGTGGCCCCACTCGCGTCTCACGCGTCGCAAAGTCTGCCGCGCCGGCTTTCGCCGGCCGCGGCACGCCGTTGGTCCGTCTCCACGGGGCGGGATTCTCGCCGTCCGTCCCCGACCCGAGACGTAGTCTCGGGGTCGGCTACTCTACGACGACCGTGCTCCCCAGGTCGCTCCGCCGGTAGGCTGCCGGCATCGATTCCGTCGTGTGTGCCACGCCGACGTCTCCGTGCGGGTCGAGAAGCACGAGTCCCGCGGCAGCTCCCAGCCGACGCTGCAGCCTGGCGAGCGAGTCGGCGGCCGCTCGAGGGGCGTCTGCGCCGCGTGCCAGAAGGTC
>Ga0070699_100005597_pt1 | contig 11021 bp, 10 predicted proteins | sample KBSK1503metaG_FD_65473 | JGI IMG/M metagenome (GOLD analysis project Ga0070699, IMG submission 65473) | Corn, switchgrass and miscanthus rhizosphere microbial communities from Kellogg Biological Station, Michigan, USA - KBS K1-50-3 metaG | ecosystem: Host-associated > Plants > Roots >...
TCATAGCTCCACGCGATGGTGTCGCGCAACGTTTGCTGACGTGCTGGTACATCCTGTGCTCCGCCCGTCAACACCGCTAACCTCTGAGAGAGCCGTGCCAGAAGCGCCTGTGGTGGCAAGAGTCGAACGCGGGCCGCGGCCAGTTCAATGGCGAGCGGCAAGCCATCCAGATGCACGCAGATCTCGGCAATTGTTCGCGCATTCGCCTCAGTGAGCTGAAAGTCAGGCAGAAGCGCCTGGGCACGCTGGAGGAAGAGGGAGACTGCTGCATACTGGGCCAATTCCTCCCGCTCGGGCAGGTGGTCGAGGTCGGGCAGGGCGAGTGGGGGGACAGAGAAGAGATGTTCGGCCTGCAGGTGCAGCACCTGGCGGCTCGTCACCAGCACCTTCAGCTGTGGGCAGACCATGAGTAGATCCATCACCTGCGGGGCTGCACTCACCACCTGCTCGAAGTTGTCGAGCAACAGCAGGAAATGCTTATTTCGCAGAGACGCCTTGATGCGCTCGAAAATGGGCAGTGCGCCTACCTCACTAATCCCGAGAGTTTGGGCGATGGCGGACCCCACCAAGTCGGGATCATCGACGGGGGCCAGTGGGACGAAGCAGGTGCCATCAGCAAAGTGTTCGCACATCTCCATCGTGACCGCCAGAGCCAGGCGCGTTTTGCCCACACCAGCCGGGCCGGTGAGTGTCAGCAAATGCACCTCCGGACGCCGTAAGAGCTTCACTATTGCTGCTGTGTCCTGCTCACGCCCGACGAAGGAGGTAAGTTGGAGGGGAAGGTTGTGTTTTGGCACTGACGCTGGGGATGCGAGCTGCTGCGGGACGATCACGTTCGTTGGCAGCGGAGTGATGGAAGCCTGGTGGGCCTGCAACGTCTCGTTTCCAGATGCCCACCGATCTGGTGCGTCACCTTGCCCTGACAACTGCGCTGCCACCGCGTTCAGCCGTTGGAGTGTCACAGTGTGCGACTTGCCGAGATAGGCGCGGCGCAGTTTCCCGTCCTGTTTGCGGTAGGCCTTCCAATAAGCACCACCATGCTGCCGGGTTTCTTTGTGCGCCGTAAAGGTGCCCCTGTCACTGACAAAGGCAAAGGTCGAGACCTCCTCCAACCAGGCATACCAGGCAGGGGTGCCCACGGTGAGCTGCTGCTCGTGTCTATCCATAGACCAGGTCACGGTCTCGGCTTGCACCACCGGGGTCGTTCGTGCCATCGTCTGAGACTCCTTTCCCGCAAAAGTTCCCTCCTACGGCAAAGAGGGCAGTGGGGAACTTGGCAAGAAGTTCCCCATGAGTAGCCCTTCCTGAGCCTCTTCACGGTCTGCTGCAGAGGGGAGACGATAACGGCGTGTCTCCAAGCGGTTCTGTCCCGCCACCTCTGCCATCAAAACCTGAGAGGGCAAGGTACAATATTCGATGAATGCTTCACTGTCCCAATGGTGTTTCATTGCGTTCCGTGTCTCCATTGCTGTCAGTGCTAGCGAGAAAGCCCAGGATGACCAGCATGTGTGGTGGCCGGGGCATTTCTTTGCTAGCCTCACTCTACTGAACTGATACGACGCCCGCAATACCATTCCTGGGCTTGTGAAAGGACTTTTACACGACGTTACAGTATATGCCAGTTTCGCTCCTTCTGCCACTTTTTAGACGCTGGCAAGGGGATTTTTTCACACCGAGTCCTGACTTTCCCTATGTCACTACGTCCCGAAGCTGAAAGTTGTCAGTCAGCCAGCTCATCATGTTCCTTTCGACCACGCTGATCTTCTTCTTCCTTGCAGACATGGACATTGATGCTGACTTCTTAGGCTGATCGTCACCACCTAGCCACTCGAGCACAATCGGAATGGGAAAAAACGGGTAGTAAAGGATCCGTAAGGACTATGGGTACAGCAATTGGGGTGACGCGTCGTTGTTTTACTCGGTAAGAGATAACTCTGCTGATAAGGGTCCCTCCTACGTTTGTGGGAATTTGAATCTCCAATATTGTTCCGTCCAAGAAGACGACGGTGCAGTTTCCTCCCGCCCCCGTACAGTCGGGAATGGGCCTACTAATGTCATGGCGCTGTCCCCTGCCGCCTTTCGGTGCAAGGTGAGGCGCTGCTTTACACTCAGTGTCCTCGTAGTTACCCCACGGTAATCAAAAAGAGACAACCCTTGTGAGGTTGTCTCTCTTCAAAAGTGGGCTGTACAGAACTCGAATCTGTGACCTCGTCGATGTCAACGACGCGCTCTAGCCAACTGAGCTAACAGCCCGTGCCCATAGAGTAGGTATCAGAGTGACCGCACTTCGCGGCTTGGGAAGGTACGCATCGTCAGGGCGCACATGTCAACGTGGCGCTCTAACCAACTGAGCTAATCGCCCTTGAACACCGGTAATCATAGCATTGGCCACGCTGCTTGTCAAGAATTTTTGCACAAAGTACTTTATGCGTTGCGCGTCAAAACCGGAAAATCACCAGAAATTACCCCCCTTGTACCTTCCGCTGCTTCTGAAGTCGATGTTATACTTTACCTGAGATAACAGTACGATATAGATCAGCGTCTATTGCACACAACAGAACACCTTTCCGCTCAACTCAATGCACTTAGCTGGGGGGCTCTCACAAACTGCGGCCGAGGAGTGAACCAGCATGTAACGACAATCGTATGTTTATTTGGAAGAAGTGATATCTGGCGAGCAAATTACGAAGGAGCGTTTTTATGCGTGCTGCATGGCCTGCTGTGCGTAAAATAAAACCACCGCATGTCCGCCGATACATCCTACATATTTTCGCACTTATTTTCCTCATCTCAATTATTTGGATTGAAGTCGGCATGGCGCATGCCAGCACTTCGTTTGACCATACAAAGGCTACCGTTGACAGCAACTGTCATCAGGCGTATTTCTCATCCGATGGCAACCCTTTCCCGCTCTGTCCCGGCCCCTACCCAACAGGGGGGAACTGTGTTTGGTGGGCATGGGAGCAGTGGCACCTGCTTGGCTATGATCTTCCGCTCAACTGGGGTAATGCAGCTGATTGGATTGTCGACGCAGAACGTTACGGTCTACCCCTGGGAACAACTCCACGGCTTGGCTCGATAGCGGTCTTTCCGGTTGCGGACGGTGTGTGGGCTTTCGGCACGGCTGGGCACGTGGCCTTTGTTACCTGGGTCAGCCCTGACAGTAGTACGTTTGATGTAACATATCAGAATTATGGTGACCCTGCCCCCATGTTCGTCGGCACAGGCTATACTGTTTCTGTCATCAATGAAGCACGGTTCCAGAATGGTCAGCTGCGCTTCATCTATTTCCCGAAGCCCATTGATCCGGCTCTCTTTGCACATCTTCCAGGAATTGACGGCAACGGAGTTTCACAGGTCGCCCTGGCAAATAACCAGTTGAATACTACTGGTAGCACTGGCAACGGGAATAGCAGTAGTAATAGTACGAGTACACTGACGAGTAGCCAGATTGCGCTTGGCTTGCCCCCCGGATCAATTGACCAGGAATTCAGCGCCGACTTCACAGGCACGGGTTTCACCGAGCTGTTACTCTATAATCGCCAGCAAGGCCGCCTGGATATCATCACTTTTTCTGACAAGTTCCAGCAGAAGCAGGTCCCACCGCATTTCGCGCATTACGATGGGCAAAATCAGGCAGTGTATATTCCTCAACTCCCGCAACGTGTGAGTTTGAGTGATGCAAACACGCCGGTCAATGGTTGGGGTTCGTCTTTAGATATTCATGTTGGAGATTTCACTGGCAGCGGGCGCTCTGAGATCCTGCTCTATGATCGTGTGACCGGCGAAATACAGTTGATTAGCCTGACTCCACAGCTTAAGATTCAGAAGCATATCACGCTCCCAGGTTGGGGGCCAGGTTGGGAACTCTATGTTGGCCAGTATGATGGACATCGCAGCAGTGTCTTCATGTACAACCGTTCTGCTTATCTGAATCCAATCATACCATCAACAGGTCCAACATCCAACCCAACGTCACCGGCAGGCCCAGCGCCAACCCCAACACTACAGCCTGGCCCAAAGGCCAAGCCAAGCCCGAGTCCAACACCGAGTCCGAAGCTGAGTCCGAGTCCAAGCCCAACGCCGAGTCCGACACCGAGTCCAACGCCAAGCCCAACACCGAGTCCGAGTCCGACACCAAGTCCGACGCCGAGTCCGACGCCAAGCCCGACACCGAGTCCGACGCCGAGTCCAACGCCAAGCCCGAGTCCCAGTCCAACACCGAGTCCGACGCCGAGTCCAACGCCGAGTCCGACAGCGAGTCCGACACCAAGCCCCAGTCCAACATCGAGTCCGGCGTCGAGTACAAGTCCGACGCCAAGTCCAACACCAAGCCCAACATCGAGTCTGGCGTCGAGTATAAGTCCGACGCCAAGCCCGACGCCAAGCCCAACACCGAGTCGGGCAGCAAGCCCGACGCCGAGTCCAACACCAAGCCCGACGCCGAGTCCCAGCCCAACACCGAGTCCCAGTCCAACATCGAGTCCGAAGCCGAGTCCGAGTCCCAGCCCAACATCGAGTTCGACACCGAGTCCAAATCCGACACCAAGCTCAACATCGACCGGGGAAACAGGCGCGAATTCGGGTATAGAGCATACGACAATTAACGCGGTCCCAAAACCGGGGGAGGACCTGAGTGGCAGTGTACTACAGGATTGGGAGACGCAGGGACGGATGCCAAATATCCTGGTGTTCGATTTCAAAAAAGACTTTAGCATTGACCAGGAGCAGCAGTACACGCTCTGGCATGATTCCTGGGAAGTATATGTCAGTCGCTTTGTCAATCCCCACCAGGATGGCATCTTTCTCTATGATCGTACTGCTGGCGAGGCGCGCATTATGGATTTTGATAGCAAATTGGTTGTCTCGCACTATCAGCAGGTACACAACCTGGTGGGGAACTGGGAAATCCATAGCGGGGATTTTAACGGCTCCGGCCGCGCGCAGTTGCTGCTGTATGATCCTGATAGTGGGAATGTGCAATTCCTGGTTTTTGGCTCAGGCCTCTCACCTGTGGATCAGAAGAGCGTATCCGGGTGGAAATCTGGTCTTGTCCTCTATGTTGGTCACTTTGGCCTGCGCTCGCTAAGTGTTATGTTGTACGACCCACAAGCAGGCCAGAGTACGTTTATAGCCTTTAACTCATCGCTTGCAGTGACACATCAATATACCATTACGAGTTGGGATCAGAATTCGCAGGTACTCGTAGGCGCCTTCCTCGATCGCTCTCGCTGCCTGGCCAGTAATACCTGCGTTACGGGCGACGACATCCTGGTGCTCAATCGCCACACGGGCCAGGTACAGCAGTATATCTTCTCCTTCAGCAATAACTTCAAAGTGTTCGACAATCGAACGCAATCGTTTTTGCGTGATGGCACAGCCTCAACTGCCTACATGAGAACGGTAGATCCAAGCTCCATTAGCCTCGTGACAACCCTTGATACGGGCATCCACAACGAGGAACTGTATTAACCGGCACAAACGATAGCTAGTAGCCGTCTTGCGCGCTCCCGATTGAGTGATATAATGGCAACTACAGCAAGGCCTGAGAAAACCATTATCAATGCAGCACGAGCGGAAAATAAGATTCAATTTTAAGCTTCAATGTTGTTGTCACGCGAAGAAGGAATTGCATGAGTCAAGAACCAATCAAACAACTTCGTACATGGATAGCTGAACAAGAGCTGGATGCTTTTCTTGTCACACAACCCCAGAATCGTTCGTATTTGAGTGGGTGGCTCAATGATGATATAGAGGGCGCTGGTATGCTCCTGGTAGGACAGCAAGAGCAACTATTGCTGACCAATCCACTGTATAAAGAGGCAGCAGAGAACGAGGCTGCCGGCTGGCAGGTGATCGTCGTTGAAGGGCGAGAATATGCCCCTGCTATCGCTGAACTGGCTAAGGAGCATGATTTTCAAAAAATCGGCGTCGAATCTTCGGCCATCACCTATGCAGACTTTGAGAAGATTAGTAATGCCGGTAAAGAAATCTACACTCTCCAGCCGTTCGAGAACAGCTTTGTAAATGAGTTGCGCCAGGTGAAGCGCTCTCATGAGTTGGAGTTACTCAGGCGAGCTATTGCCATTACCGATGAGACGTTTGCTCATATCTGCGATTGGATACAACCTGGTATGACCGAGAAAGAAGTGCAGTGGGAAATAGCACGCATTATGATAATGCTGGGTGCTGACGGTCCAGCCTTTGAAACCATTGTCGCTTCCGGCCCGCATAGCTCGATGCCCCATGCCCATGCAGACCAGCGCCGTATCCAGCGCGGCGAGTTGATCACCATCGACATGGGTGCTCGCTATAAGGGCTATTGCGCGGATATGACACGCACCATTTGCCTGGGTGAGCCTGCCGATCCCCGCGCACTTGAAGTCTATCTTGCTGTGCTTAATGCCATGAAGACATGTGAATCCGGCATACACGCAGGTATCACGAGCAAAGATGCTGACGCTTTAGCGCGTGATGCACTGGAGGACCTGGCGGAATACTATGTTCATAGCACAGGTCATGGTGTAGGCTTGCAGGTCCATGAGGGGCCTCTGTTGTCGCAACGAGCGCCTGAAGATATGCAGCTGCCTGCTGGCGCTGTTGTCACAGTCGAACCGGGAGTCTACATCCCAGGCTGGGGCGGTGTGCGTATTGAAGATTGCGTCCTGGTAACAGGAAAAGGTGTCGAGGTGTTAACACAATCGCCAACCAGGCTGGTGATTGCGCGATAGTTGAAAGAGGGTGTTGAAATGATATCTACGAGTGATTTGAGAAAAGGTGTCCCCATCGAATTTGAAGGGCAGCCCTGCAGCATTCTTGACTGGCAGCATGTTAAAATAGGACGTGGTGGCGCGATAGTGCGTATGAAACTGCGTAATTTGCGTACCGGCGCTACATTTGATCGCACCTTTGATGCGGGTGAAAAATTCAAGCGCCTCTACCCGGACCGTACCACTGTTATCTACCAGTATCAAGACGGCGACCAGTATCATTTCATGGATACCAGTACTTACGACGATATCGTATTGACCAGCGAGCAGCTTGGCGACGCCAAAAATTACCTGGTCGACAACCTGGAGCTTGATCTCGTTCTCTTAGATGGGGAGCCGCTTTCCGTTGAGCCTCCCGAGAAAGTCGTTTTGCGTGTCGTATATACGGAGCCAGGTTTCAAGGGTGATACTGCCACGGGTGGTACGAAACCCGCAACTACCGAAACAAGTCTGGTTGTACAGGTGCCCCTCTTCATCTCAACAGGTGATATGATTCGCGTCAATACAACGACAGGAGCATATGTAGAACGCGCGTAGGGGCCAGGCTTGCCTGGCCCACATCCTTGTATTTGGAGAATTGTAATGGATGGAAGCAGATTCCAGTCCTCTAAGGAAGCTGGTGAACAATCTCAGGATTCCGCCAGCGTCATCAGTATTGAGCAGTTACAGCACCTTGTGTGCCTGCTCGACAAAAGCGATGTTTCCGAACTGGAGTTGAGACGTGCTGGTGAGGGAACACGTCTTGTACTGCGCAAAGTAAAAGCTCCCGAAAGCGGCTATCAGCCCGCCTCGTATGTGCCTTCTGCTATCAGCAGCACTGATAGCGTTGCTCCTGAGGCGGCGGCCAAAGAAACAGAACACAAAGTTCTTGCGCCCTTTGTTGGTACTTTCCATGTATGGGCCAAGCCCAGGGGCGGAGCCTTAGTTGCGATGGGTGATCGTGTCAAGGCTGGTCAACTGGTGGGAACCATCGAGTCGCTCAACGTGCTCAACGAGGTTGAGACTTCGGTGGCTGGTCGAGTGGTTGAGATATTTGTCCAGGACGGGCAACCTGTAGAATATGGACAGGTGCTCATGACGATCGATAGCTCAGCGGGGGGATAGATGCTATTTTTAGATACGCCATCGGTCTTAAGCGTTTCGCAGGTGTCACGCTATCTGAAAGAACTCCTGGAGACGGACGAGGTATTGCAAGATGTATGGGTGCGGGGCGAAATCTCTGGATGTAGAATGTACCCCTCCGGTCATTGCTATTTCACACTCAAAGACGCCGAAGCACAACTACCCTGCGTCTTCTTCAAAAATGCTCGTGTGCGTTCAGCGGCTCCAGAACTACGCGATGGCATGGCAATTGCCGCGAATGGCCGCATTTCATTGTATGAACGCGATGGAAAACTGCAACTCTATGTTGAAGATGTAGAACTGATCGGGGAAGGAGCCTTATTTCTGCGCTTTGAGCAACTCAAAGCACGCTTAGCCGCCGAAGGGCTTTTCGACGCCTCGCGCAAACGCCCCATCCCTCCCTCTCCCTCGGTAATCGGTATTGTGACCTCTCCACAGGCTGCGGCGCTGCGCGATATGTTGCGTGTGCTCCGCGCACGCTATCCACTGGCACGTGTCATCCTCTCCCCTACGCTCGTGCAGGGCGCAGAAGCTCCGGCAGCCATTGCCGAAGCTCTTGATTTACTCAATGAGCATGGCGAGGCCAAGGTCGTGATTCTTGGACGCGGTGGCGGTTCGATTGAAGAGCTATGGGCTTTTAATGAAGAGGTAGTTGCACGTGCCATAGCGCGTTCGCGTATTCCGGTCATCAGCGGTGTTGGTCATGAAACGGACTTCACCATCGCCGATTTTGTTGCAGATTATCGCGCCTCGACACCAACTGCTGCCGCAGCGGCTGCCGTCCCTGATATCGCTGAATGGCGTGCTCATGTGCTGGAACTCCAGCAGCAGTTAACAGAGTTTATGGAGGCGTTTTTAGGCGATCAGCATGGGCAGTTGGAGAGAACTAAGCGTGAATTACTGCGCCTCGACCCCCGATATCAGCTCGAGAGACTTCAACAGCGACTCGACGATACCTCTGCACTATTACAGGCGCGCATGCAGCATATCCTTTCACTGCGCAGCGAGCGCCTGCGAGGTCTAGCGCTGCGCTTGCACTCGCTCAGCCCCTCGCTCACGATTGCTCGCGGCTATGCGATTGTGCGCCGGGATGCCGATCAAACCGTCATCACCAGCGAACAGCAGGTGCAGCCGGGCGATGAACTGACGATACAGGTAACGGATGGGCACATCCACGCTATAGTTCGTCAATAGTATAGTCGCTAAAAATCTCGCGTTTTATGGCGTGGGATTCAGGGGACTACCAGCGGGCCTGCACGGCAGGCAGCAGTTAGGATGGTCAGAACACTGTTGGATGTTTGCTCCAGTCTGACGCTCTGTTGGTTTTCATTAAGGGTAGTGGAAACACGAAGTGTGAAAACTGTAAAAAGCCATCTTAACACCCGCAAGGGGCATCATACTCCAGAAGGAGGGCTTAACGCCACAATGTCAACACTGGTCTATGTTCTCAATCGGAATGGGCAGAAGCTTATGCCATGCAACCCGGCCAAGGCACGCAAACTATTGCGTGCGGGCAAGGCCAGAGTTGCTGGACGCAGCCCGTTTACGATCAAGTTGCTCTGGGATTGTGAGGAGCAGGTCCAGGAAGTCACGCTCGGCATCGATAAGGGCAGTCATGTGACCGGCTTCTCCTGCATCGGCAAGGGGCAAATCCTCTTATCGGGCGAGATCAGGCATCGCCTAGATGTCAAAGAGAAAATGGAGGCGCGCCGCATACATAGGCGGAGCCGACGCAATCGGAAGTGGTATCGTCCCAAACGCTTTCTCAATCGCGCTTCCAGCAAACGCAGCGGGCGCTTGCCGTCTTCCATCAGAGCGAACGTGGAAGAGGTGATTCGCGTCGTTCGTCACATCCCGCTGCCCATCAGCAAGATCATCGTCGAAGATGTCCAGGTGGACATCGCTCGCCTCAACAATCCTAGTTTGAAGGGCAGCCAATATCAAGAGCCCACTCGGCTGGATGAGAACCTGCGCATGGCTTGTTTGATGCGCGATGGGTACTCCTGCCAGCACTGTGGCAAGAGATCGGTGCGCCTGGAAGCCCATCATCTCATTGAACGTTCACAAGGTGGGAAAGATACGCTCACGAACCTGTTGACGTTGTGTGAGCGTTGTCACCACAAACTGCACGAGGGAAAAATCACCTTGAAGGTGACCGGGGTAAGCGGCCATCTAGACCGGCTTGCGCAACGCACCATGCAAGGAAAGAGCTACCTCTACGCCGCGCTTGGCGCACAGACATCCCTCTCCAGGCTCTTTGGGTATCAGACGGCCACCTTGCGCAAAGCCAGGGATCTGCCCAAGGAGCACGATGCGGATGCCCTGTGTCTTGCCATCTACGCGACTGGCGAGATGGTGCCCTATAACCGCGAACACTTCTACACTGTGTCGTTTCGCCCGCGCCGTACACGGCGACAGTACCACGATCTGCCACGTAAAGGCCAGGGCCGCGTGCGCTATCAGGTGAACCAAGAGTTGGAAGGCTTTCGCAAGGGGGATGTAGTGCGCATCAAGGGGAAGCACGTTAAACAGATCAATTCCATTTACTCCAACGGGTACCTGGCCTTTCCACGGGTGAAAGGGGAGCCGACCCAGGCCCGACCACAGGATTGTCAATTGCTTGAACGTGAACGAACGATTCTGTGGGAAAAATCGTCATAAAACGCGAGAGAACGCTATGAAACGCTATAAATTGGGCCACATGTCACAATACGGGGAGGTAAAGTTATGGAAACCTTATCTTTTGAGGAAGCCTTCGCTCAACTTGAGGCCGCGGTAGCAGCGTTGCAGGATGGACAGATGCCTCTTGAACGCGCCCTGCACTATTATGAAGAGGGCATGAAATTGGCGCAGCACTGTAGCGACCTGCTCGAGAAGGCGGAACTGCGTGTGCAGCAACTGCGAGTTACTGTGGATGGTGCGCCCGCGCTAGAGCCTTTTGAATAAAAACCCCACGCGATACAAAATGAAAGCCATCCTTGATAATCGTATCTTGCTGGCGTCTTTTATTGCCTGGGCAGTCGCGCAGTTGTCTAAAACTATCTATGAGCTGATCCGCTACCGCAGGCTCAGGTTAAGGCGCCTGGTATCCGCAGGCGGCATGCCCAGCTCGCACTCGGCGCTGGTGAC